>Ga0209379_10000992_pt1 | contig 19956 bp, 15 predicted proteins | sample tdDd001_FD_187124 | JGI IMG/M metagenome (GOLD analysis project Ga0209379, IMG submission 187124) | Marine sediment microbial communities from the Atlantic coast under amendment with organic carbon and nitrate - tdDd00.1 (SPAdes)... | ecosystem: Environmental > Aquatic > Marine > Coastal >...
CGGCCATTCTCAGCGTTAACTGCGGCTTGTTGTACACCTTCCACAGCAACTGCAGTACTCTCAGAAATCTCGTTAATCGTCGAAACCATTTCTTGAACAGATGTCGCCATTGTTGAAGTGTGGTCACCCTGAACATTGAATTGAGTGATCACGTCTTCCAAAACTGTGTGCATGTTCGCGGTACTTTGAGACAGCTCGTTTGATTTGGATTGAGTTCCAGAGATAAGCTGCTCTAACTTATCAAGTAAACGGTTGAAATAGTTACCGATAGCGACGAGCTCATTGTTACCCGCTAGGTTTGAACGCAGTGCTACGTTATTAGAACGCGCAATTTCTTGGATAATGGCTAATAAACTCGCAACTTGGCTGTTAATTGAACGAGATATCTGCCAAATAAACAGCACAATGATGACAATAACTAAAGTAGTTGCTGCAAACTTAAAGTTAGCCAGTTGATTTTGAGTTTCAAGTGATTGAGCTGAGAGGGATTTTGAAAATGATTTAAATTGCTCTTCCACCGCATGAGATAGACCGCGAGTGTCGCCCAGTAAACCGGTATTATATTTCAAACCTATTTTTATTTTTTGGTCGATGAGTGATTTAGCCGCTGCAGAAAGGTTCGATGCGCTAGAAGAGATGAGACTCGTATCTAGCTCGCCATTTTGAACTTTTGAATTAAATGAAAACAGTTGTACTAGTTCATCACTAGTTAAACCAGATTTTGCTTCAGCTAGAGCTTTGTTATACCGACCCAGTAGTTTATCTTCGGCATTTAGACCATGTTGATTGTATGCGTTCACAAGCGCCGTAAAACCGTTTTGGTAACTGATAATATCGCTACGCAGTTGTCCACTAGATGGAAGACTTTGCTCTTTTAGTATTGAAGATAGCTCGGACTCGATTCCAAGAAACTTGTCCATATTACTGTTGAACTTATCCATGTACTTCATATCTTTACGCAGCAAGAAATCTTTTTCATTACGTCTTAGATTGAGAAGGCGAATTTCAAGTTGAGCAACTAGGAGATTGGCTTGATTTAACTGAGAAGTGGTTTGGGCAAAGTGGGAGGTTGATAAAAGAAGAGAAACGACCCCCAAAATGGCTACCGCACCCAATGAATACAGTTTATTCTTGATATTCATGAGATTACCTTAGTATATAGGTTAATAATATTTCTGGTATTTATCGATGATGGTAGACCGGAATCATAAATTTATCAATTGTACTTATGAGTTAAGTGTAAAAATCGATTAACTCAACAAAAGTTTATAGGTTATTAAATATGTTAGAAATATTGGAAAAGTATCAGGGGTTTATCTTCGATATGGACGGAACTCTGATAGACACCATGCCTGCTCACCTCAACGCATGGAATAAAACAGCTGAACATTTTAATTTCCCGTTTACACAAAAATGGTTACATAGTTTAGGTGGTATGCCTAGTTACAAAATAGCGGTAGAAATAAACAGTGAATATGACTTAAGTTTAGACCCAGCGGAAGTATCACAATACAAAATGCGCGCATTTGCTGAGCTTGAAGAACACGGCGATAAGATAAAGTGTAGCAATGACGTTCTTGAACACTACCATGGCAAAAAAAAGCTCGCAGTCGGGACGGGTAGTCAGCGAGAAAGCGCACTGAAATTATTGAGTCGTGTAGGGTTACTTGACCGATTAGACGCGGTTGTCACTGCGAGCGATGTAAAAAACCACAAACCGAATCCTGATACATTTTTACAAGCTGCTGAGAAGTTAGGTTTACAACCTGAAGAATGTGTTGTCTTTGAGGATACAGAACTGGGTAAGTCAGCCGCACATGCTGGCGGTATGGATTGTGTGATGGTAGAAGGAGATAAGTTGGTATTCTATCCACTTGTTAAACAGTAAAAACAGAAGAGCCGCATTAAGCGGCTCTTTAAGTATGAGGAAATGTTATCTATCCCAATATGCTTCTTCAAGACTATCTTCACGTTCTGGAAGGGCGCGTCCTAAACGAGGTGAGTGTTGAGTTAAGACTTCGTAGCTCACACGGTTAGCGTACTTACAAATCTGAGAAAGAGAAGAGTAGGTTAGGTATGGTTGGTCGTGCTTTGATGAATTAGGAACATTCATATGATGATGACTATTTGCTGCCATATCATGAAGTAACGCCGACAACGCTGCATCACCAGCGCCATTAGTGTTCTTAATTTCAAGAGGGCCACCAAGATATGGACCAATATGAGAGTAGACTTTTACTGGCGTTTGACAGTCTGATTTACGCATCGCACGACTGAATTCATACTTATTGAATTCCGGAATGTTGCCAGGAAGCAATGGGAGTTCTGTTTCACGTTTAGCGGTTTCGTCAGTGTAGCCAGCCATATAAAGGCCTACAGGACCGGAAGTACATAGCACAAGGTCAACCCAATTCAGCGCTTTATCTGCAGCGAGTAGAGGATCTTTTTCACCAGTTAGTGCTTCGCCTTCTTCTTCATTCATTGCAACAATAGAAATGTTTTCTTGAATGTAGTCTTGCCACCATTTAGCGTTGCCTTCGATAACCCACTTTGTTCCAAGTGTTAATACGACAGGAACATTGTTTTTCTTTGCGAGATCAATGGCGCGAGCAACAGCTTGTGGCATTGGATCTTCAGGGTTTCCACGCATTAAATATGAAGAGACGACCAACGCAGACGCCTTTTCGAACACATTTTCCGGGATGCTTTCAGGGCGCAATTTATTCATTTCGCCTTCGTTGATCGCAAAAGTACGTTCACCGTCGTCAGAAATAAGCGTATAGCATCGACCAATAGAACCTTCTACAGTTTGAAGGTGATTCAGATTCATGCGAGATGAAGTACGACATAAATAGCGATAAGCAAAAGAACCGACTTCAATATTTCGTGACATTACACCAAGCAAAACAGATTTGCTATCAGCAAGCACTGAGTAGTTATGTAGCGTATTACCAATGGTATCACCAGGATACTGGTGTGTAATAAGCCCACGCTCTACTAGTTCATCATACAAAGCGTCCGCTTTACTCTCTTCTAATACAAGAGAGTGTCCTTTACTCAGGTCATACTTTGCGAGGAACTCATCATCCACACGGGCTTCGATATCGACAATAGTCTGGCCCACACCAACAATGATAGGGCGATACAACTTAGGGGTCTGTTGCATCTGATTGACCAATGGGTCGCGAGCGTGTGTAGGAAAATAGTGCTTAGATTTACGCTGTCCGGGAAACTTCATTTTGAAAAGTGAGTTGGAAATTTTCCCGCATGATATCACAAAAGTGTAAGATTGCTTTCACTTTAATTACATAGAAAGGCGCCAAACTTGGCAGTTTGGCGCAGAAATGCTTTATTTATCACCAGTATAAGCACCGTATGCTTTTGTTCCCCACAACGGTACGGTTGACAAGCTGTGTTTGAAGCTACCTTCTGTCTCTTTAGTCGTATAAGACAAATAGAGTAGAGTTTGATTCTCTGAGTCGTAGATTCTACGAACCTTCATAGTTTTAAAGAAAATACTTTTTGATTGTTTAAATACGACTTCGCCCGAAGAGCTTTTATCAATATTGGCAATCATTTCTGGGGTGATATCACCAGTCTGACGACAGGAGATTGAACTATCACTTGGGTCAGCGAGAGAAAAGTCCGCTTCGATGGATGCAATATGACAAGTCACGCCAGGAATTTTTTCATCATCAAGATGAGAGATCTTGATATCCTTCATGGTAAACCAACCTAGGCCGACATCACCAACTTCGTTGTTATCACAAGCTGTTAAACCAAGCGCTAACGTCGAGGCCACTATAAGTTTTTTTATCATCGTTGTATTTATCCTTAATTGAGGTTAACTAGATTACCTATCTCAGATGAAAGTTAACGCAATTACGCTGATCAGTGTTTAGCATACCAGTTTTTTAAGTCGTTACCGAATAATCGCTGAAAACACTTGAGCAACCGCAGGGTTACCGATAAGCTGACCGAAAATTGAAAGCGCTGACTAGGCCTCATGACTGATTCAATCCCTAAAGTTGCCAATCTAAAGAACCAATGGTTATCCCAACATGTTGATGTGCAGTACCCGACTCAAGAAAGCTTAGCGGGTAGAAAACTCTACCTAAGCAGTGTCGAGAAAAGATCTATTCAGCCGCTTACTAAAGAAGATAACGGCTTCATTGCAGCAGATGATATTTTCTTAGTCGATTTTCATCGGCTTACCGTGATGTTTGCATTGCTTCAATCGAAACGCTGGACAGAGTCATCTGAGCAAGAGCTCATTGTTGAGTTTCTCACGCAGATTATCTATTCAGAGCCGTGTGAACTTTATATTGGGTTTACTGAAGGTGAACCAACAGCCGCAGCGATAGTGACTAGAGCGGATCGCGCGATATTAATCTCTGATATCATCACTACAAATGAGGATGCGCAACAGTCGGCGAAACGATTTGCAGCTAGCTTGCTTCACAAGCTTGATATCAACTTAGACGAATATAGTGATGCTTATCTAGAAATTTGACAATAGATGGCGATAATCACTCACTTGGGATGGTATACTATATGAATTCAATGCATCCCAAGTATATGTTATTTTGTCATTTAGCCGTCTAATCACACTTTTTTCGTTATTGTTGCTTTCGTTGTCTGCACACGCTGCGCAATGGCAACCTAAACATGTTCTTGTTATCCATTCTTATGATCCTTCGAATAAATGGACATCAGACTTCCAAAAGGGTATTGAATCCGCTTCAAAACGCCTTTCTCGTCCGATAAAGCTTTCTATTGAATACTTAGATACCAAACGAATTACGTCACTCGATTACTATCAAGAATTTCAACGTTATTACTCTGCGAAATATTCGAAGTACAAGTTTGACGCTGTGATGATTACGGACGATAACGCATTAAGACTCTTTAAAAACTGGCCGGACAATCCACTACTTAATCTTCCGGTTATTGCAGCTGGTATTAACGATACAACTGCCACCCTAAACGAACTCACTAATCAATCAACGATCCTCTACGAAAAAGACGGTATTGAAGGCACTCTCGCCCTTATCAAGCAACTGCGTCCAGAGCTAGAAAACTTATACCTACTTACAGACAGCAGCCATACGTCGGGGCTAGTAAGAAGTGCCATCGAAAAAACATATCGCAATAGCGAAATAATTACGGCTCCTCTGACCGTGATTGAAGATGTAAGTTTGACCGAAACTGCGAACAAACTATCTCGCTTATCACCAAAAGATGCGGTCTTACTCTCTCACTATAATACTGAATTGGAAGCAGGAACTTTCCATAGTTACGGCAAGATAGCGCATGCATTAGCTAGTAATAGTCAGGCGCCAATTTTTGTTCTTTGGGAATTTTATATAGAGGGTGGTGTTTTAGGTGGGTATGTTAACCGCTCCGAACAGATCGGCCAGCAGATGGTTTTAGCTTTAGCGCAGCACCTAAACTTAGAGCTGATAAAAAACATTGGTGTCTCTTCGAGTAAGCGAGTGGTATTAGATTTCAATGCCGTCAAGCGCTACAAACTTGATGAAGATGTCCTTGATGACAATGTTCTGTGGCTAAACGAACCCAAAAGCCTATTTAAAGAAAACCTACAATTAATTGGGTTCTCTTTGCTCTCTTTTACCTGCTTAATGATCGTTATCATCAGCCAAGCGAGCACAATTCGCCAAAAACGTGAGCTCAACAATAAGAGCCGTAAAATTGTAGAGTTGCAAAAGAAAACCATGCAAGTTCAAAAAGAAATGATTCACGTACTAGGAGAAGCAATCGAAACTCGGTCTGGTGAAACTGGAAATCATGTTAAACGTGTTGCGAAGCTTTCCTCTTTGCTCGGACGTTTGTTTGGGTTGAGCCTGCGCGAAATTGAAATGCTTGAAATCATTAGTCCAATGCATGATGTAGGTAAAATCGCCATTCCTGAAGCCATTCTCGATAAGCCTGGAAAACTTAGCCCTGAAGAATGGGAAGTGATGAAAACCCATACTCAAGTCGGTTACGAACTCCTTAGTGGAACTAAAGGAGAAGTATTCCAGTTGGCTGCTATTGTAGCTCAACAACACCATGAAAAATGGGATGGCAGTGGGTACCCTAGAGGCTTAAAAAACGAACAAATCCATGTGTTTGCACGTATTACTGCTATTGCCGATGTTTTCGACGCTTTATTGAGTGTTCGATGTTACAAGCGGGCATGGTCAATCGATGATGTGGCTCGTTTACTCAATGACGAGTCAGGAAAACACTTTGATCCAACGTTAGCGAGTCTAGTTCTTGCTAATCTAGATGAATTCATTGAAATCAGAAATTGCTACCCTGACCATGTGGTAGATGAGTATTCTATCGCTAGTTAATATTGATGTAAGTTAGGGCTAGGTAAAATAGTGACAGGCGCGGTATTTCTCGATTTCTATCTCAATCTAGCTTCCAAATTAATGAGTGAAAGCTATCAATTTCTCCATACTTGCATATTATTTCTCGAGGCAAATTAAGAAGGTAATAACAATGACAAAGCCTCAAATAAAATGCGTGATTTTTGATTGTGACGGAACGCTCGTTGACAGTGAGCCTTTGTGTTGCGAAGCACTGTGTAAAGTGTTCAATGATTTTGGCGCAAATTTGTCCATGATAGATGCGATCAACCACTTTGAAGGAGGGAAGCTCGCCGATATTCTCGCTAAGACAAAACAAAGGTTAGGCGTCAAAGTGTCGATTGACCGCTTAGAACCACTCTATCGTGAATATCTTGATGAGCTATTTGAAAGCCAACTCAAACCTATGGAAGGTATTTTTGAGCTGCTAGCGTTACTCGACAGTAAAGATGTTGAATACTGCGTTGCTTCCAATGGACCGAGAGATAAGATTGAAAGAGCACTTCAACTAACAGGATTGTTACCAGCTTTCAAAGGTAAAATATTTTCAGCGTTTGATACTAATAGTTGGAAACCCGAACCTGATCTGGTTATGTATAGTGCGATGAACATGGGTTTTCGCCTTGAAGAGTGTCTATACGTAGATGATACCCCTAAAGGACTTGAAGCGGGTGTTAGAGCAGGAGTGAAAACAGTTCACCTCATTGGATTAAATGAGCGAGGGCATTCTCTCGAACTAGAGAAAATAAAGAGCCTTCGAGAATTAGAGTTATGTATATAAAAAAAGCCGCTAGTTATTACTAGCGGCTTTTTTTTAGTGGTAAGCGTGGTTGGTACTAACGCGCGTCATTCTACTTTGAATTAGAAGCTGCACCGGAGGTTGGTGCACAACGATTTTATCCACATCTTCAAAAAAAGAACCACACTCCGCACAAAGCATATTGTTCTTATCTGATAGTAGGTATTCTTCACTACCACATAGTGGGCAACAAAGTGATTTATCTTGGCTCCGTGATGACGACATAGCGAGTTTCTCCTGCAGCAAAAGAGAGCGAACGAATCGCAAGTATAAATTTATATTATGGTTATATTGGCATCCAACGTTTTGAGTTATCTGTTTTCAGCTGTGCTTATAAACTAGCCGCAAGTGATGCGTTCCGGTAGAGAGTTATCCAAATAATGGGAAGCAATTCATGTAATCTTGAAAATAACCTTTAAAAAAATGCCATGTTGTATAACATGGTATGAAATACCATAAAGGTGAACAACGTGAAACGCTATTATATATTTCCCCTAATTCTTCTTGTGTTCGGTTGCGGCAAGCAGCCTAAACAAGCTATTCAGCAGGAAGATGCTCCAGTCAAATCCGTTAAGTACGTCGTATCAGAGTATCAAAACTTTCAACAAGTGAGACAATTTGGAGGAGAAGTCAAAAGTGCCACGACTTCGCCATTAAGCTTCAAAGTGTCAGGAACGATTGAAGACATCGCTATCAAAAAAGGACAGGTCATCGAAAAAGGACAACTGATAGCGTCTCTGGAGAAAGAAGAGTTTCAGCTCTCTTTAGACAAAGCGAAAGCATCTCTCGGTTCTTCCTACGCGGCTTACTTTCAAGCTAATGATCAGTATGAACGTGCACAGAAGCTAAAGGAAAAAGGGTTTGTCTCGGATTCCGAATTGCTCACAATTAAAGCTGAGTTAGACGCAAAACAACAACAAATGAAGTTAGCCCAATCTGACGTCAACAACGCGGTACTGAGTTTGTCGAGAACGGAATTACACGCGCCTTTTTCTGGGCTCGTCAGTGCAGTTTACTTAGATTCCTATACCAAAGTTTCTTCTGGGACGACTGTTGTTGAACTGATTAGCTCCAACACCTATCAGGTCGACTTTTTAGTACCAGAATCTCTAATTGGTGAAGTCTCATTTGGTGATGAATTAAAAGTGACGATACCTGCACTTGAAAACACTCAGCTCACGGGCGTGGTATCGGAGATTGGCGCGGTGGTTGAGAAGGGCAATGCTTACAGTGTCACTCTGTTGCTTAATGAAGCGCACAAAGTTTTACGCAATGGTATGACAGCAAATGTTGACTTCACAATTGGTAATCAGCGAGAGAAAGTCGTGCTACTTCCTATCAATGCATTTAACTTTAATGATACATACGCGAATCACCCCAATCAAAATGCCGCTATTTACATCATTAATGAGCAAAGCAAGTTAGAGAAGCGTTATGTTGAAGTTCGACGTAATATTAACAGCCAAGTTGTCGTACTAAGCAATTTAACCGCGGGTGAAAAAGTGGTAGTCGCAGGAGTACCTTACCTGTTCGAAGGTCAACAAGTTACTCTTTGGAAGGGCATTTAGGGGCCGCTATGTATAAGTTAACAGAGCTCGCGCTTAAGTATAAGCGGTTTACTCAGGTATTCTTATTGTTCTTACTGGTGATTGGCTACAAGTCTTTTGTAGGCGCACCAAGCAAAGAAGATCCAGAAATACTCATTCGTAATGCCATTGTCATTGCACAATTTCCTGGCATGTCACCTGAAAGAATAGAAAACTTCATTACAAAGCCTTTAGAGCGCGAAATAAAGCAGATCCCAGAAGTCACCGAGATCAAATCAATGTCGCGAACAGGTATGGTTAAAATCACGGTTTCTGTACATGATCGTCACTTCAACCTTCAGCCGATTTGGGACAATTTACGCAATCGGATGGAATCCATCAAAGCAGAATTGCCAAGTGGTACACAAGGGCCTTTCGTAAACGACGAATTTGGGCAAGTCTACTCAGCAACGATTGCCTTGACCGGTGATGGGTTCGAACAACGCGAACTAAATAAGATCGCAGAACAGTTGCAAGACAACTTAAGCAGTCGTCCGACCGTATCTCAAGTAGAGTTATATGGAGTAAATGAAGAACGGATTTGGATCAAAGCAAAAACGAATGCGCTAGAGAATGAAAAGTACCAATTTAAACAGGTCATTCAAGCGCTTCAGGCTCGAAACGTTTTACTGCCTGGAGGAAAAATAGAGACCGAAAGCTTAGAGGTAGAAATCGAGCCTTCAGGTAACTTTCAAAGCGTTGACGATATTCTTAACCTTGATCTTTATGTGCGTGATTTAGAAAATACCATTTTCTTGCGCGATTTAGCCGATGTTTATCGCGGGTATCAAGAGCCATTTAACACACCTGTATATTTTAATGGCAAGCCTGCAATCATTATCGCTGCTGCAATGATCGATGAAATTCGTAGTGAAGATTTTGGTGAAGATATCCAGAGCTTTGTCGATTTTCAACAGCAAAACCTCCCATTAGGAATGAACTTGCAGTTGGCAACTTTCCAACCAGAGAAAGTCGATGCTGCCGTTCAATCGGCGACAAGTAACCTGTTGCAAACTATCGCCGTCGTACTCTCAGTCGTGATGCTGTTTCTTGGGCTAAGAATGGGCTTGATTGTCGGAAGCATCGTTCCTTTGACCATTCTCATGACCATAATTTGCATGTCGCTTTGGGGCGTCGAACTGCAACGAATGTCAATTGCGGCGATCATAATTGCGCTCGGTTTGTTAGTTGATAATGGTATTGTCATTGCTGAATACATCAAGACGAAGATAAGCGAAGGTGTGGATAGGACAGAAGCGGCGATCGGCGCATCGAAAGCAATGGCTGTACCTCTCCTCACTTCTTCTTTGACGACAATTCTGGCATTCATGCCGCTAATGCTTGCGCAAGATGTGACGGGCGAATACCTGCGCTCATTATCACAAGTCATTACATTGGCGTTATTAAGCTCTTGGTTTCTATGTTTATTTGCTACGCCAGTAATGTGCGTATGGTTCATCAGTCAACAACCAATCAAACAAGTAGAGACCAAGCCGTCACCATTCGTTAATGCTTATCGCAGCATCATTACATCAATCCTTAATTTTCGGATCAGATTTTTCGCTGCTATTTTGCTGGCATTTGTCTTGGCGATTTATGGTTTTAAGTTTGTTACGGTTCAGTTTATGCCCGGTTCAGAGCGCAATCAGTACCTTGTTTTTGTTGACCTACCTGCGGGTACAAAAGCAACGGAGACGTCAAAGGTCACTCAGCGCCTAAATGATTGGTTATTGGACTCGAACGAGAATCCTGGAGTAACCAGCACAGTCGCGTACGTTGGCGACGGAGGACCACGTTTCTTTTTAGCACTTTCTCCGATAGATCGCGCTCCGAATCGTGCTTTTCTCGTTGTGAATACACAAGATGTTAAATCCGCGCTCGAAATGGTTGATAAAACAAACCAGTTTTTTATTACGGATATGCCTGAAGCGAGTGGGCAGGCAAAACGGATGTGGCTAGGCGGCACAGAGCTAGGATTGGTTGAATACCAGGTCGTTGGCGAGGATATCCAAACACTCCAGCGAATTTCATTGGAGATTGAGCAAGCATTACGCAAAGTCCCTGGTGCGGTTGGCATTCGAAATGATTGGGAAAACAATGTTCCTAAATTATTGATAAATGTCGATCAGGCCGCTGCACTACGAGCGGGCGTTTCAAGTAGAGATATTGCACAAAGTTTAGATGGTTACCTGCGCGGAAGTGAAATAACGAGCTTTAGAGATGATTCCGATGTCATCCCTATTATGGTCAGTGGTTCAGAAGCGGATAAAGCCCTCGATAGACTCTTTTCAGCTCAAATCGTTTCGACAGGGGCTGGCGCGGCCTTACCTTTGATTCAAATTGCTAAAATCGAAGCGAAAAGTGAGCCTTCTGTGATTCGTCGGTTCAATCTTGAACGTACAGTGACTATCAGCGTGAAACACACAACATTACAAGCTAGTGAGTTAAACAAGCTAGTTGGACCAACACTTGATCAAATAGAGCTACCACCTGGATATAAATTAATGCTCGGAGGAGAGTTAAAGGGAGCAAGTAAAGCAAATGGCGCGCTTTTCGGTTACTTACCGCAATGCTTTGCCGTTATGATTTTATTGCTGCTTCTACAATTTAATTCTATTCGAAGACCTGCAATCATATTGATGACGATTCCGCTTTCAATCATAGGGGCTTCAGTAGGGCTTCTAGTTATGGATGCCTATTTCACCTTTCCGGCCATGCTCGGTATATTTAGCTTAGCTGGAATTATAATAAACAACGGCATTGTATTGATCGATTGTATAGAACAGCAAAGAGAGAAAGGAAATTCAGTGAACGTAGCGATTGTTGAAGCGTGTATAGAACGATTCAGGCCTATTTTGATGACAACGTTAACAACGATTCTTGGTTTACTTCCGTTAGCAATATCAGGAGGGGAGTTCTGGTACTCAATGTCAATTGTGATGATTTTTGGCATGGCCGTTGGAACAGTTTTGACTCTTGGGGTTGTACCCGTGCTCTACAGTCTTTTGTTTAGAGAGAAGAGCGCTGAATTGAAAATTGCAGCACAATAAATTAGAGCCCCCAAAACATGGGGGCTCTTTTTATTTGGGGTTTGCTTGGTCAACAAATTCCAAAATGGTTGAGACCAAACGTTTTATTGCGGGCTGCCAGTCAGTCCCAGAAGCCAGTTTCGCGACACAGAAACGAACGTAATTCTGAAATTGGTTATCTGTTCCAAAGACGGTACCTGGAAGTATGCTTATTTTTTGCTGTTGCAGCGTTAAATAGAGTTGGTAGCTATCGATTTCGCTTGGCAATTGAGCCCATAGTAAAAATGAGCCTTGAACTAGATAAACTCGATATCTATTCCTCAAACCATTGTGTAAATCCATCTCTTGCGTAAATAGGCGTAAGAAGCGTCTTACATTGCTTTGATACTGCCTGCGCATTCGTGACGTGTGTGTTCGGTACTTTCCTGAAGTCAGAAACGCTGCGACTGCAGACTGCATCAGGTTGAGGCTTCCCATATTGTCACACAGCAAATACTTTTCTATTGGAGCTCGAAATCTACCCGCTAGCATCCATCCGATACGAAGGCGTGAATCGAGAGTTTTTGATAAAGAGCTGACATAAATGACTCGCTCTAGAGTATCGAGCATATACAGACTTGGTAAATTCTCATCAAAACAAAGACCTCCAAACACATCATCTTCAATAATGGGAATCGCCCCCGAGCAACTAAGCAGCTGGTGACGCCGCTCTAGCGGCATAAGTGAACCCGTCGGGTTTGTAAAATTTGGAGTAACAATGATGGCTTTAATATCCCATTTAGACGCTGCATCTTTAAGAGCAATTGGGTCCATGCCGTCACGAGGACAGCTCGGTATCTCAACAACCTTAAGCCCAAGAGATTCAAGAAGTAGTAAGTTACCGAAATAACAAGGCGACTCAACGGCAACAATGTCGCCTGACTGCGTGAGTGCTCTTAAGGCCAAGCTTATCGATTGTTGAGCGCCGTGAGTAACTAACAGTTGATCAATATTGGCTGGTATACCGAGGTCTTGGGTAATCTTAGCGAGTTGCTTTACCAATAATTCATCACCAGGTGGGAGTTGATAGTGACTTGGTATATGTGATTGTTGTCGACTATGCCGTCCTATCTCTGCGTATAAGGATTTAATCGCTGGAGCATCAATATTTGGATGGGCTGAACCTAAAGGCAGTTGCTCTTTGTAGCTAGGGTAACTCAAGATTCCTTTACACACCGATAATAAATCAACTTGTGTCGGTTGATTACGCCGTTTTAAATTGGGGACAGTATGAATGACATGATAGCCTGATTTGGGAACGGCATAGACTAATGCTTGCGCCTCAAGCTCCTGGTAAGCCCTTATAACGGTATTTTTGCTAACGCCTAGCTTCTCGCTTAGTTGTCGAATCGAAGGGAGTTTATCATTATGTTTAAATAGCTCGCTTGCGATCAAGGATCTAACGTGTTCCTCAACACGCAAGTATTTATTACTGGCTCTCCGGTTAAGATCTGTACCCATAAAAACACATCCATCTGTCACTATATCTTCTAACTGTACCCACATACATTAACAACACATCAGGAACATTTACAGCTAAAGGAGCAATAGATGGCGATACGGCTGATACCTTTTGTGTTTGTACTTTTATGGGCGTCAGGCTTCGTTGGGGCTCGATTTGGGCTACAGTATGCCGAACCTGCAACGTTGCTTACGATACGAATGTTAGCCAATGTACTGCTCTTTGTCGCCCTAGTAGTCATCTTACGTCGTCGAGTGCCAACTGGGATAGACTTGCTACACTGCGCATTAGTTGGGCTATTTATTCATGGATTTTATCTAGGTGGTAGCTATTTAGCGATCAGTCTTGGTATGCCTGCGGGATTGAGCAGTTTACTTGTCGGGACTCAGCCCATTCTAACGGCTGTATTGTTGGTCACTTTCTCGAACCAAGAATTCAAACTTTCTCAATGGCTAGGTCTAGCTATGGGCTTTATCGGAATTAGCTTTGTATTGATGGGGAAGATGGAGTGGCAATCAGAAACGGATAAATTAGCGGCGATTGGTGCGTGTATCGTCGCTTTAGTCGGTATCACATTGGGGACGCTATACCAGAAAAGATATTGTCATAACGTCGATATGGTTGGTAGTGCAATGGTTCAGTATTTAGCAGCCGGTTCACTATTTTTACCCGTATCCATTTCCTTTGAAACAATGGAAGTGGATTGGTCTATCCCGTTTATTCTAACGTTAGCTTGGTTAGTCATTGTACTGTCATGTATCGCCGTTTTGCTTTTGTTGTACATGGTAAAACATGGCGCTGCTTCGAACGTTGCATCTGTATTTTATCTCGTGCCGCCAACAACAGCAGTTCAAGCGTGGTTAATCTTTGGTGAGTCATTTGATTGGTTAGGAGGGGTAGGGTTTGCATTTGCTGCGATAGCTGTTTATCTCGTAGCCAAAAAACCAGATTTATCTTTGTTAAAACTAAGGCTAGGTTCAGTCAAAAACTAATATAAAAAAGCCTGCGATTGCAGGCTATTTTGTTATTAAGTTCGCTTAGCTAAGTAAGCTTCGTAGTCCGGAATTTCAATATCAACTTCTTGCTCCATCAACTCTGACTCAAACAAGAACTTAGCCGTCGCTCTGTTGGTAGCGACTGGAATATTCCAAACACTAGCGATACGGAGTAGTGCTTTAACATCAGGATCGTGTGGCACTGCGTTTAGCGGATCCCAGAAGAAAACTAAAACATCAATTTTACCTTCAGAAATTAGAGCGCCAAGTTGTTGATCTCCCCCCATAGGTCCGCTGATCATAGATTTTATTGCAAGACCTGTATCCTTGCTTAACATCGTACCGGTTGTACCCGTCGCGTATAAAAAGTGTCTTTGAAGTTTTTCTTTGTTCTCATTTACCCAGCGAAGTAATTCAGGCTTGCAGTTATCATGAGCGACGAGTGCGACATGTTTGTGTGCGGGTATTGTACGAGTTGTCTTTTCCATTCAGACTTCCTAATTGTTTTTGTTATAGACGTAAAATGTAGGTCGATATTCAGAAGGAGACAGCGACTGAGCGATCACCTTGCGATTTAGTTTGTTAGGGGTCAAAGCTTCAATGACTGGAGCTTCAACTCGATTATAAGGCTTATTGGTTAAATACTTAACCGCTTGTATTACAGATAGTCGACCTTGCTCAACCATTTTATCTGTTGGAGCGAATTCTACACGTTTGCGTAGAAGTCCTCGGTATACGCCATGACTCAAATAAGTTGAAACCAAACCAATTTCGTTAGTTTTACCAGCAGTGCGTAATTCACTAATAGCCGCTTCAATCGCCACGGCGCTACCAACGATATAATCGAGTTGCTCGTTATCTATTGCTTTCTGAACTAGGTTACGTTGTAACTCTTTATCGTTGTCTGCCCATAGCGTATCAACGATTTGAATGTCACTATCTTCTATTGCTGAATAGAACCCTTTAAGTACTGGCTTAGTCCCACCACTTGATTGTGGCCCGGGTAGTAGTGCAATATTTGCAATACCAGAACCTTTAGGGTGTTTTTCCTTCAAATACTGCCCCGTGTAATAGCCCATCCAGTACCAATCCACGCCGACAATACCTTTTAACACTTCGCTATTGAAATCATCCAACAGTAGTTGGTTAACTGTGGCAAAAATTGGGATTGAACCAGTCAGTGGGCGTAAAGAGCTGTAATACAAATCAGGCGATACTGTACCGAGAATAATTGCGTCTGCGTCCCAACGTACACACAGCTGTAGATGCTCTCTCTGCTTATCAAAGTTCATGTACCCACCAGCTTCAAGAACGCGTAAATCAATGTTTTGATTCTTTGCCTCATCGACCATTCCATAATTAACAGACAGCCAATAAGAATCCTTAAGATGAGGGTAGATAGCACAAATTCTGAGCGGTTCTTGTGCAGCAACGCCGTTACTTGCGATCGACAAAAGAAGGCCGAAAATAGCGAACACTCGTTTTGGAACTGATGAGATCAAAGACACGTGGTATTTCATTGGTAAATAAGGGGTAAACACTGCAAAATATAGCCCATTCTAGCAGACATAAGAAGTGAAGTATCTCGATGTTATTAGCGAAAGCCAGTATTGGACGCAAGTTATTGTTCGCATTTTTAGCAATGGCGTTACTGGTTCTAATTTCAGCATTGATTGGTGTGTTTGGTTTTAGTTCGGTTGCCAAAACGGAGCGAAACGTTGTAAACACCGCAATTCCATCAATGATAGAAGCACGTCAGGTGTCAGAGTTAAGTACACGTATCATTTCATCAGTACAGGCGCTCTCAAATGCTAAAAATGAACAGCAGCGTCAACAGTCAGGCAAAGAGCTATTCTCACAACTTGAGTCTCTGTTAACTCATATAAAATCCCTAGGTTCTGACTCTTTTGATTCTAAGCTACTAACAAAGCTAGAAGCGGATGTTCAGCATGTTATCGATACGCTTGCACAATTGGGGATTGTCGTGGAGCGTCGATTATTCCTTGATGAAGACTTGAAAGTAAGGACAGGAGAGTTACGCAATTTAGCGTCTGAACTTGAGCAATTGACGCGCACACAAGTCTCCAATACATCAACTATCGCTGTAGCAAACGTCACTCATATCTATGATCTTCTGGAAGCAAATAAGATTGACTCGGCGTACCAAGCGTTAGATACCCTCGTCGAAGTAGATTTGGACTTAGCGGAACGTTTACACGAACTGCACCTGTTAGCGTTCAAAATGCTTAACCATATCGAAGAAACTCGAACTATTTCTGATATTGATCGGATACGAACCATTCGCCAAGAGTTTGTCAGCAACTTAAACATCATGAAGAGACGGGTAAAAGCGGTAGAAGATCCAACTCGATCGATTCAGATGAATGACTTACTAGAAAAGCTTAGTCAACGTGAAGTAGTGTTTGATGTACTACTTAAACGCTATGACAACGAACAATCCGCTCAGCAATTTATGCAAGATACACTCAAACAGTTCGCGGATTTGAACACGACAGTAAGTAAGCTCGTCGATGAATCTAACATAGGCACAACTCGAGCAGTGGAAGAGCTCAAAACGACGCTCAATTACGCACAGCTGACTCTGACTATTATCACAGTCTTAGGTATGGTTATAGTTGTACTAATCGTTTGGAAAGTTGTCTATGTATCGGTATTAAAGCGTTTAGCAGAATACTCGTCCGCATTATCCTCAATTGCCCAAGGTCAGTTAAAAGTCGACGTTACTGTCAAGGGAAATGACGAACTTGCGCATATGGGCCAGGCAATCATCACAGCAAGAAACACAGCGCAAGCACTAAAGGTAGTGGCAGAAAGTGAAGTGAAAGCCAAACGTGAGCTACAAGAACATAAAGAGCATCTAGAAGAACTTGTCACTGAACGAACTTTCCAGCTACAGCAAGCAAATGAGCGCCTAAATGAGGAAGTTATTAACCACAACCAAGCTCGTCAACAAGCAGAGCAAGCCAGTCGCGCAAAATCTGCCTTCCTAGCAACCATGAGCCATGAAATACGCACTCCAATGAATGGTGTACTTGGTACTGCTCGCTTACTCAAAGATCAAGGACTTGATAGCCAACAGAGCTATTATGTCGATGTAATTAATCGAAGTGGCAGTACGCTACTGGCAATATTAAATGATGTTTTGGACTACTCGAAAATCGAAGCGGGCCACCTAGAGATCCGCAAGGTAGATTTCAACTTAAAAGCAATGGTAGAAGATGTTGAACAACTTCTAGATGGCAGAGCTAAAGAAAAGCAACTTGAAATCAGTAGCGTTATTGATGGAGACCTCGATACTTTTTGGAAAGGGGATGTAACTCGAATCAGCCAGGTATTGAACAATTTAGTGGGTAATGCGATCAAATTTACTGACCATGGACACGTCGATATCTATGTCGCACATGACCCAGAAGATGAAGAGAAGGTACTGTTTGAAGTCTCTGACTCTGGGATCGGTATTTCAGAACAAGAACAAGAGACACTGTTTGATGCCTTTACGCAGGCGTCTGGTGGATTAGGGGCCAAAGGCGGTACGGGCCTTGGACTCGCGATAAGTAAGAAAATCGTTGAAGCTATGGGTGGGGACTTGTGTGTTGACTCGGTAAGTGGTGAAGGGAGTCGATTCTGGTTTAGCATTCCACTAGAACAAGGAAATGTTGTTCAAGTGAGTGACAGTGTCACTAGTTGTACACTGCGTGCCAAAGTGCTGTTAGTAGAAGATAACCCCGTGAATTGCTTGGTTGCAGAAGGCTTTTTAAATAGCTTAGGGCATGAAGTAGATACAGCGGTTGATGGTGCCGCAGCGAAACGTTTATTTGCGGACTTCAAGTATGATATAGCACTATTAGACATTAACTTACCCGATTGCAATGGCATAGAGTTAATGGCCGAACTACGCACTATAGAACAGAGCGAAAATGTCGAACATATAACCCCGATTATTGCCGTATCAGCGCACGTTTTTAATGAAGAGGTAGAAAGTTACCTTGCAGCTGGGTTTGATGGTTATCTGGCAAAACCTTTAGATAAAGATGATTTGTGCCGTTTAATTCAAAATCGATTGGAAAACAAACCACTATTACTCCCACAAGACGAGTGTACAGATAATGAAGAGGTCCATATGGAATCGAGAAAAATTATAGATAGTCACGTTGTTGAATCGGATTTATCGGTACTAGGGCAAAGCAAGATGCGAGAGATCGCTGTGTTATTTGACAATGGATGTGATGAGATTTTACGTAACATGAAAATTGCCTCAACATCCGGTAACGGACAAGAAATGAAGCAACTTGCGCACAAATTGAAAGGTTCGGCCGGGAGCTTAGGTCTACTTGCATTATTTGACATGTGTTTGAAGATTGAAAAAGACAATGACCCTGTTAATTGTTATCTTGAAAATGACAAAACACTGTTTGATCTATCATTACTATCAAAACAAGCACTATCGGAACTCATTGATTAAGGAAGAATAATGGCGTTAATTGAATCTTCAAACCTTGTAATGCGAGCTATATCAGAAGGAGACTGGCCTCTATTTGAACGCCTGCATCAAGACGAAGAAGTCATTAGATACGCTTTTGATAAACCAAGTGTTGATCAGATTCGTGAGCGATTTGAAAGCCGGCTTCCTATTTGGTCATGGGGGAGCGAGCACTGGTTGTGCTTAGTTATTATCGATAAGCTTACCAATGAACCAATTGGCGTCACCGGACTGTGCCAGGCCGAGAACAACACAAATCATGTGGAAGTAGGTTATCTATTGTTACCAGAGTTTCATGGCAAAGGTTACGGCACTGAATCCTTGTTAGCATTGGTAAAACACGCAAAATTGCATTTCCCTATCGAACAAATCAATGCCATTGTTACAGACGGCAATGTCGCTTCATGTAAGGTATTAGAGAAAGTTGGTTTCGTCCTGCGTGAACGTGATCCAAACGCTTATCAAATCGGTGGTATTGATTACGATGACTTGCTCTACTGCTATCAAGTTTAATGATAGAGGTAGTAAACACTAAGCGCAGACAGTGTCAGCAATATCTGCGCAGTATAATATGTCACCATAATCACCTGGCGAGAAAACGCAGAACTACTTCTGAATCGGTCTATCGCCAGCACGACATCAGAAACAATGAATACAATTGCCCCCATGGCACCATAGCCAGCTAGCGGTTCTCTCACATCAATCCAGACTTCAATTGCTCCCCAAGCCATGATGAGTATCGCTAAGCTATAGACTGCGACTGGAATTTTCATGTTATCAAGTGATGGCAATAGTAGTAGATAGGTTATTAATCCCAGACTAAATAGTATCGCAGGAACCCAGAAGGTGAAGTGATCGTCAGTTTGAGTAAAGAAGGCAACGCTGTAAATAAGGTGGGCGGTTAAAAAACTGATTAAACCTGGCAAAAATTTGTCCTTGGGGTGCATTAAAAACAGATCACCAATAGCACACGCGATCAGCCCTAAACCAATCCAAAACGCATAGCTTCCGGCCAATGAACCCGTCGAGAAAACCAAATACGCCATAAGTAAGATAGGTGTTGCTTTAGTGGCATAGAAAATCCACTTAGGGCTTCGTTCGATACTCCAAACATGAACAACGCACAAGACAACAATAAAAAACCACATACACCTTACTCGTAAAAAAA
>Ga0209379_10000993_pt1 | contig 19938 bp, 15 predicted proteins | sample tdDd001_FD_187124 | JGI IMG/M metagenome (GOLD analysis project Ga0209379, IMG submission 187124) | Marine sediment microbial communities from the Atlantic coast under amendment with organic carbon and nitrate - tdDd00.1 (SPAdes)... | ecosystem: Environmental > Aquatic > Marine > Coastal >...
TATTACTATGTGTCCAGCGCTTACCCTTGGCTGCGCTTGCCTCCTGAGATTTACAGTAACAACTTAGGCATTACCCATTACGATGGAATCACTGTAGATTGGGATGTGTTAGTCAATGACAGTGTTCAGTTGACGGTTTCACCATATATTACTGTTCCCGAAGAAGAAGAATTCGAACTATATGGCGCCAAATTCAGCTTAGACACTGACTACGCTTTTGGTATCTCCAGTGAGCTCTATTTCGACGATAACTTGTTGCACTTTGCTTACTCTAAAGTAAAAACTGTGCAAAAGGGTCTCCCTATGGGAAACATTACTTACGATTTGAATTTGTTCTCTGCGGGCATGAGCTACTACCTCTGGCAAGGTCTACGCCTTCAAGCGGAGGCTTTGTTAGAGAAAAGCATCTACGCTAATTGGTACGCAGGTCTAGATTATCAGATTGGTCAATTCACCCCTTATATTCAATACGGCCAAGCGCGCAAAACGAAAGATAGTCAAAGTTATTTAGTCGGAGTTCGGTGTGATCTAACCCGCCAAGTCAATGTCTCTCTGGAGTGGCAACGTTTCACTGGTGATAAAAAAATAATAAGTGGTCAGTTCACAGAGCTGCAAAATCCACTTAACGGTTTTAGTTCGAAAGTCGACCTGATCTCTGTCGGTTTGTCGTACACGTTTTAAGTTGAATTACATATGTAAATCACACTCTCATACGTTTAGGTGATCATAACTTACATAAATTATGTAGCACGAGTATTTTTACTCGCGAATTAACTGAGCTTTTTATTTTTTGTCAATAGACATTACCGACGACTTAAATCAACAACTCGCCCTATAAAACCCCCTATTCGCAGCCATTATTGCTGCAATTATTTTTACTAGCAGAATAAGATGTTAGGCATTACAATCCTGCCGCATAAAAATTACAAAAATAATACATTGCTAATTTCTCTCTACCTGCTCCCCCTACAAGCAAAGTAGAGTCAGTCCCCAAAACGTGAAAGGTCCAAACGAAACATGAGTCCAGAGAAACATCTATTAGATTGGCAAATCAGCCAAACGATTGCGGAATCAATTTCTCCTCTACTAGGTCAGCTTTACCGTGAAAAAGGCGTAGAAGTCCTACTTTTTGGTAAAACTCTAGTTAACGCGGCAACCATTGATATCATAAAGACTCATCGTCTTGCTCGCCGTTATACCGGCACTCCTCTCACCCCAGAACAAACTCTTCCACTAATCAAAGCTTTGTCAGACATGGAGTTGTCCCCATGTCGCGTTGACATCGGACAACTGGCTCACCAATTCTGGCAAGGCCGCGATGATTCACACGGCGTAAAAGATTTCCTTCACACTTCTTTGATGGGTGCGATGGATGGAAAAAGCGTTACTGAACCTCGTGACGTCGTTTTGTATGGCTTCGGTCGTATCGGCCGCCTACTTACTCGCCTATTGATAGAGAAAAATGGCCCAGGTTACCCGCTACGTTTACGCGCTGTTGTCGTTCGTGGTGGTAAGAAAGGTGATCTAGAGAAACGCGCGAGTCTGCTTCGCCGCGACTCAGTTCATGGCCAATTCAACGGCAGTATCATCGTTGATGAAGAACGTAAAGCAATCATTGCAAACGGTAACTACATTCAGTTTATTTACGCTAATAAGCCTGAAGAAGTAGATTACACTTCTTTTGGAATTAACAATGCATTGGTCGTTGATAACACTGGTGTATGGCGTGATGCAGAGGGCTTGGGCCAACACTTAGATTGTAACGGTGCGGAGAAAGTACTACTTACGGCTCCGGGCAAAGGTGACATTAAAAATGTGGTATTCGGGGTTAACGACAACGTTATTTTACCTGAAGATCAGATCGTTTCTGCGGCAAGTTGTACAACCAATGCCATTACGCCAGTACTGAAAGCAATGAACGATAAGTACGGTATCACCTCTGGTCATATCGAGACGGTTCACTCTTTCACTAACGACCAAAACTTGATTGATAACTTCCACTCAGGTGAACGTCGTGGCCGTAGTGCTTCACTGAACATGGTACTAACTGAAACAGGAGCAGCGAAAGCCGTTGCTAAAGCGCTACCTGAACTTGCTGGTAAACTAACCGGCAACGCTATTCGAGTTCCGACACCAAACGTGTCTATGGCAGTTGCGAACCTTAACCTTGAGAAAGGCACCGACAAGGAAGAGCTTAACGCTTACCTACGTGAGATGGCGCTAACCTCAGAACTATCTGGCCAAATTGACTATACCGAATCAACAGAAATCGTTTCGACTGACCTCGTTGGCTCTCGCTTCGCAGGTGTTGTTGATGGCGCAGCAACGATTGCTCAAGACAGTCGCTGTGTTCTTTACATCTGGTACGACAACGAGTTTGGCTACAGCTGCCAAGTGGTTCACTGTATGGAACAGATGATGGGTGTTCGCTACAAAACCTACCCAGTAAAATAACCTAGCTAACATCGACAAGATATCGCTCTCAGTGTTCGCTGGGAGCAAATCTCCACAACACTATAACGAATAATAATCCCCCGTATTTGCCACTCTCATTGGATGAGAGTGGCTTTTTTGATCCTTGTTCATGTTTCATTCATTTACCTTGCAGTATTGTGAACCTATCAATTAAGAGGTAAGCATTATGAATAGAGTTGTTTCTGGTATCTTGGCGCTGTTTATTGGTTTCTTTACCCTAATATTTAGTCTTATTGTGGCAGTTCCATTAATGATTGTGGCACTGATCACTGGTAAGAAAATTGAAAAAGCGATCAAAATGAATCGCAATGCCTTTACTCAAGCAAACCAAAAATCTGTGCTTGAAGGGGAATATGAAGAAATCACCAAATAGTCAGGAATCCATCGAATATATGAAGCGTAAAACCGTCGCATTCGTTTTTTACGTCGCTGCAGCAACTACCGCAGCACTGGTTGGGTGTTCATCTTCAGAAATAGACCCGGCTTATGATAAAGCTCAAGCATTGCCTAACTATACACAGCAAAGCTTTGATGCCTATGTCAATGAAACAAAACAATGGCTAACTGAAAATCGATTATTTATCACAGACGACAAATCATCAGAGCTTGCGCAGGTTCTACCGAGAGAATACCGCCCCACAACACCGAATGGCCAAGGCGTATTGCTTGTTCACGGCCTAGGGGACTCACCTTACTCATTTTCGGATATCGCCCAGCACTTAGCTGACAACGGCTATTTAGTACGGACGATTCTATTACCTGGCCATGCAAGCAAAGTTGGGGATCTACAATTACCAGAACTTTCTGATTGGCAAGGTGTTGTTAAGCATCATATTGCCCTATTGAAACAAGACTCGCAGTCCGTTTGGCTAGGTGGATATTCGACAGGTGCAAACTTAGTGACATCGGAAGCTATCGATGACCCATCAATCGAAGGGCTTCTCCTGTTTTCTCCAGCACTTCAACCGGGGTCTAGCACAGTTCAATTTGCTGAACTCGCCAGCCACTTTATCACTTGGGCCGATCAAGACCCTGAAGATAATCCACTGCGTTACAACTCTTTGCCTATGAGTGCTGCAGCGGTTTACTATCAAACGTCTTCGGTCGTGAGAGAACAGCTTGAAGCCGCTAGCTACAATAAGCCTGTCTTTATGCTGCTAAGCGAAGGCGACAAAGTCATCAGCACGCAGTTTGCAATCGACACATTCAGCCAAAAAATGTCGAACCCCAATAGCCATATAGTTTGGCAGGGAGAACATGATCTCGTAGAGTCTCGTTCAACACGTTTTAGCATGAACATTCCAGAGCAACGTATATCAAACGGTTCACACATGGGGCTTCTTTTTGCACCAACTAACCCAAATTATGGTATTGGTGGCACGAACTTGATTTGTGGCAATGGTCAAACATCAAGCGCTGAAGATCAATGTGCTCAAGGGGAGGATATTTGGTATTCGGCATGGGGATATGTAGAGCCAGGTAAGATACATGCTCGCTTAACTTACAACCCCTACTTTGAACAAAGCATGACGATTATGGACCAAGTTATGGCCTCCAAAGCCGGTTCTTAGCACCTACCTCATACATACTACAACGCTCCTGATGGGAGCGTTTCCTATGTCTTAACACCCCTTCACACTTGCTAAGACCTCACTCAAATAACTTTTTCGGTCTAAACTCGAATAGATGTTGCAGATAATTAACAGCTTTGTTATTTAAGATAATAAGCAATAACTATAATTGCCTCTAACACGAAAGGACTGACAGATGAGTAATGGTAAACGCGACACTACCCTGCGTTTTTTAGCTGAGCCCGGAGATGTAAACTTTGGGGGGAAAGTTCACGGTGGTGCCGTGATGAAATGGATCGATTTAGCGGCCTATGCCAATGCCGCAGCATGGAGTGGTAAATACTGTATTACCGCTTATGCAGGTGGTATACGTTTTGTTCAACCAATTCATGTTGGCAACTTGGTTGAAGTTAGTGCCAAGGTTATCTACACAGGTCGAAGCTCAATGCATATTGCAATAGACGTGCAAGCAAGTGACCCTAAAGAGCTTAAAAACCGCTTAACAACCCACTGCATTGTCATCATGGTTGCGGTAGATGAGCATGGCAAGCCCACCAGCGTTCCTGAATGGATTCCAGAAACAGCAGAAGACATTGAACTACGTGATTCTGCGATTCGCTTAATGAACATGCGCAAACAAATTGGCGAAGAGATGGAAGCGCACGTTAAGTACCTCAAGTAAACAGCTTCTCAGCCTAGAGGTATCCGCCTCTAGGTGTTCCCCCCCTCTCAACTAGCACGCCTTTAGCCTGATACTCACATTTTTTGGTCAGCTTTCAGTTAAGCCTCACTATTGTCATTTTTCCTTAATCTTTGTTTGCTTAAATTCGCTAGCGAATGATTAGCTTCAAAGGACTCTGTGAGTGTGAGCCAAGTAACTCTTAATGCAAATACATTAACCAATACTAAAGCTGTTGAGTATCAATGGGTCAGGACACTGTATGTGGAAGGTTATCAAGACCAAGAGATCAATCACTATATTCAAGCGTGTTTTGGTGGTGATGCAACGTTTGCTGACCTATTCCGAAAGGTAGCTCTGTCACAGGAGAGTGTTTACGTGTTACTGCGCTACGCAGGGTGCGCTCCATCCAATCGAGAGTTTTAGCAGGCACCGCAGACAACGAGCAAGTTTGGCAATGTAACAAGGATTTTGTTGCATATACATTTCTATACTGCATCGCATCCCGTCAGCAAGCAGATATCTTTCCGTGTCTTAATTCTTATACTTGCAACGGTTTCTTAGGCATAAAAAAACCCGGGACAAACCGGGTTTTGGTTACAAAAACTGTTAGTAGTTTTTAGTAAGGAATCTAGCTAACAGCCAGCTATGCGTAACGCCAGAGTTGCACTCTTCTTAACTGTCGGCGGCCAAACCAATAATGTTAAGTTGAGAAACAAAATGGGCGACCATGCGGTCGCCCTTATCGTTCTTATTAACCTTTCACCCCGCCAGATGTCAATCCTCCGACTAACCAGCGCTGTGCAAGCAAGAATACGATGGTAATTGGTAGTGCAGACAAAACTGCTGCTGCTGCAAAATCACCCCAAAGATAATTCTGAGGGTATAGATACTGCTGCATACCAACCGCTAATGTATATGAGTTTACATCAGAAAGTAGTAAAGATGCTACTGGAACTTCACCCACGACACCAATGAACGAAAGAATGAATACCACTGCAAGAATAGGCACTGACAATGGTAGCAGTACCAATCTGAACGCTTGCCAAGGTGTTGCGCCATCCAACGCCGCCGCTTCTTCAAGCGAATTATCAATGGTTTCAAAGTAGCCTTTAATCGTCCAAACGTGCAGCGCGATACCACCTAAGTAAGAGAAGATCAGGCCACCATGAGTGTTCAAACCAAGGAATGGAATGTACTGACCTAACTTATCAAACAAGGCATATAGTGCTACTAGCGCTAATACTGCTGGGAACATTTGGAAAATCATCATCGCTTTCAGGATGGTGTCTTTGCCTCTAAAGCGCATACGAGCAAACGCATAAGCAGAGGTTGTCGATAGCGCCACGATAAGAATCGAGGTAATACCCGCCACTTTCACTGAGTTCCACAGCCAAGTCAGCACTGGGAATGGTGGTGGTGTAACAGAACCATCTGCATTCGTCACCGAAAAGCCTAATGCTAGCTTCCAGTGCTCCAATGATGGATTTTCAGGAATTAGACTACCTGTTGCGAAGTTACCTTCACGGAACGAAATCGCCACAATCATCAGAAGTGGGAAGATAATCGCTGACAAAAAGATCCACAGCGCAACGTGTGTCGCCCATACACGGTATTTAAGTGATTTACCTTGTACCATTGCCATAGTCGGTACTCCTTAATCCTGAGACAGCTTAGTGAAACGTAGGTTTAGTAGAGCTAAGCCACCAACCAATAGGAAGATAAGTGTTGCGATTGCACTTGCAAGACCAAAGTCTTGACCGCCGCCACCTTCAAATGCGATACGGTAGGTATAGCTTACAAGTAAGTCTGTGTAACCTGCCGGCTCTGATGTACCAATCATGTTTGGACCACCTTGAGTCAATAACTGAATCAGTACAAAGTTGTTGAAGTTGAAGGCAAAGCTCGCAATCAATAGCGGTGTTAGCGGCTTAATCATCAACGGAAGTGTGATGTTACGGAAGTTGTCTAAGAAGTTCGCACCATCAATCGCAGAAGCCTCATATAGATCATCTGGAATCGCTTTCAGTAGACCCATACAGAGAATCATCATATAAGGGAAACCTAACCAAGTGTTCACGAACACAATCATCACTTTCGCCATGATTGGATCAGAGAACCAAGATGGGCTGAGACCAAACAGCGCTTCAAGCACCATATTGATTTCACCAAAGCTTTGGTTGAAGAGACCTTTAAAAATCAGAATCGAGATAAACGCAGGTACAGCATATGGAAGAATAAGTAGTACACGATAAACAGCGCGACCTTTAATCGCTTCCCACTGAACAACGCTCGCAAGCACTAGACCGATAATCACAGTTAAGCCGACTGTGAGACCTGAAAATAGAATTGTCCAAAAGAAGATGCTTACAAACGGTTCTTTGATGCCGTCATCTTTCCAGACTCGCTCAAAGTTTTTACCGCCAATGCCAACCACAAAGCCTGGAGAAACCGTAGAACCCGTGAACTGCCCATGCTCATCAACAGGTTGGTAGAAACCTACTTCCATATTTGGCTTTAGAGTTTCACCAGTACGATTGTTGTAAATCGATTCACCACCATCTTGCAGCGTGTAAAGTGGCACCACTGCCGCAAATTTACGTAAGCCGCTCATGCGAATATCTTCACCTGTTGGTAGGTGTAGATCCACAGCGCCTAAGTTTGCTTTGTTTTTGATGATGGTTTTGATCTTCTCTTTCTCACCCGCAACAGAATCTACCACTGAAAGGTCCATATCTGCTGATGGTGTCGCCAAGTTGAAGTTATCAGTGGCAAGCAACACATCACCTTTTTTTACTACGATACGGTGACCGTTTTCTGTTTTGTACAAGGTGAACGGGTAGCTGTCGCCGCTTTGGAATGTTCTATCAAGCAGAACCGACTGTGCTCGGTCGTAAGAAAGCTGGTTTTTCGCACTGTAGTTAGTGAAGGCGAGGTTGACCGTATATGCAAGAGGGAACAGGATGAACAGGATCATACCTGCGATACCTGGATAGATATAACGGTGCGCGTAAGTCTTTTTACTACCAAAGATGTACAACGCCAGTGCGGTTAGGATAAGGGTAAGCAGCGCAAACGCTGTTTCACCACGGGAATACATTAGGACGGTTGCGTAGCCATTAACGATACCGACAGACGCCAGAATTGCCCATTTAATAAAAACGCTTTTACTAGATGGCAAGCTCGTTGTTGAAGATGCCATCGCATCTGTACCTTGAACTGACTGCATAAGAGAACCTGCTAGCGATATTAAAACTTAGAAATGGAGGAGAGGTTACCCCCTCCTCAAAAGGTGTAATTTAATTATTTAGTCATTTGCTTTTCTGCATCTGCAAGTGCTGCATCTACAGTTTGACGACCATCTACAACGTTTACGATAGCGTTTTTAGCCGCGCCCCAGAATGCACTCATCTGTGGGATGTTTGGCATGATTTCGCCGTTCATTGCGTTGTCCATTGTTGCTGCGATACGCTTGTCTGCATCTAGCTCACGTTGGAAAGAGTTAAGCGCAACAGCACCTAGTGGCTTGTCGTTGTTCACTTTACGTAGGCCATCGTTAGTCAGTAGGTAGTTTTCAATAAACTCTACTGCAAGGTCTTTGTTTGGTGATGCCGTGCTGATACCTGCTGTTAGTACGCCAACGAACGGTTTAGAAGAGTGACCGTTAAACTTAGGCAGTGTTGTTACACCGTAGTTGATACCAGACTTCTCGATGTTACCCCAAGCCCATGGGCCGTTGATTGTCATCGCTGCAGTACCTTGGTTAAACGCAGACTCAGACACAGAGTAGTCCATATCAGAAGAGATAACGCCCTTCTCTACTAGACCTTTCACGAAGCTCATTGCGTCTTTCACGCCATCTTTTGCAATACCTGCATCTTTGATGTCATAGCCTTCAGCGCCGTATTTGAACGCGTAACCGCCATCAGCTGCCATAAGCGGCCAAGTGAAGTACGGTTCTTTAAGGTTCCACATGATTGCAGACTTGCCGTCTTTCTTAAGCTTCGCGTCTAGCGCTTCAACTTCTTCCCAGCTCTTAGGTGGGTTAGGAACAAGATCTTTGTTGTAAATAAGAGACAGTGACTCAACCGCCACTGGGTAACCGATTAGCTTGCCATCGTATTTCACCGCGTCCCACGCGAAATCTACAATGCCTTCTTTAATTTCTTTGGATGGTTTTACTTCAGCCAGTAGACCAGACTCAGCGTAGCCACCAAAACGGTCGTGCGCCCAGAATACGATATCAGGACCATCGCCGGTTGCTGCTGTTTGAGGGAACTTGTCTTGAAGAGCGTCTGGGTGAGCCACCGTTACTTTAATACCAGTGTCTTCTTCGAATTGTTTACCTACTTCAGCAAGTCCGTTGTAACCTTTATCGCCATTAATCCAAATGGTTAATTGACCTTCTTCGATAGCAGCATTTGCACCAAATGAGCCAAGAGCAACTAGAGTTCCTAGTGCCACTGTGCTTAGGGCATTTTTCATGTTCATATCCTTTTTATATTTTATGTTGTAGGGGTCAACCGAGAGGCTTCACCGTATTTCGACATATATTGTCAGCCAAACTGAACATTAGCTCATCCTCCTACTCCCTACGCCCTCAGTATTATGGACTATTTTCGTGATCCCAATCGTTCAAGCTTGGAGAGCGGAATCACAAAAACCACACTTTATGTGATCGAATTCAACGTTATTACGAGAAATTTTTTGAACTTGATCTAACTCCACCCTATCCGCCCCTATCCCCCTCCTCCTTATCTACTACCCCTACAAAAAAAAGGCTCAGGAGGATGTAATCAAGCATAGATAAAGAGAAACTGCAGACATCCAAGAGTGGATAGTAAGAACCCTTAACAGTTTGTTCTCAGGTGAAGACCAACAGGATATGCTGATTTGCAATGCCGCAGGGGTTTGCTGTTATAGCTCAGCGTTCGTAATGGTTAAGGTCGAAAGGTCAAACAAATCACGGGGGAGACGCTGATGCTATACAGGGGAAGCAAACTCTTATTGGCTTTGGTGGGTGATGTGAGTGATCCATCACCCAAATTTTCTTACAGTATGAAAGAAACCACTCCATACCGAATTCCTACTGTTACTGCTCGCACGATAACTCATATAATGATGGGCAGTAAAAATAAAAATATTGATCGAGGACGAGCTAGATGGCGAGTGTCACGTTAAAAAATGTATGTAAAGCTTACGGTGACGTTTTAATTTCAAAGAACGTTGATTTAGAAATCCAAGAAGGCGAATTCGTTGTTTTCGTTGGTCCATCAGGCTGTGGTAAATCAACACTACTTCGTTGTATTGCAGGCCTTGAAGACATCACTTCTGGTGAGCTGTACATTGGCGATGAGTACATGAATGACGTGGAACCATCAAAACGCGGTGTGGGTATGGTTTTCCAATCTTACGCCCTTTACCCTCACTTGAATCTCTACGACAACATGTCTTTCGGCCTTAAATTAGCGAAAGCAGACAAAGGCGAAATCGATAAGCGCGTAGAACATGCTGCAGAAATCCTCCAGCTAAGCCACTTGCTAGAGCGCCAACCAAAAGCGCTATCTGGTGGTCAACGTCAACGTGTGGCTATCGGCCGTACCTTGGTCTCTCAACCGAATGTATTCCTACTTGATGAACCTCTTTCTAACCTTGATGCGGCACTTCGTGTTCAGATGCGTTCTGAAATCACTAAACTGCAACGCAAACTCGGTTGTACCATGATCTACGTAACCCACGATCAGGTCGAAGCGATGACCATGGCTGATAAAATCGTTGTTTTGGACGCAGGTTTTGTCTCTCAAGTTGGCAAACCGCTTGAGCTATACCACTACCCTCAAAACCGCTTTGTCGCTGGCTTTATTGGTTCACCGAAGATGAATTTCATGAGCGTATTTATCGAAGCTGTAGAGAAAGATCGTGTCATGGTTCAGCTAGCAAATGGGACCACTTTCTGGATTCCTGTTGATGGTACGACAGTAACGGCAGGCGAACGCATGTCTATGGGAGTTCGCCCTGAGCACCTATTGCCAGCAAGTGAAGGTGATGCGACCATCGAAGGCGAAGTCAACATCGTCGAGAAGCTTGGTAACGAAACACAAGTTTATATGCATATCGACGCAGCAGACGCTGACATGATCTATCGTCAGCCAGATACACTGGCAGTCGAACCTGGAGACAAGCTTTCTGTTGGCATTCCAGCACACCGCTGTCACCTATTCCACAGCGATGGCAAAGCTTGTCGTCGCCTGTTCCAAGAATCAGGTGTAGAACGCCCAGAAGTATAATTCTTCCTCTACAAATACAAAGCCCGAGTCATGAGCTCGGGCTTTATTGTGTCAACTCTCGCGCCTTTTATTCTTCCAAGCTTTAACTCAAATCACACTCCTGACAAATAAGCAATAAAATTCATATAGTAATTCTACACTTTAAGTAGTCCCAGAATATGAGTACAAGCTTTGAGCAGGCAAGACACACACTTCAACAAAAAAAACCTACCTTGGGTTATCTGCGTGTCCACGTTATTAAACGTGCTTTTTGTCGTGTATCTCACTATTCAAGCCAACGCCATAAATCGTTTAGAATCGGTTGTATTGGAGCAGGCCCCTATCACCTTTGAAATGACGCAAAAGCTCGCCGATATAGAAAGAACAATAGGCTATGTTGGTTTCATCCATCACTTTAAAAATTACATCATTCGCCGCGATGAACAGTATTACGACCGTGCTATGGCGAGTTACGACGATGCGGTTAGAAAAATCATCGAGTTTGAATCATTAACAGATAAAGGGGATTTAATACATGAGATTGAACACCTTAGGATCACATTAGAGGAGTATCACAACCAACTCGTTGCGTCGAAGCGTATATCTAGTGATACGAGCGCTCTAGCTCTGGATAAGATAGTGAGAGTCGATGATACGCAAGCTGACACCTCCTTACATACATTACAGCGCTATCTATTGCCCAAATTTGAAAGCATCTATGACCAAACAGCGGCAGAACTGTCTAAGCTCAGCCAGATGACCTTAATATTTAACCTTATCGTGGCTCCAATCATCATCGGCGTTAGCTACTACTTTCTCCAAATCATCAATAACGCAAACAAACTATCCAACCAACTATCGTCCATACTCGATATTTCTCCTGATGGTATTCTCTACATTTCCGAACAAGGGAAAATCCTACAAGCCAACAACAAAGCATGTAACTTACTTGAGTATTCTGAAGCCGAATTAACTCAAATCCCTCTAGAGCAATTGGCAGCACCTGAATATCAACAATACTGCTCTTACTATAGAGAACAAGTATTCAGTAACAGCAATACTTCATCAAAAATCGGTAAACCTAAAAAAATGCAGGCGATGACCAAGTCCAATAAAAGGATTGAGCTAGAACTAACCATTGCATCTGGATTCGTCGGAAAAGAAAACCGAAGTGTATGCATCATTCGTGATATGACGTACCACAATCAGCTCAAAGTAAAAGCGGAGAAAGACAGCCTTACTCACCTTTTAAACCGCTGGATACTTGATGAACTCCTACAAAAAGAGCTTGATCGTTGCCAGCGGTCAAACTCACCTCTTTCGTTACTTTTAATTGATATTGATAACTTTAAGTCAGTCAATGATAACTATGGCCACGATACGGGTGACCTGATCTTGCGAGATACCGCTGACTACCTTCAAAAAAGCACCCGATCTTACGATCATATTGGCCGTTGGGGAGGTGACGAGTTCATTCTAATCTGCCCAAATCTTGGTGAGAAAGATGCAACACGTTATGCACAAAGACTAATTAGTCAGTACCGCCAAGTTGACTCAATTGCTGGTAAAAAAGTATCACTGAGTATTGGCATTGCGTCACTTTCCAATGCAGTCAAAACCAAGGAAACCTTATTTAAAAACGCAGACATTGCACTCTACCATGCCAAAGAAAATGGCAAAGATTGCCTATCCCATTTCAACACACACGATTATCAACACGACAAAGTGACAAACTATATGTCCTAATCCCAAACATATACGGACATGACTTCTGAGTTTTTGGCTCTTCTCCTAATTATTCATTGTAATCATGTAAATTTAATTCACGCACTGAAGTGTCTTTTGTTACCAGTCAATGACAAAGAAAACCATTTTGTGACAATGTTAATATTTTCGAATTAACACCAAAAATATAAATTTAAACATAATATGCGAATAATAATTAAAAAATCGCTCATAATTCATATCAGGCAAATAAAAATTCAAACCTAGGTTATTTGATTCAAAAGCTAGATTAAATAGTGAATATTATTCAAAACTGTCCAATTCTTCACCATCACACATTTGATTCTTGACTATTTTTTGATCAACCGTTGTTTTGTATAAGTATCGTGAATTCACCTTCAAGGATGCTGTCATGAAACAATTTAAATCGAAGTTTAACCCTGTTCTATTAGCACTGATTGCGGCAACAAGCATCGTAGGTTGTACGGACGAAGAAACCACGATAATCCAACCACCTACGCAAGACCAATCCGCCCTGATGCGTCAAGTTTTTGCAGACTACCAATCGGCAATGGCCACATTGGATAGTAGTGAATTTGGCCAAGTTACTGACCAGATGGCGACTTCAATGCAATCTGTCGATAGGCTTTATTTGGATAAGTTAGACGCCATCGGTCGAACTAAACTTTCTGATGAAGATAAAATATATTACGACACATTTATGTTTGACAGAAATATATCTTTGCGTGGTGCTAGTTTACCGAATACACGTTTTGGTAATTTTGATGTCCCTATTACCCACTTCTATAACTATATTGAGTGGAATGCCGAATGGGCGGGATGGAACAAGGATACATTAGAAGGTTATGAAGAACATATTCAAATCGTCAGAGAATTTACTTCTTGGGTAAATAATCTAAAATCGCTCTACTCTCTTGGGATTATTGATGGTTCTCAACTCCCTAAAGTTCTGGTTACTCGATTTATTGATTCGACTAAAAATACCGTTGCTTTAAATGATTATGCGATGATGAAAAAAGGACTCAATCATTTAAAGACACTAGGTGACGCTGAATTAGCTGCGGAATATGAGACCGCCGTTGATGTATCTATTGAAGCACTCAAGGATCTCATTCTCTTCTTAGAAGGCGACTACTACACAGCTGCGCGTGGGACAGATAGCATTAACGATGCAAATATTGGCTGGGGCGATTTACCCAACGGACAAGCTTGGTATCAGTGGCAGCTCGATAGAAACAGTACCACCGGAAAGTCCGCAATGGAGTTAAGTCAGCTTGGAGAAGAATTAGTTGCTGATGCCAAAGCAGAAATGATACGGGTTGCCGAACTTATTGTTGAGAAAAGAGGCAAAACAATTACCGCCGATTGGCATGATGGCAACAGCGTTGTTTCAAGAACCTTTACCCTTGAAAATGGCAACGGTGACATTGACCTCAATGAGTTCTTTGACTATCTCAATAGCGAACAATTCTTCTACGGCCGTGACGGACGAAATATTGCTGATACCGAATACAAAGATTTGTGCACTGTAGCTTCGAGCCCTAGTGCGTGTGAAGCCGCCTTAACGGACTATAACATCTTCAAAACCGACGCAAATGATGTCGTCGCTGGTTACTTTAAACCAATTAAAGCTGACTACACCATCAAACCAGAACCTGCGGCCCGCGAACCGTATGCGGGCGTTGCCTCTTATGGCAGCAATGTATTTAACTTAAATACGCACCCTAACTACAGTCTGCAAAAATGGAATGTCTCTACCTTGTTGCTTCATGAAGCAGCGCCAGGGCACCATTTCCAAAATGCTTACGCAACGGAATACCCACCGGCTGATAAGCCTGACTACATCAAAGATGTCTGGTACACCGCTTATGGTGAAGGCTGGGCACTGTATACCGAGTGGCTCGGCATGGAAATGGGTATTTACGGAGCACTAAATGCAGACGGTAAACCGACATTTGCCGAAGCAACAGGTATGTGTAAACCAGACCTAGATTACACTCAGTTCCAAGGTGGAATCTACACAGATGCAGAAGAGTGTAACGCCCTACAGTATTTTGGCAGCCTAAACGAAGCGCAGCTTAGAAACATGCGTTTAGCGGTTGATACGGGTATTCATGCCAAAGGTTGGAGCATTCAAGAAGCTCGTGACTACATGTCTGCGAACTCAGCACTAGGGGTGGGCGATATTGAATCAGAAACCTTCCGCTACGCCGCCTACGTTGGCCAAGCTGTTTCCTATAAGTCAGGCTTCTTAGTCATCAAAGCACTGCTCGACAAAGCTCAAGATGAACTGGGTAACAAATTCGACTGGGCCTCTTTCCATGATCAATTGCTTAAATATGGCGATCAGCCGATGGAAGTCGTCGAAACCAGCATCAACAACTGGATTAAGACCCAGTAATAACTCCTAAAACAGAGAGCCAGGCAATATAGCCTGGCTCTTTTAAAATCATTTAACTGGAGTGTAGCCGTATTCAGCAATCAATGTTTTCGCTTCACGGCCCTTTAAATAACGTATAAATTCAGAAGAGTCTTTGTCGAGTTGGCCCGTTTTATATAACACTAAGAAAGGGCGTGAAAGCTCGTAGCGTCCAGAAGAAATATTTTTCTGACTCGCGTCTACGCCTTCAAACTGAATAGCCTTGATTGAACGATCTACCGAACCCGTAGAAATAAAACCAATTGCCTGTTTGTTATGGTTTACGATTGTCTTAACCATGCTATTACTATTAACGACTAAGTTATCTGGGTTGATATCAGACACCAATCGGCCGTTAACAACCTTAGTCAGTCCAAGTAAGCTTTCAAAGCTGTAACGTGAGCCCGAAGACGTCTCACGCGTTACTACAGCGATCTTCTGATTAGCGCCTCCCAACTGCTTCCAGTTGGTGATTTTACCTTTGTAAATGTCGAACAGCTGTTCTCTTGTCACATTTTGAACTGGGTTTGATTGGTTTACGACTACAGCTAAACCATCAAAAGCAATTGGTGTCACGGTCAACGCTTCCCCTTGCTCTCGCTCGGTCAAATAGCGTGAACTCATGCCAATATCCGCCACCCCTTTATTGATCAAAGTAATGCCCGCTGTTGAGCCAACGCCCTGTACCGCTATATAAGTTTCTGGGTGTGTTTCGTTATATTTTTCAGCCAGCACATCCATGACACGCGCAACCGAAGTAGAACCAGAAACGTTCACTTCTTCTGCTAACGCATTGGGAATAACAAACGAAAAAGACACAAGTGCAGTCAGCACAGCACGAACCATAATTTCTTCCTTTTTGATCTTTCAATATGACGTAATTGGCAGCCATCTTATTGCGATTACATGACATTTTTGTGAAAAACCAAACAGACAGCGAAATAACCATTCAATACTATGCTTAGGGTTGAAGAAGGGAAATGATATGGCCGTTGTGAGTTTGTTACAGAAACAAGTCGAAAGCCGTGCGCAGCTAATATGCAGGCAGCGCAATCAAAGCATGCCCGCAGAACTCGGAAAAGCGAGCTACGAAACCATTGGCAATGGTGTTGTGTTTATTAAGCAGCACTTCCTTCTAGACTCAAGTCACTGTGATTACATGATGCCAGTCGCCAAAGTTGAATGGGATGCCAATACCAATAGCTGGCAATTATTTATGCCTGACGATGCAGTACTAGAAAATTGGTTGCCTTATCCTTTTCTTGCTTGCAGTAGCGATTTAACAGCAATTATGCGCGAGATCGATAAAGATCCAAAAGCGATGTTTTGGGAAGATTAAACGTCTTTGTACACACTGGTTTAAGACGATCAAAAAAGGGTGCCGAGGCACCCTTTTCTATTCACAATTCAAGCTTACTCTGCCGCAGGCGCTACTTCCTCAGCGGTTTTTACATCAGCAAAAACTCGAGTCGGCTTAGCAACAAGGTTGCGATTTTCTAGGTTTACTTCCGCAAGCACAACTTCCAGAACGTCGCCTAAACGGTATTCAATTTCTTTATCAACAGAAACCGTGCCGTTTTCGCCGTTACATTCGAGGCGTTCTTTGTTTGCTAGAATCAGTGAACCCGGGATAAACGCCGCTGCACCATTTTCAATCAAACGGACACGCATACCAGCGCGGTTAATATCAAAGATTTCACCGTTAAACTTAGTCTCTTTTGCTGGCTCTTCAATCAGTGTGCGAGCGTATAGCCAATCGCCCACATTTCGTTCTGCCATTTTATGATGCTTACGATGTAGCGCTAGCTCTTCACCGACACTTTCGTCAGCCGTCTGCACTGGCTCTTTGCCTAATATGTGCGCTTTTAGCATGCGATGGTTGATCATATCACCGTACTTACGAATTGGTGATGTCCATGTCGCGTATAGCTCTAAGCCCATCGCATAGTGAGGCAATGGTTGGTTACCAATTTCACTATAGGCTTGCGATTTACGAATGCGGTTGTCCAAGTATGAAGTATCTTGTGTTGCCAACCAGCGACGAAGAGCAGCAAAGCCTTCAAGTGTTACCACAGATTCTGCTGTAAATGGCAACTCACCTTCTGGGTTAACTAGCGCAACGACATCTTCAACTTTTTCTGGTTTAAAACCAGCGTGGGTATTAAACACACCTGAATCAAAGCTCGCTTGAAGCGTTTTACCTGCACAAATGTTTGCGGTAATCATTGCCTCTTCGACCAAACGGTTAGCACTACGACGCATATCAGCATGAATAGCCACAACATCGTTGTCTTCACTCAGCTCAAAACGGTAGTCTGGGCGGTCAGGGAAAACCACAGCGTGGGTTTCGCGCCAATCAGCACGAGCCAACGAAAACTCATACAGATCGCGCACGATAGTTGCGATCTCTTCACTTGGTTGCCAAGCATCCGAGCTACCATTTTCAATCCAATCTGAAACATGGTCATACACAAGGCGAGCATGTGATTTAATATTGGCTGAGAAGAACTTGATATCTTCACCAATCACACCGTCTTTGCTGATAGAAACGCTGCAACAAAGAGCTGGACGAACTTCGTTTTCGATCAGAGAACACAGTTCATCAGCTAGATCGCGCGGCAGCATTGGAATGTTACGCCCAGGAAGATAGATGGTAAATCCGCGCTCACGAGCCACTTTATCCATTTCGCTCTCTGGCGTGATGTAAGCAGTCGGATCCGCAATCGCGATAGTCAGTTCAAAATCACCCGACTCCGTCTTCTTCGCATACAAAGCGTCATCCATATCCTTTGTTGACTCACCATCAATGGTCACAAAAGGAATGTGCGTCATATCGATGCGCTCTAAATCCGCATCATCTTTGATTTCCCAGTTGTCGATACCCGCCGGCTCGCTATTTGGTAGATCATTTTGCGCCAAAGTTACCCACCAAGGTGCAATCTTGTCATCGGCATCGGTGATCTTTTCAGAGATCTCAACAAAGAAGCCGTTATCACCTTTTAATGGATGACGAATCAGGTGAGCAACAACCCAGTCGCCTTCTTTAAAATCATCACTTTTCAGGCCTTTTTTAACCTTCGCTTTCAGTGACATTTTCTTCAACTGCGGGTGATCAGGCGTCACATTGAGCTTGCCTTTAAATAGTTTTACTCGACCGATGAATCGCGTTAGAGATTGTTCCAATAGCTCTTCTGGTTCTGCGACTTCACGCTCTTTCTCAGTACGAATGATCGCTTTCACTTTATCGCCATGAATACATTTTTTCATGTACGGTGGCGGAATGAAAAAGCTGGTTTTGCTGTCTACTTCGAGGAAACCAAAGCCTTTATCAGTCGCTTTGATGGTGCCTTCCTTTTTAGGTAAGGTTTCTTGAATTTGCTGCTTAAGTTGAGCCAGTAGCGGGTTATCTTGGAACATCTCTACATTTCTTACAGGAAAAATTGCGTTCACTATATCATCGGCGCTATAGCCAGGCTACCTTGAGCACATGACTATTGAGTGAATTATCGTGAACAAATGGAATTTGTGTCTAAATAACCGTCATACATGACGATAATGTGGCCGATTTTATCTTTACTGAGAAAAATATGTGATGTAATTCAATTTTTTCTAGCTTTTTTTATGCATTTAAGGAATAATCCGCCCCCTTATTTACGTCCCTAGTGGCTTGATGCGATTTACGACTTTTCCGCATCTGAACGGAATCAGCTCTTTTCTGGATTGGTATTGGAATTGGTAGAGCTCGTGGGACCTTTTGTTGACATAATATAGTAGGATCCCAATGACAGATTCTGTAATTCAGTTTAGCGACTTAGCGCTGAACGACTCTATCCTTTCAGCTCTTGACGGTATGGGTTTTGTTTCACCAACTCCAATTCAGGCTGCAGCTATCCCGCACCTAATGGAAGGTTCAGACGCACTAGGTAAAGCTCAAACTGGTACGGGTAAAACAGCGGCATTCTCTCTGCCTCTGCTAAACAAAATCGACCTGTCTCAACGTAAGCCTCAAGCTATTGTACTAGCACCAACTCGCGAGCTAGCAATCCAAGTTGCTGCTGAAATGAAGAACCTTGGCCAAAACATTGCTGGCCTTAAAGTTCTAGAGATCTACGGTGGTACATCTATCGTTGATCAAATGCGTGCACTTAAAAACGGCGCTCACATCATCGTGGGTACACCAGGCCGTGTTCAAGACCTTATCAACCGTGACCGCCTACACCTAGACGAAGTACACACATTCGTTCTAGATGAAGCTGACGAAATGCTAAACATGGGCTTCGTTGACGACGTAACAGCGATCATGGAGCACGCTCCATCTTCAGCTCAACGCGTTCTATTCTCTGCGACAATGCCTCCGATGCTGAAAAACATCGTTGAGCGCTTCCTACGTGATCCAATCACTGTAGACGTTGCCGGTAAGAACCACACTGTAGACAAAGTAGAACAGCAGTTCTGGGTTGTTAAAGGCGTTGAGAAAGATGAAGCAATGTCTCGTCTTCTTGAAACTGAAGAGACTGATGCGTCTATCGTATTCGTACGTACTCGCCAAGATACTGAGCGTCTAGCTGATTGGCTATGTGCACGTGGCTTCAAAGCATCTGCACTACACGGTGACATTCCTCAGTCTCTACGTGAGCGTACTGTTGATCACATCAAACAAGGTGTTATCGATATCCTAGTTGCAACTGACGTTGTTGCACGTGGTCTTGACGTTCCACGTATCACGCACGTATTCAACTACGATATCCCATTCGATGTTGAGTCTTACATCCACCGTATCGG
>Ga0209379_10000997_pt1 | contig 19851 bp, 20 predicted proteins | sample tdDd001_FD_187124 | JGI IMG/M metagenome (GOLD analysis project Ga0209379, IMG submission 187124) | Marine sediment microbial communities from the Atlantic coast under amendment with organic carbon and nitrate - tdDd00.1 (SPAdes)... | ecosystem: Environmental > Aquatic > Marine > Coastal >...
CTTCTGGAGCGTTATCGATAGATGCGAAGTCTTTCGCAACACCGCCGTACACTTTTGCAAGTGTAGTACAGATAGCAGCAGTTAGAGTTGTTTTACCGTGGTCAACGTGGCCGATAGTACCAACGTTAACGTGCGGTTTAGTACGTTCAAATTTTTCTTTAGACACGATCGTGTTCCTTCCTAGTTATGATTCGCCACGATCCGAATTGATCGAGACGCGCCAGAAATTGCTATTTTATGCGCCAACGTCAGTCAGCGCAATATTTGGACGCATTGATCTTCAAAAAAAACCAGACTTTTTTTTCAGATCAAGACGTTTTATAAGTAACCACGCGCTGCAATGATTTTATCTGCAAAGTTTTTCGGTACTTCAGCGTACTCGTTAAACTCCATAGAGTAAGACGCACGGCCTTGAGTTGCAGAACGTAGGTCAGTTGCGTAACCAAACATCTCAGATAGAGGTACTTGAGCGCGGACGATCTTAATACCCGCCACACCGTCATCCATACCTTCGATCATGCCGCGGCGACGGTTAAGGTCACCAACAACATCACCCATCCAATCTTCAGGAGTCGTTACTTCAACATTCATCATAGGCTCAAGAAGCACAGGTTGCGCTTCAAGCGATCCTTTCTTGAATGCCATCGAGCCGGCGATCTTAAACGCCATCTCGTTAGAGTCAACATCGTGGTAAGAACCATCGAACAGCGTTGCTTTAATGTCTAGTACCGGGTAACCCGCTACAACACCACTGTTCATTTGCTCTTCGATACCTTTCGATACCGAGCTGATGTATTCCTTAGGAACCACACCGCCCACAATTTCGTCAACAAAGACAAAACCTTCGCCAGGTTCAGATGGCTCCAGTTTGATCCATACGTGACCGTACTGACCACGACCACCAGATTGACGAACAAATTTACCTTCAACTTCCGCGCTTCCACGGATCGTTTCACGGTAAGCAACCTGAGGTTTACCTACATTACAGTCAACGCTGAATTCGCGCTTCATACGGTCAACGATGATATCTAGGTGAAGCTCACCCATACCAGAGATCAGAGTCTGACCCGTTTCGTCGTCCGTTTCGACACGGAAAGAAGGGTCTTCTGCCGCTAGTTTACCTAGTGCAATACCCATCTTTTCTTGATCGGCAACAGAGCGTGGCTCTACCGCGATCTGAATAACAGGATCAGGGAATTCCATGCGTTCCAGAATCACTTTATGGTTCTGGTCACACAGAGTGTCACCTGTAGTCACGTCTTTTAGGCCAATCGCTGCCGCGATATCACCCGCACGGACTTCTTTAATTTCGTCACGCTTATTTGAGTGCATCTGTACGATACGACCAAAGCGTTCTTTCTTCTGCTTAACAGAGTTATAAACTGCATCACCAGAGTTCACGACACCCGAGTAAACACGCATAAAGGTTAGCGTACCTACGAATGGGTCAGTTGCGATCTTAAATGCTAGTGCTGAAAACGGTTCGTTGTCGTCTGCATGACGCTCAACTTCATTTTCGTTTTCATCAATACCTTTAATCGCAGGAACATCTACTGGTGAAGGCAAGTATTCCACAACTGCATCTAGTACCGCTTGAACACCTTTGTTTTTGAACGCACTACCACAAGTGGCCAGTACGATTTCGTTATTTAGTGTACGAGTACGTAGAGCTTGTTTGATCTCTGCTTCAGTCAGTTCACCTTCTTCAAGGTATTTATCCATCAGCTCTTCAGTCGCTTCTGCCGCTGACTCAACTAAGTTGTTGCGCCACTCTTCAGCGATTTCCAACATATCAGCTGGGATATCTTCGTAAGTGAAGGTCGTACCTTGATCTTCTTCATTCCAGTTGATCATCTTCATCTTGATCAGGTCGATAACACCCTTGAAATCTTCTTCCGAACCAACGTTAAGCTGGATAGGAACAGGGTTCGCACCAAGACGGTTTTTGATTTGATCAACAACGCGCAGGAAGTCAGCTCCTGCACGGTCCATCTTGTTGACGAATACCATACGTGGAACATGGTACTTGTCAGCTTGACGCCATACAGTTTCAGATTGAGGTTCAACACCTGATGAACCACAGAACACAACAACAGCGCCATCAAGTACGCGTAGTGAACGCTCTACTTCGATAGTGAAATCTACGTGTCCAGGAGTATCGATAATGTTGATGCGGTGGTCTTGGAATTGCGCTTCCATACCACGCCAGAAAGTGGTAGTCGCAGCTGAGGTGATTGTGATACCACGCTCTTGCTCCTGCTCCATCCAGTCCATGGTAGCAGCACCATCGTGCACTTCACCGATTTTATGAGAAAGACCAGTATAGAACAGAATACGTTCACTTGTGGTTGTTTTACCTGCGTCTACGTGAGCGACGATACCGATATTACGGTAGCGCTCAATAGGTGTTTTACGAGCCACGATTGAATCCTCTTGAATTAGGGACTATTGCTATGTCTAGATAATTTTAGGATTGCATTGGGCAATTTTCCTTACCCCTAGATATAGCAATAGTTCCTAGGCTTGCGCATAGGAACTAGAGTAGCGCCGCGAGGGTTCCCGCGGCACTGAAAGGTATTACCAACGGTAATGTGCGAACGCTTTGTTTGCGTCAGCCATGCGGTGAACGTCTTCACGTTTCTTAACCGCAGTACCTTTGTTCTCAGACGCGTCTAGCATTTCAGCAGCTAGGCGTTGAGCCATAGATTTTTCACCACGCTTACGCGCAGCTTCAACCAACCAACGCATAGCAAGTGCGTTACGGCGAACCGGACGTACTTCTACAGGAACTTGGTAAGTTGAACCACCTACACGGCGAGATTTAACCTCTACCGCTGGGCGAACATTTTCAAGAGCTTCTTCAAATACAGCTAAGTGATCTTTACCAGATTTCTCAGCCATAGCATCTAGTGCAGTGTAAACGATTTTCTCTGCAGTAGATTTCTTACCGTCAACCATAAGGATGTTAACGAATTTTGCCAGCAGTTCAGATTTGAACTTTGGATCTGGAAGGATCTTACGCTGACCAATGACGCGACGACGTGGCATGGATTTTCTCCGTTGTCTTCTTCAGGTTTTATCCAAAACTTTTCAGTTTTTTCAAAAAATTAAAAATAATTTAGTGTTTGGCCTTACTTAACGGAATCCATTAAGACTTAGGACGCTTCACACCGTACTTAGAACGACCTTGTTTACGGTCGTTAACGCCAGCACAGTCAAGTGCACCGCGAACAGTGTGGTAACGTACACCCGGAAGGTCTTTTACACGACCGCCACGGATTAGTACAACACTGTGCTCTTGAAGGTTGTGGCCTTCACCGCCGATGTACGATGTAACTTCGAAGCCGTTTGTCAGACGTACACGACAAACTTTACGAAGTGCTGAGTTAGGTTTTTTAGGTGTAGTAGTGTAAACACGAGTACATACACCACGTTTTTGTGGGCACGCTTCTAGTGCAGGCACGTTGCTTTTAACAACTTGCTTTGCACGAGGCTTACGTACCAACTGGTTAATAGTTGCCATTAACTAGCTCCTGATTTACTTGAAAGTAAGCTTTGTGAAAAATCTATCCCAAATCACCATTGGCAATTAGGGACGCAAAATTCTATGCAGCAGTGGGATGTGTGTCAAGAAATATACGGATCTTTTTTTGTTCAATACACTTTTCTAGCCGTAAACCTCAACAGACGGTAGGGTCTTTAGTTCCAGGTTAAAGATTGCTCACATTGAACAGTCAACGAAACAAAACCAGAATATGGGATAACACGCAGTGACGGGCTGACTCGATTTAAGATACCTCGCGCAGCTAAATCGTTCTCTAATACCGAGGTTGATAAGCCTTTAATCTGACCAAAATCTTTATGTTGTGGGTTCGCCGCATAAACAGCATCTTCTATCAGCAATAGCTCATCGCTTTCAGAAATATACTGTGTGGCTTCACTCAATGCTTGAGTCGACTTAATAATATGTAACATGCTGGCCTCAGAATGATAGTAGCTTGCCCGCTTTCTGCAGCAGAGCTTTAAGTTCAGCGCGTTCTAATGGCTTGGCATCAATGACCAAATCCGCTTGTGCGAGGCCTCGTTCAGCCAAAGAAGCACGACAGACGTATACCTGCTCAATATCATACAAATCAAACAATTTGAGCATAGGTGCATAATCTTTACTTAAAATCGTCTCTGGTTGCTGACCATTCAACAGTTGATAAACACCATCACCAACAAAAATGACACTAATGTCTTCGCAATAGGCGGAAGCAGCTAATAGAGCATCGACGCCCTCTCGCCCTGCAGCACTGCCATGAGGCGCGCTACGAAATAGATAGGTTAATTGACTCAAAACTGCACCACTCTATCTTGGGTTAACATAGCTTCTGCCAAACTGCCTAAACCTGCCTGTGAGAAGCTCTCAGCAAGGTTACTTTGTGCTAAACCATGTTGGCTTGCCTCATCCTCACTGATCACGCCACGGCGCAATGCAGCAGCTACACAGGTCTCTAAACGGATTTGATACTCATCGGCTAAGGTATGCCACGCTTTGGCTAAATCAAACTCATCGTTAGCCGGTACACTGAGCGCACTGCCATTGGTCACACCATCTTGATAAAAGAACACACTCACAAGTGTATGCCCTTGCTCAATCAACGCTTTTGCAAATTGGTAGGCACTTCGAGCAGACTGACTACCGTATAAAGGGCCGTTGACGACCAAGGTATAAGTCAGAGTGCTCACTCTTCGTCATCCTCAGTTTTACGCTGACGAATGTAGAGGTAAACCGTGTGCTTAGAGATATTTAATCGGTCTGCAACGCGATTAATCGCATCTTTGATATCAAAGATCCCTTTGTCATACAGTTCCATCACGATCTGACGGTTCTTCGTATTATTCGATACCGACTTATCGGCATTGATCTCTTCAATCGTGCGCTCAACCGTCTGGTCCACCAGCTCTTCAACATCGCTTGCGAAGTTCACTGATGAGGCAGCTTGTTTCGCCTCTTCCGTCGGCATGAATGATTGCAATACCTGAGAAAATGGCGCATCTAAGTTCACGTTGATACATAACAGGCCAATGACACGATTCTCACCGTTACGAATGGCAACGGTAATCGACTTCATCAATACACCGCCTTTCGCACGGGTGAAGTACGAACGAGAAAAGTTACGCTCAGAGCCTTCAATATCTTTCAACATTTTTAGCGCCAAGTCAGTGATTGGAGAACCGACCTGTCGGCCTGTGTTTTCACCATTGGCAATTTTGATTGCAGAGGTATTAAGATCTTCCAAAGAGTGAAGAACGATTTCACAAAATGGGCCGATCAAGCTAGCGATGCCATCAACAACGGCCTCATAAGATCTCAGGATGATTTTATCGTGCTCAGAAAATGGCATCACGTTGACAGATTCCATTTCGAGCAACATCTCCGCATTTATTGTTTCTGTAGTGGTCATAAGTCTTCGAGCGAAAAATCAACAAATTGGTGTAAGTTTATCAGAAATTTTGAATAGAACACCTAGCTAAGCGACCATCTAGTGATTTAGAACAAATAAATGAGACAACAGCGACATACTAAAGGCACAAAAAAGCCCGGCAAATGCCAGGCCTTTAGTTTAAACAAAGAAAATACGATTACTGAACCGCTTCTTCGCCGTTATCGATTTTCAGAAGCTCAACTTCAAATACAAGTGTTGAGTTAGCAGGAATCGTTGGTGTGTCTTGTTGGCCGTATGCAAGCTCTGGCGGGATAACGAACTTGAATTTAGAACCGACAGGCATTAGCTGAACGCCTTCAGTCCAACCCGGGATTACACGGTTCAGTGGGAATGTCGCAGGTTCGCCACGATCGTATGAGCTATCAAACTGAGTACCATCAATCAATGTACCTTTGTAGTGTACTTGAACCGTATCAGTATCTTTAGGTTGCTCACCTTCTGCCGCCGTCATCACTTGGTAAAGTAGACCTGTGTCGGTTTGCGTCACACCGTCTTGCTTAGCGAATTCTGTGCGGAAATCATCACCCGCTTTTTTAGCAGCTTCTGCTTTTTCTGCCGCTTGCTTTTGCATTGTTTCAGCAACACGTTTATCTAGAGATTCAAGTGCAGCGCGCGTCTCTTCTTCGTTTAGCTCTGCTTTGCCTTCGAATACGTGCTCGATACCTTTCAGTACAAGATCCTTGTTCAGAGTGATACCAATTTCGCTTGGCTTATCTAGGCTTGTACTTAGGTAGTTAGCAAATGAAACACCAATTGCGTACGCCGCTTTGTCATCGTCGGTTTTAAAGTGTACCGCTTTACCTGTTTCCGCTTGAGCCTGTTCTACTGCTGGTGCAGCTTCTGCTTTAGGCTCTTCTTCTTTCTGACAACCCGCCGCTAGTGCAACTGTTGCCGCAAGCAACGTCACTTTAAAAATAGATTTCATTGAACTCTCCAATTGAGACTTTTGTCTTTGTGCACAAATCGTTAAGAAAGACTGGTGCGCACTCGCATGTTGTACCAATATAACCAATATGTGTCCGAAATAAACGAAACCAAGTGGATAATTGGACTTGATGCGAATAATTTTTAACACTCTACTCGTTACTATTGTCATCTCAGCGTTAAATGGGTGTTTTTTCTCCACCCAAGATGTTCAACGCTGGGACATCGAATTACAGGGCACCACCAGCTTTGCATTAAGCCGCGATGCTCGCTTTGCGTTACTTTATTCCAAAGAGCACCACTTGGTTCTTTGGGATTTAACAGAAAACCAAGAGCTCGCATCACTCGGTGAACAAGATCCTGAGGCAAATACCGTTTCTCGCATTCGAATTTCCGATAACGGTCGTTTCGCCGTGACCGCCACTCAAATGAACTTTGCTGTGTGGGACCTTGCTTGGACTCAAGCTGAAGGACTATGGTCGATCTCAGATGGATTAATCCGCGATATCGACATCGCCAGTAACGGTGATCAAGTGTTACTCGGCCTATCCAACGGTAAAGCAATTTACGTCAATTTAGTCACCGGACGCCGCTTAGAGTTCCTCGCTCATAATGAAAAAGTTAATTCTGTCGCTTTGGCACCCAATGGCCGTTTTGCACTATCCGGCGGCAACGACTACAAAGCCTATTTATGGGACACTAATACTGGCCAAATTTTGTATACCTTTGAACACGAACAGCGCGTTAACCGAGTCGCCTTACAGCGGGACGGAAAATACGCGTTTACCTCTGATGGTGGCAACCAAGCAATAATATGGGATTTAGCATCAGGAGAAGAGATCTCGCAATTAAGTAGCTTCTCTCGCCAACTAATTTTCTCTGCTGCAAGGTTCTCTGATAATGGGCAATATCTGACGACGGGTACGCCATCAGGTCGCCTCATGGTTTGGGATGCTTTAACGGGTAAACAGATCGAACGATTTGACGTCGAGCCACTAAAAGATACTCGCCCTCCTCGCGCAGTGGTGTATGATGCAGTCTTTGACAGTCAAAGCCGTGTCGTATCGGCAACCTCAGCAGGTATTGCCCAAGCTTGGGAGGTGGACTATTAACAACAAAAGAACCGTTAGTGATGACAGAGAAGCGAATTGAAGAGTTAGAAGGTCGCGTCAATGACCTAGAGTGCCAGTTGGCCTTTCAAGAACAAACTATTGAAGAGTTAAACGATGCTCTGAGTCAGCAGCAAATGCTGATCACTAAGATGCGAGATCAAATGAAGTACGTGGTAGGCAAGGTAAAGAATATGGATTCATCCAACCTCGCCGATCAATCGGAAGAGACGCCCCCTCCCCACTACTAAGCAGCCATTGGCTAACGCTAACCGTTAGCCAAATACGTAGGCTATCACCGCCCCTGCGACGACTAAACACCCACCAATACGACGTAATTGATTATCCGGTTGTTGACTGAGTTCAGTTACCATACGACGCCAACCATTCGGCGCAATCAATGGCCCAAGTCCTTCCACGATCAAAACTAAACCAATCGCTAGCCAAATTGCGTTAGACATTTCAATTCCCTCACCCTTTTACGGAACATTAGAAACAAAAAAAGGCTCCGTACAAATCGGAGCCTTTTCATTAGTGTGCTTAAGCTTATTTCGCTTCTGCGCCTGCAGCATTATTCATGTACTGGAAGAATTCACTTTTCGGATCCAATACAAGAATATCGCTCTTGTTGCTAAACGATTTTTCGTACGCTTTCAAAGAACGCATGAAGCTAAAGAACTCAGGATCTTTGTTGTAGGCATCTGAATAAATTTTTGCAGCTGTTGCATCTGCTTCACCACGTGTTACACGTGCTGTTTTATCCGCTTCAGCAAGCACAGTTGCCACTTCAAGTTCCGCTTGCGCTCGAATAACTTCAGCTTTCTCACGACCTTGAGAGCGGTGCTTACGAGCTACTGATTCACGTTCAGCACGCATACGCTTATAGATTGAGTCGCTGATGTTGTCAGGAAGGTTGATTTTCTTCATACGGAAATCAACAATCTCAACACCAAGGTCAGCTAGCGCGCTATCACGAGTACCTTCCAGTACATTTTCCATGATCTTATCGCGTTCACCATCAATCTCTAATGCTTCTTTTGCCGCTTCTGTTGTCACTTCTTCGCTATCAACGCTGTCTGGTAACACGTCTTTGTTACGTGGACCAGAAACGATTTGCTTGATTTCACGAGCACCGATTTCAGAACGTAGTACGTCTGTTACTTTACGCTCAAGTAGCGCTTCAGCTGTCAGGTTATTACCACCACCAGTAGTCAGGTAGAAGCGACCAAAATCAGCAATACGCCATTTCACGTAGGTATCGATGATAACGTCTTTTTTCTCAGACGTTACGAAACGGTCTGAACGGCCGTCCATCGTTTGAATACGAGCATCTAGCGTTTTCACTCGGTCAAATAAAGGCATCTTGAAGTGAAGTCCAGGCTCGTAAATTTTCGAAACGCCGTTGTCATCTAGGACACGACCAAATCGAATTACCAGGCCTCGCTCACCTTCTTGAATAACGAATACTGACATTAGCAGCAGTGCAATCGTTACGACCAATACAGGGATCATTAACTTACGCATTCTTAATATCTCCCTTGACGTGAACCAGTTGAACGAGATTGTGAGTCTGAAGTTGTATCAGCCTGTTGAGACTCAAGCTCAATTTGGTCATAAGCTGAAGAAGACTTCGTCTTACGCTTCGTTTGAGTTTGACCTTCACCAGCTAGCTTATCGATCGGCAAGTACAGTAGGTTGCCACTTGATTCTGAATCAATCAGAACTTTCGATGTGCTTGAGTACACTTCTTCCATCGTATCTAGGTACAGACGGTTACGCGTTACTTCTGGAGCCGCTTGATATTCAGGAAGCAGTTTTTCAAACTGAGCAACTTGACCTAGCGCTTCATTCACTGTGCGCTCGGAGTAACCCAATGCTTCTTTCTTCAGACGCTCAGCACGACCTGTCGCTTTCGGAAGAATATCGTTACGGTAAGCTTCTGCTTCACGTTCAAAGCGCTCTTCATCCTCTCGAGCTGCAATCGCATCATCGAATGCGTCTTTTACTTGCTCAGGTGGACGTGCAGACTGGAAGTTGACATCAACAATCACTACGCCCATGTCATAGCTATCGATGATTTGATTCAACGTCTCTTGTGTGCTTTGACGAATTTGTTGACGACCACTTGTCAGGATACTATCCATCAAAGAGTCACCCACTACAGCACGTAGTGCAGAATCTGTTGCTTGGCGTAAGCTGTCATCTGCGTTTGTTACGCGGAATAGGTATTTATATGGATCAGCAACACGGTACTGAACGTCCATAGCAACGGTTACTACGTTTTCGTCTTTAGTCAGCATTAGACCAGATGAACGTAGCGAGCGAATCGCCTGAACGTTAACCGCTTCGTACTCATCAATAAAGCGAGGACGCCAGTTAAGACCAGGATCGACCACGCGATCGTATTTACCTAGACGTAGCACAACACCACGCTCTGCTTCACCGATAGTGTAAAAGCCAGCAAAAAACCAAATTGCTACTGCGATTGCTGCAATAACGCCTAAACCTAGTACGCTACCACCGCCGCCGATAGACGGTCCATTGCCACCTTTGCCACCAAACTTTCCACCCAGTTTTTGACTCAGTTTATTAAAGACTTCGTCCAAGTCTGGCGGTCCTTGATCACGGCCACCTTTGTTACCACGATTGTTGTTACCCCAAGGGTCATTATCGCGGCCATTGTTGCCGTTGTTATTACCAGGCTCATTCCACGCCATTAGAAAGCTCCATCATTTGATATGACGTTATACTGTAGCAGTCATTTAAGTAACTATAAAGTCACGTAAAACTGCCTCATCTCTTTTTTCAAGTCTAGACCAATCTACTTGTTGCATGCGAACATCAATCAACAAGTTACCTTCTTGGTCATACTCTTCTCGTTGAATACAATTCATCTGGAAGAATGTACTACGAAGTCTGCCTTGATGTTGTGGCGGAATTCGCATTTGGTACTGAACCATTTGACTTGCCAAACGCTCAGTTAACGCGTCAAACAAGAGCTCAATACCCTTGCCTTCCATCGCTGAAACCCAAACCGTGTGAGGGACACCTTCGTCGTCTCGGTCGATTCGCGGTTTCTGACCTTCTAGGTTATCGATCTTATTCATGACAACCAAAGCTGGAATTTCATCCGCTTCGATCTCTGCGAGTACATCATGAACAGCTTGAATATTCTCACGAAAACGCTCATCACTGGCATCAACAACATGTAACAAAATGTCAGCTTCTTGCGTTTCTTGAAGTGTTGCTTTGAATGCAGCAACCAAATCGTGCGGTAGATGACGAATAAATCCAACCGTATCAGCCAAAATCGCAGGGCCAACATCTGCTAGATCGATCTTACGTAAAGTCGGGTCCAATGTAGCAAATAATTGATCCGCGGCGTAAACGCCCGCTGATGTGATTCGGTTAAATAGTGTCGACTTCCCTGCGTTGGTGTAACCAACTAGGGAGATTGTTGGGATTTCCGCTCGATTTCTTGCACGGCGACCTTGTTCACGCTGTTTAGCGACTTTCTCTAAACGACGCAATATCGTCTTGATACGAACACGCAATAAACGTCGGTCAGTTTCTAACTGAGTTTCACCTGGACCACGTAAACCGATACCACCTTTTTGTCTTTCAAGGTGTGTCCAACCACGAATTAGTCGAGTAGAGATATGGCGTAGCTGAGCAAGTTCAACTTGCAGCTTACCTTCGTGGGTACGGGCTCGCTGAGCAAAAATATCTAAAATCAGTCCAGTACGATCTAGGACTCGACATTTACACAGCGCTTCGAGGTTACGTTCTTGGGCAGGAGAGAGGGCGTGATTAAAAATCACAATATCAGCACCAGCTAACTGCACGGTTTGTGCAATCTCCTGGGCCTTACCCTCTCCGACATAGTATTTAGGGTGTGGTGACTGACGGCTTCCTGTTACAACTTGTAGCGAAGAAACCCCAGCTGAAGAGACCAGCATCTCAAACTCACTGAGATCTTCCCACTCCCCTTCTTGCGTGAAGTTGATATGAACAAGTACGGCTCGCTCACCGGCTTCATAACGGTCAAACAAGCAATCAACTCCTTAAAATAATACTCGTTTTATGAGTCAGAAAATTAATCCTCTGACTTCTCTTGCTGACGCTCACCGCCTTGTGGACGGTCACCGCTGTGGTGGCTCACTGGACGAGCCGGCACAACTGTAGAGATAGCGTGCTTGTATACCATTTGGTTTACTGTGTTTTTCAGCAAGATAACAAATTGGTCAAAAGATTCGATCTGACCTTGCAGTTTAATTCCGTTTACAAGGTAGATAGACACTGGAATACGTTCACGACGTAATGCATTTAAGAATGGGTCTTGTAGAGATTGCCCCTTAGCCATTTTTATTTTCCTTATTTTGTAATTTTGTTTTAGTTATTTAGCTAGTGGTGCGCTGCGAAAAATGTGCAGCCTTTTAAATCTGAGCTAAACGTATAAAAAAACGCCCTGTCATTACCTTTTATGACGACTTTAAGTCGAAATTTCAAGTAACTGATCCTTTACAGGGTACATTCACGCAAAAGCGATCACATTATACACAGCTAAAACCGTCAGATGCTATTGCATTTGAAACAGTTTCTAACGCTTCATCAATGTCCTCACTATCTAACCAAGTTAAATTATCCCAGCTGCGCAACCAGGTAATTTGTCGCTTGGCCAACTGGCGGGTTGCACAAACACCTTTAAAAATAGCGTCATCAAGCGTGCAATTCCCATCCAAATAGTCCCACATCTGTCGATAACCGACACATCGGATAGAAGGAAGATCTGGGTGAAGATCATCGCGCGCATAGAGCGTACGCATCTCTTCTTCAAATCCTGCTTCCATCATTTTTTCAAATCGAAGTTCGATACGACGATGGAGTTCTGCCCTTTCCTTGGGAGCAATTGCGAACTGCTTTACACGAAATGGCAATGCATCACCTTTCGTTTGAGTCAGTTCAGTAAGAGTTTTACCTGAAATTCGATAAACTTCCAATGCCCGTGACAATCTTTGTGGATCATTCGGGTGGATTCGCTCAGCTGAGACAGGATCAATCTCTTTCAATTGATCGTGCAGCACGTCCCAGCCTTGAGTCAATGCTTCTTGTTCAATTTGCTGACGAATTTCAGGGTTTGCGGCTGGAAGAGGTGACAAACCTTCCAATAATGCTTTGTAATAGAGCATGGTACCGCCCACCAGAAGTGGGATCTTACCTTGCTCTACTATCTTATTCATTTCATTCAGAGCATCACGACGAAAGTCAGCAACAGAATACGCTTCATTTGGATCGAGAATATCAATCAAACGATGAGGCGCTAGAGCTTGCTCCTGCGCATCAGGTTTTGCCGTGCCTATATCCATCCCTTTGTAGATCAAGGCTGAATCGACAGAAATGATTTCTACTGGGTATTTCTTACGAAGGCGGATCGCTAGTTCAGTCTTGCCTGATGCTGTTGGCCCCATTAAAAACAGTGCCAAAGGTAATTCTTTATTCATCATAATTCTAATGCTGCAATCGTTGCAGAAAAATCAACGGGTCTTACGAAAGTCTGATCGCTCAAAGGAAGATGTCCTTGCCAAAGCTGCTCTATGTCCGCAATGATCTGAATTGCTTCCGACAAAGTGTAGTCGCTTTTTACTTGCGTGATACGATCACTCAACCAATTTGCCAATTGAATGGGTTCAAGCGTCTGCTGAGCTGCCAGACATGAAGCGGCGTAAGATAACAGATCTGGTACCAGTTGTTGTAAGTTTTGTTGCCTCAATGGCTGAGGGACGCTCATGACCATCAAAGCGTGGTGACCGCGAGGTTTTAACTCAATACCAAAACTCATCAACAGCGGTTCCAACTGTTGCGCTGCCTGTAAGCATTCACTCTCTAACTTAAGGGATAAGGGCACCAACAGTGGTTGGCATTTTAAATTACCGTCACGTGTAGAAAGTTGGCCATTCACGCGCAACCATTCCGCTTTAGCTAGATTAACCAATCTGGTTCCTGCTTTATCCCCCATCACGAGATAACGACCTTGTGCCATGCTAATCGCTTTACCTAATGATTCGACCACGTCAGGCTGAGAGGGTTCATTGACAATCTCACATGGTGCTACTTGAGCAGAGCTTTGCGAAGAAATTTCGGGCGTTTTTAATAGCTCTTGATACGCTTTGACTTCTCGCTTTGTTGGCGCAGGCTCACCATAACGTTCAGGGGCTTTCAGTTTGGAGGGCGCAGGTCGGGATTCTTGCCATTCATTGCGAGGAGCAGCTTCACGTACAGCATCGCGACTTTCACTATACCCCGCTTTACCCGGATACAAAGGGGTTTGCTCAACCGCCTGATAAACACGCTCGGGTACCACTGGCACTTGAGGCTCGTCTTGAGGAGGTGTAGGTGTTACCTGAGGTTCATCCTGAACATGGAATGCCGAAGCGTTCACTTCAGGCTTATCAATATGAGCACTTTGTGCCAGCGCATCACTCAAGGCCTGATAGATAAAATCATGCACCAAGCGAGCTTGATGAAAACGCACTTCATGCTTTGCCGGGTGAACGTTAACATCGACTTGATGTGGATCTATTTCAATAAATAGAACGTAAGTTGCAAATTGATCAGGGCGTAAGCTGTTCTCATAACTCTGTCTGATAGCGTGATTGATTAGCTTGTCACGCATCATACGACCATTGACGTAACAGTATTGTAGATCACTTTGTTGTCGAGCCCCCTCCGGCGTGGTGATCCAGCCATGAAGTTTAAGCCCTTGGTGCTCAAGTTCAATTTTCAGCATGTTACGAACAAACGGATTACCGCATACAGCAGCAATGCGTTTCTCAGCTTGAATCTCCGTTTTCGCCGCTCGATACTGTCTCACTAGCTTCCCGTTATGGCGCAGATTGATAGTGACATCAAAACGGCTTAATGCGATTCGCTTTAGCAATTCATCAATATGAGTAAATTCAGTTTTCTCAGTACGCAAAAATTTGCGTCTTGCTGGCGTATTAAAAAACAGATCCAGTACTTCAACTGTGGTCCCAATAGGATGAGCCGTTGGCTGAAGCTTCACCTCCATATCGCGACCTTCGGTATAGGCAGACCAAGCTTGCTCTTGCGTCGCAGGACGTGATGTCATGGTAAGACGAGCAACCGAACTAATACTGGCTAGTGCTTCACCACGAAAACCTAAGCTTATGATCGCTTCAAGATCATCTAACGTGTGAATTTTTGAAGTCGCATGACGACTCAGAGCGAGACCAAGCTCATCTTTAACGATACCTTTGCCGTTGTCTCGAACTCGAATCAGCTTAGCGCCGCCTTTCTCGATATCGATATCGATGCGAGTGGCACCAGAGTCCAAGCTGTTTTCAACCAACTCTTTCACTACCGATGCAGGCCTTTCAACCACTTCACCTGCAGCAATCTGGTTGGCTAAGCGAGCAGGAAGTATCTTAATCGTCATGCGTACAATTCACCGTTAGTTATGCGGGATGATAAGAACTTGGCCGATGGCAAGCTCATCACTGCGCAAGTTATTTGCTTTTCGTAAGCTACTAACGCTCACTCCATACTTGCTGGCGATCTTGCCTAAAAACTCACCGCGGGCGACTTTATGCTTGCGTAAAGGCTGATCCTTCATGCTGACGGTAATTTTCAGTTTCTGGCCTAGCTTAAGCGTATCCGACTTCAGCTTATTCTCACGTTTAATATCAGCAACAGACACTTTGTAGCGTGCAGCTATCTTACCTAAGTAATCACCACGTTGAACGACATGAGTTACTGTTTTCGTTTCGACTGGATTGGCAACCACAGGAACCGATACTTTTGTTGAGCCACCCGGAATCGTCAGCATCTGACCAACCTTAATATTGCTGCTTTTAAGCTTATTGGTCTGCATGATGGCCTTAGTTGTCGTGCCATATTTCTTCGCAATCAAAGAAAGTGACTCACCACGCGATACTTTATGCTTCACGGTTTTACCACGATTAGCAAATAAGGTGCCTTCAGGTGGATTTGCTTCAAAGTACTGAACAATCGCTTTCGCCAATGCGCGAGCCAGCTTGTCTTGGTGGCTACGTTGGAACAGGAGCTTCTCTTCGGTCGGGTTAGAAATAAAACCAGTCTCAACCAATACAGAAGGGATATCTGGCGATTTCAACACTGCCAAGCTCGCGTTAACTGGCTCTTTCTTGTGTAAACGCACTCCCACACGACTCATTTCTCGTAAGATCTTAGTCGCAACCTTATACCCCTCTTTTTGAGAGTGACTGAATTGAAGATCCAGCAAGGTTTGACTGACATTTTTGTCATTGTTGTTCTTAGCAAGCACTTGGCCTGCACCGCCCAACAACTGAGACTGCTCTTCGTGGTTTTCTACCCAACGAGCAATTTCGGTATTCGCTCGGCGTGTATTCAACACAAACACGGAACCACCACGTGGTTTTGGCGAGTGGAATGCATCCGCGTGAATCGACACTAGTAAATGTGCTTTGTTCTTGCGCGCAATCTCTGAGCGCTTGTTCAGGTTGACGTAATAGTCACTTCGACGAGTCAACACAGCCTTCATACCAGGTACCGCGTTAATCTGATCAGCAATTTTCTTAGAAATCGCTAATGTCGCATGCTTTTCATATTTACGTGTTGGGCCGATAGAACCTGGGTCTTCACCACCGTGACCAGCATCAATGGCAACCACGATATCAGCGCTGCCTGCTAATTGAGATGCGTCTCGACTAACGGAGGTTGTACTAGAAGTCGATGGCTTAGTGGCTGGCTGCGCCGATGTACTCGCCCCATGAGGCATATCAATCACGAGACGGTGACCATATTGGCCGCCAGGTGTCGGAGCCAATTTAAAAATCTGTGGCGTGACTTTTTTCTTCAGCTCAAACACCAAGCGATAAGTGCTTTTATTCGGTGGTGAGCTTTTGCGAATCTTCTTTAATACAGGGCTCTCTGAAACAGTGATCGGCAGCTTAGTGCTCAAGGTTGTTTGCTTAAGGTCCACCACTAAACGTTCTGGACTACTCAGAGTAAAATAGCTGAAATCAGCTTCTGATTTTAAATCAATAACAACACGTGTCTCATCCGGAGATGGCCAAACGCGCACCCCTTCAAGCGCGTTTGCAAATACCAATGAAGGCAGTAAAGAGAGAGCTAAGAGAAAAGGGAAAAATGCAGCTCGTAACAGTTTACTAATTAACATAACTCCAACTGTTCAAGTAATTGAGATCCATAATCGTTATTCGCGGTCAATTCAGCAACACGCTGTTCACCGTTATAGCGCAATTCAATATCCAGATCTGCCGATGGCAGCATACCTTGGCCTTTTTCTGGCCATTCAACCAAACAGATCGCGTCTGGTGTGAAATAATCTCGAATGCCCATAAATTCAAGCTCTTCAGGATCAGCCAAACGATAGAGATCAAAATGGTACACTTGCCATTGATCCAGTTGGTATGGTTCAACCAACGTATATGTAGGACTCTTAACATTTCCTTGATGGCCTAATGCACGCACGAAACCACGGCTAAAGGTTGTTTTACCCGCACCTAAGTCACCATGTAGATAAATGGTGGTTTGCTGAGAGCACTCCTTTGCCAAGGCTGTACCTAATGCAATGGTGGCTTGCTCATCTTTGAGGGCAAATTGTTTCGTGCTCATGAAGATCAATCTCTACTTTGTGACTATAAAAAACTCAAAAGAACAGGAATAGTAAACTGGGTTGGATTTAAGTGACAAGGGGTGTTGTGTAAGTAAAAGCCAAATTCAGTGATTTCTTGCGGATATTCTTGGAATACTTGGCTAGATCCAGCTATTAAGATCCGTTAAGATCCGGCCCCCAATTCACCAGAGTGACCAGCATGGACTATCAAGCGCTTGCAGACAAGATCAAAGTTTGGGCCGTAGAACTCGGCTTTCAAAAAGTGGGGATCTGCGATGTCGATTTAAGCGAGCACGAAGCAGAGCTACAAAAGTGGCTGGATGCTGGTTACCACGGCTCTATGGATTGGATGGCCCGCCACGGCATGATGCGTGCGAGACCTGATGAGCTTCTCCCAGGAACTGTCCGTGTGATTAGCGCACGTATGGACTACCTTCCTCCAGAAGCGCAGTTTGCTGCCAACCTTTCCGATCCAACTCAAGCTTATGTCAGTCGATACGCTTTAGGTCGCGATTATCATAAATTGGTTCGAAACCAGCTAAAAAAGCTAGGGCAAAAGATTGAGCAAGAGGTCGGTCAGTTTGGCTATCGTCCATTCGTAGACTCTGCACCTATACTAGAGCGCCCTCTAGCACAAAAAGCGGGGCTTGGTTGGACGGGCAAGCATTCACTTATCCTCGATAAAGAATGCGGCTCTTGGTTCTTCCTCGGCGAGTTATTGATTGATTTACCATTACCAGTAGATGAACCAACGCAACTCGACTGCGGAAAGTGTAAAGCTTGTATCACCTCCTGCCCAACAGGCGCGATAGTCGACGAAGGAGTTGTGGATGCGAGACGCTGTATATCTTATTTAACGATAGAGTTTGACGGAGTGATTCCTGAAGAATTTCGCCATGCCATGGGTAATCGAGTCTATGGGTGTGATGATTGCCAACTCGTATGCCCTTGGAATCGTTTCGCTCAAATTACCGAGCAGCAAGATTTTCATCGTAGAGATGCTTTTAAAGACTCAAATTTAGTCGAACTATTTCTATGGGATGAAACAACCTTTCTCAAATACATGGAAGGCTCTCCAATCCGACGAATCGGTCATATTCAATGGATGCGCAACCTATCTATCGCAATGGGGAATGGTCCATTCTCGCAATCGGTTGTTAACGCTCTCGAGTCTCGCCAGGGGCTAAGCAGCGTATTGGATGAACATATTGATTGGGCTCTCAAGCAACAGTGGGCTCAGTTACCAATAAAAGAGAATTCAACGAAACAACAGCGTTTAATCCGAATCATTGAAAAAGGCTTGCCTAGGGATGCATAAACCCTGCCCTAATGCACGAGTCTAAACTTGATTTAGCTCTAAAAACTGAAATGTGGAAAAAAGACGAGATACCTGCTTGTTTTATTACAGCTAAATAAGTTAATCACAAGAGCAACAAATGACTAGGATCAAAAAACAGTCACTTAATGATCGAATGGCAGACTCTAAAAACCTTCAAAAACCCCAATAAAACCCTATAAATACAACAGGTTACATAGATATTACATGGTAAGCTGGAAGCGTAAAAAAGCAAAAGATCCGAAGAGCCTCAGGTTATACATAATGTAGAATCAGGTTACCCACCAAGTTATCCACATGATTTATTTTGTGGATAAGTCTGTTAATGGATGTCCAAAAGCCTGGTTCACCTAGGCTTACCATAAGAGTTTTTGTTTAAGCACATCCCGTGCTGAATTTTTATTAGAGACATAAAAACGCCCACCTGGCATCAGGAGGACTGATTATGTTTTTTGGTTGATGCTTCGCAGCATTAGATAAAGAGCGGTGACCGTATGGTCTATCAAATGATGTGTCATTTGAAGGAGATTTGGAGCGTCTCGGCTGGATTCAGTCACGAGGTTCCTCGTGTGAGCCAAGCACTCTAAAATTTGGAGCGACACACGAGGTTCGAACTCGTGACCTCAACCTTGGCAAGGTTGCGCTCTACCAACTGAGCTAGTGTCGCATTTTGTCATCGTTAAGCACAATGAGAGCTATTGTCCCCACTTAAAATAAAGTGGAGCGACACACGAGGTTCGAACTCGTGACCTCAACCTTGGCAAGGTTGCGCTCTACCAACTGAGCTAGTGTCGCATTCTTGTATTTCAACAAGTAAATTGGTTGCGGGAGCCGGATTTGAACCAACGACCTTCGGGTTATGAGCCCGACGAGCTACCAAGCTGCTCCATCCCGCGTCCGATTTATACTCACCGTTAAAGTACGGTAACAACTATTGCTTTACTGCCGGAGCAATAAAACCAATTTGGAGCGTCTCGGCTGGATTCAGTCACGAGGTTCCTCGTGTGAGCCAAGCACTCTAAAATTTGGAGCGACACACGAGGTTCGAACTCGTGACCTCAACCTTGGCAAGGTTGCGCTCTACCAACTGAGCTAGTGTCGCATATTCTCATAAGAGAATTGGTTGCGGGCCTAGATGTAAACCGATGACCTTCACTAGGTTTTATGAACAGCTGAGCCCAACGAGCTAGCGAATCACAACACCTTTAAATTTGGTTGCGGGGGCCGGATTTGAACCGACGACCTTCGGGTTATGAGCCCGACGAGCTACCAAGCTGCTCCACCCCGCGTCCGTATTCATCATTCAAAGCATGATGAGCGCTTATTAAATTG
>Ga0209379_10000998_pt1 | contig 19846 bp, 20 predicted proteins | sample tdDd001_FD_187124 | JGI IMG/M metagenome (GOLD analysis project Ga0209379, IMG submission 187124) | Marine sediment microbial communities from the Atlantic coast under amendment with organic carbon and nitrate - tdDd00.1 (SPAdes)... | ecosystem: Environmental > Aquatic > Marine > Coastal >...
CATTATTGTCCGTCACGCCCACGCCTGTGCCGACAGTATCGAGAAATTCACTGTTGAACATGACTATTCCCTGTCTCTGGCCAAATCCTAGGAGTTAACATGCACCTTTCCTTTGTTCCTGAATCGACCCTACTATTAGGGCCTGGCCCGTCGCCGGTACATGAATCGGTTCTGGCTGCGATATCGCAGCCAACCATCGGGCACCTTGATAAGCAGTGCTTTATTTTGATGAATGAAATCAAACAGATGCTGCAACAGATCTTCAAGACCCACAATACGCTGACTATCCCGTTGTCCGGACCAGGCTCGGCCGGGATGGAGGCCTGTGTCGTCAATCTGATCGAGCCGGGCGAAAAAGTCATCGTATGTATCAATGGTGCCTTCGGACGGCGGATCGCCGAAAATGCGAAAAAAGTCGGTGGCCTAGTCGTCGAGGTCAGTGCCGAATGGGGGCATCCCATCAAGCCGGATACCCTGCGTCATGCCCTGCTGCAACACCCAGATGCCAGATCGGTCAGCTTCGTCCACGGCGAGACCTCTACTGGGGTACTTAATGACGCGCAGGCGCTGTGCGCCGTTGCCCGCGAGTTCAACGTCCTTACTATAGTCGACGCCGTAACGTCGCTGGGGGGCGTTGACGTCAGGGTCGATGACTGGGGAATCGATGCCATTTTCTCAGGGACCCAAAAGTGTCTCTCTTGTCCGCCGGGCCTGTCGCCTATCAGCCTAAGTGAACGGGCGGTGGCTAAACTGCAACAGCGGCTATCACCGATCCCGAGCTGGTTCTTAGATCTATCAATGATCAGCAATTACTGGGACGAATCCTCACGAGCCTACCACCATACCGCGCCAATCAACGCCCTGTACGGTCTTCATCAAGGGCTCAGCAATGCGCTCAAAGAAAGCCAGGAAAGGCTGATTGCACGCCATGCGGAGTGTCATCAGCTGCTAGCGTCAGGGCTAGACGAGCTTGGTCTGGAAAGGCTGGTTGATGAAGCGTGCCAGCTACCTCAGCTAACCACGATCCAGATCCCTGCCGGTATCGATGACCAGGTTTTCCGTGCACGGCTACTAAGCGAATATCACATTGAAATAGGTGGTGGTATTGGTGAGCTAGCTGGCAAAGCATGGCGGATCGGACTGATGGGCAACGGGGCCAGGCCAGAAAATGTCAAGCGGCTACTGGGTGCGATATCGAAGGTCTATCCCCGTCACGCCTAGCGACAGATATAGACTTCATCGCATTCCAGGATGAGTCATAAAGGAAGCTTCGCTTTCATTGGTTTAGCTCACTTTTTTTGTTGTTATCGTTTTTTAATCTTTCAAGGATGGAATGTATGGAACATACAACCGAAACCACACTTGATCCGCCCAAGGCCCAGGCTTTGAACCTTAAAGATAACCTGACAGCGTCAATTTACACATATGAAGCCTACCCCCTATTGCTTGATAGCTTCAATTACTTGTGTACGGACCCGTACCTGCAAGAAGAAAAGGCCTTCAGGCAACGCCGGTTTTCTCGCTGTCATGTCGATCCTTGGGAGTATACCTTTCATCGATCCAATAACACATTTTATCAGCCAACAGAGATGAACGTTTATTCTGGCGGGATCCAGCGCGAGTTCGAATTTCTCGATCAGGTGGCCCAGCGATTCTGCCAGGAGCGGGTGATCCCATACCTGATGGAAAAGCTGACACTGAGATACGCCGAAGTCGGTATCCATCAAATCAGGATCTTGACGTCAGAGAGCGATGTCGGCTACCCGGCTCCTGAAGGGGTCCATCAGGATGGCACCGATTACATCTGTACTCTCTGTATGGGAAAGCAGAACATTGCTGGCGGTAATTCCATCATCCTCAAAGGGACCGATGTTGTGGCCAATGAGCAGTTAGACTTCGGTGAGTTGTTATTGTTCGATGATCGCAGCTATCGACACTATGTCTCTCCTATTGTCCCGCTGCTTCCGGGGCAAGGATACCGCGATATGTTCGTCTTCACTATCAACCAACTTAGAGCTGAGCTATGAATACCCTAATTGTTTTATGCCCGCCCAAAATCATACTGCAACACACGCTCTCGGATCTGCTGGCAGCTATCGGGAAAGAGGCTATTATCTTCACCTGTGCCAGCAAGCAGTGCGAATTGGATACCTATCTGGCCAATCAATTTCAAGTACGCTATTTCGAAAGCTTCAATGACAACCCTTTGGTTGAAATCGAGGCCTATCAAGTAGCCAGACAGCTGGAGAGCCCGCTGGCTGTTGCATTGGCCGAGATCGACCTAATGCGGGCGGCACGCATTAATGACAGGCTGGGTGTGACACAGGATAGCGAGGCTCGGGTACGTTACTATCGGGACAAGTTTCTGATGAAGTCCCTGGCTGAGAAATCCGGTATCCCAATAGCAGCGATGTCAACGCTGAATAATGCCACCGAGTTGAACACGTTCATCGAACAGCATGGCTATCCCGTTGTCGTCAAACCTCGGGACGGTCGCGGTTCTAACGGAGTAAAAGTGATCCGCAATGATGAGGAAGCAAATGCCTATCTATATAACCAGAATAGTACCTGCTTCTTTAATCTGATGATCGAGAAGTTCATCGAGGGTGAGCACTACCAGACCAATGGTTTATATGTCGGTGGACACCCCGTTCTGGTCTCGACCAGCAAGGCACTCACTTCATGCCTGAATTTCCTCTCCGGCGAGGCTCTAGGGCTGCAAATGATCGATCCCAAGTCACCACAGGCCAAGCGTATCGAGACGCTGGCAAATACCCTTATCACCGAGATTCTACCTTCAGAGCCAACCATGTTGTTTCACCTCGAAGTGTTTGTAACATCTGCTGGTGATATTGTACTGGGTGAAATTGCCTGCCGCCTCGGCGGCGGCTTTGTCAACGATGAGCACAAGGCGGCCTGGGGGCTTGATCTCCGCATGACGTATCTAGCGCATTTACGGGAACCGGACAAAACAACCGAGCCAGTGCAGCATCCCGATATGCTGGCCGGCCAGCTGCTGGTTCCGCCAATATCGGGGAAACTGCTAGGAGCTCCAGAGGCATGCGATTGGAATTTCGTAAAAAAATACACTTTCTCCGGAAAAATAGGACAAGTCTATACTCCGATGGCATTCACGAACGGAGAAATCATGAGTGCCATTGTGATCGGTGAAAATGAATCGGATATTCAAGATCACCTCAGCTCGCTGCATCATTGGTTTATCGAACAAACGAATTGGCAGCCAGCCTAGTTGTTACTTGACAGTACACGAAAAATGCGTCGATGGGTGCCTATCGACTATAGGAGCCGCTACCCGGCTCCATTATATTGAGGTTGATACATGGTCAGAACAATGGCTCTGTCACTATGTGGTTCAGTATTATTTACCTGGCTCCAAATCCCGCTGGGAGCAATGTTCGGGGCAATCGTCCTGCTTCTGTGTGTTGGTAAAATGGGAACCCAACTCTCCCTGCCACCCCATACGCTCACGATTGTCCAGCTGGTTTTGGGGATCGGCGTAGGTGTTATGGTTCCAAACGATTTAACAGCGGTGAGCCTTCCTGCCATGATGTTTGTCGGGCTAGTCACCTGTATGCTCGGACAAGTTGCCGTCTCCTACCTATGGTTGCATAAAAAAGAGCAATGGTCGAAGACAGACAGTCTGTTAGGCTCGGTACCGGGTGCGATGGCGGCAGTCTTGGTACTGAATGAAACGCAGAAAAAACCGTCAAGCAAAGTCATATTTACGCATACGGTCCGGCTTGTCTCACTCGTGATCCTCTCAGGGGTGATCGCATCTGACAACCAAGTCGAGGGCTTTCGCTTTTTTTCGGGTAATGAATCCTACTGGCTGATCGTGGTGGCGGCCGTGGCCTGGGGATGCGGGGGTTTACTGGAAAAAATCGGCACCCCGGCACCTTATATGGTTACAGGCATGCTAACCGCGATGGGTATGGGCAGTGCAATACCGTCGGCAAACATGGTAATCCCGCCCGTATTGGTATTTATTGCAACATCCGCGCTGGGAGCGCTGATAGGAATCCGTCTCAAAGATGTCAGTGGTCAGGAGTTTATAACGAATATCCGCTCAGGAATAATAGCCACGGCATTGAGTCTGGGAGTCACTCTGGTATTTGCCTTTGGTTTCAGCCAAATACTCGATCAAAGTTTTATCGTAATCCTGATGTCTTGGGTTCCGGGCAGCATTGAAGCCATGACTGTTGTGGCAATCTATCTCGGTCTGGAGCCAGCACTGATCATGCTTAACCATATCACTCGAATGGTGATTCTTCATTCGCTCCCACTGGCCGTAAAACTGTTTAGCCGCACAAACCGTAAGAGCAGCAGAGATCAGGTATGACGGTAGGCGACTCGTTATTTAAGCTCAAGGGCATAAATACCAAGTTTTTGCTCTTTGTTGGGTATATCAATAGTGTTGTCGACGTACATAACCAACTTGGCACCAGCTCGTTGCACTACCCTAATACTAGCTTCATTGCTTTCGAGACAATGGAACTCGACGGTGCTAGCTAATGTTGATGATGACATATACGGCAGAATAACGTTAAGTACTTGGTTAACAATGCGGTTCCCTCGCGCAAAATTGGATAGCCAATAGCCGAGCTCCGAGACCTTAGTCTCTGGATCAACGTATTTGATACCAAACACACCGCCAAACTGCTCTTTAAAGTAAACGGCAAACCACTGGGAACCTTCTACTTGGGTGTTTACCCTCGCAGATATATAACGCTTTGCACCCGCAATATCCGTCAGTGTATCCGTCCAGGGCATATATACAGCTAGATCTTCTCGGCTACTGTCTACCGCTTCAAGGAGCTCTTTAGCATGCGACGACTTCAACGCTCGAAGCGTTATTAACTCTGAGACTTCAAGTTCCATGATATTCTTAAATTTATCCATAAAATAGCGCAACTAATGCGGTAGAAAGCCACCTTTCTGGCAACTGAGAGCATGTTTCAATCAATACAGCATTGTAAATGACCAATACAATCATATGCAACCAAACACTTTTAGCCCAATACCCTTTTACTAAACTGCCAAGCTGCCAAGCTGCCAAGCTGCCAAGCTGCCAAGCAATTAAAGATCGGACTTTTTTAGGGAAAAAGCCCGTGACCTTCACTCTTTCATTTCTTTGGTTCAATGAATTTGGCTGATGCACGTGCCAATATTTGCTGTTCTTGGGTAATTAACGCCTCCAGTTGATAAATACCTCTTCTATGCCCGACAAGATGCGCCGTTAGCATGACTTGCTGTTCTGTTCGGACAGGGGCAATAAACCGAACTGTCAGCTCAGCCGTCAAAGCCTGAATACCGTGAGTAAACAAGCAATGTGTCATAGCCGCATCTAGAAGAGTGCTGGCCATCCCTCCGTGTAACAGTCCTTCATACCCCTGATGACGTGACGTCACCTGAAACGGAGCCGTTACAATCCCTTCGCTATCTTGGCTAAACGCCAATCGCAACGTATCAGGGTTATTTTCAACCGTTCCACAAACCATACAGCTGCTATGGGCTTGCTTAGTAAAATGATAAGAAGTCATCGGAATAGCCACTGTCGTCAATTAATGGGAGCTTTTGTGGCAACAGCGTCGACCTTTCGATTCTCCGTGCCCACCTCGTCCGTGACCCTTGCCACAACCGTTGCCATGCCCCTTGTCATTACCGTGACTATGGCCGCAGCCGTTGCCGTGCCTCTTGTCATTACCGTGACTATGGCATCGACGCTGACCATGATGACAACCGTCATGGTTGGGTGAAGGACGCCCCTGTTCAGGATCAGTCAGAGCAACCAAACCCACCGCCTCTGAATTGACAAGCTCAACCGCACTACGGCGACCAGAATCAGTTTGAACAACCGCTAACTGGTGTGAAAGCAGCTTTCCTAACATCTGTCGACCTATATTGCGCACAACAATGCGCTTAGCCTGTTGTTCGAGCAACAGCTTCAATAACTCTTTTTTACCGGCACAATGGGCACCTTGGACTGGATTAGCATGTCGGCTAATTTCTACCCCTTGTTCGTTAATAAACAGAAAATGCTCTGCCTTAGAAAAATGGTTGGCGATGTGATTTTCATTCATCGGAATTGCCGTGATCATAATGTGTTACTCCTTTTTATTGTCACTTTAGATTGTAAGGGCCTTGCCATAAGGCTCTTTTAATTGGCATATGCCATTTATACGCCTAGTTTCTGGCATATGCCAGAAACTTTTGTGTGACAATTGAGGTAAATCAAAGATTGAGATCTATTTCATACCTAGGGAGGTTATTGTTAATAATGAAAAGGGAGTACCAGTAAATGCACCGATTTACTGGATTACGTTGAGCCTAACGATATATCAGTTAGATCACGCATGATAAGCACACGTTATAGTAAACGAGTGACATCCGCTAAACTGCCTAGCACAGCATGCGCCCTATCAGCCACTTCTCTGCTTGGCTGCAGCAAGTCCGGGATCATCACCGCCTGGCAACCAGCATCCAACCCGGCTCGCATGCCATTGTTGGAGTCTTCCAGTACCAAACAAGCCGCAGGTGTTATATCTAGTTGCTCCGATGCCATCCGATAGCAGTCAGGGTGCGGCTTGCCATTCACGACATCTTCCGAGGTGATCACCGTATCAAACTGCGTTAGATACTCAGAACCATTAAAATGGTGCTTCACGTCGGCCAGAGCCGATGATGTCACCAGCGCGCATTTAAGCCCTTTGTCCTTCAACTGTTCGAACAACAGGTCAAAGCCTGGTTTATAAGCGACACCATTAGCTTTCCGGACATGAAGATCGGTATCACGAACACGCTTGAAACGCTCCAGATCTAGCTTGTCACCAAACTTAGCCTCAACTCGTCGTTCGCATTCGGCATCTTGCACCCCGATAAACGAACGGTAGAAGTCATCATCCAATTCCAATCCCTGCTCACTGGCGGCAAGTTGCCAGCTCACTTTATAAAGCCCTTCGGTATCGAAGATCAGTCCATCCATATCGAACAATACAGCTTGTATTTCCATGATCACCCCATTCATTAACATTGAACTAATATGCCGACCAGTAAGCACCTTTTGCTCTTATCGGCTGTTAAACGGTAAACCCCTAACGATTACACTCCAGCTCAAAACCTACCTATTGATACTGAGCCGCCGTAATAAACTGACCAAACGTCTCACACCAAACAATCACGGTCGTGTACTGGGCGGGATCAATATCGCTTTCCAAAGGCACCATAAAACTCGAGAAGGTTTTAACTTCACCCACTTTGATCATACTGGATTTCAATCGATTAAAATCGGCTTCTGTTTCGACGAACTGTGGCGATAAATACAGTTTGTAATCCGGCCCTGGTGCCAGCTCGCCCTGAAATGAAATCACATCAGGACCAATCGACACTTGCCCCTCCCCCCAGTGAAGAAAATCACTATCAGCAAGATCACGGCGGAACGCACCGCTAAACTGGGCATTTTGCACTGCCTGCTGAACCTCGCCCGAAGCAGGGCTATCGGGTGCAATTAGAATGGGTAATGCGTAAATCCCGGCGGAAAAACCTAATGCCAGCATAAAAGAATGGCTTAGCAATAATCCAATTACTTTAATCATAACGATCGCTTTCCCTGCATGGTAAGTATCCAATAAATATAGCAAATCATAAGTATAACAACGAGACAACCAGCCTTTGGTTACAACTTGCCTCAATGCCCGAAAACATCCCTTAATACCTCGACAATGGCTTCTCTGACAGGGCCATTTTGATGCCGGCGGGTAGTCACCAAGTCGATAGTATTCATCCAGCCATTCGGCTCATATTCAATATTCAACGCCTTCAGTGTACCAGCCTCAAGAGACATAGCAGCCAACTGCTTAGGTACAATCGTCCAACCGACGCCTTGTTCGGCTAAAGCCAGCAAGATCTGATGGGAGCTGGCATACCATACTTGGGTACTGATGGCATAACTAAACCATAACTCTTTACCGCTAGAGGAACGCTGCACCAACTGCCGATAATTGCGCAAATCAGTATCTTTGACACTCGGCAGATCAGCTAAGGGATGGGAGGGCGATGATACGGTGATAAAGTGGTTATAGCCGAGCGTGACAAAATCAATATCATCTTGCATGCTGCCGTCCGCATATACTACGCCAATATGCGCTTTGCCTTGGCTTACCATCTGTTTGATATCAAACGTCGAAACCGCTGTGATATCGATATTGGTCATCGGGAAATGTTCCGCCAACTCACCCAGCTTTCCAAGCAACTCAGGGCCGACCAAACTTTCCTCGATAGCCAGCACCAGCTCATGTTCATACCTTGCCTCTAAGGCTGCGACCTTCTGATCAAAATGTAACTGCTGATGCAAAATTGACTTGGCGATAGGCAATAACGCTTTTCCCTCGGGTGTCAGAACCGGTGTATTCCCGCTCCGGTCAAACAATGGCTGATTAAGGGTAATTTCCAAATTCGAAACTGACTGACTCACTCCTGACTGCGCCCGTTTCAGCTTTCGAGCCGCAGCAGAAAAGGAACCGTGCTCGCATACCGACACAAATATCTTTAGCTGCTCAAAGCTATACATCACTAACCCACTCGCTTTCATTACCTTGCTCAAGGTTATCACAGTTTGTGATAGCTGCTAACTTTCACCTATTTCCATTGGCACTATGATGATTGTTTAGAAATCCCACCAATATTAGCTAATCAAGATGGGATTTTATCGACTGAAAGTCAAAACACTCAGCGTAATAGATAACAGTTATCGCGCAAGTTTATCGAAATAACCTATCAAGTACTGCGATAACACCAATAGTCTTTCGGTACTATCAAAGTGTTATACCAAGCCCCCCAGAGGAAACAATATGCCTTCACAGCAACAAGTGCTCGAGATCGTAAAACGCGGCACCAATAACATCATTCCCGAAGCAGAACTTGTCAGCAAACTAGCTCTAAGTCGACCGCTACGGGTTAAATTGGGTGCCGACCCAACAGCTCCGGATATCCACCTTGGCCATACGGTTATCCTCACCAAGCTACGCCAGTTTCAGGATCTTGGGCATCATATTACTTTCCTGATCGGCGACTTTACCGGTCGTATCGGTGATCCTTCAGGCAAAAATACCACCCGACCACCTCTGACAACCGAACAGGTTCTGGCCAATGCCGATACTTATCAGCAGCAGGTATTTAAGATCCTCGATCCTGAAAAAACGACCATTGAATTCAATTCACGCTGGCTGTCTCAACTCGGTGCCGAAGGTATGTTGAAGCTAGCCGCCAGCCAAACCGTCGCCCGAATGCTGGAGCGTGAAGACTTCAAACAACGCTTTGCGGATCATCGAACCATCGGGATCCACGAATTTATCTACCCACTGCTACAAGCCTATGACTCTGTCGAGCTCGATGCCGATATCGAACTTGGTGGTACCGACCAGACTTTCAATCTATTAATGGGGCGCGAACTGCAGAAATATCACGGTATGCAACCCCAGGTAGTGATATTAATGCCATTGTTAATTGGTCTTGATGGGGTAAAAAAGATGTCTAAATCGGCCAACAACTATATTGGTGTCACCGAGTCTCCCGACAGCATGTACGGTAAATTGATGTCGATCTCCGACACGCTGATGTGGAACTACTTTGAGCTATTATCTTTTAAATCAATGATAGAAATAGACCAGCTAAAAGCTGATATCGAAGCAGGAAGGAACCCAAAAGAAATTAAGGTTCTGCTGGCCAAAGAGATCGTAGCCCGCTTTCATACCGAACAAGACGCCAATCTTGCCGAACAAGCATTTGAGCAGCGGTTTAAGCACAATGTCGCCCCCGATGATCTGGCAACCATCGAACTCCAGCACGGGCTGGCTATCCCCAATGTTCTCAAGGAGGCAGGGCTGGTGGCTTCTACCTCCGAAGCAATACGCTTGATCCGCCAAGGAGCCGCCAAAATGGATGGTAAGAAAATCACCGATACCCACACCATACCGGAACAAGGGACTGCGATTTATCAGGTAGGAAAACGTCGCTTTGCACGGATCAACCTCGGAAACCATTAACAGAAGCACTATTGTTCGAGAGAAATATTGAATACAGTTATCCCATTGCATATTACGAGCAACTCGTTATGGAGCCCTCCCTTTAGGCAGGTTACTTACTGTTAAGGTAGTATTTATCACAGACAGAAGAAGGCCGCAGCAACACAACACTGCGGCCTAACGAGTATTAGTGCTTCCCTTCGACTGCACCTTGTATCGCCGGACCAATCTGGCGCTTACGGGATGTCACGCCATCCAACACCAACCAGCCTTGCTTCGGTTGGCCAGTGAAAGCTTGTGCCGCTATAGCCGCGTCAACATCGTCAATCCACAATAAATTGGCCCGCTTGTTCTTGGTGTCTATCACCGCAAAGAACAAGTGATCCAGCTTCTGGCTTTCTTTATACGTTATCATCGCGGCAACAAACTCATTGCGACGATCAAGCAGCTGCTGGGCTGTCAAGGTTTCAGCAACTCCGATACCGACTTTCTTACCCCCGTAAGAGAAATTTTTGTAGTCCATGGTCAAGATCTCAGCTGCACTGACATGGCTAAGATCCGACTTGGCCTCCAGCATTTTCTGACCAAAGGCTTTCAGATCCGCGATACCGGCTTCCTTCGCCAACTCTTTTGCATAGTAGCGATCATAGTCTGTAGTGGTCGAAGACTGGAATACGACCGTATCAGACAGGATCCCGGCCAGAGTCGTACAAGCTAAATGAGCAGGTAAATCTACATCCAAACTCTCGGCACGATCGGCCAGGATAGTGGCAGCAGATCCCCATGCACGGATATCAATCGGGGCAACCTGAGACATATTGACAGGCGTTCCGCCAATCGCGTGGTGGTCAACTATCGCAACGATGCTGCTTTCATCAACCGTCGGATGCAACTGTGTTTTTTGGTTAAAATCAACCAGACCGACAGCCTTCTGGCTGAAGTCACTCAATTGCTTAGGTGCATTCACCTGGCAATAATCCAGAACAAATTGGCTTTCCGGGTTAATGCCTTCCGGAACAACAGCGGTACCACCGTATATATGGGCAGCAATTAGTGCCGATGTAACGGAGTCGGTATCCGGACTAAGGTGCCCGGTCCACACAAGGTTATCCGTGTTATTGTGTTTCGGTGCATTTAACTCAAATGCAGCAACGCTGGTACTCGCCAATGACAGCAGAAGAAGAAGATGACTCGATTTCATGATTTTACCTATGATTATCAGATAATTAGACCGAGAAAGATATTCTACATTCATGACAGGACAGTGACAGCAATTTGACTTTATCTCGCTGAATCTATTATGAAAATTTTAAAAGACTCGCAAAAAAGAATGTCCGCTGACAGACGTTTCATCATTAACCGTACAATGACTTATATTTTTGCCTATTGAGTTTCTTCATTTCATCGCCCGACTCACACTTTTCCCCTCCTCAACAAGGTACATTCTTTTAAAAACAATGGAGTACCCTCATGAGCCGTCCAATAATTATTGACTGCGATCCTGGTCACGATGATGCTATCGCCCTGATCCTTGCCTGTGCCTCACCTTCCCTTGATATCAAGGCAGTCACAACCAGCGCCGGCAATCAGACCCCGGACAAAACCCTCAACAATGCCCTGCGTATCCTGACCTTGCTCGGCCGCAGCGATATTCCGGTCGCCGGGGGAGCATTAAAACCACTGGCCCGTGAGCTGATTATTGCCGACAACGTTCATGGCGAGAGCGGTCTTGACGGACCCGCTCTGCCCGATCCTGGTTTTAAGCCACAAACAGAACATGCTGTTGAACTGATGGCACGCGTCCTTGAAGAAAGCGACCAGCCAGTAACACTGGTACCGACAGGGCCACTCACCAACATTGCACTGCTGCTGGCAACCCACCGCGAGCTGACCGATAAAATAGAGCGGATTGTACTAATGGGCGGCGGCGCGGAAACCGGTAACTGGTCACCGGCGGCTGAGTTTAATATCTATGTCGATCCGCAGGCCGCCGATGTGGTGTTCCGTTCGGGTATTCCGATTACCATGTGCGGGCTGGATGTTACCCACCGCGCCCAGATCATGGATGAAGATATCGAACAAATTCGCGCTATCGGCAACCCGGTATCCGATGTCGTCGCCGACTTGCTCGATTTCTTTATGATCTACCACCGTGATCCCAAATGGGGACTGGAAGGCGCCCCGCTCCATGATCCGTGCACCATTGCCTGGTTACTCGCTCCGGAATTATTCACAACACAAGAGTGCTGGGTCGGCATTGAAACCCAAGGTGAATATACCAAAGGCATGACGGTAGTCGATCGCTACCAGCTCTCCGGAAAACCAGCTAATGCAACCGTACTGTTTGATGTCTACCGTCAGGGATTTGTGGATTTGCTGGCAAAGAGCTTGCAGTATTTCGATTAAATAATGCCAATCTGACATTGATAAGGGAGATTATTAATCTCCCTTGTTATTGAATCTTAACGGCTACTGGCATTACACTTAACAACATTCAAATATATTATGTCCAAATAGAGCTAAACAACGCCATGAAACTCGTTCGCTGACGATCTTAATCATTATCTAATTAACTCCGTTACTCTATCCAGACAAGGATGGAGGGGCTTTTTGTAATGATTAACAATGAATGAGTATTATGAATTCAACTTTAGTTTCTTCGACCCTGACCGTCGATCGCGCAGGCTACCAACTACACGTTAAAATTGACGGACAAGGTACCCCCTTGCTGATCGTTGGCAGTGCTACCTACTACGATCGCGTCATACCACGGCAACTTCGCAAACACTTCCAATGTATCTTCATCGATCATCGCGGCTTTGCACCGTCACGCTACATTCCCAAAGCGAGTGATATCTCTCTGGAAACAATCAGCCTGGATATCGAACACATAAGGCAACAATTGGGAATTCAGCAAGCTATTATCATGGGGCATTCAGGCCATGCCTACATGGCACTGGATTATGCCAAACGGTTTCCGGCATCTGTAACCAAAATAGTCCTGTGCGGTGCGTCTCCAAATTTAAGCTCGGCCAGCCATCAAGCCGCGGAACTCTATTGGGAAAACAGTGCCTGCGACTTACGGAAAGCGCAATTTCTGAATGACATTAGTCAGCTGGAGTCGGACATTCGATCTGATCCAGATCGGAAATTTGTCCACATCTGCTGCCGGCTTAGAGCAAAACGCTGGGCCAATCACGGCTATGACGAAACTTGGCTATGGGAAGAACTAACCACCCACAGTGTCTTGTTCGATAGGATGTGGGGAGAGGTTTTCGCCAAGATTGACATCAGCCAATACACCTCGGCCATTCAAGTTCCGGTACTCATCATGATGGGCGAAAAAGACTTCAGCATTCCGCGTCCGTCTGAATGGTTGGCACTTCCACAACCATTTCCCCATCAGACGCTATATGTGTTTAACCACAGCGGACATACGCCGCCGCTAGAAGAGCCGGAGCGCTTTACTCAAATACTGAAGTCGTGGGCATAATGGAATAGATACAGAGCTAGCACGCCTTATGAAGACAATCAGCCAGTGTCATTAGGGCTTCTTGGGTCTGTTCGGTCCAAGAATAAGAACAGTTAATTCGCATGCAGTGCTTGTATCTGTCATCGCTGGCAAATAAGGTTCCCGGAGCAATACTGATGTTGTGATCATTGAGTAAGGTCTGCAATAGTTGTTCGGTATTTATATGCTCCGGTAACACCACCCAAAGAAAATACCCGCCTTCCGGTCGGGTAATTTTTGTTTCCCGCGGGAAAGACTGTTCAATGGCGTATATCATCTGCCGTTGCCGTATTTCAAGCTGCCGCCTCAGAGATCTTAAATGGCGGTCATACCCTCCATGTAATATATACTGGGCGAACGCCAACTGATTAGGCACTGCCGCCGATAGTGTCGACATCAGCTGGAGCTGTTCAACCTGCCTGGCATAGCGTCCAGCAGCTACCCATCCGACTCTAAAACCGGGTGCCAAGCACTTTGAGAATGATGAGCAATGCAACACCAGTCCTTGCTCGTCATAGGTCTTGATAGATTTGGGCTTGATATCGGAAAAATAGAGCTCTGAATAGACATCGTCTTCAATAAGAGGAATACCATTGAGTACCAACAAATCACGAACAGCGATCTTGCTATCTTCTGGCATTGACGAGCCAAGTGGATTTTGGAAATTACTCATCAGCCAGCAAGCTTTTATATTGTGTTTCTGAATGGCTTCTTCCAGTGCATCTACCGAAATACCATGGCGGGGGTGGGTCGCAATCTCTACTGCTTTTAGATGCAGGCGCTCCACAGTTTGCAGCACCCCATAAAAGGCCGGCGACTCGATAGCGACAGAGTCACCAGGCTTTGTTACCGCCATCAAACTAAGCCCGAGAGATTCCATCGCACCCGACGTGATCACTATGTCATTTATCGAGACATCAATTCCGTCCCGGATATAGCGCTTTGCAATGGCTCGGCGCAATGCCACACTCCCCGGAGGCAGATCAGTCACCGCACTTTGGGCCGGCATGGTCTTCATGGTTTGTGCCAGTGCTCGCCCCAGCTGCTTTAGCGGAAAAAGGTCGGGATCGGGGAAAGCCGAACCAAAAGGCATAACATCACGACGCTTGCAGGCAGTCAGCACCTCAAATACGTGCGAATTGATATTGATCGAACGATTCACCATCTGGGGCATTGTCTGCGACGGCTCAGGCAGACGGTTATGGTGCGCAGTTACAAAATACCCGGATTTCGTTTTGGCATGAATCCATCCGCCCAATACCAGGATCTCGTAAGCCTTCAGAACGGTCATCGGACTGACACCGTGTATCTTGCTCATTTCCCTAACGGAAGGAATTCGATCTCCAGGTAACCAGATACGCTGCTCGATTTGGAGCTGAATTTCAGCGGCGACAGCATGATAGCGAGTCTTCTGTACAGGCATTGCTTATCATCAACCTCAAAAATCGAGCCGAAGCGTGCCATACAGACACGGAATCCTCGGCTCTTATTCATTGTCATTAGCAGTGGTCAGACTAAACTCCGATCAATAGCTAACGTCTACCGTTTTCTCGCCTTCGCCCAGCGTATAGAGTAGATTACCTAGTAGGCTCGATGCCCCGAAGCGGTAGTGCATAGGGTCGGTCCAGTCTGGCCCCAAAATAGCATCAACCATATCAAGATACTGCTGCGCTTCTTCTGCTGTACCTACTCCGCCAGCAGGTTTAAAGCCTACGGTCTTTTCTACTCCCATATCCTTGATGACATTGAGCATAATTTCCGCAGCCTCTAAGGTTGCATTTTCTGCCACTTTACCTGTAGATGTTTTGATAAAGTCGGCACCGGCCTCAATCGATATTTCAGATGCACGCCTAATCATCGCAGCCTCTTTCAGCTCACCAGATTCGATGATCACTTTTAGTAGCCTGTCACCACAGGCAGCTTTGCACTGCCTAACCAGCTCAAAACCAACCTGCTCATCGCCAGCTAATAAAGAACGATAAGGGAAAACAACATCTACATCATCGGCACCGTAAGCAACCGCCGCCTTAGTTTCTGCTACCGCAATATCAATATCAGCATTGCCGTGTGGAAAATTGGTCACTGTCGCAATACGGATTTCAGGTGTTCCCTGCTCGCGCAGTGTCTTTCTGGCAATTGGAATAAAACGCGGGTAGATACATATTGCAGCCGTAGTACCAACATTTGTCTTAGCGCTATGACAAAGCGCAATAACTTTCTCGTCAGTGTCATCGTCGTTTAGCGTAGTAAGATCCATTAACTCAAGAGCACGCAATGCTGCCGTTTTTAACTCGCTCATAATTTCTCCAGTCCAATAGTTATCTAATGCGTTCGATCTGCCTAATATCATGCCTACCCTGCCGCTTGCAGAAAGGTTTACTGATACCAGGCAGTTATAGAAGCGGACGTGGATCCTTGAAGATTAAGGGAAATATCGAAGAATATTAACCAAATTGAATTCCATTTCACCGCGCCCCGACATGAAACCTAAGGATCAGGCTGAAGGGGCTAAAAGACTCGTGATTCACGACTCTGTGCAGCTATTGGAACACAGGTGGTTGGAAGCGGTGTAGAACAGATCTGTAATAAATCCCCCTATAACAGATTAGAACTTTTCGAAAAAAACTATACCTGTTCTAAAAGAAAGTTATTTTCGGGGTTGGCTGGCTGTATTTCCCTAATTTCTACGTTCTGATAGTAGCTCACTTTAGAAAATGGGTCGTTAGATACGATATCTTCTGCTTGTTCACGTGTTTTACACTCCAATATCATAAGTGCAGAGCCATCTGTACAAGGACCGCAATACTTCAGACACCCCTCATCCCATTTCAACCTTAGATAATCAACATGGCCATTGATGAGAGTCTCGTTCATAAGCTCTCTGTTTTTATCGGATAACAACACCACAAAATTTTTCATTTTACCCTCTTCAAACAATATAGTACTGTATAAGTATACAGCCACCATTCATGTAAACACACTCCAGTTAACCTATAAATGCCACATTTTCTGAAGGTTCTCATCAGTGGAGTGTTATGAGTTCTGAACAGTCAAAGAATCGTCAACTAGCCAATAACAACAGCCTTCGTGCACATAACAACTCAGTTTTTGAGCGATGTGGATATTCATTGTTTTATTCATGTTCCGAATTCACTTCAAATTTAACATTGTGGCACTGAATGGAAAGTTTGTTATCATCAGATACATGAATAACAACAAAATATATACAACCGAGCTTATATAAAGTTAAGTGAAATATTCACTCTCAGGAAGAGTAAAATGATAAAAATAATGCTGGTTGAAGACCAAACAATGTTACTTGGCACGATGGCAACATTGTTGGATATGTATGATGATTTCTCTGTCATAAGCAAAGCTAAAGATGGCGTTGAGGCGATAAACTTCCTAAAAGACAACCCTGTCGATATTATAATTACCGACTTAGAGATGCCCAATAAAACAGGCCTTGAACTAGCCGAAGACGTTAAACAACACTACCCAAACATTAAAGTTATTGTGGTTACTACATTCTCACGAAGTGGCTATTTGAAAAGAGCACTAGATTGCGGCGTAAAAGGCTATTTATTGAAAGATTCCCCTTTCGAAGAACTAGTGGATACAATTCAGCGAGTTCATCAAGGTGAGACGGTTGTTGAATCAAACCTTGCTATCGCAGCGCTAACGGATAAGGATCCCCTTACAGACAAGGAAAGAAAAATATTGAGACTGGTGGGAAATAACCTATCCAATAAAGAAATTGCAAGCACACTTTTCTTAGGCGAAGGAACTGTAAGGAATTATATCTCAATCTCAATAAGCAAACTGAATGCGTCCAATCGGGTTGATGCATACAGAATTGCAAAAGAAAATGGATGGTTATAACGCATGCTTAGTTCGCTGGATTTAGACAGAAAACTTTTGATGATTTATATCAGCGAAATGGTTACTTTAATCCTTCTATTAATTCTAAGTATAATATTCATCCCATCGAATGATGGCATGATTGGTCTATATTCATACTGTATAATTTCAGTTATCTACTTCGCTTACAAAATAGTAGGTTCAAATGACCTTGGTATCTTGTTTTATAGTCTTGGAATACTGTTCATTTCATCGACTCTGTTTCATTTTAACACCAATACATTCCCAATGTTTTTTTGTGCCGTTTTATCAGTCACACGACTCAACAAAAGGTATCTACGTTTCCTCGCTTGCTCATTGATTATTTTATCCGCTGTATTACAAGCGGTTTACTTGAATATCTTCAATGGCTATATAGCTGTTTTCGTTTTAGGTGTTATTACGACGTTAATTATCGAAACGGCTTATATTCACCAGATAAAGCAAAAAAATAACTTAGTATTAGGTGCTGAAAAAGTCGATCTCCTGGCTAAAATAGCTGAAAGAGAACGAGTCGCTGAAGATCTTAGTGATGATTTATTAGGTTTTTTTGACACTATTGATGAGTTAAGTAATCAATCCATAAAGGATGTTAATCGCCATAGTGACGAGGCTGAAGAAAGCATTAAGAATATTCAAGATTTAGCACGGGAAACATTATCTAAAGTCAGACGAATCGTAGTAGATTATCGACAAGGAACAGTTCAAAGAACACTTCAGGATAGTGATGACCTGTTGAGTGGACACGGTATAAAGCTGAAAATAAACTTAAACATCACTCCCATCAAACCAGAAATTGAACGATATTTATCAGGGATAATATCAGACGTATTTAGCATACTAATATTTACTCCTGAATGCTCAACAATAGAATTAGAGATCTCTTCATCGCACAATCGAATTTTATGCTCATTCAATACAAATGGAACTATAAATAAAACTTCAAATATCAATAAAAAAATTGACGCACTTAAATCAAACCACAAGCTTGTGGATTTTACCCTTCATAGTCATGATCTATTAAGATTAAATGTTATTTTACCTATCAACTAATTCATTCCCACTTACTAATAGGAATGACTTCTTGATGTAAATTAATAACAATAATGGAATATAAGTAGCATGAAAATTTTAAGACTCATTCCAAGCAAAGATTTATTCAACGAATACAGACTAATGTATTTAACCCTCTGCTATTTATCTTTCTACATTGCTTACTGTTCATTTTGGCCAATATCACTTACAGAAAAGTATTTTGCTATATCTGCAACAGTGATTTTCTTACTTTGCTTTCTTAATGTTTTTCATACTAAGAAGTCATATCGTTGGATACATGTAATACCCGTATTTATCATCGGTGTTATTGGGGCTACATATAACTTCTGGGGGGGAATATTTCTTCTATATTCAGCAATAATGCTAGGGCTGGTCGTTCAAAAACATATACTGCTCACAATGTACTCGATCATGATTACCATTGTGGCAGTTGAACTTATTATCTTGGATTACCATTGGGTTTCGATATTACTCATTTTACTTGAAATTACCCTTTTCACTGTCGTCAGTAAATATAGAGCTGGCTCAAACTTAGATTACTTCAAACTCAAACAGCAACATAAAAACTTTAAATATATGGCAACGCTTGTTGAACGTGAAAGAATTTCTCGGGATTTGCATGACCTTATTGGCCATTCTCTATCAATGATAGTTATGAAGTCAGAATTAGCAATTCGCCTGCGCTCTAGTGCTCCTGATAAATGTCAATCTGAACTTCTCGATATTACAGCCATCGCAGATAAAGCCAAATCAGACGTGAATAGTGCTATTTTAGGCTATCGCTCTAAGGGACTGATCTTTGAAATTAACAATGGAGAGGAAATGCTCAAAAGTTCTGGCATTACGACATCAATGAGGATTGATAAGCTCTCTTTTAACTCTAAACTAGAAACAGCATTGTCACTGATATTCAAAGAAATAGTAACAAACATAATTCGTCATTCTAAAGCAAGTCACGTTTCTATTTCTTTGTTTAATGAAGGATCAGATCTGGTTTTAATCGTTAAAGATAACGGTGTGGGTATTGGTGATAATGAAGGTTCAGGAATTATAGGGATAAAGCATAGAGTTACAGAGTGTAATGGTAGTTTTCTCATCATTAACAATGCTGGTGCCTTGCTTAAAATCCGAGTCCCCTACCAATAATGTATCCAAATTAAATTACCATCCGCTTGGAACAAATAAGTATCCTTTCGAGCGAATTGTTTTAAGCCTAAATGGATTTCGGCCATTATCACCCAGTTTTCTCCTAAGCTGACTAATATGATTATCAACACTACGTTCAACTCCGTCGTAGCTATATCCCTTGGTTTTTTCAATGATCTCCTCGCGAGAGAGG
>Ga0209379_10001008_pt1 | contig 19777 bp, 16 predicted proteins | sample tdDd001_FD_187124 | JGI IMG/M metagenome (GOLD analysis project Ga0209379, IMG submission 187124) | Marine sediment microbial communities from the Atlantic coast under amendment with organic carbon and nitrate - tdDd00.1 (SPAdes)... | ecosystem: Environmental > Aquatic > Marine > Coastal >...
CCAGCCAGCGGATTAATCGTGTGGGCCGCATCACCAAGCAATACCACGCCCGGCTTATAGTAACTCTGTGCATGACGACGGGTCAGCGGGAAGCTGCCGTGGTTAAGCACCTTGAATTCACCCAGCTCTTCGGGAAAGTGCGTAGTGATCTGCTCATGTAACTGATCAGCGTTCATCGTATTCAGCTGCTTGATCCGTTTCGGGCTGTCATACCATACCAAGGAGCCCTGATGTCCAGGCAAAGGAAGAAATGAGCGAGGGCCGCGGGGCGTAAACATCTGCCAGGTTATATCCTGCTGCGGAAAAGCCGTCTCAACATTAATCAGCATACAGTGCTGACGATAGTCCCAGGCCGTGATCCCGATACCTGCTTGCTGCCGCACCTGTGAATTAGCACCGTCCGCCCCAACCAGCAGCTTGGCATATAACTGGCTGCCATCATCAAGTTCAACCTGATGCCCTCCGTCAAGAGGGATCGCTTTCGTCATGCGTGCAGGACAAAGCAACGACAGGTTCGGATAGTCATCAAACTGCTGCCACAGGCTCAGCTGGATAATACGGTTTTCCACGATGTAACCCAGGCGATCCAGGTTCATTTCATCAGCGCTAAACCGAGTACGGCATTCAGGGTGCTCCCAGGTTTCAAGACGTTTGAAAGGGCAGAGTCGCATCTGCAAAATACTCTCCCAAGCCCCTAAACGCATCAGAAGGGCAACAGAATTAGGAGAAATAGCAGAAACCCGCAGATCCATCGGCTGTTCCGGGTGAAAAGGCTGTGGTGCCTTTCCCTCAATAACGGCTACGTTCAGCCCTTGCTGCGCAAAACCCAGCGCCGTCGCAGCACCGACCATGCCGCCACCTGCAACCACTACATCATATTGTTCCATATCTGGTCTCATCTCAGTGCTATACCAAATGGTCTAAACAGACTAACTCTCTGAATCTGACATTCCATAATGGGGTCAGACAATTACACCATGTTACCTGATTCCCCTCCGGCCATCAGCGATAATTCCCCTGAACTCTGCCCCTCGGCATGTTTCTTTATTATGATAGGGTATACGACTTTTTAAGCAGGTAATGTCATTAGTGATAGCTCGACTCAAACGCTGTTTTATCCGGCTTGTACTGCTCACACTGTGTTTACCTGTCATGCTGGTGATGGCAATGAAATACATAGATCCTCCAGTCTGGGGCTGGCAGATCCACCGCAGCCTATTTCCGCCAGCTGGCTACCCGGCGCAGACGACGCACCTTTGGACCGATATTCAGGACATCTCCCCAAACGCCCAGCTGGCCGTGATTGCTTCAGAAGATCAACGTTTTACCAGCCACCATGGCGTTGATATCAACGCCGTGCTTGGCATTCTCAAGCAAACTGGGGCTGACGGCCCCAGCCGCGGTGGCAGCACGATCAGCCAACAGACGGCAAAAAACTTATTTCTCTTCCCTTCCCGCTCGTTTATCCGTAAAGGTATAGAGCTGTATTTTGCCCTGTTGATGGAACTCTTATGGGATAAAAGCCGTATCCTGGAAGTCTATCTCAACATCATTGAATTTGGCCCCGGGCTATATGGCATTGAGGCTGCCAGCCAGAATTATTTCGCGATCCCCTCTCGCCAGCTGTCAGCCCAGCAAGCCGCTCAGCTCGCTGCTGTCTTACCTAATCCTTATAAGATCAAGGCTAGCCCGATGAGCACTTATGTCAGCAAGCGAAGCCGATGGATCGCCCGGCAGATGCGCCAGCTGGGCATGGGTACGCTTGACCAGCTCTAGATAATAAGTACCGTTTTGCACCCATTCACCGAACCACCAAACAACAAGAAATACAGGTAAGTAGCCATAAACCCATAAACCATACTTTATTCAGGGTGGTGATGTTCTGGTCAGGCAGGATTTAAAGCAGTACAATACGCGGCTTGCTACAGCTAACAGCTCGTTTAACATACTGTTGGCCGAAGAAGCAATGTTGAATGCAATGAATAAACACTACGAGTGAAGAGTTAGACATGGCTAAAAAACTGCTTATTAAAACCTGGGGCTGTCAGATGAACGAATACGATTCATCAAAAATGGCCGATCTTCTTAATGCAGCCAATGGCTTCGAGTTAACGGAAGAACCAGAAGAAGCAGACGTTTTGCTGCTGAACACCTGCTCAATCCGTGAAAAGGCGCAAGAGAAAGTTTTCCATCAGCTAGGCCGCTGGAAAACACTGAAAGATAAAAAGCCGGATCTGGTGATTGGCGTGGGCGGTTGTGTAGCGACCCAGGAAGGCGACTCCATTCGCAAGCGCGCCCCTTACGTTGATGTTATCTTTGGCCCGCAGACCCTGCACCGCCTGCCAGAGATGATTAAGCGCTCGCAGTCTGACGATGCGCCGGTAATGGACATCTCTTTCCCTGAAATTGAAAAATTCGACAACCTGCCAGAGCCGCGCGCCGAAGGGGCAACTGCCTTTGTCTCCATTATGGAAGGTTGCTCAAAATACTGTACTTACTGCGTTGTTCCTTATACCCGTGGCGAAGAAGTCAGCCGTCCGCTTGATGATGTTCTGTTCGAGATCGCTCAGCTTGCTGAACAAGGCGTGCGTGAAGTCAACCTGCTTGGCCAGAACGTAAATGCCTACCGTGGTGCAACCCACGACGATGAGATTGCTTCGTTTGCCGAACTACTACGTCTGGTTGCCGCTATCGACGGAATCGACCGTATCCGTTATACCACCAGTCATCCTATCGAGTTCACTGACGACATCATTGAAGTATACAAGGATACACCTGAGCTGGTTAGCTTCCTGCACCTTCCGGTACAGAGCGGTTCTGATCGTATTCTTTCGATGATGAAGCGCCCGCACACGGCAATTGAATACAAATCAAAAATCCGTAAGCTACGTAAGGCCCGTCCGGACATCACCATCAGTTCTGACTTCATCGTGGCATTCCCGGGTGAAAGCGATCAGGACTTCCAGGACACTATGAAGCTGATCCGCGAAATTGACTTCGATATGAGCTTCAGCTTTATCTTCTCGGCACGCCCTGGAACACCAGCGGCAGACTATCCGTGTGATCTACCAGAAGATGTGAAGAAACAGCGCTTGTATGAACTGCAGCAACAGATCAATACTCAAGCAATGCGTTACTCACGCCAGATGCTAGATACTGAACAGCGTATTCTGGTTGAAGGCCCGTCGAAAAAGAACATCATGGAACTTCGTGGCCGTACTGAAAACAGTCGCGTAGTCAACTTCGAAGGTTCAGCCGAGCTGATCGGCCAGTTCGTCGATGTGAAGATCACTGACGTATTCACCAACTCGCTACGTGGCGAGCTGGTTCGCACCGAGGCCGAAATGGATCTTCGTATTGCGATATCACCGTCTGAAGTGATGGAAAAAACACGTAAAGAAGATGAATTGGGTGTAGGCGTATATACTCCATAGTAAGACGCCAGTCTGAAGACCAGTAGGACGCGCCCTGAACAAATGGTCGCCCGGCATTTCGGGTGACCGCAATGAGAGGCAAATCTTGAGCAAAATTATCACTGTAGAATTCAATCTGGAACCCGCTAATAATCCGCGTCTTTCCAGCCTTTGCGGCCCTTTCGACGATAATATCAAACAACTTGAACGCCGTTTGGGTGTAGAAATCAACCATCGAGGCAACAGTTTTAGCGTTGTCGGCCAACCTCACACCGCCCAAGCTACCGCCCACATCATCAAAACTCTCTATGTCGATACGGCACCGGTTCGCAATACGATTCCCGATGTCGAGCCCGAGCAGATTCATCTGGCTATCAAAGAGTCCGGCGTACTTGAACAAACCACCGAAAGCACTATCCCTTATGGTAAAGAAGTCACGATCAAGACCAAGAAAGGGGTGATCAAACCACGTACGCCAAATCAGGCCCAGTACATCACCAACATGGTCACCCATGATATTACCTTTGGTGTCGGCCCTGCAGGTACCGGTAAAACCTATCTTGCGGTTGCCGCGGCTGTTGATGCTCTTGAGCGCCAAGAAATTCGTCGTATTCTGCTGACTCGCCCAGCTGTTGAAGCAGGGGAAAAGCTCGGCTTCCTGCCGGGTGATCTGAGCCAGAAAGTCGATCCGTATCTGCGTCCGCTTTATGATGCCCTATTCGAAATGTTGGGCTTTGAGCGTGTCGAGAAACTGATTGAGCGTAATGTCATTGAAGTGGCACCGCTGGCCTACATGCGTGGCCGTACCTTGAATGATGCCTTTATCATTCTTGACGAGAGCCAGAACACCACGGTCGAGCAGATGAAAATGTTCCTGACCCGTATTGGTTTCAACTCTCGGGCAGTAATCACCGGTGATGTCACCCAAATCGACTTGCCTCGCGGTGCCCGCTCCGGCCTGCGTCATGCCATCGAAGTCCTGTCGGATGTCGACGAGATCAGTTTTAACTTCTTCCAGGCCGATGACGTCGTTCGCCACCCGGTTGTAGCGCGTATTGTACAGGCCTATGAAGTATGGGAAACCGAAGATCAGAAGCAACGCAAGCTGGCCGAGCAGCGCCGCCGAGAAGAACAGCAGGCTCGACAACAAATAACGACTCCCCTTGCCGAACCGGAAAAAAGTAACTAATGGCGATTTACCTCGATCTACAATATGCCACCGAAAGTCAGGAAGGCATGCCTAGTGAAGCTGACTTTCAACAATGGCTGAACGCGGCCGTCACTCCTTTTCAGACTGACGCCGAAGTCACGATTCGTCTTGTCGACAGTTCTGAAAGTCATACCCTTAACCACGGGTACCGTGGTAAGGACAAGCCGACCAACGTATTGTCGTTCCCATTTGAAGCCCCGCCAGGTGTAGAGTTAGATCTACTGGGTGACTTAATAATTTGTCGTCAAGTCGTCGAAGAGGAAGCAAAAGAGCAGAATAAACCGCTAAATGCCCACTGGGCACATATGGTTGTACACGGCAGTCTCCATCTGCTAGGTTATGATCATATCGACGATGATGAAGCCGAAGAAATGGAATCTTTGGAAACGGAGATCATGGAAAACATGGGCTTTATCGATCCGTACGCTGAAGAAAAGCGGTAACATTATCGGAAAACCGTTGTCGTATAGATACCTCATCATACGGCTGATGAGGTATCAAATGACACCCCGTGGCACAGCCACTTAACTGAGAGAATTTTTTCTTAAAGCAATGAACGAAGATAACTCACAAAGCTCTGAAGGTCCGAGTAGAAAGTCCTTCTTTGAACGTATCGGCCAACTGTTCCAAGGTGAACCTCAAAACCGAGAGGAACTGGTCGAGGTCTTCCGTGATTCGGAAGTTAACGATTTGATCGACCACGACACCCGCGACATGCTCGAAGGTGTGATGGAAATTTCTGAAATGCGTGTTCGTGACATCATGATCCCGCGTTCGCAGATGGTCACTATCGAACGTTCTCAGAAGCTAGAGGACCTGATTGATTTAATTGTAGATACCCAACACTCCCGCTACCCGGTGATCAGTGATGACAAAGATCATGTAGAAGGCATACTGCTGGCAAAAGATCTGTTGCGTTACCTGCTCCCGAACAGCGAGCCATTCGATATGGACAAGGTGCTTCGCCCGGCTGTTGTCGTACCGGAAAGCAAGCGCGTAGACCGTCTGCTGAAAGAGTTCCGCGAGGAACGCTACCATATGGCGATCGTCGTTGATGAGTTTGGCGGGGTATCAGGCGTTATCACTATTGAGGACATCCTTGAACAGATTGTCGGCGAAATCGAAGACGAATTCGACGATGAGGAAGAAGAGGATATCCGTCAGTTAAGTAAGCATACTTTCGCGGTCAAGGCACTGACGACCATCGAAGACTTTAATGATATGTTCCAGACCCACTTCAGTGATGAAGAAGTCGACACCGTCGGGGGCCTGGTGATGACCAGTTTCGGACATCTGCCCAATCGCGGTGAAATCGTTGAACTCGATGGTTACTCATTCAAAGTAACATCTGCCGACAGCCGACGGGTTATTCAGTTGCAAGTGACCGTGCCTCACGAAGCACACCAACCGACAACTACATCATAGATAATGAAAAAAAGCTCATTAATTACGTGGGGACAGCTAGCAATTGCTGTCCCGGCGGGTGCACTCGCCACTCTTTCGTTTGCGCCTTATAACTACTGGTACCTCGCACCAGTTTCTCTTTTCTTCTTTTTCTACCTACTTCAACAGCAAAGCATCAAGCGCTCGGCACTGATCGGCTTCCTGTGGGGACTTGGCCTGTTTGGTACCGGCATAAGCTGGGTACATGTCAGCATCGATACCTTCGGCGGTATGCCTAAAATTGCCAGCGTGTTCCTAATGAGCATGCTAATCGGCTACCTGGCACTCTTCCCGGCGGTATTTGGAGCCCTGTTCAACCGCTTTAACCAAGGCCGACCGTTCCACCAGCTGCTGCTGAGCGGTCCGGTGATCTGGTTGTTGCTAGACTGGTTCCGTGGCTGGTTCCTGACCGGATTCCCTTGGTTGTGGATGGGCTATAGCCAGATCAACAGTCCACTGGCGGGCATCGCTCCTATCCTTGGGGTCGAAGGGATCACCCTCGCACTGGTTCTGGTCAGCGGCTCCTTGGTAGCGGCCTGCTGTGATCGTAACTGGAAACCCTTGCTGATCCCGCTTCTGATCCTCGGCTTCAGTGGCTTAGCCAACAGTATTCAATGGGTCACGCCGGCACCGGAGAAAAGTGTCGAAGTCGCCCTGATCCAGGGCAATGTACCCCAGGAACTAAAATGGCTGCCGAGCCAGCGATGGCCGACCCTGATGAAGTACACCGACCTTACCCGGGAGAACTGGGATGCCGATCTGATCATCTGGCCCGAAGCGGCAATTCCCGCTCTGGAAACACAGGTGCCAACCTTCCTCCAGAACCTTGACAGTGCCGCCCGCAACAACGGCAGTACCGTTATCACCGGAGTATTGGATCAAAAAGAGAATGGCGAGTATTTCAACAATATCCTGACACTGGGAATGAACACTGACGGCCCATACCAATATGAAAGCGCCACCCGTTACAGCAAGCACCACCTGCTTCCATTTGGTGAGTTCGTACCGTTTGGCGAATTGCTGCGCCCAATCGCCCCGCTGTTCAATCTGCCGATGTCTTCATTCAGTCGCGGCGGCTTTATCCAGCCCAACCTTGAGGCCAATGGCTATTCACTTGCACCGGCCCTATGCTATGAAATTGCATTTAGCGAGCAGGTTCGCCAAAATGTCAGCATCGATACCGAACTACTGCTAACTCTCTCGAACGATGCTTGGTTCGGCACTTCTATCGGTCCGTTCCAGCATATGGAAATAGCCCAGATGCGATCGCTTGAACTGGGCAAGCCTCTACTGCGGGCAACCAATAATGGTGTAACAGGCGTGGTTGATCATCACGGCCAGATCGTCAAGCAAATCCCGCAGTTTGAAAAAGCAGTGCTAAGAGCAACAGTGGTTCCAACCGAAGGACTAACGCCTTTTACCACCTTGGGAAGCTGGCCACTGTATCTCTATATCTTGTGGTCGCTCACTCTCTCAATGATTCTGATAAAACGCCGTGCGGGACACTTTCGCGATCATCGGCCACAGGAAATTGAGTAATCCCAATGAGGATAAGCTCCAAAAAGCTTAATAGAAACTGAAAAGGCGAAGATTAACTCTTCGCCTTTTTATTGATATTGCTACCCAAGCAACCCTGAGCCACTTTCAAGAAGCTAGGCAAACTCAGCCCTTTTTTGATTCAGCCTACGGTTACGCGGTATGACGATATAAAATCAGTAAAAGCGCATATAAAACCAAACTTATTCACCAGCAAAATTAGTGGCTATAGATATATAATTCGATCATATATCACAACCTCAAAAGGCCCCCTCTGAAACAGATACTTCTTTTTTAGTTGTGCTTCCATACTCTTCATCTTTCTTCTGAAAACCTCCCCAAAATATGAACACTGGGATTGAGGAATAATCGTCCTCATAATAATAACTTACCAAGGAAGAAAGATGAGAATATTACCTACAACCCTGGCTATGCTTATTGCAAGCTGCCCGGCGTTCGCGCAAAACAACGAACCTATTACCGATCAGATCATCGTCAAATACCGCGCCAACAATCCAATGATGCTGACTGACTCCTCACCGAGTAATGGCATCGCACAGTTACAGCAAGTAACCGATGCCGATATAACCTATATCCGTACTAGTGCCAACAATACCCACATACTAAAAGTTGCCGATCAGGATAAACTCCAAACAGTTATTGAACAGCTGAATCAAAATCCCGCCATTGAATATGCCGAACCTGACCGGATCATGTGGCCAACTGCAACACCTAATGACCCCGAGTTCAGCAAACAATGGCATTACTCTTCTTCGGTCAGCGGGATCAACCTACCTAAAGCCTGGGATGTCACTACTGGCGGGGCCGATGTTGTTGTCGCCGTCATCGATACCGGAATACTGCCCGATCACCCGGACTTGATGAACAATCTTCTGCCCGGTTATGACTTCATAAAAAATGCAGAAGCGGCACGTGACGGCAATGCCCGAGACAGTGACGCGACGGATGAGGGGGACTGGCTCATCGCTGGTCAATGCGGGCAAAATTACCCACCGCGCGACAGAAACTCTTCCTGGCATGGTACCCACGTTGCCGGCACCATCGCTGCCGAAGGCAATAACGGTCAAGGGGGAACGGGGGTTGCCTGGTCAGCCAGCATCTTGCCTGTACGGGTACTCGGTGCCTGCGGTGGTTACACGTCTGATATTACCGACGGCATGCGTTGGGCGGCAGGTTTACAGGTCGCCGGCGTTCCTGCCAACCCCTACCCGGCCAAAGTCCTAAACCTCAGCCTTGGAGGCAAAGGAGCGTGCGGATACACTTACCAGCAGGCGATTAATGATGTGAGAGCCAAAGGGGCTGCTGTGATTGTGGCCGCCGGAAACAGCAATCAGGATGTCAGCGGGTTCACACCAGGCAGCTGCCAGGGTGTCATATCAGTTGCTTCCAACAACAAAGAGGGCAACCGCGCCTTCTATTCCAACTATGGTGCAAAGGTTGACGTCACGGCTCCGGGCGGCGGCCGATCCGGCGGTATTCTGTCAAGCTACAACTCCGGCCTCCGACAGGCCGAGCACCATACCTACGACTATTCGATGGGCACGAGTATGGCTGCGCCGCACATTGCCGGTATCGCCGCTCTGATGTATTCACTGGATACCAGCCTGACACCGGACCAAGTCGAACAGTACATTACCGAAACATCACGTGAATTCCCGGCAGGCAGCAGCTGTAACACTTCCAACTGCGGTACTGGCATTGCCGACACCTTTGCGGCCTTGCAGCGGGTGAAGGGAATCATACCGACGCCAAAGCCGAATCCTCAGCCGGGTACCCTCGATTGCAGCAACATCCCGCAATGGGCTGCAAGCTCTGTGTATCAAGCCGGTGAACAAGCCCAGCAAAACGGTATTGCCTACCAAGCGAACTGGTGGACCCAAAGTCAATCACCGGCTGAGAACAGCACAAACTGGGCAGTATGGAGCAAGCTAGGCCAATGCAAGTAAATCCACTCTAGATAGACTCTCCGCGGGCTGAAAAGCCCGCGTTTTCATTGCCTGCAATGATTAAGGGGACAGCGGTCGGCGGGTAAACTGGGTATGGCCGCATTTAAGGCAGGGCTCAATCTTTTTCACGTGGGTGATCAATTCGTGGTGCCCGCATTTCTCACAGACTAGGTTACCAAGGCCTATGATCTCCCCGGCTTGGTAAACGCCCTGATGCTGTAGATCATCCATCACCTCGTGCCATTCAATTTGGGTCTTATCGGTAATTTCGGCCAATCCTTCCCAAATTGTTTCTGACACCACGCGGTAAAACGGGCTTTCCGAAAACGGTTCGGGGCTCTCCTCGACATTTTTGCCGAACTCTTTCAAATCTCGTTTCAAGTAAGCTGAAATTAGTGCCCATTCGTCCTTGGTCATATCGCTGGCAGCCTGACGGTATTTCGCTGTCGTTTCTGCCCATTGCTTAAGCTCATCAGGACTATGCTTAAGGGTTTCAGTTACCTGCTCAAGTAGCGCCTCGTATTCCTTTTTTTGCTTAGCCATAGGTCACCTCCTATCTCTGTAGCGCGATTCGGTCTATTGGTGTTGTTAACTCCAACAATAGAGGCCAGAACTAACAATTACTATCCGAATTGGTCTCAGCTATTGTTGACACCTCTGCCTTTAGTTATTCTATGTCGATTATATTGAATGTGTTTGTACTCAACTCACAAAATCCTGGATGTCATCGATGCAAGAACAATATCGCCCACAGGACATTGAACAGAAAGTTCAAGAACACTGGGACAACAACAAGACCTTTGTTGTAAGTGAAGACCCAAATAAAGAAAAATTCTACTGTCTCTCCATGTTCCCGTACCCAAGCGGTCGACTGCACATGGGTCACGTTCGCAACTACACCATCGGTGATGTCGTTTCACGTTACCAGCGCTTGCAAGGCAAAAATGTTATGCAGCCAATTGGTTGGGATGCATTTGGCCTGCCAGCAGAAAATGCGGCAGTAAAAAACAACACCGCACCAGCCCCATGGACTTATGAAAACATTGAGTACATGAAGAACCAGCTTAAATCACTAGGCTTGGGTTACGACTGGAGCCGTGAGTTCGCAACATGTACCCCTGAGTACTACCGTTGGGAACAAGAGTTTTTCACTAAGCTTTACAGCAAAGGCTTGGTTTACAAGAAGACTTCGTCTGTAAACTGGTGTCCGAACGACCAAACGGTACTGGCTAACGAGCAAGTAGAAGACGGTTGCTGCTGGCGTTGTGATACTCCAGTAGAACAAAAGAAAATTCCTCAGTGGTTCATTAAGATCACTGAATATGCACAAGAGCTGCTTGACGATCTGGATAACCTTGATGGTTGGCCTGAAATGGTGAAAACCATGCAGCGCAACTGGATTGGTCGCTCTGAAGGTGTTGAACTGTCTTTCGCTGTTAACGGCGAAGAAGCACCTCTAGAAGTCTACACAACGCGTCCAGATACCCTTATGGGCGTATCTTACGTTGGTATCGCTGCCGGTCACCCTCTTGCAGAAAAGGCATCTAAGAACAACCCTGAGCTTGCGGCTTTCGTTGATGAATGTCGTAACACCAAAGTTGCTGAAGCTGAACTAGCAACAATGGAAAAGAAAGGTATGGATACTGGCCTAACGGCTATCCACCCTCTTAACGGCCGTGTGGTTCCTGTTTACGTAGCTAACTTCGTACTAATGGATTACGGCACAGGTGCGGTAATGGCGGTTCCTGCTCACGATCAACGTGACTACGAATTTGCGACTAAGTACGGCATCGACATCATTCCAGTCATCAAACCAGAAGACGGTTCTGAGCTAGATGTATCAGAAGCGGCATACACTGAAAAAGGTGTACTGTTTGATTCTGGCGAATTTGATGGCCTAACTTTCCAAGCCGCGTTCGATGCGATTGCCGCGAAACTGGAAGCTGAAGGTAAAGGCAAGAAGACAGTTAACTTCCGTCTACGCGACTGGGGTGTATCTCGTCAACGTTACTGGGGGGCGCCAATCCCGATGGTAACAACGGAAGATGGGGAAGTTCACCCGGTTCCTGCTGATCAACTACCCGTAATTCTTCCGGAAGACGTGGTAATGGATGGCGTGACAAGCCCGATCAAAGCAGATAAAGAGTGGGCAAAAACCACCTTTAACGGCGAGCCAGCACTGCGTGAAACCGATACCTTCGATACCTTCATGGAATCATCTTGGTACTACGCACGTTACTGTTCACCACAAGCTGACGATATCCTAGATCCAGAAAAGGCAAACTACTGGCTACCAGTAGACCAGTACATTGGTGGTATCGAGCACGCTTGTATGCACCTACTGTACTCGCGCTTCTTCCACAAACTACTACGTGACGCAGGTTACGTAACATCTGACGAGCCGTTCAAGCAACTGCTATGTCAAGGTATGGTACTGGCTGATGCTTTCTACCACACCAACGACAAAGGCACCAAAGAGTGGATCGCACCAACGGATGTTGAAATCGAGCGTGACAGCAAAGGTCGCATCGAAAAAGCCGTGGATAACCAAGGCCGTGACGTAACACACTCAGGCATGATCAAAATGTCTAAGTCGAAAAACAACGGTATCGACCCGCAAGAGATGGTAGACAAATACGGTGCTGATACCGTTCGTCTATTCATGATGTTTGCATCACCTGCAGACATGACACTTGAATGGCAAGAGTCTGGCGTTGAAGGGGCTAACCGTTTCCTAAAACGTGTATGGAAATTGGTTAACGATCATGCTTCAAAAGGTGCTGCAGAAGCTGTTGATGTCTCTGCGCTATCTTCTGATCAAAAAGCACTGCGTCGTGATGTTCACAAGACCATTGCAAAAGTAAGCGATGATATTGGCCGTCGTCAGACATTCAATACCGCAATTGCTGCCATCATGGAACTGATGAACAAACTTGCGAAAGCATCTCAAGAATCAGTACAAGATCGTGCACTGCTTGATGAAGCGCTAAAAGCTATCGTTCGTATGCTGTACCCAATGACGCCACACATCAGCTACGAAATGTGGGAAGCATTAGGTGAAAGCAACATCGACCAAGCCGTCTGGCCTGAAGCCGATGCAAATGCATTGGTTGAAGATGAAAAACTGATCATCGTACAGGTAAACGGTAAGCTACGTGCCAAGCTGACAGTTGCTGCTGACTCGACCAAAGAACAGGTTGAAGATATAGCACTAAACGATGAGAACGTAACCAAGTTCACTGACGACAAGACCATTCGTAAAGTGATCTACGTTCCTGGTAAATTGCTGAATATTGTCGCGAACTAAAGCAATTTATTCGCGCCTAATCAGTGGTCCCCGTAAATCGGGGGCCACTGGACGGCTCCCAACCGGTCCACCCACTCTCTCTGCCGGTTTAACGACGTTAACCGGTCAGTTTCCACTTAATTTTTCATGGAGCAGACTCGGTGAAAGCTTTCTTTTCCTTAAAAAGCACAATCCGAACCCTCTTTGTTGCAGTCATGGCTCTTGCCACTGCTTCTTGTGGTTTCCACCTCCGCGGTAACTATATGTTACCCGATGACATCGCCAAACTATCCCTGACCAGCTTTGACCAATACGGTCAGCTAACGCGGCAGGTTGAATCCCAATTCAAACTGCATGGCGTTGAATCCGTACCGCCGTCAAAGACAGTACCGAACTTGCACCTGATCAGCGAATCACTCGGCGAACGTACCTTATCGTTGTACCAAAATAGCCGTGCGGCTGAGTACGAGCTTACTTACGTTGTCAGCTACAACATTGTCGTTCCTGAGAAAGGAAGCCAGACTTACAGTACGAAGGTCAACCGTACTTTCCTCGACAACCCACTGACAGCACTGGCCAAGTCGGTCGAACGCGATATGATTGAGGACGAAATGCGCCAGCAGGCTTCGCGCCAGATCATGCGTCAGCTCGCTCGCCTAACGGCAGTTTTCAATAAACTGGAAGAAGAAGAGCTGGAGGCAATGCTTGAAGACAACAGCGATAAGTCGGCAAATACCACGGTAACGACAGAAGCGCTGGAAGACACACAGGCAGGCAACGCCCTCTTTGCCGACGAGACAAACCCGAGCAACACAGCAGAATGAGAATTTATCCGGAACAACTGACGCAGCAGCTAAGCAAAGGGCTGCGTCAAGCCTATCTTCTGTTCGGCAACGAACCGCTGCTAAAGCAGGAATGCGGCAATCAAATTAAACAAACAGCCCAGCAAGCCGGGTTTGACGAACGCCACTCGTTTACTATTGATAACCAGCTAGACTGGAACCAGGTACTCGACTGCACACAGGCAATGAGCCTCTTCTCCTCACGCCAAATCATCGAATTGGAAGTGGCGGAAACAGGTCTCAATGCCAACCAGGCCAAAGCGCTCCAAGAAGTGATTGCCACCTTGCACAATGACATTCTGTTGCTGATGCATGGCCCGCGCCTGAATAAAAAGCAGGAAAGTGCCAAGTGGTTCAAGACGGTTGCCGATCTGGGCCTGTATATTCCGTGCAATACCCCCGACGCCCGGCACCTACCGCGTTTTATCCAGGGACGATGCCAGCAGCTAGGGCTCCAGCCCGATCACGAGTCTGTTTTGATGCTGGCACAATGGCATGAAGGGAACTTGCTGGCACTGGCGCAAAGCCTGCAAAAACTCACCTTGCTTTACCCTGATGGCGCATTAACAGTGATCCGTCTCGAGGAGGCGCTGAGCCGCCATAACCATTACACACCATTCCAGCTTATCGATGCCGTTCTTGCCGGACAGAGCAAACGCAGCCAGCGGGTACTCCGCCAGTTGGAAGGCGAAGGAATCGAGGCGGTGATTCTGCTGCGTACCCTACAGCGAGAGCTGACTCAGCTATATAAGATGCAGGAAATGGGTAGCAAGGGGACCCCACTTAACATTATTTTTGAGCAGTTTCGTATCTGGCAAAGCCGCCGTGAGGTATATATCGGTGTGCTACACCGCTTACCGCTCAAAACGCTGGTACAGCTATTGCGGCAACTGGCAAGACTTGAGGTAGAAATCAAAACAAACTTTGATTTTCAACCCTGGCCGGCTCTCTCTGCCCTGTGTGCAGAAATGTGTGGCATACGGACACACACCATAGTTCAGTAGTTTTCACGCAATTACCGATGCTTGACGCTCACCTTCTGAATCACCGTTAATTATTTAAGTTGGTATTTATGTAAAGTTACTGCCAACTTGTATCGAACGGGCTTGTGCATGGTATACTGCGCCGCTAAATTGTGACTCAGATCGATCTGGGGCCGACTAAATTACACCAATCACTCAAATGAGGGGATTCCTTTGCAGGTTCAAGAACTACACGATTTTATTGTTGATAAAGTTGACGATATTAAAGCCCAGGACATTGTGACACTAGACGTACGCGGAAAGTCGAGCATCACAGAGTTCATGGTAGTGTGTACGGGTACATCTAATCGCCATGTAGCCTCGATTGCGGATCACGTCAACAAAGAGTCAAAACTGATCGATTATCCTCCATTTGGGATCAGCGGTGAAGACGATGGCGAATGGGTTGTGGTAGATATGGGTAGTGTGATGCTACATATCATGCAGGAAGACACACGTAACCTGTACCAACTGGAGAAGCTTTGGGGCTAATTGACAATGAAGCTTCAATTAATTGCCGTGGGCAATAAGATGCCCAAATGGGTCGAAGAAGGCTATAAAGAGTATAGCCGCCGCTTCCCAAAAGATATGCCGTTGGAACTAATAGAGATCCCGGCCGGAAAACGGGGAAAAAATGCCGATATCGCCCGCATTTTGCAAAAAGAAGGCGAAGCGATGCTGGCAGCCGTAGCCAAAGGGAACCGAATTGTGACCCTGGATATTCCGGGCAAGCGCTGGGATACCGAGCAACTTGCCGAGCAGCTGGAAAGCTGGAAGCTGGACGGTCGTGATGTTTCGATCCTGATCGGCGGGCCGGAAGGCTTGGCTCCAGCATGTAAAGCTGCAGCAGATCAAAGCTGGTCGTTATCGCCCCTGACACTTCCCCACCCTTTGGTACGGGTGGTGATGGCAGAAAGCCTCTACCGTGCGTGGAGCATTACCGCTAACCATCCTTACCACAGAGAATAATTGCCAATGAGACAAAAGCGAACCCAGATCCGCGACCACCGGGCTGAGTCGGCGCTCTTTTTCCGCCGGGCTCTTGTCTCATTTATCGGCATCCTTGCGCTGGTAGGTCTGCTGCTCACTAACCTGTACCACATCCAGGTCAGCCAGCATGATGACTACCAGACCCGCTCAAATGACAACCGAATAAAAATTGTTCCAGTATCACCAAACCGCGGACTGATCTACGACCGTAACGGTATCCTTCTGGCCGAAAACCGCCCGGTCTACTCACTGGAGATCACGACGGAAAAAGTCGACGATCTTGAAGATACTTTTACCCGCCTGAGAGAGTTAATGGCAATCACCGACGAAAATATCGCGCGATTCCGCAAAGAGCGCCGCCGAACTCGTCGATTCAAATCGGTTCCAATTTTGAACCAGCTGTCTGAACAGCAGGTTGCTCTATTTTCCGTTAACCAGCATAACTTCCCCGGAGTAGAGGTCAAAGCCTACCTCAAGCGATACTACCCCTACGGCGATGCTATGACTCATGTGCTGGGTTACGTTGCCAAGATCAATGATCGCGATCTCCAGCGTCTTGAGCGCGAGGAAAAAGTAAGCAACTACAAAGCAACCCGTGATATGGGTAAGCTAGGGATCGAAAAATACTACGAGGATCTGCTTCACGGCACCTCCGGCTACCAGGAAGTCGAGGTAAACAGCCGCGGACGAGTCATCCGCACTCTAAAGTATGTTCCGCCGATCCCGGGCAAGGATATCCGCCTTAACCTCGATATTGAGCTGCAGTTATATGTCAAAGAACTACTGACAGAACGTATGCTGGATCCGGATACCGGTGAGGAAATCATCAAATACAAACGTGGCTCAGTCGTCGTACTTGATCCGCGAGACTCTTCGATACTAGCCATGATATCGAGTCCAAGCTACGACCCGAATCTCTTTGTTCACGGAATTTCAAGTAAGAAATACCGCGAACTCCTGAACGACAAAAATCGCCCACTTGTTAACCGCGTAACACTGGGAATTTACCCGCCGGCCTCAACAATAAAGCCAATGATGGCCGTTGCAGCATTGAGCGAAGGCGTGATCACAACGCGTACCATCCGTAACGATCCTGGCTACTGGAAGATCCCGAATTCCAATAGCCGTCCATTCCGTGACTGGAAGCGCTGGGGGCATGGCAAGGTCAATATCAGCAAGGCGATTGAAGAATCCGTCGATACCTTCTTCTACCAGGTTGCCTATGATCTGGGTATCGACCGTATCTCTGACTGGATGAGCCGTTTTGGCTACGGTGACTACACTGGCATCGATATCCATGAGGAAAGCAAAGCCAATATGCCGACCCGAGAGTGGAAACAGGCGCGATTCCGTCAGCCATGGTATCAGGGTGATACCATTCCGGTCGGGATAGGCCAGGGCTACTGGACAGCGACACCGTTGCAAATCGCCAAAGCAACTACAGTATTGGTTAATAACGGTATTGTTCGTGCGCCACACCTACTTAAAGACATCATTGATAATGATGCTACCGTTCCGGCTAAGTTTGATGAATACCCACCCATCACCAACGTCGATCAAAAATATTGGGATATCGCCAAAAACGGCATGTACCGGGTGCTGTTCGGGACCCGCGGTACGGCTCGCCGTGCGTTTTATGGTGCCGAATACAAAGCCGGCGGCAAGTCAGGTTCAGCACAGGTCTTCGGTCTGGCTGAAGACCAAAAATATAACGCGGAAGAACTCGAAGAGCACCTGCGCGATCATGCCTTATTTACAGCTTTTGCACCCTATGAAAAGCCAGAAATTGTGGTCTCGATGGTACTTGAAAATGCAGGCGGCGGCTCATCCAATGGTGGCCCTGTCGCTCGTAAAATCTTCGACCATATACTGCTCAAACCCAAGCTACCAGACCAAACACAAACGGTAACTGGTGCCAAGTTAGCCGAGGTAAGTCAATGAGTGTGATGGCCGCGACAGGAAAGAAACGAACCCTCAGTGATCGCCTGCATCTCGATATGCCGCTTCTACTGGGCATACTGACGCTGATGGCTTTTGCCCTGCTGGTTATGTACAGTGCCAGCGGCCAGAGCCTGCCGATGATGGAGCGCCAGGCTGTTCGTATGTGCCTATCGCTTGGCGTGATGTTTATCCTCGCCCAAATAGCTCCGCGCCACTACGAAACGTGGGCCCCCTATCTGTTCGGTGTCGGGCTGCTACTGTTGCTTGGCGTCTTGTTTTTTGGCGAGGCGTCAAAAGGGGCACAGCGCTGGCTGAACTTAGGTTTCGTCCGCTTCCAGCCATCGGAACTGATCAAGCTGGCGGTACCACTGATGGTCGCACGCTTTATCGGCAACCAGCCCCTGCCCCCTAGCTTTCGTAACATCGTCATTGCGCTGGTTATGATCTTTGTCCCGACAATTCTGATTGCCAAGCAGCCTGATCTCGGTACCTCTATCCTGATTGCCGCATCAGGTGTATTCGTCCTGTTCCTGTCCGGTATCAGCTGGCGGATCATCGGTGCGGCTGGCGTACTGCTCGGAGCATTTATCCCGGTGTTATGGCTGTTCCTGATGCGCGACTACCAGCGTACCCGAGTACTGACCTTGTTCAATCCGGAATCGGATCCGCTCGGGGCGGGTTACCACATTATTCAATCAAAAATAGCAATCGGCTCGGGAGGTATGGCCGGCAAGGGATGGATGCAAGGCACCCAGTCCCAATTAGAGTTTTTGCCCGAACGCCACACCGACTTTATCTTTGCGGTGATTGCCGAGGAATGGGGGCTGATCGGCGTGATTTGCCTGCTCGCGATCTACCTATTTATTATTGGTCGAGGACTCATGCTTGCCAGCCGGGCACAGACGGCATTTGGCCGTATGATGGCCGGCAGTATCGTACTGAGCTTTTTCGTCTATATCTTTGTTAACATCGGCATGGTTAGCGGCCTATTACCGGTGGTAGGGGTTCCCCTTCCTCTGGTCAGCTATGGCGGGACCTCCATGGTAACCCTGATGGCTGGCTTCGGGATCCTGATGTCTATTCACACCCATAGAAAAATGTTGTCTAAGGCGACCTAAATGCGCGCATATCCTATTTTACTATTACTCTTTCTGGCAGGCTGTAGCTCGACAACGAGCAGTGAGCGCTACGATATTGCCGATGATGTCGCCCCTGAATCGTCGCCGACACTGGACCATATTGAAGATGCCCAACCTCGCTATGAGTCCAGAAGCTTAGCCGGCAACAAAGACTACACGCTACGTGGCCAGGACTATAAAATAGTGGATGCCAACACTGTCTTTACCGAAGAAGGCGATGCCTCCTGGTACGGAAAAAAATTTCACGGTCACAAAACCTCGAACGGCGAGATTTATGACATGTACTCGATGACGGCAGCCCACAAGACCCTTCCTCTGCCAAGCTATGTCAAGGTCACCAATACCGATAATGGCAAAACGGCGATTGTTCGGGTCAACGACCGCGGCCCATTTCACGAAGGTCGAATCATTGATTTAAGCATGGCGGCGGCGGCAAAACTGGATGTGGTCAAACACGGAACGGCCCCGGTCAAAATTGAACTGATCCAAGTGCCCAAGCCAGAATCTTCCGATGAGTGGCAAAGCGCCAACCCGCATTTCTATTTCGTGCAATTGGCAGCCGTCACCGATGAAATCAAAGCAAAAAAAATGGCTATGCAGCTAGAGCAAGACTTTTCCACCCAAGTCGACTTGGAAAAAGCCGAATCGGCAGAAGTATACCGCCTTCGCCTCGGTCCTTACCTGGACCGCGACGAGGCAATTTTCCAGCGAGACAAAGCGAAAACCAACCTCTACCCGCAAGCATTCATTATTACCTCACAACGTGAGCTGGAACAAAAGTAACAATCTGGACTCTATCAATAACGGGCTTGCACATATTTATGTCAGAGAATAGTAAGAATTATAAACTTGCCGCCTTCGGGGGCGGCAAAACTGGTTCTAAGTTTTCAATCTGATATAGTGTGTAAAGTTTTTTTGCAATCGACAAATTAAGTTACAACTATCATGAAGAAATCTGCTGCACTTATTCGTTCTGTAGCTGTATCAG
>Ga0209379_10001013_pt1 | contig 19730 bp, 15 predicted proteins | sample tdDd001_FD_187124 | JGI IMG/M metagenome (GOLD analysis project Ga0209379, IMG submission 187124) | Marine sediment microbial communities from the Atlantic coast under amendment with organic carbon and nitrate - tdDd00.1 (SPAdes)... | ecosystem: Environmental > Aquatic > Marine > Coastal >...
AGAAATGTTAGATTGGCTGAAGCACCAAGTTTTGGAATGCCAATTATACATTATGATGCTAATTCTAAAGGCGCATATGCATTTAAAAAACTAGCCAGAGAATTAGTGGCACAGGAGGAATAATATGTCAAAACCAAAGAGAGGTTTAGGAAAAGGTCTAGGAGCATTAATTGTTCAAGAAACTTTAGATGTTGCAGAAGTTGAAAAGAACGAAGCGATAAGTGAATATAAAATAAGTGAAATATTTCCAAATAGAAATCAACCTAGAAAAGATTTTTCTGAAGATAGATTACAAAGACTTGCTGAATCTATTCAGGAGTACGGTGTAGTACAACCAATTGTATTACGAAAATCAGATGATGACTCTTATGAGATTGTCGCTGGTGAAAGAAGATGGCGAGCTTCAAAAATTGCAGGATTACTGACTATACCAGCAATCGTAAAAGATTTCAAGGATGATGAGTTTGCTGAGATAGCTTTAATTGAAAACTTACAACGTGAAAATCTAAATGCTATTGAAGAGGCAATTGCATATCAATATATGATAGATGAACATCATTTAACTCAAGATAAGTTGGCAAAAGTAGTTGGAAAGAGCAGGACTTATATAACAAACATCTTGAGACTATTGAAATTGGACAGTCAAGTTCAAAGATTGGTCAGAAGTGGTATTATCTCTCCTGCTCATGGTAGAACATTATTAGCCGTTTCAGATAATAAGATGAGACTGGGATTAGCCAAACAAATTCAAAAGGAAGATATCAGTGTTAGGGAGTTAGAAAAGATAGTAAAATCAATGAAGGGTGAAAAATCTAAGATCAGAAAAGTCATTGAACCAACTGATCCTATTATACATGATTTTGAAACTCATCTTAAATCATACTTTGGAACCAAAGTTTCAATTAACCATGATCAAGACAAAGGTAAGATTCAAATTAGTTATTATTCAGAAGAAGAACTCAATAGAATACTTGAATTATTGGATTATTCTATGTAATGTTTCACGTGAAACAGTGATTTTATCACTGTTTCTTATTTTTTGCTTATATTTATTAAGAAAACAAGACATAACCTTCATATTAAAGGTTTATAATTGAACATTAAGATAAAGTGTTGATAAATACTGTAGCACTATAAAATCTATTTATCTCAACACAGGCGAAATTTTTCTGAAAACATTGGAATTACACAGGTGTAGAGCTTCTACAAATGGCTTATTAGCAATGTTTCACGTGAAACACTTGAAAATGATGAAAAAACCACTTTTTTTAGATGTTTCACGTGAAACATTGTCGTAAGAAAGTTTGACGTTTCACGTGAAACATCAGAAAAAAATCAAAATGATGAAGAATAAAAGTTTGGAATGAATAAATAAATAAGATATAATAGTATTAGTTATAAAGGAGATAAAATGAGAAAAATAAAATTTATTATTAACCCTGCTGCAGGAAATGGTGAAGCTAAAAACACTATAAATTTAATACATTCAAAACTTGAGGATACCGGTTTAGAGTATTCAATATCGATTTCGGGATTTGTAGGAGATGTCGAAAGAATATCAGTAGAAGCTGTGGAAAATGGATATACAGATATTGTTGCAGTCGGTGGTGATGGAACTGTATTAGAAGCATTCAACGGTTTATTCAATAAAGATGTTAACCTGGGTTTAATTCCAGCAGGTACAGGAAACGACTTTGTAAAAATGATCAATATCAATAAGAATTTTGAAGAGGCAATTGATAAAATAATCGAAGGAAACACTAAAATCATTGATATAGGAGTTGTTAATGATACGCATTTTTTGAATGTTGTTGGTATGGGCATAGATGGAGAAATTGTAAAAAAAACAGAACAAGTTAAAAAAATAATTAAAGGATCGCCAGCTTATATTTACTCAACGTTTTCTACATTAATAAATTATAAATGTAAAAATGTTAGAATCGAGATTGATGGAGAGATTTACAATAGGAAAGTCTATTTAGTAGCTGTCGGAAATGGAAAATATTTTGGTGGTGGTATGATGGTAACACCAGGTGCAGAATTGGATAGTGAAAATTTTGAAATTGTTATCATAAATGAAATGACTCGGAGTAAATTCGCAATACTATTTAGAAAGGTATTTTCTGGAAATCACGTCCATGAAGATCCAGTTGAAGTTTTTTACGGGAAAAATGTGAAAATCATATCAGAAGATCCATTGATGGTAAATGCCGATGGAAATATTATTGGTGAGTCTGTTGCGAATATCCATATATTACCAAAGGCGCAAAGAATCATTTGTTAGTCGTTTTGAATGTCAAATTTTGTATAAAAACACGTACTTAGATTCGTTTTAATAGTTAAACAGGACTAATACATCAGAAATGCTTTTAAATCAAATACAGCCAAAATTTAGGCTGTATTTGATGTAGTTATAGGTTTATTAAGAAAACACATTCTAGAATTCTGATTATTCAGAAAAAGGAGAAAAAATGTCTTCCAATTCGGAAATATGTAAAGCACGAACTCTGTTTATTACTAGAGGTATTTTGAATAGGGAAATTATCCCAACTGATATCATTTACTCGTGGGTGAGATCAAAACTACATAATATCTCTTTTGAGTTATTGGATATAAAAAACAAGGAAAAATCGTTGGATATTTTATCGTTAGATATTCAAGGTTCTGGTATTATTAAATTCTTGAGATCCAAAAAATATGAGGATAGTATTGTTTATTTATCATCAGAAGATGGTGCTGTAATTTTTTATACCGAAAATACGAAACTTGATTTACCTATATTTACAAACTTATCAGAAGAAAATATTGGAACCAATGCTGGTGGCATATCTGTAATAACCAAAGAAGGCCTTACAGTCAAAGGATGTGAGCATTACAATAAATTGCTTGTTAATTTTGTAAGCTCCAGTATAGTCATTCCAGAAGAAAAGGGATCAGTAGGTTATATAATCACTGTAATAACCCCCAATAGGCTGTATTTGTCACATGAGCGGCTCTATATGACTCTTTTAGAACATTTTATGAAAGAGGAACAGGAAACACCACTATTAACAGGTGAGGTGTTAGATAATATTGAATATTCTGAAGTTAACCCCGTTAAAACAGAGCCTATAAAGCCTGAAATATCATTATCTCAAAATACGGCTAATGCCGATGAAATCAACCCGTGTAAAGTGTTTACACTCTCAGTAATAGAAAAAAATACCATCGAAGAAGCATTAATTCATTTTAAGTGGAATCTAAAGAAAAGTGCTGAAGCTTTAGGTATCGGTAGAAGTACATTATATAGAAAAATTAAGGAATATGATATAAAAGAGTAAATAATCCTACATTATGTATCAATATGACACACTATTTACGTAGTGTGTTTTATTTTGGCACACTAATCCCAAAATGATACATGTTATATACTGAGATTTCAAATTTTAGTAAGAAAGAAGCATAGATTGTTAAGGGTTTAAAGAAGAATTTGCGTCTAATTATCTGATTATTCTGATTTTTATGATATTATGAGTATAAAGTACTGTGTTTTCAAGCTTTTAAGTGATTTACAGTTAAGTTACAGTAAATTTCTTCTAGATTTACTTATCGACATTTGATATATTATATATAGGGGGATTTTTATGTACAAAATAAGTGAAGTCGCAGAAATGCTAGCAATTGAAAAAGTAAAAATATTTGAAGCTTTAATTGTACATGATGAAGTCTTGTCACCTTTCGTTATTAAAGAAAGACATCTATCCTATATTACTGAAGATGGAATAAAAAAATTAGAGAAACTATTATTTGGGATCGAACCTGAATTAGAAGAAAATATTATTATTGAAGAAGATGAAATTGAAGTCATTTTTGAAGAAGATCATTTAGATCAATTTGTAAAAAGAAATGAAGATAAAAAAAATCAACTTAGAAATGAAATAATAGATTTAAAGAGACAGATTAATATATTGGACAAAGAGTTGAGAATGAAAGATGATGCGATCTTACATTATCAAAATATATTTAACGATGATCTTAAATGGATAAATCAACTAGAGGAGAAGAACGCTCTTATTAAAACTGAACTTTCATATGAAGAAGAAAAGAAGAACAGTTTTTTTAATCGTTTGAAGAAATAGTGGTGACGATGTATAAAGTTATTGATGTTGCGAAATTATTCTCAGTCAGTAAAGTGACTATTTATAAAAAAATATCGAGTAATAAAGAAGCTCTTAAAGGTCATGTTGTTAAGAAAAAAAATATTACTTATTTAGATGATGAAGCTGTTGAGATTATAAAAAACTCATTACAGGTCAATAAGGATAAAGTTTCAGGCAAACTTATTGATGAAGAATTGGGAAGAGTTTATGAGGATATCAAAGCTTATCAGGATTTAACGAACAAACTTAAGTCTGAAAAGATAGCGATGATGAATGAAGATATTATGGATTTAGAATCTCAGATACGACATTTAAAAGGGCAAGTTACCATTAAGGAAAATTATTTAAATTCAAAACAGAAAATCTTAGATAATTTTAAGGAGCTATTGAAACTCAATAAAGATTTAATTAAAAAGATGGATCGTTCAGTAGATGAATAATCAAATAATAGTTAGGTTTAAAATGTTTACATTTTACATATATTTTCATAATAAGGAGGACAAATAGGTGACAAAGAAAAGTATTTTAGAGAAGCTTGGTTTAGTAGAGCTTGTTGAAGAAAAATCACCAGAAGCAGAAATTATTGAAGAAGAAAAAGTTGAAGAAACAGTGGTAGTGCCACCAGTTATTAAAGCACAAGCCCCTTCTGAAATTGAAGAAAAATTGGATGTGCTAATCGAGTCTTATGAAAAAAACAAATTCTTATCTATAGATGAAGTTTATAGAAATAAGAATTTGGATAAAGATGTAAAGCAATCTATTTTTATAGCTGAAGTTTTCATGAAAGCTTTACCTGAAAATTTACCAATTGATATCAAACGAAAATCAACTCTTAATATTCTTGACGCTTCTGGATTAAAGAAGGAAGATTTATTGAATGATGCTTATATTAGAATTGATGCTTTAAATACTGTTTTAGAAGAGACAGTAGCAAAAACAGCAGAGTTGAAAGAAAAAAATGAAACTTCTGTTAGGGAACTTGAAGAAAGAATTGAAATCTTAAAGCGTAATGTTGAAGAACGATATGAGTTTGAGGAAAAACAAACTTCTGTTATTGAATATGAAATTCAGAGAGTTATCAATATCGTTGATGGTATCAAGTAAATAGGTGAATAGATGAAATATAAAGTTACAACAAGAGGATGGATTGTATTTTCTATAATTGGCATCTTATTTGTATTGTCTTTGAGTTCATTAATTAGTAGTTTAACAAAAGTAACGGATTCAACAAATGATTCTATATCTTTAACTGAAGAGAATTCTCTTATTGAAAGTGAGGAAAACTCTTCAGAAATGAACAATGATAATAACATAGATGAAATTAATTCTTCTAACACAGACGAAAGTGTGACTTCAAGTGAAGAGGATTCTTCTAATGAGAGTAGTACTTCAAGTGAAGATGTTACTATAGAAGATAATGAAGTATCTGAAGATACAACAGAAGAAACAACATCAGATAGTACAACAGAAACAGAAATCTCAGTAGAGATTGATTTGGATATGCGAACAGAGATATTGTTTGATAAAAATATATTTGATTTAAATTCATCTTATCTAACAACACTAGAAGAGTGGCTTGATATTATGGAGAAAGATGAAACTTTAGAAATAACTGTTGAAGGACACATTAATGGTTATCCTTATTATGATGATGGCGACTTTGGCCTGGCATTAGCACTAAGTAGAGCAACTATTATATCAGATTATTTTATAGCTCATGGTATATCATATGAACGTATTAGTATTATTAATATGGGGAGTACAGATCAAATTGATATGAGTGAAAGTGAAGAAAATCACTACTTAAATCGAAGAGCAGTAATATATTTTACTAAAAAGCCGTAAGGCTTTTTTTATTAAAAAAATATAATATATATATTAGATTATAGATAATATGCTATAATAACGTATGCACTCGTAGCTCAGCTGGATAGAGCAACCGCCTCCTAAGCGGTAGGTCGGAGGTTCAAATCCTCTCGAGTGCGCCATAGGAGCTTTTATGACATTACATGAATTTTATATGAATGAAGCTTTAATAGAAGCAAGGAAGGCTTACAAAAAAAATGAAGTCCCAATTGGTGCTGTTATTGTTCGTTATGGTACAATAATTGGAAGAGGTCATAACACACGTGAAACGGATCGTTCACCACTTGCTCATGCAGAGATAATTGCGATTGCAAATGCCTCTAAAAACTTAAGTGGATGGCGATTGACAGGGTGTGATATCTATGTTACACTTGAACCCTGTTTGATGTGCGCTGGCGCAATATATCAGTCAAGAATCGTTAACTTATTCTATGGTGCAACTGATGAAAAAGCAGGTGCGATTACATCGCTTTTTAATGTTTTAAATGAGCCAAAATTAAATCATCTTGTTACTATTGAGCAAGGTGTTTTAGAGAAAGAATGTCAAACCATTATTTCAAATTTTTTCAAAGAATTACGACAAAGAAAAAAAGATCAAAAATTTGCTAATAAGCAAATTTAACATATTTACCGTGCTAAATGGGGTGCTAGCGGTGCCTTGTAACCTGTAATCCGCTATAACAGGATTGAAGCCATTTAGAGGGGTTTATTGGTAAGGTCAGACTTTAAAAAGTAGTGTTGAAGAAATGGGTCCTACGCAATGAAATCTTGTGAACCCTGTCAGGTCCGGAAGGAAGCAGCAGTAAGCAAACCGTTTCATGTGACGTGGGAGTGCCTATTTTGAGCTAACTAGTAGAGAAACGCTTATTTTTATTCTTCGAAGAATGGCGCACGGTTTAACTTTAATTCAGAAGCCTAGATTATTTCTTGGCTTTTTTAATATAATCAAACATCTGTAAACCCTTTACAGGTGTTTGATTTATTAGGTTTCACGACTTATTTCGTATATAAGTTATTTTATATTAATAAAGAATATAAAAGATAAATCTTGCATTAAAAAGCTCTAAATGAGAAACTATTATTAAGTGGGGAGGCATTGATGAAATACACGTTTAGAACAAAAATTTTATTCATAATGATAACACTAATATTAGTGCCTTCAATCCTTTTAAGTATTTTCATTATGAACGCGAGTAATACATTCTATAAAGAGAGTATTAATCCTTCATTAGAACAAGACTTCAAAAATGACCTAAATAGAATAGAGTCATTTTTTTCTGATTCTCAAAGTGAGTTGAATTTATATTCAAGTATAATCGGTTTAAACAATAATGAGGACTATATTTTTTCAATACTGGATCAGTTTTTAGAAAGTAATCCGACTTTCATTAACTCCTATTTTACAACAGAAACAGGAGAAGATTACTTAGATCATAACAGAAAACCGGCAGTTGATGGTAGAGATAGAGTATGGTACAAGAGTGCCAAAAATGCTGGATTTACAATATTAGAACCTTATATAGATGCTTTATCTAATGAATGGGTTGTTACATTATCGATACCGGTTTATAAAGAGGAAGTTTTTTATGGTGTTTTAGGGGTAGATTTTTTAATCTCTGACATAGTTAAGGATATTTCTAAAGTTTCTGATATTACACAAACACAAATAGTTGTAAAAAACTTTAATAATGAAATCATTTATATAGATGATTCATTTAATAATATCGAGGAAGCCGAAACACAATTAAATGATATTGATAATCCTCAGATTTTGAACAAAAATTATACGATGGATACAATTCATTTGAATATTCATATGATTTATTCATCATCTCATTATAATAGTAGTATTAAGAAAATAGGATTTGAGATGGCAGGTATACTTGTTTTTGCTGGAACATTGACAGTAGTATTAGCATTAAGTAGTTCAAAGTTAATTAGTGTACCACTCAATGACTTTAAAGATGCGATTCACCATATTAATGAAACACATGAAGTATATTCTTCTGGAGATGATTTAACTTTATGGGATCAGGAGTTTGTAGAGTTATTTGAAAAATTTAATATACTCATTAAACGATTTGATAAAGATAAAGCATTATTAACTGAACGATACTCTGTATTAAGTAAGAAAAATAGCGATTTACTAGATAAAAATATGGAATTGGAAGATATGTTTAAGAATCAAAAACAGTTGGATCGACGTATCAGAAAATCTCAAGAAACATATCAATCGATATTGAACAACATTAAAGGGATGATATGGGTTCTAGATAAAGAAGGGAATATTGTATTTGTTAATGTACTTCTAGAATCAACTTTAGGTTATGATGAGGGTGAATTGTTACAACAATCTGTTTCTGATTTAATAAGCAATGATTATGACAAGAGATTTTCTTTGTTTGAGATGTTAAAAAGTAGAGATTATAAGAAAATAGAATTAAATATGATAACAGCTGAACAAGATAACATTTTAGTAGAAGGAACAACTTCTAGAGTTCTTAATGATGAAGGAGAGTTAATATATATTTATGGTATTTGTCATGATATAAGAAATAGCAAAGCATTATATTATGATTATAATGTGAAGATTCAAGAACAAAATCTAATTATGGATCTAACCGAAACTGCATCTATGAATATGTCTTTACATCAAGTTATGAAATCCATTTTTGATAAGATAAATAATATATTTGGCTGGTCAGCTGCTACTATTAGGTTTTTAAATGAAAACAATGAATTTGATTTGATATCACGTACCTCATTTGGAAATGATTTTATTGTAGCTCACCCAGTACCTTACGAAAATACATGTTTAGGCTACACCATTGAAAAAAAGGAAATCATTACTGTTTATGAGGTAGATCAATTGCCAGTTGAGGAACCAATATATAAACAACTCATAGAGTCGGGATATGCAATTGTATTTATTCCTGTCGGTAACAATGACATAGGTAAGGGCGTTATTTCAATTACAGTAGAAAAAAAGGTTTTACTTGAACGAGAAGAAACCTTAAATGCTTTTACAAATACCATTATAATAGTTGTAGAGCGTGCTTTGATATATGAAAAACTTAAAAAAGACTATATTCGAATGATCAAAGTTTTAGCTGAAGCAGGAGATGATAAAGATTTTTCTTCGGTAGGTCATTCAAATAGAGTTGCAGAAATTAGTAGAAAAATTGGTGAATATTTATTTTTAGATGATGAGGAAGTTATAGATTTAGAGATTTGTGGTCTACTTCATGATATAGGAAAAATCGGAATATCGGATCAATATTTATCATTAGAAGCTCAACAAACAATTATAGGGAAAGAAAAGATTAAAGAACATCCAATCATCGGAAAGAAAATGTTAGAAGGTATTGGACTGTCAGATAACATTTTAGATGGTATAGAACTACATCATATTAATTTTGATTTAAGTGGTTATCCTGAGATATCTGATATAGAAATTATTCCATTATTTGCTCGTATTATTCGAGTAGCAGATCAATTCGATAATATGAGTTCATCAAATAGGTATGAATCTTCATTAGATATCTGGTTTGAAATGGCTATGGATTCGGGTTCAAAATATTGTCCGCAGACTATAAAAACTCTAAAAGAGGTTATAGATAAAAAATTGATTTAGGTGAATAAATATGACAAAAAGTTTCCGAATAAGATTAATTAAAATATTATTGCTTGGAACCATCATACCTACGGTATGTTTTATTATGTTGTTCATTTTCAAACATATAAGCATTGATTATGAAGCTGAAAGAACTTTGTTTGATGAAAAAAGAACCTATTTTAATGAAAACACAACACAACAATTGGCTAATACTTTTGAGCTGATTGAAACATCTATGACATTCTTAGGTGATAAAACATTGTTGGAAAATCAAGGTCAACAATATTATTTTATTAATCAGATTATTAATGAATCAAATGTATTGTCTTATGATTACAGAAATTATATGACAGTATTGTCAACTGACTCAAACAAATTTTTAAATGTGATGAAACATAATAAGACATCAAATGGATATTTGATGGTATCTGATGGCAATCATTTGTATTTTGGAATTATAAGGAATGATGAATCTCTGATATTTGAGTATGATTTGATTAAATGGCAAACTTCAATTGATGAGTATTTAGATGAGAAATACAGTTACAGTATTTTTAGCGATGACATTAATTTTCTGACATCAAATGAGTATAATGAAAATGAGTTTGGAAACACAGAATCTATTTTAAAGGGTAAAAATTTTATCGAAACAGAAAGTCTAGAGGGACCATTTGATTTTGTGTCTGTTACGATTAAACGAGATATTTCCAGGGAAATATCTCGTATATTGCAATTTATAATCATTTTGATGATTATGTTAATTATTTACATAATCTTAACCGTTTTTATTGTTAAAAAGGCATCAGAAACACTGCTGAAACCTTTAAATCAATTAATTAATACAGTTGGATTAATAGCTCATGATCATATTGAGATTCATGATACTGTAATTGTAGAGGATGAGTACAAAGAAATATATGTTTCTTTTGATGAAATGATTAAAAACGTATCTAATAATATTTCGGCCATTGAACAACAATCCCGAAAGATTGATGAAAAAAATACTACGATGTATGATATGAATATTCAATTGCAAGAGTCGTTAGAATACTTAAAATTATCAACAAAAAAATTAGAATTACTAGAAAAACAAAGTAAAACACTAGTAGATAATATTAAAGATTTAATGTGGGTAATTGATACAAAAGGTCGAATTACTTATATTAATAATATGGTATATGATAAGCTAGGTTATAATGTTCAAGATCTTATTGGTGTTAAGTTAGAAAATATACTTCAAAGAAATTATGGCAATGAAGATATATTTCAAGACATATTTTTTAATGACTTGGAATCCGTCGACTTAACATTTGTAACAAAGGATCATGAGAGCGAGGAAATCTTTTCTTGTAGTACCAATCGTATATTCATTAATGGAAAACTAGTTAAAATTCAAGGTGTCTGTAGAGAAATCACTGAAGAACGTTACATTGAAAAACAGATGGAACAGAAAAAAAATATTTCAAATACATTAAATGAAATTAGTGAAATATTAACCCGACCAGAAAAACTAGATTATCTTTTAAAACATATTGTTATCCGTATTGAAAAGCTTTTGAACCCACTTGTTTGTACAATACGAATGGTTGATGATAAAGGTAGATTAGAATTAAAAGCTGGCATTGGAGAGTTTTATGGACTGGTTCAAGAAAGATTTTTAGATATTGACAAAGATATTTCTGGTAAGGCAATAAAAGAAGGCAAAATTATTATAATAAGTGATAAGAATGAGAAAGATTATCATAATTATCAAGAAGTTTATACCGTTGTCGAGCAATCTGCCGAACTGATATTCTTACCTTTGGAATATGATGGTACAACCATAGGTGTTATGTCTATGGGACTTCGAAGCCATTTGACGGAATCAGATTTAAAAATATTGAAAGTATTTACAAACCAAGCATCTGCAGCAATTGAAAAAGCAAGAATGTATGAGGAAATAGAAAGTAATTATTTCAATATAATCAAAGCCTTGGCATCAACGGTAGAGGCAAAAGATACTTATACGGAAAACCATTCGATTAGAGTTTCGCAATATTCAAGGATGATTGCTGAAGAAATGGGACTGTCTGAAGAAGAAGTGAGTTATATCGACATTGCTGGATTATTACATGACATCGGTAAGATTGGTATTTCTGATTTAATCTTAACTAAAGATGGTAAATTGTCAGAAGAAGAGTTTAAGCAAATCAAGAAACACCCTTTAAATGGAGGAAGAATTGTTTCTGAAATGAAATTACATCCTTACATCATAGATGGTGTACTCTTACATCATAAAAGATTTGACCTATTAGGTTATCCTAATATAGACATTGATTCATTGCCACTTTCTGCTAGAATAATAGGTGTTGCTGATGCTTTTGATGCAATGACGAGTAATAGATCGTATCAAAAGGCAAGAACATTTGATGAAGCATTATTAGAACTGAAAGCATGTAGTGGTAAGCAGTTTTGTCCAGAGGTTGTAAATAGAATGGAACATGTCATAATGAAATTGAGACAAATGGCATCATAAAGGAGATTTAATGGATTATAAAGCATTATACAGAAAATTTAGACCAAAAGTCTTTGAAGAAGTTATTGGTCAAGAGCATATTACTGAAACATTGAAAAATCAAATGTTAACAGAAAATGTAGGTCATGCCTATTTATTTAGTGGAATTAGAGGTACTGGTAAAACATCAACAGCAAAAATATTTGCCAGAGCATTAAATTGTACAAATTCACAAGATGGTAACCCGTGTAACGAATGTGAAAATTGCTTGTCAGCATTGGCTGATAATGCAATAGATATTATTGAAATTGATGCAGCCTCTAACAATGGTGTGGACGATATAAGAGACTTAAGAGAAAAAACCAAATACCCACCGTCGAAAATGAAATATAAAGTTTATATCATAGATGAGGTTCATATGCTTTCAATAGGAGCATTTAACGCATTGTTAAAAACCTTAGAAGAGCCGCCTAGTTATGTAATTTTTATTTTTGCAACTACAGAGATACATAAAATACCTGCAACTATTATTTCAAGATGTCAAAAATATGAATTAAAACGAATTAAACAAAATGATATCAAAGGATTAATGCAATCGGTATGTATGGCAAGTGAGTATACTTATGATGATATTGCATTAGAACAAATCGCAAGGCTTGCTGATGGCGCAGCAAGAGATTCATTAAGTATCTTGGAACAGTGTTTTGCAGCAAATAAAGAAAAACATATTTCAGTGGATGTTTTAACCGATGTGTTAGGACTTGTAACCGAAGAAACTATTTTTTCTATAGTTGAAGCACTTCATAATAAAGATGGTAAAAGTGTATTAACACATTTAAATGACGTTGTTGTAAATGGAAAAGACTTAAAGAGATTTACCAATCAATTGATTGAGTATTTGAGATATTTAATGTTGGCTAAAATTGCTACAGATATTTCTGCTATGATTAATGTCTCTGAAGAAACTCTAATTAAAGTAAAAGAACAGGCTAACGAAATTTCATTAGACTTATTAATCAGAAGTATTAATATACTAACTCAAGTTGAAGTGGATTCTAAATGGTCATCTAATGCTCGTGTTATCTTAGAAGTAGGTTTGATAAAAATGTTACAACCTGATTTAGAAACTTCGATTGAAGCACTTTCACAAAGAGTTGAAGCTTTGGAAAAAAGACCAGCGCCAAGAATGGTACAACCAGCAGCAAAAGTGACTGAGAATCAGCAAAAAGTGATAGAAAACCTACCCAAAGCAGAAAAACCAACTGAAGCTCCATTTGAGACAAAACCAACAGTCGAGCAACCTGTTGTGGAAACACCCGTTATGGAATCGCCAAAAGAGGTAGAGGAAATACCTCAAGTAACGTATGAGTCTGCTGATGATATATCGAGTCAAGATGATCTTGAGGATTTATGGGAAGATGTTCTGGCTTATGTTAAAAATGAAAAAGTTGCAACTCATGCATTATTAATAGATGGACATTTTGAAGGGATTGCTGATAATTCAGTTTGTGTTTCATATGGAGAAGGTTATGGCTTTCATATGATAGCAATAGACAAACCGGAGAATAAGGAACTTGTAGAACGTGGGATTTTCCATGTTTATGGCAGACAATTAAGAGTGAAATATATAATTAAGAATCAAGATGATCAAAATTCTAATGAAACTATAGAAACTGATGAAGAAAAGCTATATAATTTTTTAGGGGAACACAAAAATAAATTAGAGTTCCAAGACTAAAAATGATAAAATATAAAAAAGAATAGAAATGGAGTGACTATTATGGCTAAAGGAAGAAGACCACAAGTACCAGGAAATATGGGCAACATGATGAAACAAGTTCAAAATATGCAAAAGAACATGGAAAAGAAGCAAGCTGAGATTGAAGAGCAAGAATTTGAAGCTACTGCTGGTGGTGGTGCAATCAAAGTAATTGCAAATGGTAAAAAAGAAATTACTTCAATTGAGTTAAAAGAAGAAATTGTTGATCCTGATGATATTGAAATGCTTCAAGATTTGATTATTGTTGCAGTTAATGACGCTATTTCATCAGCAGAAAAAGCAATGAGTGATGCTATGGGTAGTATGACAGGTGGTATGAAAATGCCAGGATTGTTCTAAGAGGTAATTATGAATTTTATAGCACCCGTATCAAAATTAATCGATGAATTTTCTAAGTTACCAGGTATCGGTAGAAAAACAGCTCAAAGATTAGCATTTCATGTTCTGAGCATTAGAGAAGATCAGGCTTTTGGTTTGGCCAATGCAATTGTAGAGGCTAAAAGAAAAACAAGGTTTTGTTCGGTGTGTTTCAATATTACAGATGTTGATCCTTGTATCTTTTGCACCAATGAAAAAAGAGACAAAAGTGTTATTTGTGTTGTTGAAAGTTCAAAGGATGTAATAGCAATTGAGAGGACAAGAGAATATAAAGGTCTTTATCATGTACTTCATGGTGCTATATCTCCTATGGATGGTATAGGACCTGATGATATCAAAATAAAAGAACTGTTACATCGGTTGTCAGATCATAATATAAAAGAAATTATTGTAGCGACGAATCCTACTATTGAAGGGGAAGCAACTGCTATGTATATTTCGAGAATTATTTCACCGCTTGGGATAGATGTTTCCAGAATCGCCCATGGTATACCAATTGGAGGCGATTTAGAGTATGCTGATGAAGTAACTTTAAGTAAGTCTTTAGAAGGTAGAAGAAAGTTATAAAAAGAAATAATAATATGATGCATTATGATGAGAAATCATTATAATGCATTTTTTTGTTTTTAAAGTGATGATGCAGAAAAAAGTATTTTATTATGACACTTTTCACGGAAAATGTGAATAAATTCGATATATTTGGATATATATTTAGTATATATTTTGGAGGCAATGATAAAGAAGATGATAATGGACGCTTTTCTTCTTTTAGCCAGTAGCGTAACCGGCCATGAGGGCGGTTTTTTTTGTTTTGAAAAAGGAGAGAATGAGATGAGAAGGACACTGAGATCAGCACTATCTATGGTAATGATAGTGTTGATGGTTGTAATGCTGATGACACCAGCATTTGCTGAAAAGGGAGGTAAAAAACCACCTGGTAATAATGAAGATCCGGTGAGTATCATTAGTTTAGATGGAAGTACACAAATTGAAAGTGAAATTGAAGTGAATAAGAGCTTTGAGTTTATTCTGAATTTGAGCAATACAGGAAATTATAGTTGGGATTCCACTTCAATGGGTACTTTGTCTTATGTAATTGAAGCAACTCAATCAGACAATTTATTTGTCTATACAGCAGGGGTAACAGAGGGGATTGATAATGTTGAAATCCAACTATACGATACAAGCAAAAGGAAAGCAAAATTAGTAGAAACATTTTCATTTGATGTGACTGTTGTATCTACAACCGAAAATATTGCTCCAGTTCTTGATTTTGTAGAAGATTTTACCGTTGAAGAAAGTCAGACGCATGAGATTGTTGTTACTGCAACAGATACTCTTGGTGATACACTTTCATATTCAATAATAGAAAGTCAGAGTAATGCTACAATTGATAATGACGGTAATTTGAGTTACACATCTACTACTACCGGAAATGATAGCTTTACTGTAATGGTTACAGATGGTGAACTGAGTGACACACAAATTGTTTATGTAACTGTTACTGAAAAGAACACAGCTCCAGTTTTTGTTGATAAAGATGGGTATTCTGTAGAATCTTATGATTTATCATTGGAAGAAGATGCAAGCATTATCTTGAATACATTTGTTGAAGATCAATTAGGAGATACTTTTAATTATGATGTTTCAGTTAATCCTGCCAATGGTACTGTTATTGATAACGAAGATGGTACATTTATATATGAACCAACTGAGAATTATAATGGTGAAGATTCATTTTATGTAACTGTTCAGGATGAAGGCGGATTAGAAAATGAAATACGAGTAAATGTTATTATTTCAGCAGTGAACGACGAACCAGAAATGGAAATAATAGGCACTGTAGAAACAACTGTGAATTCGACACTGGTATTTGCAATTGACTCTTGGGATGTGGATGGAGATAGTATAACTTATGGTATTTCAGCTAATCCATATGCATCAATAGATGAGTTCGGTAATTTTGATTTTACAACAGATTCTGTTGGGATTTATACTGTTGATATAACAGTAACAAGTGGAACGGATGTAATCACTCAGACAATTACGATTATAGTAACAGAGGATCAACTAATATATGTTGCACTTGGAGACTCAATACCTTCAGGTGTATCAGGCAGTGGTTTTGTAGGAACTGATTATACTGAAAGGATTTCGGGATTACTTGGTACTGAAGAAAATGAAACATATGTAAATCGCAGTGTGAGTGGATTCAATGCTGTTGATGTTTATGATATCCTCAATGGGAGATATAGCGTAGAGTATAATGAGACTGGTATGTTGCATGATGTTGAGAGTTGGGTTACTAATGCAGATGTAATAACCTTATGTGTTGGTGCAAATGATATTATGGATGCTGCACCTAGAACCGGTTTTTTTGGATCTTTAGATAAATATGATATTCAGTGGCCGATTGCGGATACAGGTCGAAGCAATTTCGAAACATATTGGCACCAGATTATTAATAGAATTGAAGAGCTAAACCCAGATGTAACTTTGATTACCATGACCATCTACAATCCATATAGAACAACTGACAGCTACTATAAATTAGTAGATCCATACTTCACTAGTGCTGATGACTCTAAATATGGATTAAATTACATTATTAAAGAGACCGAAAATTTATACAGTCAAGAACTGGAACCTGATTTTGACTATCGTTTTGTTGATATTTATACAGAATTCAACAATCATTTAAATAAAGATTCCTTAACAGGATTTTATAATAAAATTTTTGGGATTGATGTTTGTGATCCACATCCAAATCAAAATGGTCATGATTTTATTTATTTGAAGCATGAGCTAATCCTTCAATAAAATTGATTAATTATATTTTCTATGTTATAATTTGTGCAATTATAGATGCTTTGAAGGAAAGAGATATACGAAATCTTGTTTAGAGAACTGACGGTTGGTGAAAGTCAGAGAAGAGAGTACTGTTGAAAATGGTTCTGGAGCATTGGGGTTTAAAAACTTCGACGAGTCATGCACGTTATAGCATTGTGAGATTTCACACAGAGGTAGTTGATGGATCTATTATAAGTCAACTATAAATTAGGGTGGTAACACGAACGAGCCTTCGTCCCTTGGGATTAAGGCTCTTTTTATATTTAAGGAGGAAATTAAAAAATGGAAAAGTATTATATCACGACGGCCATCGCTTACACATCAAGAATTCCTCATATAGGAAATGTGTATGAAGCGATATTAACAGATTCAATTGCAAGATACAAAAGAGCAGAAGGTTATGATGTTTACTTCTTAACTGGAACAGATGAGCATGGTCAAAAAATTCAAGATCAAGCCATTGCTGATGGTATTACACCTCAAGCTCATGTAAACCATATTGCAGGAGAAATCAGAAAAATTTGGGATGACATGAATGTTTCTTATGATCAATTTATCAGAACAACTGATGACGAACATAAGGAAGTGGTAAAGAAAATATTTAAGAAATTATATGAACAAGGTGATATCTATAAAGGTGCTTATGAAGGTGCGTATTGTAAACCATGTGAATCTTTCTGGACTGAGACTCAATTAAAAGACGGAAAATGTCCTGATTGTGGTGGTGAAGTAGAACAAGCGAAAGAAGAAGCTTATTTCTTAAAGTTATCAAAATATGCAGATCGTTTAGTTGAACACTATGATACACATCCAGAATTTATTTCACCAGAGTCAAGAAAAAAGGAAATGATCAATAACTTTATCAAACCAGGTCTTCAAGATTTATGTGTTTCAAGAACATCATTTGATTGGGGTATTCCAGTAGAATTTGATCCTGGACACGTAACATACGTATGGATTGATGCCTTGTCAAATTACATTTCAGCAATAGGTTTTGATGTAGATGGTAACCACTCTGATAAATTTAATAAATACTGGCCAGCTGATGTCCATGTTATAGGTAAAGATATCGTAAGGTTCCATACAATTTACTGGCCAATTATTCTTATGGCTTTAGATGTAGAATTGCCTAAAAAAATATTGGGTCATCCATGGTTATTAACTGGTACTGATAAGATGAGTAAATCAAAAGGTAATGTGGTTTATGCACATGACTTGGTTGAATACTTCGGTCTAGATGCTGTTAGATACTATGTTTTAAGAGAGATGCCTTATGCACAAGATGGCTCGTTCACTTATGAGTTGATGATTTCTAGAATTAATACTGACTTAGCCAATGTACTTGGTAACTTGGTTAATAGAACAGTAGCAATGGTTCAAAAATACTTTGATGGTGATATTCAAAAGCCTGGTATCGTTTTAACGGACGAGGACAAAGCATTAGATCAAGAATTAATTACTTTAGCAGCTGACACTGTAAAAACAGTATCTGCTAAGGTATCAGAATATAAGATTTCAGATGCATTAGAAGCGTTATGGACACTTTTAAGAAGAAGTAACAAGTACATTGATGAGACCTTCCCATGGGTACTTGCCAAAGAGGAAGACAAAAAAGAAAGACTGGGAACTGTTTTATACAATTTACTTGAAAGTATCAGAATTTCATCTGTATTATTAGAATCGTTTATTCCAGATACTGCAAAGAAGATTCAAGAGCAAATCAATGCAGTAAATGTGTCATTTGAATCGATTACATCTTTTGATGGAACAGTTGTTGGATCAAAAGTTGGTGTAGGGGAACCTTTATTTGCAAGAATTGATGAAGCTAAGAAATTAGCTGAAATTGATGCAGATCTTGAAAAGAAATACCCGAAACAAGAAGAAGTAAAAGAAGAACCGGTTGAGATAAAAGAAGAAATCACATTTGATGATTTTTCAAAGATTGATTTCAAAGTAGCTGAGATTATCAGTTGTGCAAAACATAAAAAAGCAGATCGTTTATTGGTGCTTCAACTAAAAGTAGGTAATGAAACGAGACAAGTTGTTTCTGGAATAGCTGAAAATTATAATACAGAAGAATTAATTGGTGAAAAAGTTATATTGGTTGCAAACCTTAAGCCAGTTAAACTTCGTGGTGAAAAATCCGAAGGTATGATTTTGGCAGCAACATCTGGAAAAGATTTAAAATTGGTTACTGTTGATATGCCATCTGGTAGTACAGTTAGTTAGGAGGCTTCTCATGTTATTTGATTCACATGCTCACTTAGATGCGAGCAAATTTGATCAAGATAGAGATGCAGTCATTAAAAGAGCTTATGACTCAGGGGTAAAATGGATAATGAATCCTGGAGCTGATTATGAATCATCTATTAATGCTGTTAAATTAGCAGAAACATATGACTTCATGTATGCAGCTGTTGGGATTCATCCTCATGATGCCAAAACACTAGACGACATGATGCTTGGCCTTATTAAGGCAATGGCTAGAAAAACAAAAGTTAAAGCAATTGGTGAAATCGGACTTGATTATCATTATGATTTTTCACCGAGAGATGAACAAATATACTGGTTTAGAAAACAACTTCAATTGGCAAAAGAACTTAAAAT
>Ga0209379_10001014_pt1 | contig 19722 bp, 17 predicted proteins | sample tdDd001_FD_187124 | JGI IMG/M metagenome (GOLD analysis project Ga0209379, IMG submission 187124) | Marine sediment microbial communities from the Atlantic coast under amendment with organic carbon and nitrate - tdDd00.1 (SPAdes)... | ecosystem: Environmental > Aquatic > Marine > Coastal >...
CACAGAAGTTTCTATCATAACTTTGAAATAAATGCCTTTTTTTACGGTGAAGATATTATAAAGAAGTTAAAGAAATCCTTTATCGAAGATCTCAAGGTAAGTTCTAAAATATCTAAGGACAGATATGAAAAGAGAAAGATAATCGTCAAGATAAAAGAGTCTGTCAGCCGGCTGTTTTCACCTATACTTTAATTTAAGGAGATATACTATGATTGAATTTGATAAATTAAGTGATTTTTTCAAAAACATCCATCCCTTTACCAAGGAGGATAAGGAGCTTTATTTAGACCTTCATATGCATACCTATGCTTCAGATGGTTTCAACAAGGAGGATTTTTTCATTGATTTCCTAAAAGATAAGGAACACCTCATCTCCATTACTGATCATAATGAGATAAGGGGATCAGTCGCCCTTAAGGATAAAGGGTTAAATATCGTTCCCGGAATAGAGCTTGGATTTATAGATGGTTTTGAGCTTCTCATATATTTTAATACCATGCAGGAGTTAGAGGAGTTTTATATAAGGGAAGTTGAACCACATAAACACAGATACAGGATGGCCCGTACCAACAAGGATGTTTTCTACTTCTTAGACCTTCTAAAAAACAGACAGTGTCACATATCTGTTCCCCACATCAACGGCCTTGCTCAAAAGAACTTCATCCAAAATAAGGAGTATATCAAGGATATCCTTCTCAGGGTAGATTCTGTGGAGACCTATAACCACACCCTTACAAAAAAGAGAAACCTCACTGCAAAGAGAATACGTAAACACTACGACCTTACTGCCACCTTTGGAAGTGATGCTCATATAAACAGAGAGATAAAATCCTACCACAGATTTTTAAATGAAGAGGAGAAAAAACACCATAAACTGGTGGATACCCTCTACAAACTTCCTATGATATCAGGTATAGGTCAGAAACATCTTTTTCATGCTATCTTAAATAAAAAGTAATGTGACATTGCATCTCCAGAAATCAAACTTATGACTATGATTTCTGGTGCTCAGTTAATTTTTAACTGAGCAAGATTATGTGTGAAAATATAGTTTCCTTAATAATAATAAAAAGGATATGGCTAATAACCATATCCTTTTCTTTTATACACTATAATTTTTTTTAGGGAAATCTATCATAATCTTAGTTCCCACCTGAAGTTCACTTTCTATATCGATCTTTCCCCTGTGGAATTCCACGATATTCTGAACTATAGACATCCCCAGACCATAACTCTTTCCTGCTCTGTTTCTTACCTTGTCACTTTTATAGAATCGCTTAAAGATATTTTTTAAGTCTTCCTCTTCTATTCCTATACCCTGGTCCTCTATTATGACCCTTACACTTTTTTCACTCTGTATAAGAGACAACTTTATATCCTTACCATCAGGAGTATACTTTGACGCATTCTTCAGGAGCTCTCTTACAAGCATCCTAAATAGGTCCTCTATCACACTTAGCTTTACGCCCTCTTCTATCTCACTGCTATATCTGTGCTCCTTATCTATGAGTTTCTGGTTTTCCAGTACCCCCGCCAAAAGTTCAGATATATCCAGTGATTTCACCTCGCCTCTTAAAGCCATATTTTCCTTTCTGGCTATAAAAAGCAGGGTGGATATAAGGTTATTCATGTGTTTGCTTTCCTTCTTTATCTCAAATACCGCTTTATCCACTATTTCCGGATTATCCTTAGCTCCCGCCTCCAGAAGATCCACATATCCCTTTATTACAGCCAGGGGAGTCCTCAGTTCATGGGAAGCATTGGATATGAAGGTTTCCTGGTTTTTAAAGGCCATCTCAAGCCTTTCCACCATATCATTTATAGTTATTGCCAGCCTTCCCAGTTCATCCTTATCATTTATTACCTTTATTCTCTGATTAAGGGCATACTTATTTATCTTCTGGGTAGTTTTAGTTATTTCATTTATAGGCATCAGTATCGATGAATGAAGTATCTTTCCCGAATAATAGGCCAGAATAAGGGCTAAAATATTAGCTCCAAATAGTGATTTTAAAAGGGTAAGAAGGTCACCCATCACAAATATCATACTTCCTATTATCTGAAGATGAAAAGTTCTTTCTCTTATTTCAAACCTGCTGTTATATACAAGGTAGGTCTGATTTTGGTATTTTTTTATCTGGAAATCTCCGATATCATCTTCATGGTTAAAGTTATACCGGACCTCCCTATGGGATAGTATCCGTGTATTATCCTTCCATACCTTTATAGAGAGCTTCCCTAGATCTGAAGAAACATCTCTTATGATATTTCCATTGAAGTTTCTTCCAAATCCTTCCAGCTGATCCCAGTTATCTAAGTCTTCTATAAGGGAGATCTCCTTTTGGATATAGTTTTCTATTCCAAGTATCATATTCATACTTCTGTTTCTTTCCCAGCTATAGAAAAAAAGTGATGCCGATGTATTCAGGGTAAAAAGTATTATAAATACTGAAACCCCATATGAAAAATGAATCCTCTTTCCCAGAGTATTTATGTGGGTGTTTATGAAGTTTTTCAAGCTACCACCTACCTGATAATGTATCCTACACCACGAATATTCTCTATTAGCTTTTCATCGAAGTTTTTATCTACTTTTGCTCTTAGATAGTTAATATAAACAAAGACGATATTATTATCCTCTTCGTAAAAACCTTCCCAGATCTCATTAATTATCTCTTCCTTGGTAACTACCTTACCTTTATTTTCAAGAAGAAGTCTTAATATTTTAAACTCATTTTTAGTAAGGCTTAAATCCTCTCCCTCTCTCTCTGCTTTATAAGTATCTAAATATACTCTGATACCCTTATGCTCTAGCGTATTCTTATTCTCATAACTCTTACTTCTTGTATTAGCCTTTATTCTCATAAGCAGTTCTGCAAATTCAAAAGGTTTTGTCATATAGTCGTCTATTCCGCTTTCAAAACCAATTAATTTATCATTAAGGCTGTCTTTAGCTGTAAGCATAATGATAGGTACATCTGAAAACTCTCTTATCACCTTCGCAACCTCTACTCCATCTATCCCGAATATCATTACATCCAGTAAAATAAGAATATAGTCATTCTTTCTTGCCATATTTACTGCTGTTTCTCCGTTATCTGTAACATCTGAATCATATCCTGAATATTTAAGCTGTAAATTAAGTAGTTGCGATAAACTAGCGTCATCTTCTACAATCAATATTTTTTTCATGCTACCTCCTATTACCCTAACTCAGTTTCTAATTTTATTTAAATGTCCTTTTATTCCTTATAATATACCGTAAAAGGTATCTAAGTAAAGGAATTTTTAATTAAGCTACATTTAAGTAAACGTTAGTATAATTTTAGTTGTTTGCTCCTTCATTAAAAAGTATAATCTAACATACTATTATTTAAAAAGGAGACTCTAAATGTATCTTAGAATAATTTTGCTGTTTTCCTTTTCTTTGCTGTGTTCTTTTTACCTCATTAACTACCTAAATAATATAGTTTCCTCTCCTGAATCTGTTCTTGAGAATTTTTTATATAATTTTTGTTCTCCATTGGACATAGACTCTGAAAGGCTAAACTTAGATTTTCAGGTAGATGTTACTGGAAAAACTATACATATAACGGTCCTTGGACTTCAGGAGGATAATTTATTTAGAAAATCCACCGATGAGATATACAACAAGGTCAAAAGAAAGGCGATGCGAAAGGAGATTGTCATATCTATCCTAGATAATAACAATGATTCCCTCTACAGCCAGAAATATAAAAAATACCCCCTCTAAAATAACTTAGAAGGGGATTTTTTTATTTACTCTTCTATCTTAGCTCTTCCAAAATACCATGTATCCAGAACGTTTTTATTCCATCCTTTGAGGTATGGCTTTACCATTACCTGGTCTACATAATAGTAGATAGGAGCTACTATAGCTTCCTCTATAAGCATCTCTTCCATCTCATAGAGTTTTGCATCTCTTTCACTTCCACTTACCTTTTTAGAACTGCTTACAAGCTCATCATACTCCTTATTTTTAGGAAACTTTCCGTCCTCAGTCCATCTCCACTGAGCTCCGTTTTTACCAGATGTAGATGTCCACAGCTCTAAGAATGTCATAGGATCCACATAGTCCCCTATCCAACTGGCTCTTGCCACCTGAAAGTTGCCTACAGCTACTGTATCCTTGAACACTGCCCACTCCTGATTCATAAGCTGTACATCGATTCCCAGATTCTTCTTCCACATTGCCTGGACAGCTTCCGCTATCGCCTTATGACTGTCACTTGTATTGTATAAAAGAGTCATCTTAGGGAACCCCTCTCCTCCGGGATAACCTCCTCTTGCCAGATACTGTCTTGCTCTTTCCACTTCAGCTTTCTTTTTATTTATATAGTAGTCCCCTGCTGTACCCCTGAATTCATTTCCTTCAGAGTCATATAGTCCCACTGGTATAAATCCTGTTGCAGGGATCTCCCCGCCTTTTTTGATCTTTTCTGTAATTCCTGCTCTGTCGATGGCCATAGACAGTGCCTTTCTTACATCTATATTATTAGTAGGTTCTTTGTCTACATTAAATATATAGTAGTAGGTCCCTAGCATTGGAAGTATCTGAAATGTAGGGTCTTCCAGCTGCAGCCTCTGTACTTCCTGAGAAGGCATAGTATCTAATATAAATATCTCATCCTGCTCATAGGCTGTAAGAGCTGTCATAGAATCATTTATAATCAGTGTTTCTATCCTGTCTATACTTACATTTTTTTCATCCCAATAATTTTCATTTTTTTCCAGGATAATCTCTTCACTGAGGGAATATTTTATCAGTTTAAACGGCCCGTTGGATACTGCCAGTGCAGGATCTGCTGCCCACTTTTCAGGAGCTTTTTCCACCATATCTTTCCTCACTGGGAAATAAGTATAAAAAGCTGTAAGGTTCAAAAAGTATGGGGTAGGACTTTCCAACTCTACCTTCAGAGTCTTTTCATCCACTGCTTCTATTGCCACACTCTCTGCACTTCCCTCGCCCCTATAGTAGTCCTTAGCTCCCTTTATATAAAACAGCTGAAAAGCGTATTCCGATGCTACCTCAGGACTAAGGGCTCTCAGCCATGCATATTTAAAATCCTTGGCACTCACAGCTGCACCATCACTCCACTTACTGTCCTTTAAATAAAAGGTATAGGTGAGTCCGTCCTCCGATACCTCATAGGACTTTGCCATCGCAGGAACCAGTTTTGAGTCTATCTCCCTCATAAGCCCCTCATAGAGGTTGTTTATCACAGACCCCGCCCCTGTGGATGAATTCAGCTGGGGATCCAGTGTCTTAGGATCAGCATCCAGACTCCATTTCATTACACTCAGCTTTTCAGCCTGAGTAGTTTCAACTTCCTTCTTACCTCCACAGGCTATGAGCATCAAAAAAGATAGCAGTAGCAGTGGTTTTAATATTTTCTTCATCTCTTCTCCTCCCTTACTATGATTATTCTTCTGATTCTGCTCTCTAAAGCAGGATATCCGGAATCACTCTCCTATCTCCTGCCACCTTTTCTAAAAAGCAGGTAGAACCTTCCTTAGGAATACATCATACTATCAAAAACGTTAAGGCACCTCTGTTCACTGGTGCCTTAACGTTTTAATGATCTTACTCGCTCTGTGTTTATACCAGACTTTTTACCTTATTCCTCTAAAATTATCCCTTTATGGAGTGAATCTCTGTTTTTATCCCCATTAAATATCTTTAAAAATCATTTATAACCTTCCAGTCCAATCTCTTTATTATCTCCCCAGCCAGCTTCACTGTATTACTATAGTCCTCCATAGATGCATATCCATAGTGGGTATGAGCATATCTTGTGGGTACGCCAAGGACTATTGTAGGTACTCCGTAGTTGGACAGGTGTATCTTTCCTCCGTTTGTTCCTCCGGCTACTCTTACTGCATCCTGATAGGGGATTCCCATCTCCTTTGCTATATCTCTGGCCATCCTTGTAAACCTTGGATTGGCTATCATAGAACTGTCCCTGTGTCTTATCTGAGGTCCCCTTCTGAGAACTCCCTGAGCTGTATACTTATCCCTGTAGACATCATCGGCGGGAGTTCCCTCAAAGACTATGGCCACATGGGGCTTTACCCTTCTTGTGGCAACAGCTGAACCCCTGGTTCCTACTTCCTCCTGGCTGGTAAGGGTTCCCACTATATTTACATCTAAAGTTTCCCCTGAGAGTTCCTTCAGAGTATCTATTACTGCAGCACATCCCAGTCTGTTATCAAAAGCTTTTCCTGAGATTATCCCTGTCCTTTTATTATAGATAAAGTCCACATGAGGAACCACTGGAGCCCCTGGCTCTATCCCAAATACATCTACGACCTCCTCATAACTTGTAACCCCAAGATCTATATACATGTCGGTTATATCCAGCTTTCCCTCTCTCTCTGAAGGCTTCATAAAGTGAGGAGGCTTTGAAGTGACTACTCCCACATGATACTCTCCGTTTCTGTCCATCACCCTTACCCTGTGAGCTGGTACATTGGTGGGAATCCATCCTCCCAATGGCACAAACTGTAAAAGGCCGTTTGGGAGTATACACTGTACCATAAATCCCACTTCATCTGTATGACCGTCGATCATCACCACAGGAAGGTTTATATCCTCCTCACCGCTTATATAGAGGTTTCTCAGGGAGTCTTCAGCTACACTCCACCGATCTTTCACCTCCGATCTCACTACATCCAACACCTCATCTTCAAAACCAGATACTCCGTTGGCATTTGAAAGTTTTTCTATAAATTTCACTTCCTGTTCTCCCATCATCTTCCACCTTTTTTTCCGACATTATACTAAAGAGCAGGGCTTAAGCCCTGCTCTTTTTATTGTTATCTATCTAATTTTACGTTTCCTAGGTACCAAGTTCCTAAGATATCTCTCTCCCATCCTTTAACAGATTCATTTACCATAACTGTTCCAGTATAGTAGTAGATAGGCATAGTTACCATATTATCCATTAACAGATTTTCTGCCTTATGAAGCAGTTCATCTCTTTCAGTTCCTAAGCTTACCTTAGAGTCTTCAATTGCTTTATCATATTCCTTATTTTCAGGGAACTTTCCTTCTGTTGTCCACTTCCACTGAGCATCGTTGTTTCCAGAATAAGAAGTCCATAGATCAAGGAATGTCATAGGGTCAGCGTAATCTCCGATCCAACCTGCTCTTGCGATCTCAAAGTTTCCAACGTGTCTTGTGTCCTGGAATACTGCCCATTCCTGGTTCATAAGCTGTACATCGATTCCAAGATTTTTCTTCCACATAGACTGCACTGCTTCTGCAATGGCCTTATGGCTTTCATTGGTATTATACATAAGAGTCAGAGTAGGGAATCCTTCACCATCAGGGTATCCGGCCTTAGCTAAGTACTCCTTTGCCTTTTCAATATCTGCAGTAGCTGAGATACCATAGTCTCCCGCTGTTTCTCTAAAGTCATTTCCTTCAGAGTCAGAAAGTCCTGTAGGTACAAATCCAGAAGCTGGCTTTTGTCCTGCCTTTGTTACCTGCTCTACAATTGCAGTTCTGTCGATTGCATAAGTAAGTGCTTTTCTTACATCTACATTATCTGTTGGTTCCTTATCTACATTAAAGATGTAGTAGTATGTTCCTAGGTATGGTTCGATAGAGAATGTGTCGTCCTCTAACTGTAGTCTTGGAATATCCTGGTTAGGTACAGATGTTAATACATCTATCTCTCCATTTTCATATGCTGTAAGAGCTGTTGTTGCTTCTACAACCTCTGTAAAGATTATCTCATCTAATTCCACAGAGTCTGCACTCCAGTAATTTTCATTTGGTTTTAATATGATCTTGTCACTTGGTGAATATTCAGTGATTACAAATGGTCCATTTGATACTGTTAGTTCAGGATCCTTTGCCCATCCTTCAGGTTTTTTAGCTACTACATCCTCTCTTACTGGCATAAATGTATAGAAAGTTGTAAGGGCCAAGAAATATGGAGTTGGTGATACCAGTGTTACCTCTAGAGTCTTATCATCCAGTGATTTGATTCCTACTCCTTCTACACCAGCTTTACCGTTAAAGTAGTCCTGTCCACCTTCTATATAGAATAACTGGAATGAATACTCTGAAGCTACCATAGGATCTAGAGCTCTCTTCCATGCATATTCAAAGTCACTTGCTTTTACAGACTGACCATCAGACCACTTAGCGTCCTCTCTTATCTTAAATGTATAGGTCTTACCATCTTCAGATACTTCATAAGATTCTGCAGTTCCAGGCATAGCTATACCATCAGCATTCATCCTCATAAGACCTTCAAAGGTATTATTTACTACAATTCCTCCGTCGGTAGCTGAGTTAAGCTGCGGGTCTACAGATTTAGGATCTGCCCCTAAGTTAAATGTCAGCACATTAGGTGCATCCTTTACCTCTTCTGCTTCCTTTGATCCTCCACCACAAGCTGTTAAAGCTAGTAACGAGGCTACAGTTAACGTTTTCCATGCTCTCTTCATAAATCTCCCCCTGTTTTTTTTAATCTATTTTGCAAACTTTTCCTTATAAACTTCCTCAGCAAAGTGACATGCCACAGAGTGCCCTTTCTTTAGTTCTCTGAATTCCGGTTCCTCACTAGCGCAAAGATCCTTAGCATATTTACACCTTGTTCTGAACCTGCATCCACTAGGCGGATTAAGAGGACTAGGTACATCTCCCTCTAATATCTCCCTTTCTATCGTGGCATTTACATCTGGATCCGGTATTGGTATAGATGTTAATAGCGCCTGAGTATATGGGTGCATAGGTGTGTCATGCAGTACATCACTGCTTGCTAGTTCCACCATCTTCCCTAGATACATTACTCCTATCCTGTCCGATATATGCTTTACCATAGACAGGTCATGGGCTATGAATAGATACGTCAGACCAAACTCCTTTTGCAGATCTTCCAGCATATTTATTACCTGAGCCTGGATAGATACATCCAGAGCTGATATAGGTTCATCACATATTATAAATTCAGGTTTTACAGCCAGAGCTCTTGCTATTCCTATTCTCTGCCTCTGTCCTCCACTAAACTCATGGGGATATCTTCCCGCATGATCTTTAGAGAGTCCTACCCTTTCAAGAAGCTCATATATCTTAGCCTGTCTCTCATTACCTTTAGCCAGACCATGGATATCAAGGGGCTCCCCTATTATATCTCCCACTGTCATCCTTGTATTTAATGAAGCATAGGGATCCTGGAATATCATCTGCATCTCTTTTCTAAAAGATCCCAGTTCCTTTTCTTTCAGATTACTTACATCTCTTCCCTTGAATATTACCTCTCCGCCTGTTAAATCATAGAGTCTTATAAGGGTTCTTCCTGTTGTGGATTTACCGCATCCGGATTCTCCCACAAGACCAAATGTTTCCCCTTTTTTTATCTGAAAGCTTATATCATCCACTGCTTTTACATCCTGTTTATCTCCTCCAAAGAAACCTTTTTTCAAATGAAAGTATTTCTTCAGTCCCTTTACTTCTAATATTACTTCATCCTTCTCCTCTAACATCTATGTTCCCCCTTTATCCTGTTACCTTTGGTGCATCATCATCTAGCAGCCAGCACATTGCTCTATGTCCGTCTCTTGCGGAGTAGTAGTTTGGCTGTTCCTCTAGACAGATATTCATAGTATGCTCACATCTTGCTGCAAAGGGGCACCCCTTTGGAGGATGTAGCAGGTCTGGAGGTGTCCCGTCTATGGGAACCAGTCTTTCCTTTACCTCTAGGTTTGGTACAGATTTCAGCAGTCCCACTGTATATGGATGCTTAGGATCATAGAAGATATCTCTTACATTTCCCTCTTCCATTATGAGTCCCCCGTACATCACTATTACTCTGGAACATACATCTGCTACCACTCCCAGATCATGCGTAATTAGTATTATGGAAGTATTGACCTTTTCCTTTAAATCTTTCATAAGTTTTAATATCTGAGCCTGGATAGTTACATCAAGAGCTGTTGTAGGTTCATCAGCTATGAGGAGATCCGGTTCACAAGCCAGGGCTATAGCGATCATAGCTCTTTGTCTCATTCCTCCACTAAATTCATGGGGATAGTTGTCTATTCTGCTTTCAGGTGCAGGTATTCCTACCATCTTTAGCATCTCGATAGCTCTTACCCTTGCATCCTGCTTACTCAGCTTCTGGTGTTTTCTTATTACTTCCATTATCTGATCCCCTATGGTATATACAGGATTCAGTGATGTCATAGGATCTTGAAATATCATTGCTATCTCATTTCCCCTTATATCCATCATCTCATTATTATTTTTATTCAGAAGGTTTTCTCCCCTAAAGATAACCTCCCCTTCCTTCACCTTTCCAGGATGTTGAAGCAGTCCCATTACAGACATCGAGCTTACACTCTTTCCGCTTCCGGATTCTCCCACTATTCCAAGAGCCTCCCCCTTGTCCAGGTGATAATCTATTCCTCTTACCGCTTGTACTTCACCTAGGTGAGTAAAAAACGAAGTTTTTATTCCTTTTAATTCCAATATTCTTTCTGCCAAAATAAGCACCCCTCTTTATTTACGTAGTCTTGGATCTAGAGCGTCACGAAGTCCGTCCCCTAGGAAGTTAAATGCAAGCATTGTTATACTGATTGCCAGAGATGGGAATAACAACTGATATGGATATGTTCTTAGTCCACCTAGAGCGTCACTTGCTAAGGTTCCCCATGAAGCCTGTGGAGCTGATACTCCAAGACCTATAAAACTTAGAAATGATTCTGTAAAGATAGCACTTGGTATCATCATAGTCAGAGATACGATAATTGGTCCCATTGCATTTGGTATTATGTGTCTCATGATGATCCTTGAACTGCTGGCCCCTATAGTTTTAGCAGCCAGTACGTATTCATGCTCCTTTATAGAAAGTGCCTGTCCTCTTACTATTCTGGCCATTCTTACCCAGTAAGTAAATCCCATAGCAACGATGATTGTTTTTAATCCTGGTTCTATTATCACCATTAATAAGATTACATATAGCAGCAGAGGTATTGTACTGATAAGGTCTATAAATCTCATCATCAATGAGTCTGCTCTTCCCCCAAGGTATCCTGAAACACCTCCGTATACTATTCCTACGAAGAAGTTTACTATTGTCGCCATCAGTGCCACCAGAAGAGATATTCTCGCTCCGAAAAGCACTCTTACAAACATGTCTCTTCCATGAGCATCTGTTCCGAATATATAAGTTTTATTCCATATTTTCTTATGAGAATCTACTGTTGTTCCGTCTATTAAGACTTCAAACTTTTTTATTCCAGGGTTCTTCTTTGCTTTTTTTGCATTACTAAAGTCTAAAACTACTTCCCTGCCTGCCACATCATATGTTCTCTGACCCTTGGCCATATCATTCTTTGATGGTTTAAGAAGAGATTGTAGCTCTCCTTTTTCGTTTACAAGTAAAGCCTTATACTCTGCATGTACATATATATATTCATTATCTGTCACTTTATATATCTCTAGTCTTGGTGGCACATTTCCAAAATCAAGATTTTGATCTTCATAACTAAATTTTGAAAGCATTGGCCCAAATACAGCAGTCATAAAGATTAATATTATCGTTACTAGCCCTAACATAGAAAGCTTATTATGCTTTAGCCTTCGCCACGCATCTTCCCAATAAGTAAGACTCTTTCTTAATACCTTATCTTTCTCAAGATCTTCCTTAGGTACCTTCTCCCACTTGTTCACCATACTTTCCCCCTAATCTTCTAGTTTTATCCTTGGATCTATTAAACAATAAATAATATCTACTAAAAATACCATTATGATGTAAAAAGCTGCATAAAACACTGTTACCCCAATTATTACAGTGTAATCTCTGTTTCCAACACTTTCCACAAAATATTTTCCCATTCCAGGTATCGCAAATATTTTTTCGATTACAAATGATCCTGTAAGGATACTTGCTATCATAGGACCTACATATGTTACTACAGGTATGAGAGCATTCTTAAGGGCATGCTTCCCTATTACCACAAATTCAGACAACCCCTTAGCTCTGGCTGTTCTTATATAATCCTGCTGTAGTACCTCAAGCATACTCGATCTTGTCAGTCTTGCTACAAAGGCCAGTGAAAAACCTCCCAGAGCCAGAACAGGACCTATATAGTGTTTCCATGTTTTGAGTCCGAATGCAGGTAATACTCCTAATTTTGCACTAAAAACATATATAATCAGTGTTGCCACAACAAAACTTGGTATAGTTACTCCCAGAGTTGCAATAAAAGTAACAACATAATCCTGCCACTTATTTCTTTTAAGAGCTGATATCATCCCCAGTGGAATTCCTACTATAAGTACCAAGACTACTGCGGTTCCTCCTACCTTAGCTGATGCAGGCAGTCCCTTTAATATAAGGTCTGTTACATCTACTCCAACCTTTTGAAATGATGGTCCGAAATCAAAGGTAAATACACCCTTCATATAATCAAAATACTGTACATAAAGCGGCTGATCCAGCTTAAACTTTGCTTCAAGAGCTGCTATTACCGCCGGCGGCAGTGGTTTCTCCCTGGTAAAAGGCCCTCCTGGTATAGCATGCATCAAGAAAAATGTTGCTGTTACCACTAGATAGAGTGTTATAAACATCTGGATAAACCTTTTAATAATAAACTTCCCCATATACTCCCCCTTGCTTTATTTTGTTCCCTCTCTCCAACCCATTCACAGGATAAATAGTTGCGCGTTTTTTCATTAAAAACATTTATGAGTCTTGATATTATTTATACCTCATAATCACTAAAATTTAAATTAATTTTTTTTAATATTACTTATTTATTTCATATATGTTTCCTTTTTACCTCTTTTATTTCGAACACATATAATCATTTTTTATACATTTGTTCTTAAACTAACCTTAAATACTAATTTTTTTTTTCATATGTGTTTAATTTTTTTTTAATATTTTTTTAAAAAAAATAAAAAAAGACTGTTAAGAAACTTAACAGTCTTTAATATATGGTTCACCTATACTAAATTTATCCACCATTTTATAAAAATAAAGATTTTAAAATAGAAGTTTTAATTAAAAACAGACATAGATATACCTTTTTTTACTTTTAGTCCATCATTCCGTCTACAAGGTGACATGCTACAAAGTGATCCCTTGCATCTAGTACCTCTATTAGATTTGGATCTGCACTGACACACTCTGGTCTTGCATGGATACATCTCTTTGCAAATCTACACCCTGGTTCTGGACTGATAGGAGAAGCTATCTCTCCCTCTAGCCTTACTCTTTCCATCTTATGCTTTAAACTTGGCACTGGTATAGCTGATAATAAAGCTTTCGTGTATGGGTGTGTAGGATTTTTAAATAGCTTGTGAGCCGGAGCTTTTTCCACAAGCTGCCCCAGATACATTACTGCAATATCATCTGAAAAGTGCTTTACTACAGACAGGTCGTGAGTGATGAATATATAAGTTAGTCCCAGCTTCTTCTGAAGATCCTGCATCAGGTTTAATACCTGCGCCTGGATAGACACATCAAGAGCTGATACTGGCTCATCACATACTATAAACTTAGGATTTAAAGACAGAGCTCTTGCGATACCTATTCTTTGTCTTCTTCCACCATCTAGTTCGTGAGGATAAGTATTAAGAAGTCTCTGGCTCAGTCCTACTGTATCCATTAGCTCCTTTACTCTTGCTGTTAATTCCTCCTTATTTTTACACATCTTATGTATAATAAGTGGTTCTCCTATTATTTCACTTACAGTCATTCTTGGGTTTAGTGATGCAAATGGATCCTGGAATATGATCTGCATCTCTTCTCTTAACCTTCTCATCTCTTCCTTAGAGTAATCTCTGATATTTTTACCTTCAAAGATTATCTCTCCCTCAGTAGCTTCTAAGAGTCTTAATATAACTCTTCCCGTTGTTGATTTTCCACAACCAGACTCTCCTACGATTCCCAAAGTCTTTCCTCTTTCTATGGTAAAGTTAATCCCGTCCACTGCATGAAGCAGTCCCTTCGCTGTATTAAAGTGCTTTTTTAGATTTCTTACCTCTAATATGTTATCTGCCATTATCCTACCTCCTTGTTTCCAGTAAGAGCAGGTGCTTTAATAAGCCCCTCATATGCCAGACATTTTACTCTGTGCCCACTATTTAATGTAGTAGTTACTGGAGCTTTTTCTTTACATAGTGCCTGAGCGTGTGGACATCTAGGGTGGAACTTACATCCTGTAGGAAGGTTTGTAGGATCCGGCATAAGTCCCTTTATAGGATTTAGCCTCTCTATGTCCTCATCCAGGTTAGGGATAGATCCGAATAATCCGTGAGTATATGGATGACTTGTATTTTCATATATATCCACAAGGTTTCCAGACTCCACTATCTCTCCTGCATACATAATTGCTACCTTATCACATACCTGAGCCACTACCCCAAGGTCATGTGTTATCATTACCATTGCTGTTTTAAACTTTTCCTTCAGCTCATTCATAAGGTCTAGTACCTGAGCCTGAATAGTTACATCTAGAGCTGTTGTAGGCTCATCTGCTATAAGAAGCTTTGGATTACAAGCCAGAGATATAGCGATGATAACTCTTTGCTTCATTCCTCCTGAGAATTGGTGTGGATAGTCCACAACTCTTGGTCCCGGGATTCCAACAAGTTCAAGCATCTCCTTGGCTTTTTCCCATGCTTCCGATTTTGTTACATTCTGGTGCAGCTCTATTACCTCTGCAATCTGCTCTCCCACTGTCATTACAGGGTTAAGTGATGTCATCGGATCCTGGAAGATCATAGAGACAAAGTTTCCTCTTATAGCTCTCATATCATCTTCAGATTCCTTTAACAGGTCTTTTCCTTCAAATAGGATTTCTCCGCTTATTACCTTTCCCGGAGGATTTGGTACAAGTCTCATTATCCCCAGAGCTGTAGTAGTTTTACCTGCTCCAGTCTCTCCTACAAGACCTAATGTTTCTCCCTCTTTCAGATCAAAGTCTATCCCGTTTACAGCATTTACAACTCCATCTTCAGTAGTATAATTTATCGTAAGGTTTTTTATTTCAAGTAATTTGTCGCTCATTTTATCCCCCTCAAATTTGCCAGTTTACTAATTTACTGATTTCACTACTGTTTTAGTCTTGGATCCAGAGCATCTCTTAGTCCGTCACCCAGCAGGTTAAGTGCCAGTATTGTTATCATGATAGCCAGTCCTGGGAATGTAGTTACATGCCATGCATATCTCAGGTACTGTCTTCCTCCAGATAGCATAGATCCCCACTCAGGTGCTGGTGGTTGAATACCCATCCCTATAAAACTAAGTCCTGCTGTAGATAGGATTGCTCCTGCTACTCCCAATGTTCCCTGCACTATTACAGGTGCCAGAGAATTAGGTATGATGTGTCTTAATATTATCCTTTTATCACTGGCTCCGATAGCCTTTGCCGCCTCTATAAACTCCTGATCCTTTATAGATAGTACAGAGGATCTTACTATTCTCGCATAACTTGGTACCGATGATATACTGATAGCCAGCATAAGGTTAGTAAGACTTGGTCCAAGTGCCGATACGATAGCGATAGCTAGTAGTATACTTGGTACAGCCAGAAACACATCCATTATTCTCATAATAATATTGTCTAACTTTCCACCATAGTAACCAGCGATAGATCCTAGAGATCCTCCGATTACTACTGCTATACCTACTGCTAATATTCCTACCTTAAGGGATACTCTTGCTCCATGTACCATTCTTGCAAAAATATCTCTACCAAATTCATCTGTTCCAAGCCAGTATTTAGCACTTGGCCCCTGAAGTCTGTCTCCCAGGTTCTGCTTGATTACAACAGTATCATAATCTGCTATAAAATCTGCAAATACTGCCGATAATACAATTATAGATATGATAGCCAGTCCAAACATAGCCATCTTATTTTTCTTTAGTCTTCTCCAGATTTCGGCCCATTGGCTTCTCTTTTTACTTTCTCTATTGGTTTCAACTTGTTTATCTTCTACTTTTACACTTGCTGCCATTGACATAGCCCCCTCCTTATTTGTATTGTGATTTTATTCTTGGATCCACATAGGCATACATGATATCTACTAGTAGATTTACCACACTAAAGGCTGCTGCTAAGAACACCACTGCTGCAAGCACTGTAGGTGTGTCTTTTTGTCTTATAGCCTCTACCATTAGTCTTCCTACTCCTGGCCATGAATAAACTGTTTCTGTAAGTACTGCTCCTCCTAGAAGGTAACCAAACTGAAGTCCTACTACTGTTATTACAGGAATCAGTGCATTTTTAAGAGCATGTTTGTTGACTACTTTCTTTTCCCCTAGTCCCTTAGCTCTTGCTGTTCTGATATAATCCTGTCTTATTACCTCAAGCATACTCGATCTTGTCATTCTGGTAATGATGGCTGCTGCACCGGTACCAAGAGTGATTGCCGGAAGGATTATACTCTTTAATCCATTAAATCCTCCTGATGGAAGAACTCCCAGCCCCACTGAGAATGTAAGGATAAGCATAAGCCCTAGCCAGAAGTTAGGCATAGATACTCCTAATAACGCTAAGATCATACTTGTACTGTCTAGTAATGAATACTGTCTCGTAGCCGAAATTATACCAACTGGTATTCCGATAAGTACTGCTATTATTACTCCCACTACTGCTAGTATCAGTGTATTTGGAAATCTTGCAAAGATCTCCCCAAAAACCTCTCTTCCGGAAGTATACGATCTTCCAAAATCTCCAGTGACAGCCTTCCCTACAAAACGAGCGTATTGTACAAAAAAGTTATCATCAAGACCCATTTCTGTTCTTAGCGCTGCTACTGCTTCTACCGGAGCACTTTCACCTAAGATTAGCTGAGCTGGATCTCCTGGTGTGAAAGACATTATTGTAAAAACCAGAAAAGATACACCAAGAAGTACTGGGACTAATAAAAGCAATCTTTTCAAAATATATTTGTGCATATTCTCTTCCCCCTATTTTTTGAAGTGTCCCCTCCTATTTAAGAAGGGGACAAGTTTTTAAATTATTTTACGATGCTAACACCGTAGATCTTGTGGTGACCAGCTGGGTGAAGGTTAAATCCTTCTACATCATTTTGCATTCCAGCATTTTGTGTCTGATAGTAAAGTGTTCTTACAGGAAGCTCTTCCTGTAGAAGCTCCTGAATTTCTCCATAAAGCTCTAATCTCTCTTCAGGATTAGTTGAAGATTTAGCTGTATCTAGTAACTCATCTACTCTAGGGTTTCCGTAGAAAGATCTGTTTCCAGCTCCTCCCTGAGTTGATGAATGGAATAGTGCATATAATCCATAGTCAGCATCTCCAGTTACAGATACCCATCCAAGGATAAACATATCGTGGTCTCCTCTAGCAGTTCCGTCTAGGTAAGCTCCCCACTCTACGATATCGATAGTCATATCGATTCCGATCTCTTTAAGCTGAGCCTGAAGAATCTGACAGATCTGTACTCTTACAGGGTTGTCATTTGTCCAGATAGAAGTTTTAAATCCATTAGGGAATCCTGCTTCAGCAAGAAGTGCCTTAGCTTTTTCTACATCATATGTAGGTGCCTTAACATTAGGATTGTGTCCAAATACCATTGGTCCGATAGGAGAGTTTGCTTCTACTCCTGCTCCCATTAATACTGCTTCGATGATATCATCGATCTTAACAGCATGGCTGATAGCCTCTCTAACTTTTTGGTTAGTGAATGGCTCTTTCTTCATGTTGAATCCAAGGTAAGCCATTGATAGTGAAGGCTCCTCAGTTAATGTAAGGTCAGAATTATCGATTATTGCTCCCTTGTCGATTGGCTCGATATCATAAGCGATATCAACTTCACCAGTCTCAAGACCTATAGTTCTGTTAGTTCCTTCAGTGATATTTCTAAATATTACATTTTTGATTGTAGGCGCTCCCTTGAAGTACACATCGTTAGCTACAAGAGTTACTTTATCTCCTGCATCCCACTTAACAAATGCATATGGTCCTGTTCCTACTGGATTCTGACCGTAGTTGTCTCCACTTTCAGTTACAGCTTTCTCATTTAAGATAGAAGCTGCAGTATGAGATAGGTGGTTAAGAAGCGCTCCAAATGGCTCCTTTGTTTTAACTTCTACTGTGTAGTCATCTACCACATTTACAGAATCTACAGCCTGAATGATGTGGTGTACAGTTGGTGAAGATACCATTCTGTCTAAAGTAAATTTAACGTCGCTGGCTTTTAGCTCCTCACCATTGTGGAACTTTACTCCCTGTCTTAATGTGAAAACAGTAGTAAGATCGTCTGGCTGCTCCCATGATTCAGCAAGACCTGGTACGATGTTCATGCTTAGATCTGCTTCTACTAATCTGTCGTAGATCTGAGCCGATACTCTTGAAGATGGCTGATCGTTTGTATTGTGTGGATCTAGTGATTTTGCGTCTGCTCCCTGAGCTACTATTAAAGTATCCCTTACTGGTGCGTCAGCACCCTTTTCCTCTTTTGAACCACCACATGCAGCAAGCAACATGATAGCTACTAAAGAAAGAAGTAAAACTCTCATTTTTTGAAACATAAATTTTTCCCCCTTGTATTTTTAAGTTTAGTTTAACGGCATTATGTTTTGTTTTCGTTATTACGATTATTCCCCCATTTTTTTCATTTGTCAATGAAATCTCAAAAAAATATTAAAATAGTGAATTTTTTTTCATAAAACTATACTTAATATTTGGTAGTATTTTCATAAATTTTAAGTACAAATTCAGTGTACCACTTTTTATATCGATTTCAAAGAATTTTTTAACATACCACTTAAAATTAGTAGTTTTTTTGTAATAATCATCCATTTACTAATAACTACTGTATCTAAAGAGCACACTGGTTTATCCATATAAAAAATCATTATTCTGAACAAGAGTGCTAAAAAAATACGACTTTTCTCTTTTAACTTTGGTGTAAATGGTGAACATTTTTTTCTGTTATAGGATTTAAAGGAATATTCAATCTTTTTTAAATAACACTTAGTGAGGTGATTTTATGAGAGTGTTTATTTTAATTTTTATTTTGATACATATAAACACCATGTCTGCTACATACAGCTTAGCGGGTACGGATTCTGCAGTAAATATGAAATTCCTTATGAAGGAAACCGGAGTTACCACATTTCAGATAGACGTCCCCTGGAGAGACTCTCACCTTAATGCTGTCCTCTCTGAGGAGGGAATAGATAACACCTTTGCCCCCTTAGACAGACTAAAAGAGACACTGGATACTATAAAAAAGGTCGATGGGAAAGTGATCGTCCAGTTATCTGTACACTATCTTCCGGAGTGGTTTATAAGAGAACACAAAGACAAACTCCTTCGAAACTACCGGGGTAGTTTTGAAATACAGTCCGATGACCTTGAAAAACACTATATCCCCTCCCCATATTCAGACCTTGTTAAGTATCAGATAATCGGTGCCTGGTATGATTATCTGGGAAGATTTTTAAAGGAAAACTACAGCGATATAATCGAATATATCAATCCCGGTATCTTAGAAGAGGGTCAGATGTCATATCCATGGTCTGGTTATGACGGTGATGAGCTGGTATTTTGGTCCTTTGATCCCTATGCCATGGAAGGATATCGCTCCTACCTGGACAGGATCTTCTCCCTTTCACCTGATGACAGTGGAAGAACTGCTGAAAAACTTCAGCGAATCAATAAAAAATATGGTACTTTTTTTCTTACCTGGGATGAAGTCCGTCCCCCT
>Ga0209379_10001015_pt1 | contig 19715 bp, 10 predicted proteins | sample tdDd001_FD_187124 | JGI IMG/M metagenome (GOLD analysis project Ga0209379, IMG submission 187124) | Marine sediment microbial communities from the Atlantic coast under amendment with organic carbon and nitrate - tdDd00.1 (SPAdes)... | ecosystem: Environmental > Aquatic > Marine > Coastal >...
CGCCGATCAAATAGTCTGGGCTGACATCACTGATATGGCGGACTTTTTCCTTCACCATTTCACCGGAGATTTCTGACATTTTGACCGAGAAAGTCCCACCAAAGCCGCAACAGGTTTCTTGGTTTTTGATCGGCAGCATTTCCAACCCTTCTACATTTTCTAGTAGCTTTAGAGGTTCTTCACGCACGCCTAATTTACGAATCAAACTGCAAGATGGGTGGTAGACCGCGCGTCCGTTAAGACAAGCGCCCACATCCACTTTATCTAACTTGTTAACGATGAACTGAGTCAGCTCGAATAAGCGATCCGCAACCTTTTGCGCTCTTTTAGCCCACTCAGGCTCAGAGGATAAGTATTCTGGGTATTTTTTGATTGAAGCTGCGCAAGATCCTGCAGGCGTCACGATCGGGAAGTCATTGCCTTCAAAGCTCTCAATCAACTTTTTCATGGCTGGTTTGCTTTGCTCAATATAGCCGCTGTTTAATGACGGCTGACCGCAACAACCTTGCTGAGTTGGGAATAGAACCTCGCAGCCTAACTGCTCTAGAAGTAGCACCGTCTTTTGGGCGACTTCCGATTTCACAGAGTCACATAAGCAAGTGACAAAAAAGTTAACCTTCATTTTTATGCTCCAGTTTTCACTGACTTTGATTACTCGGCATACGCCCTAAATCCAGTGATTTTTTATAGTTTACCCACCTGCATGACTCTGTTCCCAAAGCCCTTACTACAGCGCAGGTAGGCATAATTGGTTTAAATAACGCTGCTCACTAAGGCGACAATCACCCCATACAAAACCATAGGGATCACCGTTCGCTTGATGATGTAACCCTCTTTATTGGCGATTCCCAAGATGGTGGAAACGGCGATGATGTTATTGATACAGACCATATTGCCCATCGAACCGCCAACAGATTGCAGCGCTAAAATAAGGTTTTGTGGCAAGCCGACTGTCTGCGCGATGGTTTGTTGAATGCCACCGAATGTGAGATTAGAAACGGTTGCCGAGCCAGAAAAGAACGCACCCAACGCACCAAGGTAAGAGGCAAAGAACTGCCAACTGGTACCTAACAGATCAGACAGCGCTCTACCGGTAGTCATGATTGGAGAGTTTGCGTCTCCCATCATCATAAACTTCACCATGATCAGCGCACCCACAAGTGCAATGAAAGGTGTTTTAATTCGCTGCCCTGTTTCAGTAAACACTTGGCCTAGCTGCTGTTTACTCATCTTGAAGATGAGCGCGCTGACGAGCACCACTAATAAAAAAGGGATTAATGCAGGCACATACAAGGTTTTGTACGCCCATGACGTTTCTGTTCCCAGAATCTGACTCAGTTTTAAGATTAGGGCATTCGAGACACTAAATTCGGCAAAGTGACCAAGTTGAACGGTGAACAGCTGAGTCGAATCGGTTAAGAGCTGCTTTATCCCTAGCTGCTGGATACGAGTAATAATGAGAATAGCGATAAGCAATAATGTTGGGCTCATCGCTTTGAGAATTTCGGCCCTTGGGATATGCGTTTGTTGTTCATTTTCCTCTGGCTGTTTTGGCTCCATCCCGATGTTTAACCGCGCCAATACAATAGAGATAGTGAGACCAATCGCCCCACCAATTAGTGCTGGAAACTCGTAGTTCCACTGCGCAAAAGCAAGGTATGGCAAAGTACAAGAAAAAATACTGAGCTGAATAAAGATGATATTACGTAGGATGGACTTCCAGCTTACAACAAAGCTCAGCGCAATTACCGGAATAAAAACAGCAGCAACCGTATGCAGCAATGCGGAAGTGCGACCAATTTCGAGTAGATCGTGTTCACTTAGCCCAAGACCACTAAAGCCAAACCAAGTTGGCGTACCCACCGCGCCAAAAGAGACAGGCACAGAATTCATAATAAGCGCCAACATAGCCACACGAAGCGCCGGAAAACCAAGCCCAACCAAGATTGGCGCTGCAATAGCCGCCGGCGTACCAAACCCTGAAGCGCCTTCAATCATAAAGGCAAACGCCCAGCCAATGATCATAAGCTGCGCAATTTGATTGCGGCTGACCCCTTCTAGCCAACGCTTGATGACCGCTTCCGCACCGGATAAAGAGATGGTTCTATTTAAAAGTATGGCTCCGGCGATAATCGAAATTGGTGTGATGGCAGATAGCGCACCAGCAATAGCACTGGCCACAACTGGCGTGATGTGCGCGTCAAAGTAAAACAGTTGAATGACACCGACTAACAGTGCCGTTAGCGGCAACGCAATATTTGCAGGAATGGCCTTTTTTTTGGTCATCATCCATATGAGTAAAATAATAGGGGCAATAGATATCAATAAGTTGGCCATTGGGCCTCCATGTTTCGTTATTGGAATCGTTATTTTTATTTTGATTTTTGTTGTTTAGGTAAAGCTTATAATTGTTGTGGTTATTTTAGAGTGAGGATTTGAATTGGCTATTGATATTTAAATAAGCCAATTCTCACATCGAGATGAATCTGTGACGTGCTACTAGTCGGTTGAAGTTGCAACTACCTACAATTATTAAATTTCAATAACTTATAGAAACACCAATGATGATAAGCAGTTTAATTGGAGCTGTTTTGGAAACAATAAAGTTCAAAGAGGCAACTAATTAATAAGATAAGAACAAGTGGTATAATAATTATTCTCATCAATACTATTAATACAGTAAGCCACTATATTAAATTATAAATTGACTATAAAAGGAGATATTAAAAAGAGAGAGAATAAGAAAATATATGAATGGGTGTATTTTCTTATTTAGAGGAGTATTTTTCATTGTTCTTCCCTTCCACAAATTTGGAAAGCCCTCACAACTTCCTAAACGCAGATTGAGTTACCTTAATTACGTTTTTTTACTAAAGCAGAGCTATAGAGTTGCAGAATAGAAAAATAATTTGCCTAATCAATCCATTAGCTGAATTACAGATTTGGTTGTGTGGTGGGCAGAAATGCATCCTAAGAAGTCTAGCGAAGAAGTCAGGGTCACTTGCGAATCGAATTTTGAAAAGCATATACCTGGCACACACATCTTCTTTTGCAAATCAATCACATTACAAGCTCACTTTAAAAACAATAATCTTACAGAACCGAACTAAACTAGTCCTAAACTCCTCACAATATGAGCGTCATATATAACTATAAGTTTAATACCATTGTCGCTATAAGGAGATTGTTGTAAACTATTGAATGTATGACTAATTCACCAAGTAACTAACGACTCTAAAACGAGTAACTCCAGTATCATAAGTACACGTTACACATACAGCAACGTCTAAAGGCTAAGAATGCTTACTGAAATTCTCTCAAATTTTTCAGAGGATGAACTCTTAGAATTCCTCCCGAAGAACTCCATCAATTTTGCGTTAGAAATTGACGAACTCAATAACAACGTAGAAAACACATCTTACAATAAGAAACAGTTAGCTAGAGTGGTGGCAAGTGTTAAACAAGTTGACTTCGTTTTTGATAAATCGCTAAGAAATAAACTGATAGACCGCCTAAGTCCAAAGCTATTAGTCAATCTCTTCCCAAGTTTCGGCCTTCAGGAAAATCAAGTTATGGCTGCTCATTACGATGCCATTAGCGCTTGGTCAGAAGAAAACCTTGAACAATTTGCCTCGACTATCGGCTTGTCAAGCTTGTACCAAAGCCAACTACAACAAAGCTCCGAGTTTGAAAGCATCTCTTACATTGAGCCTAATTACGGACTGTATCCTTATCAGCAAGATATCAGTCAACAAGTATTTTGTAGCCTTCGTAACAACCATGAAAGAGTATTGATCCACCTCCCGACAGGCGCTGGTAAAACTCGAACAGCGATGAATATTGCATCGGAGCATCTGAGAGAGTCTCCAAACAATGTTGTCTTATGGTTGGCGGATCGCGAGGAACTATGTTCACAAGCCTATGAAGAATTTGCGAAAGCATGGAAATCTCTTGGTAACCGCCCCACATCTTTGTACGGCTTCTATTCTTCATCTTCCGAAAGTTTAAGCGGTATAGACTCCGGGTTTGTGGTTGCAGGGTTACATAAGTTTTTAAGCCTTAGAAAAACAAATTCGAAACAACTACAACTACTCTACAAAGAGCTTTCTGAGAAAGTTACGTTAGTTATCTTCGATGAGGCCCACAAAGCAGTAGCCCCAAAATTCCAGGAAGTTGTCCAAGATTTTATTGATAACAAGGCATTTCACGCTGATTTAATAGGTCTGACAGCAACTCCGGGGAGGAGCTATTCAGAATTAGGGTTATCTCTTGAAGATCAAAGGCTCGCCGCATTTTTCTACAATAACAAGGTATCGATGAAAGTGTCCGGGTACTTATCCCCTATCGATTACTTAGTTGAGCAAGGATATTTAGCCAAGGCAAATTTTAAATCTCTCAATTACGACCACTCCAATATTGCGGCATTCGAACTAAGAGATGCTGGTGGCATAGAAACTATGACCACCTTGGCCAACAACTTGGAACGTAACCAAAAAATCATAGAAACGATAATTGAGGAGTGTGACCAAAACTCCCAAATCATTGTTTTTGCCTGTACGGTCGAACACGGCATCAACCTCGCAACAGCATTGTCCTATCAAGGTATTAGAGCTGCATCTATTGATAGTAAAAATGATAGTTCTGAAAGTAGAAGAGCAAAGATAGCGCAGTATAAAGCCGGTGAGATTCAAGTATTAGTTAATTTTAATGTACTAACTGCCGGTTTTGACGCACCAAAGACTAACGTGACAATTATCGCTAAGCCAATGAACTCCCTCGTTCAATACTTGCAGATGGCTGGACGTGCTATGCGCGGCCTTAAGAGTGGCGGTAACACGGAATGTCGTATTTACACAGTCATGGACGATATACCAGAATTTCAAAGCATCAGTCTTGCATTCGGCTACTGGAACGATATGTGGGCAGAGAAGGAAACTAATTAATGAGCAACAGATTTTTAAGTGCCGAAACCGTTATAGAGTCATTAAGAGATAACGGCTACAACAATACTGCCTATGCCCTAGCAGAGTTAATAGATAACAGCCTACAAGCTACTGCAACTCGAGTCGAAGTCGGCTTTATCGAAGAGCAGCTAGCTGCTAGGAAGAATTATACGGTCTCTGAAATCTCACTCTGGGATAACGGCGTTGGTATGGACATAGACACGCTTCGAATCGCGATGCAGTTTGGTGGAGGAACTCACCGAAAAGATACCAAGGGTATGGGTAAATTTGGTATGGGCTTACCTAACTCATCCATATCTCAATGTCGACGTGTCGAAGTTTGGAGCTGGCAAGAAGGCGATGAGCCTCACTACACTTATTTAGATGTAGATGAAATGAAAAGCGGTAAACTTGAAGAAGTGCCCATCCCAGTTGCTATGCCTATTCCTAGCAAATATGAGAAAGCATTTTTTACGAAAAAACCTGATTCAGGGACCCTAATCATCTGGTCGAAATTGGACCGACTCAGTTGGAAAACAGGTAAATCCATCTATCGTCATTGTGAGCATCTGGTTGGTAGAATGTACCGAAACTTTATCAGTGATGACAACATAAAAATCGAAAGTATTACTTACCGGAAGTCTGGCGAAGACCGTCTCGATGTATATGATCGTGAAACGTTTAAAGCCAATGATCCTATGTACCTGAAAAAGAAAACCTCATTGCCAGAGCTACCAGGTAACTACAAGGGTGAAGCATTCTTTGAAAAGGTCGATGAAGAGGTTATTTCGGTAGAGTACCTAGACGAAAATGGGGAACCAAAGCGAGATGATGTGACAATTACGACTTCAATGGTCAAAAAAAACATCGCTAACAGAATTCTCAAAGAAACAGTGGGACGCTTAGGCGGAACAGCCTGGGGTAAGCACTGTGGAAAGAACGTGGGTGTATCCGTCATTCGTGCAAACAGAGAGCTTGTCTTGAGAGATTCTTTCCTCACATCTGCATTGAGAGAGAGTAAAGGGCGTTTTATCGGTATCGAGGTGTCTTTCCCACCAACATTGGATGCAGTTTTCGGCGTAACCAACAACAAGCAAGATGCCGTAAAGTTGATCCCGTATGAGATAAAGAATATATCCACTCAAGCAGGCTTCGACTCCGAGCAAGAATATCTTCGTGATCTTGAGGAAAACTCAGACTCCCTACTGCAAGTGCTTAAGGTTGTAGGTGCAATTAAGAAGCACGTAACAGACTTGACTAAAAAGCTAGAAACGATCAACGTCGAAGGTAAAGCGGTAAAAGGAGAACAACCAAAATCTGCGTCTGAAGGCGCCGCATCAAAAGCAACGCAAGGTTCTGCTCATCGTGACAGCCACGGACATAAAGCTAAAGAGGCTCCACCTGAGAAGCTGGAGAAAAAAGATGTGGTTGACCACCTCAAAAAAGCAGGTGGTATGAGTGAAGAAGAAGCTGAAGAAAAAGCAGAACGTTTAATTCTGACAGGAAACCGATTCTTAATTGAAGATGTAGCAAGAGATTCTGAAGCGTTCTTTGACGTATCGACAAGTAAAGGGCTAACTCTTGTATTGTTCAATACCAACCATGTCTTCTATCAAAAGCTTGTTAGTAAACTAGGCCCAGAAGAACTCGAGGTAATGCAAACCACAATTGCAGGCTTTGCTCGAGTAATGAACGAAACTACCGACGACAGACGCTTAACATACTTAAACTCGATTAGACGTGAGTGGGGCTTGGTCATCAGTGAGTTCTTAGAAGAGCCATCAGATGATGGAATGGACGACTTTTAATGAGCGGGCTAATTTCTAATAGAGAGCTAACAAAAGAGTTAGAGACAATAATACCTAACTGCAAGAGCTTGAAAATTATTTCCGCCTTCATGACTCAACCAGCAACATGCTGGTTGAGTCAGTTGGTTGGAGGAAACCGCCCGTCAGTGAAATTAGTCGGGCGTTTTACACCATTAGACTTTATACAAGGTTCAAGTGATTTAGGTGCTTTACGAGATTGCATCGCACAAGGGTTCCAAGTTAAAGCGCTAACTAATTTGCATGCTAAAATCTTTCAAATTGATGAAGAAACAATATTTAGTGGCAGTGCTAACTTGACAGGCAAAGGGCTAGCTTTAGTCAATGATTGCAATGTAGAAGCCTGTAACAAAGTACAGGCCTCCTCAAGCTCTAAGGAGTTTATCAACAAAATCATCAACTCAGCATCTGAGCTAACGTTGGAAATCATTGATGAAATGGAACAATACATACAAAGCATCGATGCTACATGTAAACCTGAACTTCAAATGACGTGGCCCGAACATGTACTACCGCAATCTAAAGAGCTTTTTGTTTCTGACTTTCCGTTAGTAAAGCCTGGCCATTTTGCTAAAGAGTATGAATTCAACCCTTCCCTTCAATTTGCTCAAATAGAAAACGCGAGAGAAGATAAAGAAGTAGCCTCAATGCTCTTCAAGCAAAGCAAAGCCTATCGGTGGTTAAAAAGCCAAGTTTACAACAATCTTGGAGGCCGCGATTTAGGATTTGGACAAATCTCACGTTTACTGCACGATGCACTTTCTGATGATCCTGCCCCCTATCGTAAAGAAATTAAAGAAATACAGGCGAACCTATACTTATATATAAAAACATATGCATCTGATGAGTTAGAGATACTCATACCAGGGAAACGAAGTGAAGTTTTAAGAAAAGTACGAGACTAATAAATAAATGGACAAAAAAATAAAAGACATTTTCAATGCTGAATCATTAACGATACTGAGTGCTCTAGGAAAACCAGGGACTGCTTACCAAATACCAAGCTATCAACGAAAATACAGTTGGAAAAAGGAGAACATTCTCAGGCTTATAGAGGATGTGATTTATGGTATAAAAGATATTAAAAACGACTCTAATGGTTTGTCTTTTTTAGGTACATTCATCGTAACGCCTTTAACTTCAAGCTCCGAAACTCCAAGTGAACCACTTTCCATTGTAGATGGGCAGCAACGATTAACAACCATTGCACTAATAATTGCTTCTTTACATGAAAAAATAAGGATTGGCAGTTTAAATAGCGTCCTCCAAGATAAAATAGTAAATAGCGATAAGGAAATAAAGAGAACACTGAGGCAACTTCGCTCATGCTTATTTGATGATAGAATAATTTCAGATGATGAGTATGATTTACAACCAGTTCTAATTAGGGATATTGATAAATGGGGAAACGATAAATTTTCCTCCGATTACAGTTCACCTATCTCCGTACTTTTACATAATTATGCAAAACATCTTCATCAGGAGATTAAAGATGAATTTAACTTTAGCTTAAAGCCCAATAATCATAATGAAAGTGAAATAAATGACTTAAATGAAAGGCTAAAGCTAATATCTTCAACACTATCTGAAATCTACGACTCAAATTGTGAGTATGATGGATTGTTCTTAGGTGAGTTTGAATTTCTTCTAGAATACAGTGTAAAACAGAATCTACTTTTCTTTATAAAAGATGTAAGTAATTTAGATTACGATACCCTCACCGAAAAAGAGATGAATACAATTTGCCTTATCATATTTTCTAAGTATTTAATAGATAAAGTTGTTCTGACTAAGGTAGTCGCATCAGAAAAATATGCTTTTGATGTATTTGAATCATTAAATACTACAGGCGAACCTCTAACAGCCTTAGAGACATTTAAACCTAAGCTAATTCAATTAATTAATGAAATTCACAAAAACGATAATGCTTATGGCAAATCAAATAGTAAACAGTATATAGACAAGGTTGAATCATACATTGAAAGCCTAGGAGAGAAACAGAAACAAAACTCCACCCAAGATATAGTAAATAGCTTTGCACTACTATACTCGGGAGAAAAACTAGGTAATAACTTATCTGCACAGCGCAACTATTTAAGAAACCTTATAAACAACACTAAAGATGAAGTTGAAGCTGAAAATATAGCTTCAAAATTATCTCAGCTGGTTGAATTCAAAAATGCAATATGGACAGCAGAAGACCTCGATATTCAACTAAAAAATCAGGAAGATAGAAATGTCGTTCTGACATGCTGTGAATTCCTGAGAACTGCAAAAAAGACTTTATGTATTCCAATTTTAGCTCGCTATTATATTGAGGCCAAAGTCAACTCTGACTTTAATGATTTCTCTAGTGTCGTTAAAGCGATAACCGCATTCACCATGCTTTGGAGAAGTGCATTTGGAGGTACTGCCAGTATAGATGATGTGTATAGGGAAATTATGTACTTTGGTTACAAAAAGAAAAAGAAAGTTTCAGCAGATGAAATTAAAAACCCAATATGTTTTATAAACAAAAAACCACCAAGTGCTGACGAGCTAACACTCATTCTTCATAACCACCTTAAATCCAAAGGCATACTTTCTTTTAGCGATTGGTATAAAAATGCAAAAACAACAAATATATATAGTGCATCTGGTCCAATAGCTAAAATGTTTATTTTAATGGCAAATCATAGATCTACTTTCTCTATCGAGGGACAAATTCTTTCTAAAGGAGCAAGAAGTAATGTTAGAGATTATCTCAATTTAGACATATGGAACTCTAGACGAAGCTTTTCAATTGAGCATATAGCGCCAAGGAATAGAAATTCGCGCAGCACTTGGGATGAAAACATTTACAAAGAAGTTCATACCGTCAATACAATTGGGAACTTAACATTATTGCCACAAAAAGAAAACGAGGCCGTAGCCAACAGCAACTGGGACATAAAGAAAATTTACTTTAATTGCTTTGTTCAACGTGATGATAAAGAACTTGAGTCTGCAATTGAACAAGCCAAGAAAAAAGGACTTCAAATTCCCAAAAAAGTTGTTAAAGAACTTATGGTTGGTGATTATCTTGATATTATTGAGCCAATAGTTAGTCAAGATACATGGCTATTGGAAGATATAGAGAAAAGAACCGGAAACCTCTGTAATCTCCTTTGGAATGAATGTGACGCCTGGCTAAACTTAAGTAATTAAGTAAGCATACATATACCTAAGATGCGTGATTTATTAAAATTCTTTCAACCATATTGGATGTCTATGAACTGAAAAATACAACATGGGGAAAATGTATAGGAATACTGTAATGCAGCTCTCGTATAGCGACAAATTCTTAGCAGAGAAAGTCCAGAAGCAACTGAAACTGGCACTTGTTGACTTGTAAGGAAAAGGCCCCACAACTAATTGAGGGGCCTAATGCCGATAGGCAGGATACTGAGACCGATTACCGCACTCATCTTTATGAGGAGATTTCTCTACACCACCAGATAAGGAAAGAAGGGAGATCGATAACAGAATTACAAGCTCAATCTTCACCTCAGAAAATTGAAACCATCTTTATGAATAAAATGCCTAAGGTTATTTATAACAAGTAATACAAGCTCCACCGCCCTCTTCGAGATCATACATCGCATCCATGTCTAACGTGTCGATGAGCATGCTCTCATCGACCATTGCATGCATACCTAAGCGGCGCTTTCTTTCTCGTTGCTTTTTCTTTTCGAACCGGGCTTTTACCTTCTCGTGGTTTTCTTTAATTTGCTTGATACGCTCAGGGTCTTCAAGCGTTTCTAGTGGTTCATTAGGGCCCATCCAGAAGAAGGTTTCACCATTGGCACTGGTTTCCGCTCTTTTTTCGTAAGACTTAGCTTCCTCAAAGGCTTCTGGGTGCTCTTCTCGCAGTCGTACCCATTCAATCTTGCGTTGGAAAAAGCAGAACGTACAACCTGAACGAGAGCGCCAGTCGTAGTACTTGGGTAAACCTAATCCCGCACTATCGAGCATATCGAGCACCCCCTGTTTTTTTATACCGTCTTCTGCAAACGGCATTTTAATGGTGAGGTACTTTTGATTCTCATTCGGGCGGTAGCCATCGCGCCACGGTTCATCTGCGCGAATACCAACATAAGAGATGACTTCATAGCCATCATTCAGAAAGGGTCTAATCCACTTTTCAAATGGCTCGAGCTTCATGCGGATCGTACACCACCGTTGCTGGCCCGCAGGTAGAAAATTATTGTGTTGCTCTAACCAATAATCGAACCCTTTCTTGTCATTGATGTGTAAGATGGGCTTGCCTAGTACAATTTCTAGTTGTTCTAGGTATTCATACACTTCGGGTAGCTCTTTGCCGGTATCGGTAAAGAAATACTCGATATCAAGTTCAGGATAGTTCCTAGCCATGTACACTGCGAGAGCAGCACTGTCCTTGCCTCCTGATAGGCCAAGGACATGTTTCACCTTGCGTTGATCACTCATTCATAATACCTGCGTGCGTTAACTTTGCGCTTCGAGCGATTTTTTGAGTAGTTGTTGTAATAGATTGATTTTATGGAAATCATCAAGCTCTGAGAGCTGGCGTTCAATGCTGCTCATGGTGCTTTTCAGCTCTTCTGTTTCTACTGCTCTGATTTCTCGTTTAAACGATGTCAGTTTGCCATCATCCCCTTCTAAAACGAGAGAGACCAGCTTTGTTTTACCTGATGGGGAGACTGAATCACTGCCACTGCGCTGTGACTTCACGACACTTAAAAAGTCTTGGGCGTAATCACTGATTTTGTTTGATGCGGTTTGAAGTATGCCCTCGTTCCAGTTTTGTTTTCCGCGTCCAATGACGATTTGAATCATGCTTTCCAGCCATTGTAGCAGTCCGGTGTCACTTTTCGCGAGCTCGCGAGCAAACGCTTTTAAGCGCAAGTCGCCAGAGTTTTGCTCGACATATTGGCACATTTCCGCAAGCTCTTCGCCGCTTTCGGGGAAAATGGTTTTCACCTTGGTTTTAATCGCAGCGAGCATCTGCTCGTGCTTTTGTCTCAAGGTCTTAAAGCAGTCTTCTAACACATCGATTTGACTCGTAAAATCATCAGCACCAAAGGCGACTAGTTCTTTACGCAGGTCTTTGATGAGTAGTGTATGCGGGTCATTAGCTTGTAAAAATAGATCCCGAACCCTCAAGTAAGTTCTGTTGCGATCGTCGTTGTCTGGGACAATATGATGCGCATTTTTCACCCAGTGTGGCAGGTTGTGCATGGTCGTGACTAACGGCGTCGCGACAGAGAGGATGTTATTGGAAACATCGCGGTTGGTTTCAGACGCTGCGAAAATCGCAAGATGCTGCAACCACTCTTTCTCATCCTTCGCTAGCACGATGTATTTGACGGCAAGATCGCCCGGGTTCTTTATCAGCTTGTGTACATAATCACTGTCCGGTTCGGCAATGAAGGCAAATTCACCAGACATGTCTTTATCGTAAAAGGCGATTTGCTCGCCCATCGATTTCAAAAACGCGAGCAAGAAGATGGGAATGACACCCTTTGTTAAACCAAAAGGTGCATTTGCCCAAAGCGCTGCGATTTCCGACAAATCGACCTCGTTGCCCTTGCGTTCCTTTAAGCGCCTTTCCGCAGCTGTGAAGACGGCATTGAGCTTTTTGTCGAGATGATCTCTAAACCAGTGCACACCCTTTTCACCTTCAGTAGAGTGAATGCCCGTATTCTTTAAGCAGCTGATATACATCGATTTCTCAGGAGGGAATCCCTCAATGCCCAAGTCCTCTTGATCTTCTTCCTCAAGCATCGCTTCAAGTAGCTTTTTCAAAGCGGAAACCGCCGTACCAGATAGCTTGTTACGGTTAACTAGCTCGTTAAGAATTCTAGGAGTTTGATGGTATATGCTGTCAGCGGCAAAGGTGGCGATTTCACTCATTGTTTCTTTGTCGTAGACCACGCCATTGTGTATCCATCGAGCGTGATTGAAAGCGGTCGTCAATGCGGCGTCTAAAGCGGATTGAGCGTTGAACGAACGTGCTTTGTGCTCTTCTCGAGCGACTTTGTCGTGTGTCAGAGCGGCGCCGGTGGTTTTGTCGCTTTTGATGAGCTCGAGGGCATACTTTTCATTGGATAAGCCAATAATTTCATTTGCATTAGGTGCGCATGCGATCATCAATGATTTATCATTGCGTGTCAGCTCTAGTAGACGATCTTCAGGCTCTTCTTTGAGTAATAACAAGAAGTTTGCAAACTCACCATTTCGCGAGCCTGTTAGAGTCGGCATATCGATATGACTGAGCTGCATGGCTACAGTTTGAGCGGCCCATCTCAATGTACCAAATTCGTGATAATGGCCTTTGGCAATCACTTGGGAGCTAAATTGGATACGCTCTACGGCTTCGTAGCTATTATGCAGTTGTTCGACTTTTTCTTCCACCAACCCGGCAATATCGAGATCAGAGCCTTCAAATACGACCCAAGCCGATAAGTACTTTCTAAAAACAATGCACGAGGCTTCTTTGAGCTGCTGTAAGCACCCTTTGAGTTGCTTTTCATCTGTGATCTCGGTGGCGCTAAGAAGCACACTCTCCGTCGCTGTTAAATTGGCAGACTTACCAAACAGGGTAATTAACGAGACCGCTTTAAGTAAGGCAATGCATTGTGGAGAAAAATCTTGTTTGAGTGCTTTTCTTATCGCGTCAGCCGCGGTTGCCCAACCATGCCCATCTGGGGAGCCCAATATAGCGTGTTCCATGTTGGCTTCAAGGTAATCCCACAGGTGGCCAAGATCGTACCGCGCGTTTTGGTCACTCGTTTGTTGCAAGAAAAGCTGGAAACTGAATTGCTCGTGCGAGTTCAAAAAGCTGAACGTACTGCGTTCGTTTTGACTAAAGCGTCTCTTGGCAATAGGCCCTAGGAGCAATGCAGTTAATGGATGAAGAGGAACACACTGCTCTAAGCGCGTGAGCAGCAACTCTTTACGCTGTTGCTTATCTTCTAGTGCTGCGAGTACACGTTGTACAAGCTCATCACCACTGCCGTGTGGCGACGTCGTTTTGATTGAATTACTGATTAGCGCAACGGTTTCATCTGTCGAAACATTGTAAAGAATGTCGCTGTAGCGGCCTTGAATTTTAGCCCATTCATCTTGCAACTTAGTGCCGCGCTCTTTGGCGTATTCACTAAACGCTTGGTGTAACAAACCTAAAAATATTACCGGAGTATCAATTCGAGAGAGTTCTTCTGCAATGTCTTGGAATAAGTGTAAGTCACCGCCGCTGCGGTTAATAAATTCTAAGCTTTTTCCCATTTCATCGGCAATGATCAGCACGCCATCGACATAAGGTGCAACATCGTCAAAGAGAGCCTTCCAAGTACTGATCAGTTCGCTATCACTCTCCACACTAGCTTTACGGTACTTGTTGAGCACTTTGGTTTTATGCGTTTTAGGGTGCTCTTCAAGCGCTTTGAGCGTGGCATTCCAAAAGGATTCTACTGGGCCACTAACACCGCCCACAGCGCGTATTTGTAGCCACCCCTTTTGGTAGGGTGCACTCTCTTCTAATAGCGATTGTGATTCTGTGTTAATGGTGTCGATCGCGGCACTGCGGATACCCGAATCAGCGTTCAATAGCCCCGCCATAAGTAGCGCCACCGTCGATTTACCAGAGCCGTAGGCGCCCGTTAATGTATAGGCGCTTTGTCCGGTTTGGCCATACTGACGAAAAAGTGTTTCTAAGGACGATTGTGCGGTGCCGTGGTAAACCAATCCAGGAAAGAAGTCGGCGCTCAAGTCACTATCGATACGGGTAGAACGTTGGTGACGTGTAGCGATAGAGTATTGTTTACTGAGAGTCACGCTTATTATTCCTCTGGTTGGTAGTAGTGTTTAAGGTACTGGCTTGGATCAATGCTATCGATGTTTTCAAAAGAGTGCTGTACTTGTCTTAAGCCTTGAGTATCGGTCCAAGCAATTTTGCCGTCAGTGAGTGATTCGACTTGATCCAGTTTGTCGCTCAATCCCGCGGATGATAGACGGAAGACCCGCCCTGGAGAGCCAACATCATTTAATAATGCATCAAAAGATAATGTGTTCACTTGGTTACCTTGATGTTTGCGCTTCATATAGTCGATTAGAGCATAGGTAAAAATTTCAACCGGTAAAGTAGGGCGTCGAGCAAGTTCGGCAAGGTAGCTCTTTGCGTCTTCTTGCTTGAGTAAACCAAGTTCTGTAAAAGGAGAGGCAAAGCTGTCTTCGTTGACTTTACTCGACTGCAACGATTTATACGCGTACATTTGCAATAGACAATCAATGTCTTTATTCAACGTTGCTTCTGTGAGTTCTTTTTCATGATTCGCCAGTGCGTCTTTGATTTCAGTCGCTAAAGAATCTTTCTTTACTTTTATTCCATTGAAATAATTAAAGAAAAATCTAGAAGTGTTAAGTTCAGCTTTAGTCGGATCGATCGATTGCAGCAACCAATGTAGAAGCCAAGTTGTGCCGACTTTATCGAGGTATTCGTCATAAGCTGCTAGTTCGTTGCTGCGCGTAAACAGTCGCTCAGCGAGAGGCGTAAGTTGATAAACCTGCTCTTTATTATCAATACATGTCACCAAGTTCAGCGCACGGATCCAGTGTCTAACAGACAACACCATGTTTTTACCCATACCCATCGATTGCATCTGTTGCTCGATGTTCGACTTACTAGAAAGAGACTCTCCTTTTACAACCTCTTGAATAATCTTGTAAATCCATCCATAACGGATAGGGAAAGTTTGATGCCCGGAGAATTTTAGTGTCGTAGATTCGATGCTCAATGTGCTTACCTTGCTGAATTGGAGATTTTATCCAAACAGTGATCTTACACATTAATGCCTGCAGGTCTAGGTGCTTTTACTGAAAGTTTACGAAGTGCTGTATTTTTACACAGTGGTTTATTGAAAATGGGACTTAGAGCAATCGAAGGCTCAAAAATATCTGTTAATTATACTTAAACAAATAAATAACTCTAATACAAAAATGCAGCATAGAGAAATCATTATTAATCACCATAAAAATCAACAACTTAACAACCTTCAACCAATAATTCGCTTTAAGATGCACTTCGGTGGGTATAAGATGATAGTGTTTTTTAAACCTCAAACCCTTCAAGGCTTTATGAATAACTACTTCGACTACGCTGCTTCTACACCGGTCTCTCAGTACGTTTTAGACGCAATGAAACCTTGGGAGAGTGACATGTTTGCAAACGCGTCATCCGCTCACCAAGCGGGGCGCGCCAGTGCACAGGCAATCCAAGAAGCAAGAAAGTCTATTGCTGAGAAGATAGGGGCGCTGCCGAGCGAGATTATTTTTACCAGTGGAGCGAGCGAAGCGAACAACCTCGCTCTAAAAGGGGTCGCTTTCAAACATCTAGAGAGCAAAGGCCACATCATTACTTCAGAGATTGAACACAAGTGCATTATTAATACTTGTGCGTTTCTTGAGTCAATCGGGTTCGAAGTGACCTATCTTGCTCCCGCTCGAGATGGTCGCATCTCGCCATCGTCTCTTGCCGCAGAGGTACGAAGTAACACCATTTTGATTTCTATCCATCACGTCAACAATGAACTTGGGACAATTCAACCTATAGAAGAGTTTGGCGCGATCGCTTTTGAGCACAATATCCCTTTTCATACTGACGCAGCGCAGAGTTTTTGCAAGTGTGCAATCGACGTAGACGATATGGATATCGACATGCTCTCGGTATCAGGTCACAAAATCTACGGTCCGAAAGGCATAGGCGCGCTTTACGTGCGGGATGCCAGAGACTCTGAACTTGTTCCACTGATCCACGGCGGCGGCCAAGAAGCTGGGCTGCGAGGTGGTACCTCCCCTACTCCGTTGATAGTCGGGCTCGCAGCGGCGGTTGAATCGTATCCAACCACATCAGGCTCTTTCGAAAAGCAATTTCTCGACGTCATGGCGCAGTTTGATTTTACAAGGAACGGCGGGCCGTCCGTAGTGCCGTCGACGTGGAGTGTTACATTCCATTCTGATGAAGAAGTGAAGCGCTTTACGAGCGAGCACCCTTGGCTGATTTCTCAAGGCTCTGCGTGTAATGCGCTCTCAAATGTGGCATCACATGTCCTGACAGCGATTGGTATGCCCGAAGATGTTGCTCGGCGCACTTATCGCATCAGCTTTCCACCATACAAGCTCAGCGAGAGTTGAGCCTAAAGCCAGAGACGGTTTTTCCTGCTTGAAGCAAGCACTCTTCGTACATTTTTCGGTGCAAAATTACTTCAATTGTTGGTGTTGTTCCTAAGAGCTTTGATAGTCGCAGATCAAAGCGCTTTTGCTTTTCATACTGCTCACTCTGTTTATCAAGCAACAAGTGTTTATTGAGTAAGGGTGGGCGGTGCTGTTCATCTACATAGTCAAAAAAATCGATATCTTGATCTGCCATCTTTATTTTTGTTCTTTCGACTAAATACGGGACTGATTCTTCGAAATCATCGTATTGAGTCAAGGTAAGCTTCCCGGAATTGATATGTATTTTTATCAAGTCAATGTCGTCATCGAGCTCACCGTACATCTGCAAAGCTGCTCCAACATAAACGCGTAAAAGAAGCGGTAACTTTTCTATATAGATCTTGTGGAAAATTAGAGAATGTCCTTCGTTGAGGATGCTCGCCGGTAATTGCTGGTGAGCTTTGACACACTGCTCTCCAATGAGCTCCGTATCTGCGATCGCAAAAAGTAACTCGGTCGCGAGATTAATGGCCGTACGATAATCATCAAACAAGGCTTTAATATCACGCTTTAGGCTTTCAGGCTGTTGTGTGTAGGGTTTGCGCTTGTCAAATAGCCCAATAGCAAAATAGACAAGTAGGTCCTCTTTTCGGGATTTCTCTGCATTGGCAAATTCCCGTGTATCGAACATTTCCTGCAGTAAACCAAACACTTTTTTATGAGAACCAATTAAACTTCTCACTTCTTCAGAACGGTTAAATTCGTCATTCGCCGGTATCCGGCCAAGCTCTAGACATACGTTCCAAAAATCATCAAACAGAGTGCTGTTTTGGCTAATGACCAGCTTGGCTTTATCTTTACTCTCTATAGGCTGAGGCGATGTCAGTTGCTGCCAAGTATGGTGTCGCTGGTACTTACTTTGGAGGTAACGCTGTTCTTCTAGCTTATCTTTAAATATGTAAAAGATGCCCGGTGCAACAGCAATAGCATCCTCTTGCAAAGAGCGTTCTAGGTACCCCTTGAATTCTGATTGTGCGTAGTATTTTTGGAACGTGTTTCTCGACGTAATCACTCCGTCTTTATAGGGTTGGAACTGCGCAATATACGAATCGTTGGCCAGCATTACCGAGACGACCAGTACTTTGTTTGCGAGCTCCCAAGCGCTCAATAGTGCTTCAAGACGTTCATCTTGGTCTTCGATAACATTTAGGACAAACCCCAAGTTCACAATGTCCGAATTGACTTTATCGTTATCAGGCGAGAAAACCGGGTCCCACCCCAACGCATCAAGCCCGTGTGCTTCAAGCTCTCTCAGGTCATCCCCTCGACCACATCCGTAATCGAAAATAGAAAACCGCCCATCTAGGTAACCTTGCTTCGCCAATGTCTTCATTGGGCCTGATAGCTCATGGCGTACAATAGCGGTTTTGTGGCGATCTATCCCTGGCTCTTGCTGAGCATCACTCAATCCATCCGGTTCGGCTTTCTGCATCCTCCCATTAACTAACCGGTATCCCTTTTTTTGGATCAAATTTAACCATGACTGTTTGAAGCCAATAGTGCGGGTGCTCTCGTATAGGCCCGCCTCCTCCCCTTCTTTAGTCAGCGCAGTGAAGAGCTCAAAGTGGTCATTGCCCGGTAGAATCATCGTCTCTTTTCGATGCAGGATCGGTGGATTTTCTGAAGAGCGATAGCAAGTCACTTTATGACTAAGTTTGTTCAGATCTACATTCAAGCTCTGCTCTAACGCTGGGTAGGAGTCGGTATAAAAGGTCGGGTAGTTCAACAACGATAAACGGAATTCCTTTTTAAACAACTTAATGAGGTTCCATTGGTTATCCGGTAAGTTCACTGCTTGAGCAACCGCTGGTACGAACTTTTTTAATGCAGGAGGAAGTTCACCGATTGCATCTCTATGCAGGTATACCGCGTCAGGAAGTTGCTTCCCAATTTTAATTTGCTTAACTAGTGACTTGAAAATCTGAAAGTCCATACTTCCTCGCCTAATCTGAAAATGCTTGTTCTACTTTATCAATAATATACTTAAGCAACCAAACCGCCTTTCAGCAAACTTGTACATAAGAACAACCATTAATTGAAGTAGGTGTCTACCTACTAGTTCTATAAATAGACAACTATAACGATAGCATAATCAACTATAAGCAGCTTTATACTTCCAAAGAACTAAACGGAATACTTGTTTTGATAGCCTTAGCCTCCACACTCTTCACGGATTAAGTTGGCATGCATTTAGAGCGTATAAAAATGGCTAAAGCAGTACCCAATTAGACATAACGTAACATCAATTAGAGATAGTATTACTTGCTTCGCTCTTACTAAACCTTACAAGTCTAAAGAAAGCAATAACCCATTGATTTTATTAAATTACAGATACAAAAAAAGACGTCCTAAGACGTCTTTTTTCTAGAATGTGGCGGTGAGTGAGAGATTCGAACTCTCGATACGTTGCCGTATACACACTTTCCAGGCGTGCTCCTTCAGCCACTCGGACAACTCACCGAATCAAATTGTGGTTGGTTTTGTTAACCAACGAGGCGCTAATTTAATGATTCTATTAGGTTAGGTCAAGCCCAATCCCTAAAAAAAGCGCCCTATTGCGTTTGTTTGGTTATTAACTGGCTAATTCGATTGTGAATCAAGCAGATTAAGCCTCTTGATAGTAACCAGGTACGCGGAACCACTTGCGGCACATATCTAAGAAGTAACCGTAAAG
>Ga0209379_10001018_pt1 | contig 19684 bp, 15 predicted proteins | sample tdDd001_FD_187124 | JGI IMG/M metagenome (GOLD analysis project Ga0209379, IMG submission 187124) | Marine sediment microbial communities from the Atlantic coast under amendment with organic carbon and nitrate - tdDd00.1 (SPAdes)... | ecosystem: Environmental > Aquatic > Marine > Coastal >...
AAATTCACACTTTTGGTGAAATCGCGCACCAAATTCGGACATTTCATTATTAACGATTTACATAAGCTACTGTTTTAAAATGTTTTAATTATTGGCATCAAAGCTGCTCTTACTTAGTTGCTAGGTCAACAGCACTAACAAGGAGTTGGTTATGTTTGTTTTGATTTCTACTTTGATCTCGATTGCCATTCTGGCTGGGATCTATCATTTAGCTGCGAAGCGGGAGAAACAACACGCTCGCAAGTATCAATTACTCACGTTATTACGCGATGTCGTCCATCTATTGCGTCGCCATCGAGCAGTAACCCACTACTCTATTCAATACCTACAAAATCACGAAAAAGAGATAGCGCAAATTCATCAAGAACTAGGCTATAAATTGCACCAGCTAGTGGAAACTTCTCGGTTTGAGAACAAACCCATGTATCGCGTGCTGCAAATCAAAGTCGACAAATTGATAGAGCAATGGCAAGACAACACCGTAGCACGCAATCAGATGGAGCATGGTAAATTGATTCGCCATAGTTTGTTTTTGATGGATGAGGTCACTATTGCATGGCTCGCTATTGCCCAAAGAGACGAGTTGTATGACGAGTACCACATGAACTGGCAAACTGTAATTGATAGCTTAGAGACATTGACACAACTGCGTATCAGTATTCAGGACATGGAAGATAGAGGCGGCCCTGAACGAATGAGAAACTATGCGTCAGTGATGATTAGAAGGCTTAACCAGTTGGCAGTCATTAGCCCTTTGAGCCTTGCCTCGCCAACATCGACCAAATCGATTCAGTCACTGAACGATTACATTGAAGGTGAAGTACTCGCCTTAAGCGAAGAAGAACTCTATGACATCACGTCAGACTTATCCCTATCGGTGTTTAACACTTACGACCAAATGCTTTCGGACATCATAGAAACCCTCTACTTACCTTTACCCAGATTGTCCCTAGCATAATCATCGGATTGCTCGCTTGAGACACTCTCAATACCAATAAAAAACCGCAGGTATATACCTGCGGTTTTATTTTGAAATCGTTGAATTCAAGAATTGATTAGCTGTCGTCTTCTGTGAAGTTGGTTGGCAACTCTTGCTTCATCTCGTTCCAGATTTGTGCACTTTCCATACCGTAATGACGAATCACGATTGGTAGTTGATCGCGCTGGCCAGTTTCACACGTTTCTAGAAGCTGACGGTAAAAACGTAGCGCTAAATCACGTGACGCTGGGTTTGAGAAGTAGTAGCTACCCACTCGATCATAAAGCTTTCTCAGGCCATTAAAGATAAGACCGTAGATCTGGTTGCCAGAATGGAACGCTAAACGCTGGAACAACATGTAATCGTAGAAGTTGAACGTCTTCGCGATCAAGATTTCTTGGCGTTTCGCTTCGTCTTTCTCGTTGTCTTCTTTTACGCTTTGCAGGATCTTGTCTGCATATGGAGAAGCTGCGATAAATTCATCCCATGAAGAGGCACTGACAAGCGCTTCACACGACTCAATCACGTTCTGGATAGTACGCTCAGACGCTTCTTTGTTTGCTTTAAATGCATAACGCATGAAGATTGGACTGATGTTAGTACGCGCTGCGAGCAGGTCTTCAACGATGTTCGTTGCGTTATCCACATCAAGTGTCATTAGCGTATCCAAGATATGCAGACCAGACGTCTCCATAAACTGGTTAACTTTCGTTGGCTTACCGTGTTGGATAGTTAACCAGCCATCACGAGCTAAACGTTGCAATACTTCACGCAATGTCGTTCTCGTTACACCGATTAATTCAGAAAGCTCACGCTCAGCGGGTAAAATGGAGCCAGGAGGAAAACGGCCGTTCCAAATGCTCTCGATAATGTATTTTTCTGCGAATCCCGCAGGGCTTTTCGCCTTTATGACCATTCTACTTTTTATCCAATTATTGATTTCACTGGGTCGATAAGACTCATCATACCACTAGTTAACGATTTGAGAAAATTTACGATCAATAAATGAAACGAAGTTTAAATATAGAGTTAATACTCTATTTGTTTCATCAAATTGCTATTGGTAATTTATGAAGCCAAAGACGCGAAATTCATATTTTAAATTCCCGCTATAGGGCACAAAGCAAGCTGTAATAAAGCATTATTGATCACATTTTTTAGATCAAAATATGCAAAATAAAATTGTGCCTAATGGTTAATGTTCTTTATTAATTTATCTTTTCTCGTCATTGAACGTAAATTAAAATCCAAGGTGAATTTTTATAAGCTTTTCATGATATAGTAACGCCGTTTTGATCGCGTTATTACAATTAAAAAGCCGTTTTAGTCGGTAGCATTAAGTTTTGTTGTTGACTATTGATTGACTGAGTGTAGAGTTGCGGTCGAAAGTGAGCGGTGCTTGAGTTTCAGGGGAAGTAACTTGGCAAGACTACAAGAGAACAAAGGATTGTTGTTTTTCTAAGTTATTGTTTAAAAAGGCTAACTAATAAGCCTAATAAACAGAAGCTGAAGCACTATTGTAGTGTCTATTCATAATTTTGTTATAAAGAGAATTATCATGCCGATATCGCTCGGAAACGCCTTTATCAAGAACTTTCTTGGTAAGGCGCCTGATTGGTACAAAGTTGCCATTATAGCCTTCCTAATTGTTAACCCAATTGTATTCTTTCTAATTGATCCATTCGTAGCTGGTTGGTTGTTAGTTGCTGAATTTATTTTCACTCTAGCAATGGCTCTAAAATGCTACCCACTGCAACCGGGCGGTCTTCTAGCAATAGAAGCGGTTGCGATTGGAATGACAAGCCCTGCACAGGTGAAGCATGAGCTTGTAGCCAATATTGAGGTGCTCCTACTACTTGTATTTATGGTAGCGGGTATCTACTTCATGAAGCACCTTTTGCTATTCATCTTTACGAAGATATTGCTTGGTATTCGTTCAAAAACTTTACTTTCACTCGCATTTTGTTTTGCAGCTGCATTTCTTTCAGCTTTCTTAGATGCTTTGACAGTAATTGCCGTTGTTATCAGCGTTGCGGTTGGTTTCTACTCGATTTACCACAAAGTTGCTTCTGGTAACCCAATTGGAGACCACGACCATACTCAAGATGACACCATCACAGAACTAACTCGTGATGACCTAGAAAACTATCGTGCATTTCTGCGTTCGTTACTAATGCATGCTGGTGTTGGTACCGCGCTAGGTGGTGTAACTACCATGGTTGGTGAACCACAAAACCTGATTATTGCCGATCAAGCAGGTTGGTTATTTGGCGAGTTTCTAATTCGCATGTCACCTGTGACACTACCTGTATTTATCTGTGGTTTGATCACTTGTGCGGTTGTTGAAAAGCTAAAAGTATTTGGCTACGGAGTAAAACTTCCTGACAACGTCCGTCAAATCCTCGTTGATTTCGATCGTGAAGAACGTAAGACACGTACAAACCAAGACGTGGCTAAGCTTTGGGTTCAAGGCCTTATTGCAGTTTGGCTGATCGCCGCTCTCGCACTTCACCTAGCAGCCGTTGGCCTAATTGGTCTATCAGTTATCATCCTTGCAACATCGTTTACCGGAGTAATCGAAGAGCACTCAATGGGTAAAGCGTTTGAAGAGGCACTGCCATTTACAGCGCTGTTAGCAGTATTCTTTGCTGTCGTTGCCGTTATCATTGACCAAGAGCTATTCAAGCCTGTTATTGACGCAGTACTTGCTGTCGAGGACAAAGGCGCTCAGCTTGCTTTGTTCTACGTAGCAAACGGACTATTATCTATGGTTTCGGATAACGTATTCGTTGGTACGGTATACATCAATGAAGTGAAAACGGCTCTCATGGAAGGCCTAATTACACGTGAACAATTTGATCTACTAGCAGTGGCAATTAACACTGGTACTAACCTACCTTCAGTTGCGACTCCAAACGGTCAAGCTGCTTTCCTATTCTTGCTAACTTCAGCACTGGCACCGTTGATTCGTCTATCTTACGGTCGCATGGTAGTAATGGCACTGCCATACACCGTTGTATTGGCTTTGGTTGGTTTGATGGGAATTATGTTCTTCCTAGAACCAGCAACAGCTTCTTTCTACGACGCGGGTTGGATCGTTCCTCATAGTGGTGATATCGCTCCGGCGGTATCTAGCGGCCATTAAAATTTGGTTGATTAAGAAACTTATCCACGTTAAAAAGCTCTGAGTATTCAGAGCTTTTTAATTTCATCAATAGGATATTACTTGTGACTATTTTTGCATCACTGAATGACTTCTCGAAGGGACGCTTATCTTGGCTTCTTCTTCTTATCGCAATCGTTTTTTTCGAAGCCTGTGCTTTATTCTTCCAACACGTGATGATGCTTGCACCTTGCGTTATGTGCATTTATGAGCGTGTCGCCATGATGGGAATCGGCGCAGCTGCAATGATTGGTCTTATTGCACCCAATAACCCTCTTGTACGTTGGGTGGCATTGGCGGCATGGGGAGCAAGTGCTTATAAAGGGTTGATGCTGGCGATGCAACATGTCGACTACCAGTTCAATCCATCACCATTTGCAACTTGTGATCTGTTTGTTACCTTCCCTAGCTGGGCACCCTTAAATCAGTGGGTTCCGTGGATGTTTGAAGCATATGGTGACTGTGCGAAGATCGTATGGCAGTTCCTTGGGCTTTCTATGCCTCAGTGGCTTGTTGTGATTTTCGCGGGTAACCTAATTGCTTTCGCCTTTATCGTGATCGCTCAATTCTTTGGTGGTAAGCGCAAAAACCCAATTCAATAATTGATGAGCCTTAAACTCTAATTTCTAACGACATTACACACAAAAGCCGACTACAAGTCGGCTTTTCTTTTTATCTGCATCTCTGTTATTTACCGCAGCATTGCTTAAATTTCTTACCGCTTTCACATGGGCAAAGATCGTTACGACCCACCCCTTTGAATGGGTTTAAGCTCTTTGATTTTTTTCCTACCATCAACTCATCAGCACCAAGTGCGACTTCGTTGATCATAAGATCAAACTGCTCGATGAAATCCGTTAGCGCAGGCGGGGTTTCAATACCCGCATCACGCATCTGCTGTTGCGTTTGCTCTTCATCAATTGCCAACATCATCGTTGTTAACAATGCCTGTAGCATACGTTCAAGGCCATCGTTCAGTACCACATCATGCCACTGCTCTTCAATCATCGGCCAAACGGACATAAAGCCTTCAGCAAAATCAGCTAACTGCTCTGGTTTGTTTTCCGTAAGCGCAAGAATAGAGTACTCGTTACGCAATATGTAGTTGTGCTGCTTGTGAATCTGCTCTTCAACAACTGGCTGAATCGCTTTAAACCCCTCACCTAGAAGAGGCTCTAGCCATGTTTCAGGTGCTAAGGGTTTCGTGGTCAGGTTAGCAGCCAGTACCGCGCCTTCCATAAACAGTGAAGATTCGTCGATTTGAACTTCACCTTTCTCAATTAATGTGTATTGCATGACATCTGGTTTCCCATGAATTTGGCGGCATTATACCCTAGAGGTTATAAGATGCTAGTTGATGTCACTCGATGCTGATGAGTCTTTTAATGACAAACTTCACGCACATCGCTACAATCGCCCTCCTTTTTACCACCAAACTGTATTAGGCAAGCTATGCGAGTTGTATTAGGCCCGATGGAAGGCGTTTTGGACCATTTGATGCGCCAAATCCTAACCGAGATAAACGACTATGATCTTTGTGTGACAGAGTTTGTTCGAGTCATCGACCAACTGTTACCTGATCACGTATTCCATCGTCTGTGCCCTGAGCTTCTGCAAGACTCGCAAACCGCATCTGGCGTACCCGTTCACGTGCAACTTCTTGGCCAAGAGCCAAACTGGATGGCAGAGAACGCGATCAAAGCAGCTGAACTTGGCGCTCGCGGTATTGATTTGAACTTTGGTTGTCCCGCGAGATTGGTCAACAGAAGTAAAGGTGGAGCAGCCCTACTCCAGCACCCTGACCTAATTCACAACGTTGTAAAAGCATGTCGCGACGCGGTGCCTGCTGATATCCCTGTTACCGCGAAAATTCGCCTAGGCTGGGAAAATCCAGAGGACTGCTTTGAGATCGTTGATGCGATTCAATCAGCTGGCGCGAATGAACTGACTGTCCACGCACGTACGAAAGAGGGTGGTTACAAGGCATCTGAGATCAAATGGGAATACATAACTAAAATTCGTGAACGTTTTGATATCCCCTTAATTGCCAATGGCGAGATTTGGAACTACGAAGACGGACAACGCTGTATTGCAACGACAGGTGTTGACTCTTTAATGGTATGCCGTGGTGCATTTAATATTCCGAACCTTGGCAATATGGTGAAATACAACCACCAGCCGATGGCTTGGAATGAAGTGGTAGATTTGCTGATTTACTACTCACAGTTTGAAATGAAAGGCGATAAAGGTTTGTATTATCCAAACCGCGTAAAACAATGGTTTGCGTACTTGCGCCAATCTTACCCTGAAGCGAACGAACTATTCCGAGAGATCCGTACGTTTAATAAAGCAGCACCAATCGTTGAACATATCCAACGATACCGTGATGAGCTACAAGCACGCCTCAATGTAGCTTAAAAACTTGACCTCTCTGTGTGTTAAAAAGGGCGATTAGATCGCCCTTTTCAATACTAAGATTTGTTGCGCTAGTAACAGATTTTGTTCTTTCCTGTTGTTTTCGCTTCGTACAGTTTTTCATCAGCAACTTTGAAAAGCTCATCAAAGCTCGCTAACTGAGTCGAGCCTTTTACAACAACCCCACCAGAAACCGTAAATCCTTCCTTTATTACTTTCTTTGAACTTGCTGCAATTGAATACGCAACTCGTTGAAGAATGAGCTTCATACATTCAATATCTTCATCGTAGATTGCTAGAACAAACTCTTCACCACCGAACCGAGAAGCGACATCAGTGTGGCGAATATTTTCTTTAATGGCTCTCGCGACAGCCTTAATCGCATCATCGCCAACATCGTGGCCATAAGTATCATTAATAGATTTAAAGTTATCGATATCAAATACGGCTAAGGCAATATTCTTTTTCGTGATTTTATTGCGCCAGACCGCTTCCATTCCGCGACGGTTCAATAAACCTGTCATTGGATCTTTCGCTGCAAGCTCTTCAAAATAACGACTTTCTGTACGAGCATTGACTAAAAATAGGGCGACGGTACTCAGTACATAAATAAAGAACGCAACGGCGACACTGTACTTCTCAAATACAAGTAAGTTCTTAAACTCATCCAAAACATTGTATTCATAGAAGATTTTATGATTTGAGCTTAAACGTTCGTGCTCTAAAGCCTCTACTCTCAAAACGTTGTCAGGCATGCTCATTACATTAGAAATGACATGCAACTTGCCCGCTAAGTTGTCCGTCGTTTTGAGTAAGGCGTCGACATCAAAATCAATCGACAACACACCTTGATGTTCGCCTTTCTCATAAATTGGCACGGTTAGGCTAATAACCTGACCGTCATGTCGGTCCAACATAGGTGCGGGGCCAGACATAGTCACTTTCACGGTATCCTGAGCCGTTTTCTGCCAAAACGGTCTTGCTTTCAACGTACTCCAAAGCTCTTGAGTAAAGTACTTTGCGTACGTTTCTGGAGAGGAAATAACGTAGCCTCTCTGATCGATATAGTGGATACCAAGAATGTGCGATTCAATATCATGAAGGAATGAAAGGGAAGGAGCAAAACCCGCTTTTTTTTCAGCCACCTTGAACAGATCACTTCCCGGTTCACACAGTTCTTTTTGACCAACAATCATGTAGTCCAGCTCAACAGCCGGCAGTCCACCTGAATGGGTATTCTCTAGAAGCAAGACATCAATAGGCCATACATAACACAAATCATTTTCTAGCATATGATTGTGTTCTTTGAATAATGGATGGGCAGGATTTGAATAATTGACGAAGCTATAATCTAGAGCTGTCAGAACTTTAACTGCACGATTGACCGCTCGGTCGATTTTAGCGTATTCCAAGTCGATGTAGCGATTCATCGCATCATAGTAGTTTTTGGCTGTCACTAGCATGACAACACAGAGCAAAAACAGAGGGAAGAAGATGACAAACTTGAGGCTGAATCGCCTTTGATTACCCATTGAATACCACGACTGATTATTATTTCCCCTGAATAGCTTAAGCCATTCAGGGGCTGTTTATAGTTTTTAATTTAAGTATTCATAAATTTTAATAAATTAGGTGCTAAGTGTCACTTCACTTGCCATAAACTAGACGTTAAAGGTGTGATCTTGACAGAAAAATGACGCCTATAATCAACTTTATCGCCAGTTTCGCAAAGCTGAAGCAAGTGTTTAGCATTTAAGCCAAGTTTCCATAACGGAATATCAATCAATTGCACATCTTCACTAAAATTCAATGCAACAATTACAGCTTCACTCCCCAGCTGTCTTGCAAAGACCAATACATCATCAGACGCATATAACCACTGAAGACTACCTGATTGTAAACATGGGTAGTTCCTACGTATTGCAATCCAACGCTTATAGACTGGCAACCATTTGGACTTTGCAACCTCTTCCCAAGGGAAACAGCGTCTGTTATCCGGATCCAAACCGCCTTCTAGGCCAACTTCACTGCCATAATAAACACATGGTACTCCTACGTACGTCATCAGCATGATTAATGCTAATTCCATCCGTTTGGTGTCCCCTTTAATCAGAGAAAGAAAGCGCGCAGTATCGTGGCTGTCCAACTGATTCAGTTGGGATAGTTGGTTGTGCCAAGGAATTTTTGCTCTTGCTTCATCTAACCATTCTTTAAAATCCAGTCCACCAATCATGATCGGGTCATAAGCAATATCTTTTTTAGCTACAAATGCTCGCACTGGATGGGCAAAACCATAGTAGTTCATCGCTCCATCCTCTTGGCCGCCTTGCAGCCATTGCGTCGCCTCAAAGAAGTGTTCACCTAACACATACGCATTAGGGTTGGTTGATTTGGTTGCTTGACGGAAAGCTTCCACATAGTGCGCGTTGTTTTTCGCACCATCGCCTTCACCCAACATATGAATGACATCAAAACGCCAACCATCGACAGAATATGGTGGTTTGAGCCAATATTTGATTACGGCCTCTTCACTTTGATAGATGTAATCGCGCACCTGCTCATTTTCAAAGTTCAGAACGGGTAGGCTAGCAATACCTTTCCAGCCAATGTAATTATTGGTTTCTCCCTCGAAGAAGTAATAGTCACGAAAATCTGAATTTGGGTTTCCATACGCCCCAAGACCTTCTTGTTTTATATCGAACCAAGGGTGCTCCACTGAGGTGTGATTAAATACCGCATCCAAAACTACCTTCATTTGCTTGCCATGAATTCGTTCACACAAATCTGCAAACAGTTCATTGCTTCCAAACATTGGATCGATCGTGAAATAATCCGTAGTGTCATACTTATGATTACTTGGTGCAGTAAAAATTGGGTTGAAGTACAACGCTGTCACACCCAACTCATCCAAGTAGTCAAGCTTCTGCTCAACACCTTTTAAATCACCACCGAAAAACTCTCTTGCGCCCGTATTTTGGTGAGACCCAACCGCCTCCCCCCAAGGTTTTACTAAAATTTCTGGGTCGTATTGAGCGTAAGCATTTCGAATCGATTGCTCATCTTGGCTAACCGCAAAGCGATCAGGAAATATCTGGTAGAAGACCTGTTCTTGCACCCAGCGAGGAGGTTGAGACTGCGTGTTCAACTTAAAGTGGAACTCTTTCGGCGGCATACGCTTATGCACGCCTCTGCCATCAAGCCAAAGCTGGTGGTTGCCTTTGATCAGCTTGAACACATAATGGGTGACGTCACGGTCTCGGTTCGCTGCAAATTGTGCTTTCCACAACTGAAGCTCACCAGCATTACCACTAGGCGTCATCTCTATGAGGTATTCTTCGTTGTCTGGTTCACAGCGCACGTGCACGCTGTCAAACTCGATGTTTTCGGTTTTCAAAATGACGGTAAGCCGTTCACCATCAAGAACAAGGCCATCTTCAGTCTGGCTATGGAAGATAAATGGAAGGGTCATGGTAAGCGCTCTTAGTATTGGAATATTCCACTATTTTAATAAAGAGCACCCATCTAAAAATCCTCCTTTTAAAAATACCGTACGGGTCATTTTCTCAAGGAGGATCACATTTGGTAGGCGTAGTCGACAAACACTCTAAGCTAGTTCAACAACAAGCTGTCATCTGCCAACTCCTCTCCACGCACTTTAGAAAACATTTCCAATAAGTCTGGTACTTGCATATTCGCTCGCTGCTCACCCGCAACATCAAGAACAATTTCTCCTTGGTGCAACATTACTGTCCTGTCACCACAGGCCAGAGCATCCTTCATCGAGTGTGTCACCATCATTACCGTAAGATTAAACTCGGTGACAATGCGCTTAGTCAGGTCAATAACAAAAGCCGCCATACGAGGGTCTAACGCAGCCGTATGTTCATCAAGCAGTAGTAGCTTACTGTCTGATAGCGTTGCCATAACTAGACTAACCGCTTGACGCTGCCCCCCAGAAAGCAGCCCAATGCTGTCACCAAGGCGATCTTCAAGCCCTAAACCCAGAATGCTGATGCGCTCTTGAAACAGTTTGCGACGTTTCGCTGAGAGCGCCATCCCCCACCCGCGACGCTGACCCCGCATGTAAGCAAGCGCCATGTTTTCTTCAATGGACAAATCCCCACAAGTACCAGCTAGTGGGTCTTGGAATACGCGAGCACATTGAGTGGCGCGTTGTGCAACCGTCTTACGCGTTACATCTCGCCCCCCTATGATCACTTGCCCACCAATCATTGGCGTTTCGCCCGTCACCGCACCAAGTAGCGTTGATTTACCCGCGCCGTTGGATCCAATCACGGTGAGGAACTGATGTTCAGGTACTTCTAAAGACACCCCTTTTAACGCTCTGTTTTCCAAAATAGTGCCGGGATTGAAGGTCACTTGAATATCATTGAGTTCAATCATAGTGCCTCTCCTGATCCATTTTTCGATGCCGCTTGTTTTGCATTCGACACTCGTTGTTTGGCTTTCATTCTCTGTTTCAATTTCGGCGCAATTAAAGCTACCGCGACGAGTACGGCTGTAACCAAATTTAGATCCGATGCTTGTAGGCCAAACATTCCCGAACTCAGGGCAAACGCAACTGCTAGGCGATAAAGCACCGAACCAATAATCACCGCACAAACTGCAACCCAGATTTTCCGCCCTGGAATAAGGGTTTGTCCAAGAATAACCGCCGCAAGACCAACTACGATGGTACCCACACCAGAGGTGACATCGGCAAAGCTGTTGGTCTGAGCAAATAACGCCCCAGCAAAACCAACAAATCCGTTAGACAGCGCTAAGCCAAAGTAAGTGTAAAAGCCAGTACTCGCCCCTTGCGCTGCCACCATTCGGGCGTTTACCCCTGTCGCTCTTAACCCTAAACCGAAATCGCTGTTAAGAAGACGCACGACAAATAGCGCGGAAAATAATACCAGCACACCGACAATCAAAGGTCGGATATACATAGCATCGCCGATCGATTCAAAAGGGGTAAGAATCGTGTCTTCTCCAAGCAACGCCATGTTCGGCTTGCCCATGATGCGAATGTTGATAGAAAACGCCGCAATCATGGTAAGAATGGAAGCGAGTAGATGAAGAATGCCACAACGAACCGCTAGAAAGGCGGTCACCCACCCTGTCATGCCACCAGCAATGACTGCCATTCCTGTCGCAATCCAAGGATTGATACCCGCCACAATAGCGGTTGCGGCAACGGCGGCGCCCATAGGAAAGCTACCATCAACACTTAAATCAGGGAAATCTAGTACTCGAAACGTAAGGTAGACGCCCAAGGCAACTAAACCGTAGATAAGGCCTATCTCGAGGGCACCAAAAAAAGCAAATGCAGACATAACTGCTCCTTTCTGCACAAGTCAGGTCGACGTTAAACCGACCTGAACACGACTATTACTGAATGCTAGTCGCACGTTTCACAACAGAGCTCGGTAGTTGAATACCCAGCTTAGTTGCCGCACCTTCATTCACAACCAGATCAGAGCCTGTTGCTACTTTGACATCTAACTTGCCAGGCTCCTGCCCTTCCAAAATCGCAGCAACATAGTCAGCAGTTTGAACACCAACCTGATAGTAATCAAAACCTAAACTGGCAATCGCTCCTTTTTCTACATAAGAAGTCGCCCCACCAAAGACGGGTTTCTTCGCCTGATTCGCTGCGACGATCATACCTTCAATCGCGCTAGCTACTGTGTTATCTGTCGGTGCATAAATCACATCTGACTTAGCTGCAATAGCTTGAGTCGCAGATTGTACATCTGCGCTCTTTAGTGCCGTCGCTTCTACCACTTCAAGGCCATTTGCTTCCGCGCTCTCTTTTAACAGCTGTACCAGTGTCACTGCATTCGCCTCTCCAGGGTTGTAAACCACGCCAATGGATTTGGCTTTCGGCAAAATTTCTTGAATCAGTGCAACGTGCTGCGCCACAGGAGACAAATCAGAAAGACCTGTGACATTTTTACCCGGCTGATGCATGGATTTAACTAACTTAGCGCCTACAGGATCCGTTACTGCAGTAAACACAACTGGAATAGAACGAGTGGCAGAAACCAAAGCCTGTGCTGATGGTGTTGCTATGCCCACAAGCACATCTGGGCTTTCACCCACATATTGACGTGCAATCTGTACCGCTATAGCTGGGTTACCTTGTGCCGTTTTGTAGTCAAACTCCAAATTCTTCCCTTGCTCATAGCCTTTTGCTTTCAGGCCATCTATCAAGCCCTGACGAGTCGCATCGAGTGCAGGGTGTTCTACGATTTGTGAAACCGCAACAGTGGCAGTGTTAGCAAGTACGTTGGCAGAGGAAAAAACAGTGGTCGCGGTAAGAATGGCAGTAGCTAATAAATGTTTCGTTTTCATCATGACTCCTTGATGTCTCTTCGTCCTTGAACTGAAAGCCTCTTCGAAAATGAATGCTCAACAGAAATAATGAGGAAGATGGGATGTTGTGTTTAAAACTGCGCACTTTTTGTGCATCTGTTTTTCATTATTAACGCTAAGTCTCGGGAAAGAAAAGCAAGATTTAACAACAAAGTAACATTTGTGATCTCGCAATCGGTACGTAAAGCGGTTATTGCAAATAAGAAAGGAGTGAAATAAGAACTGCGGGCATAAAAAATGGAGTGGCAATTGCACACTCCATTTCAGTGATAGTGATTAGTTTCGATGTTTAGAACCAGCGCTCGAGTGCTGTCTTATCTAGTTGGCGGAATGCTCGGTTTAAGATCACCGCCAATTCTTTGTATCTTGGACGCGCTTTTACTGGTTCAAGTGCGAAACCTGACTCAGTGATCTTCTGGTGTAATTCACGGTACCAAGACGCCAGCGTAGGCGGCAGCTTAGTATTTGAACGACTACCCAACCACCACATGCCTTGCAGTGGCATACTGATCGCGAATAATGCAACCACGATGGCTTGCGGTAGCGCGTTGTAATTATTAAAAGCCATTTGAGTGAGCACACTGATCGCCGCGACTGCTGGCATCACTTTAATGCCAAAGCGCGTTGCTTTGATAATGCGTTGTTCGGGAAAAATGGCGTTCAGCTCTTTACGAACCGGCCAGATCTCCATGTAGCGTTGGCCGTCTTTCAGGCTATGGATCAATCCGACTTGTTTGCTCATACCGCTCTCTCACTAAAAAATAGTTGAACATTTCAACTGAAGGCGCAAAAAATTGATGAAAGTTAATATTCTTTCAAAATTTTTTTGTTATCATTGCCTATTATCGCTATCCTTTGCAGACCCTCAATCTCATTGTTGCCGTTATTTACAATTTAAGCAACTCCGAGATTCCTATCTGCACGGATCGCATCATAGTGATGGATGGGTTCATCACTATTCTTTTATATGGAATTAGAACAATTTTTGACCAAGATTAGTGCGCAGCCTTGCTGGTATCGTCTATTCTTGTGATTGATTTTCATCCTTAACTGATTTTTTTGTCAGACGAATAAACAGGTAGTCATACATGTCTAAGCTAGTTTTAGTTTTAAACTGTGGTAGTTCTTCTCTTAAATTTGCTGTTGTTGATGCAGAAACAGGTGCAGAGCACCTAACAGGTCTTGCAGAGTGTCTTGGTCTTCCAGAAGCTCGTATGAAATGGAAACTTGACGGCAAGCACGAAGCTCAACTTGGTGCAGGCGCAGCTCACGTAGAAGCACTATCATTCATGGTAGAAACTATTCTTGCTTCTAAGCCAGAGCTTAAAGCTAACCTAGGCGCTATCGGTCACCGTATCGTACACGGTGGTGAGCAGTTCACTCAATCTGCACTGATCACTGATGAAGTTCTAAAGGGTATTCAAGACGCTGCAACTTTCGCACCTCTTCACAACCCAGCACACCTTATCGGTATCGAAGCTGCTAAAGTAAACTTCCCAGAGCTTAAAAACGTTGCTGTATTTGACACTGCGTTCCACCAAACTATGCCTGAAGAGTCTTTCCTATACGCTCTTCCATACAACCTATACAAAGAGCACGGCATCCGTCGTTACGGCATGCACGGTACTTCACACCTGTTCATCACTCGTGAAGTTGCTAACCTACTAGACAAGCCAGTTGAAGAAGTAAACATCATCAACTGTCACCTAGGTAACGGTGCTTCTGTTTGTGCAATCAAGAACGGTAAATCTGTAGACACTTCTATGGGTCTAACTCCTCTTGAAGGTCTAGTAATGGGTACTCGTTGTGGTGACATCGATCCAGCGATCATCTTCCACCTACACGACGCTCTAGGTTACTCTGTTGAACAAATCAACAACATGCTAACTAAAGAGTCTGGTCTTGCTGGTCTAACTGAAGTGACTTCTGACTGTCGTTTCGTTGAAGACAACTATGGTGAGAAAGAAGAAGCAACTCGCGCAATGGACGTGTTCTGTCACCGTCTAGCTAAATACGTAGCGGGTTACACAGCTTCAATGGAAGGCCGTCTAGACGCAATCACTTTCACTGGCGGTATCGGCGAGAACTCTGGCCCTATCCGTGAAATGGTTCTTAACCGTCTAGCTATCTTCGGCATCGAAGTAGACAGCGAAGCAAACCTTAAAGCACGTTTCGGTGGTGAAGGTACTATCACTACTGCAAACAGCCGTATCCCAGCAATGGTTATCTCTACTAACGAAGAGCTAGTTATCGCTGAAGACACTGCACGTCTAGCAGGTCTTTAATGATTAAACTGGCTAGCCGATTGGCTAGCCAGTTTTTCTTCCAAAGAATTTATTAGGGGCTTAACTCCTATTCTCTGAATTTTCATGGAATAAGAGTTGAGCTTTTATCCCCCCAATAGCTAAAGGTACTCTACGAATGTCTCGTACTATTATGCTTATCCCTGCAAGTGCTGGTGTTGGTCTAACTAGCGTAAGCATGGGTGTTCTTCGCGCAATGGAGCGCAAAGGCGTTAAAGTTTCTTTCTACAAACCAATTTCACAGCCACGTTCTGGCGGTGATCAACCAGATCTAACTTCAACTATCGTTGGCTACAACAGCGATATGAAGATTGGTCAACCTGTAGCGATGTCTGTTGCTGAAAGCCTAATCGGTAACGACAACATGGACGAGCTGCTAGAAACTGTTGTTGAGCGTTACAACCAAATCAACAAAGATGCAGACGTAACACTTATCGAAGGTCTAGTACCAACTCGTAAGCACCCATTCGCTAACCAAGTGAACGCGGAAATCGCAGCTACACTAGGTGCGGAAATCGTTCTTGTTGCAACTCCTGGTACAGATAACCCAGCTCAACTTAAAGAGCGCATTGAAGTAGCATGTTCTAACTTCGGTGGTACTAAGAACAAGAACATCTCTGGTGTAATCATCAACAAGCTAAACGCACCTGTTGACGAAGCTGGCCGTACTCGCCCTGACCTATCTGAAATCTTTGACGATGCAGACAGCGCGAAGCAAAACGAAATGAAAGTGATGGAAATCTTCAACACTTCTCCAATTCGTGTACTAGGTTGCGTGCCATGGAGCATCGATCTTATCGCTACTCGTGCAATCGATATGGCTCAGCACCTAAACGCTGACATTATCAACGAAGGTGACATCGCAACTCGTCGTATTAAGAGCATCACTTTCTGTGCACGTTCTCTGCCAAACATGATTGAGCACTTCAAACCAGGCTCTCTACTTGTTACTTCTGCAGACCGTCCAGACGTTATCGTTGCAGCTGCACTTGCAGCAATGAACGGCGTTGATATCGGTGCAGTGCTTCTAACTGGCGGTTACGACATCCCAGAAGAAATCGTGGGTCTATGTAAGCCAGCATTCGAAACTGGTCTACCGATCTTCAAAGCACAAGGCAACACTTGGCAAACTTCTCTGAACCTACAGAGCTTCTCTATCGAAGTTCCTGCAGACGATAAAGAGCGTATCGAGTTCATCAACGAGCACGTTGCTGGTCACATCGACGGTAACTGGATCGAGTCTATGACTGAAGGTACTCAAAAGTCTCGCCGTCTAAGCCCACCAGCATTCCGTTACCAGCTAACTGAGTTCGCTCGTAAAGCTGGCAAGCGTATCGTTCTTCCTGAAGGTGACGAGCCACGTACAGTTAAAGCTGCGGCTATCTGTGCTGAGCGCGGCATCGCGGAGTGTGTGCTTCTAGGTAACCCAGACGAAATCCGTCGCGTTGCAGAGCAGCAAGGCGTAACACTAGGTGCTGGCGTAACTATCATCAACTCTGATGAAGTTCGTGAAAACTACGTGGCTCGTCTAGTTGAGCTACGTGGCGCGAAAGGCATGACTGAAGTTGTTGCTCGCGAGAAACTACAAGACTCAGTATTCCTAGGCACTATGATGCTTGAGAACGACGAAGTTGACGGTCTAGTTTCTGGTGCGGTTCACACTACAGCGAACACTATCGTTCCTCCGTTCCAAATCATCAAGACTGCACCTGATGCGTCTATCGTATCATCTGTATTCTTCATGCTACTGCCTGACCAAGTATTGGTTTACGGTGACTGTGCGATCAACCCAGATCCAACAGCGGAACAGCTAGCTGAAATCGCTATCCAATCTGCTGATTCTGCAGCAGCATTCGGTATCGACCCACGCGTTGCTATGATCTCTTACTCTACTGGTGAATCTGGTAAGGGTGCAGACGTAGATAAAGTGCGTGAAGCAACTAAGATTGCTCAAGAGAAACGTCCAGATCTAGTGATCGACGGTCCTCTACAGTACGACGCAGCGATCATGGAAAACGTAGCTGCTTCTAAAGCGCCTAACTCTCCAGTAGCAGGTAAAGCGACTGTATTCGTATTCCCAGACCTAAACACTGGTAACACGACTTACAAAGCGGTACAACGTTCAGCTGACCTAGTATCTATCGGTCCAATGCTGCAAGGTATGCGCAAGCCTGTAAACGATCTATCTCGCGGTGCACTAGTAGACGATATCGTATACACAGTTGCTCTAACTGCGATTCAGGCAGATCAAGCTGACCAAGCAAAAGAGAAAGCAGTTAACTAATAACCGCGCTTCTTGCAAGATAACAAAACCTCGCCTCGGCGAGGTTTTTTTTTGCCTTTTGGTTTGATTAATCAATAAATCACCAAAAACAAAGCAGCCCCAGAAAGCACACAGCCAATCATTACCGGTGCCACTTTTGCCGACAGCGCTTTATCCCCTATCGCAACGACCATCCCCATCTTAACGATGGTATTTACAGACGCAGCAATCAAAATACCAAGTGCGGCAGTCGTCACACTCAAGGTTTGGGTACTTTGTCGTCCAAGAGCCAACGAGATAGCATCGACATCGGTGATGCCTGAAAGCGCAGATAATATCAATACCCCGGCATTACCAAACCAGTCTGACAGCGCATGGGACAACAGCATAATGGCCGCCAACACTACGCCAAAGAACAGTGCCGATTGAAGTGCTAAAGGGTTACGCTGTTTATTAGATTGCTCCACTTTCCCTATCTCGCTCCGACGCCATATCCACCAAGCAGGCAGATAAAGAGCGACCATCATGATGAGCACTATTGGCCACAATAAAGCGACTAATTGCGGGTTAATCACCGAGAGAACGATTAACAAACGAGGGAACATAGTCCCACAACTCAGTAGTATGCCACTGGCAAGCAAAGGGCTTATATTGGCTTGCTCACGAGAGAGGTGAGAAAACTGTAGCGTAAGTGCGGTAGAAGAACTTAACCCAGCAAAGACAGACGTAAACAAAATGCCCCGCTTCGCGCCACCAATCTTAATCGCGAAGTAACCCACAAATGAAATACTGGCAATTAGTACGACCATCCACCAGATTTCATAAGGGTTGAGCGCACTCCAAGGACCATAAGCTTGATTCGGAAGAAGTGGTAATAAAACGATGGAAATGAGTAGCAGACGTAAAGCTGCATCAAGCTCATACTCTTGCAGCCTTTGTAGGGCATGGTGAAGCTCTTTCTTATTATCGAGTACAACAGCAGTAATGACCGCTGCTGCAGCTGCCAAAACAGGTTCGCCAGAAACGGTCAAACAGCCAAGAACAAAAGTAATCACTAAGCTAACCACACCTGTGATGCTAATGTCCTCACTCTTTCGTTGTTGAATGACAAATGCGATACAAGCAAGGATAACCAGTGCGATTAGAGCAAAGCCAATCAGTAAAGGGGTATAGATATTGGCAAGAATCCCAACCAAACCACCAAGTAATCCAACTAAGGAAAAGGTTCGAATACCTGCCACACGGCTACCTTCGACACTATTGCGCATCACCCAACCACGTTGTGTGCCCACAATCGCACCCAGTAATAGTGCAATAAACAGATTCCAAATTAGCTGCTCACCACTGACGAACTCATTGATATCCATTTCCCACCTCACAAAAGATCGGTTTCATATCATAAGTTTAAGTCGTTTCGCTCCTAATGTTGTGAGTATCACCATAAAAAACAAACTATAAACTAGATTTCCTTCTGCAAGGATAATGAGCTAACGAAACGCCCTGTCGCACGCCATATAAATAATGTCATTGGCCCACTAACAAGGCCGTCAATCATGTAGTGCCACCCTAGCGAAAATGAACCAACAAAAATAATGCTAGCGAACAAGCCAAATAGGATACCTAGCTTTTTATTTACCTTATTCATCCCAAGCATCATTAAAACCGCCATCGATACATGCATACTTGGCATTGCTGAAATACCGCTTCCAAGCATTTCTTTCCCGTTGGCATAAGCGTGCCATAGGTCATCTTGAGTTTTGAGTGCCATTACTCCAGTTAATTGATGTGACTCCAGCCAAAGGTTGTGTTGATTCAATATAAACATCAGTGCGTCATAATCATGGTTAGTCGGGTTTAGTCTTGCGGTAAAGGCAGGCCCGGCACACGACAGGGTCATTGCGACAACCATACCCAAAATAGTCCAACAAAGTATCCAGCTTAATAGATATTGTGAATGAAGATCTGATGGCCTAAGAAGAAGGAAATAGCTTAGTGTTCCCCATAGAAGAAAAAACCAAATTTTATAGCTATAGTTGATGGCTAAAATGACATATGGCGATGTAAATATTGAATGAAAAACAAGCCAAGGTTCGTGCCCACCAAGTAACCAGAAGTCGAGATCGTGAAAGAGAAGGTCAAACTCAAAAGGATGAACAAGAGGAATTAAGCCTTTCATGGTCGAA
>Ga0209379_10001020_pt1 | contig 19651 bp, 13 predicted proteins | sample tdDd001_FD_187124 | JGI IMG/M metagenome (GOLD analysis project Ga0209379, IMG submission 187124) | Marine sediment microbial communities from the Atlantic coast under amendment with organic carbon and nitrate - tdDd00.1 (SPAdes)... | ecosystem: Environmental > Aquatic > Marine > Coastal >...
TTACGAATGTTTATAATGGCCACTTCAACAAGGTTGAGATGAGTAAGAATGTTACCGTAGTGCCAACTGCGAGTATAGCAACACTTTTTGATCACTCGGTATTAGAACAAGATAGGCAAACTCTAGGGAATGAGCTTGTTTACGAAATGGTCGCTATGTTCTATGAGCGCTCAGCCAGCCTAATCAAAGATATTCAAGTCAACGGCTCTACAGAAACTCTTGAACGGGCCGCTCATAGCCTTAAAAGCTCTGCGGGAGCCGTTGGATTAATTGCACTAAGCAAAGCCTGTGAGGAGCTGGAAATAGCTTGTAAGACAGGGGCTGATGAACAGGAATTAAAGTCGTTCTCCAAGGCATTATTATCTATCTATGCACCGTCTATTGATAAGTTAAAAGTGGAGTTTCAGTAATACCCAGCAGAGCAGTCCAAAAGGGGCTGTGCCGAATAAATCGACAAGGGATGCCATCTGGCATCCCTTTTTGCTACCACTGATCCACATTTTAACAAAATTGACGTTCATACAACCTAAAAGGCAGTTCTGTTCATATTTTTACTCAATTCTTTATTACTTGTTCCCAAAAAATATGCATCATTTATATGGCAACTGATTGCTTTTGAAGTGTAACGGAAGCGGACAGTAACGATAGCTCCTGAAGAGCTTATATTATTATATTTTTCAAAAGGATGGAAAAGATGTCATTATCACACGTAATTTTAACGGTACTTAGCAGCCGTGATGTAACTGGTTACGATATCACGAAAGAGTTTTCCCATAGTATTGGCTATTTTTGGAAGGCAAGTCACCAGCAGGTATATCGTGAACTGAATAGAATGGCCGATAAGGGATGGGCTAGTTTTCGACATGAACAGCAAGTCAGCAAGCCTGACCGAAAGGTCTATTCCATCACAGATCTAGGACACAAGGCCCTGTTGGAATGGTTCCGGAAGCCAACTCGTACTCCAACTGTTCGCGATGAGTTCTCAGCTAAATTATCTGTTTGTAATTTTCATCATTCAGCGCCTATGCAGCAACAGCTCGAAGCACTGATTCAAGAATCTCATACATTAATGAACAACTACGAGGAACTGGAAAAAATCTATTTTCCTGATCACAAAAAATTGGATCGCCAGTCTCGTCTAAACCGTTTAACTCTACGTCGTGGCGTACATATTCGACAGGCTTGGGTTAATTGGGCTGAAGAAGTTCTTGTTGAGTTAAAAGCGATGGATAGCGCAGTAAATACTCGGGTAGAAAAAGACAAAGAGATTGCGTAGTAATACAGCTATTACATCAACGTAAATGTTAAAGTACAAATAAAACTATAAGTAAAGAAATGACATTTTTAGCACAAGAGTACAATTAGAGGTTCACCCAATGAGTTTAACGATAAAAAATAAACTGTATGCACTTTTGTGCATACCGCTACTCATCATGAGTCTCTTCTTTATTACAAGTCTATTTAATACTGAAGAGTCTGTCCTTGAGACTGAAAGTAACAACGTACAAGAAAAAGTATCAAAGTTATTAAATGACAACCTGAAAAATCAGGTTGATACTGTTACTCGCTCAATATCTTATGATTATGAGAGAACTAAGCAGGAAAATATCGAAGCACAGTTAGTCGCGGAAATAACAACATTTAAAAATACAATCGAAAGGTTCTATCGCGAAAGTAGCTCTACAGCTGAGGCTGAAACCATAATTTATGCCTTTATCAACCAATACCGTTGGGATAATGGTCGATATATTTTTGCATATGATGCAACATCAATCATTAACAAGGCAAATGGCACTAACAAAAGTATTCTGGGTACCAGCTCCTTTGATAAACAGGACACCAATGGTAACTATTATGCCCGTAATATTGTTAGTTCGGCAAAGAACAATCAAGTTGGCTTCACTAGCTATCATTTCTTGAACCCAAAAACCAATCAATCCGAGGAAAAGCTAACTGCATCGGTTTATTTTGAACCGTTAAACCTAGTTATAGCAACCGGTGAATACATCAGTGCCCTTAAAGAGGATGGATATCAAGCGGCTCTGAATACTATTAGCTCTTCAAAGTATGGTCAAAATGGTTACTTCTGGGTGCAAGATAGAAACGGAAAAATTCTAGCTCATCCAGATTCATCGATAATAGGCACTGTTATTCCGTCAACAACTAAGAAAGTGGCCGATATTATCGAAGGTAAGCCTGAAGTATTTACAAAAATAGTGCATACCAATCCCACGACGAAAGAACAAGAAACAAAGTTTGTCTATGCTCGAAATATTTTTCCTGAATGGGGCTGGACTATTGCGACGGGAACATATGATAGCGACGTTACTAGTATTCAGGAAGGTTTGACAAGCGCTACAGCAGAAATTTTTAGTGATAAAGTTTATATGAGCATTTCTATTGCGACTGCCTTGCTCATTGTTGCTCTTCTCGTAGCGGCCTTTTCAATCAGTAAAATTGTCAAAGGTTTGGTGATCCTTAAAGAGCGTATTGATACGTTATCTACCGGAGAAGCTGACTTAACCTCTCGGATTGAGATAACTTCGCGAGATGAGCTTGGCGATATCGGTAATTCTGTTAATAATTTTATTGTTTATCTGCAATCGATGATTCTGGAGATATCTCAAGCCTCTTCGCATATCACTGAAGGTGTTAAGCAACTAAATGTGCAGTCGGAGCAAAATAACCAGGCATTGATCCAGCATGCCTCTGAAACAGATCAAGTTGTAACTGCTATTACTGAAATGAGCTCAACGGCAGACACTGTGGCGCAGAGTGCTACTGAAACGGCGGCCAATACGCAAAAAGCCAATGACGAGGCGTTGATGGCAAAAAATGATGTTCTTGAGGCATCGAATAGCATGACACTTTTAGTGGATGAAGTAGATACGGCATCGTCGAGCATTAACACCATGAATGAAAATACCTTACAGGTTGTTAATGTACTCGGAGTCATTGGTGAAATCGCTGATCAGACAAACTTACTGGCGCTTAATGCGGCTATCGAAGCCGCACGAGCTGGGGAGCAAGGGCGTGGTTTTGCCGTGGTTGCCGATGAAGTTCGTTCGCTTGCAGCGCGCACCCAAACTAGCACTGCAGAGATTAATGAAATTCTGCTTAAATTGCGTCAAGATGCTTCCAATGCCGTTGCTGCAATGGAGATTACGAAAGAAAGCTGTGTACGTACCGCTGAAAATGCAGGGCGTGTATCAAACAGTTTGGATTCGATGACCGGCTCGATTGTGGAAATAAATGATCTTAGTACTCAGATTGCGACGGCTTCTGAGGAGCAAAGTTTGGTAACCGAAGAAGTTAGCCGAAGTATGAACAATATCCGTGAGATGGTTCATGACTTAACTCAAAACGGACAGTCTACAGTCGATAGTACACAAAGTTTGGCGGCTGCCAATACGCAATTGAGCGTCTTGGTCAGTAAGTTTAAACTACAGTAAGGTTTTTAGTTCAATACAAAAGTAGCTAGCAACCTTGCATTTTGTACCATGATGGTAAATCTATAGCAGCAGTGGTTTCCTCTGCTGCTATTTTATTTTTCTAAAGTAATCGACTAGGCAAGTGGTGCAACAATTCGTGTCATGTCTGCTAATGTTTTTATGAATTTCTTGATTATTGTATTTCACTGGGTGTATAAGAGTGAGTATTACTCGATAACGACAGTTTCCTTGTTCTAACGCAATGTGTAAGCAAAATCAGTTGGTTATAAAGCAAGGACAAGTCACAAATGCCAAGAAAAATGAAATCAGTTATAAACACAATTTATGAATCAAAACTTGCAGAGTTAAAAAGCAAAATTGATACTCTTCATGCACCAGTTAAGCTTACTATCGTAACCGTTGGTGATGATCCGGCAAGTAAAGTATATGTTCGCAATAAAATCCGCCTCTTTGATGAGCTAGGTCTTGAATGTAATCATGTCATTCTTGCTGAAGAATCAACGAAGCAAGCAGACCTCGATGTGCTTGCACAGAAAGCCAAGCATCCTATTTTATTTCAACTTCCGTTGCCAAACGGGCTAATTGCACCGGATCTTCCGGCTCATGTTGATGTTGATGGTTTCGGCTCAGAGGCTCTAGGCCAACTGGTATTAGGGCAGAACGCCGTTCTTCCTTGCACTGTACAAGCGACGATAGATATTATTTCTGCGCATTGTGGTGAGTACAACTTTTCAGGGTTGAAAGTGGCTGTGGTTGGCCGTAGCAATATCGTCGGTAAACCTCTGGCTATTGAGCTAATTAATCGTCAAAGTACGGTAGCAAGCTTTAACAGCCGTTCTGATCTCGCTGCAGTCGATTGGAATAGATATGATGTTATCGTGGTAGCAACGGGGGCTCACGGTATTTTGGACAACTCCCAGTTTATTGAAGGCCAGCTTATCATCGATGTGGGGATCAACCGCGTTGATGGCAAACTGGTGGGAGACATCAAGCATCATGACGGAATTTTTTCTGCGGCGGCAATCACACCAGTACCTGGAGGAGTAGGTCGGCTGACTTGTCTGCATGTTTTGGGTAATGCGATTAAACTTGCCGAGTGCCCATAGTACTGATCCGTGTTGTATATCGGGCTCAACATAATGTTGAGCCCGAGACCGTAAGCATGTTTATTCTAATAATAACTAGAGCATCATTACTTGAGCCGTCAATAAAATAGAACCAAAGACAAGTAGGAATATCACGATCGGCAGCACAAATTTAACCCACTTGTTAAATGGGATATCCAACATCTGTAGCGTGACCAATACTAATCCGGTTGGCGCTAGGAACAACATCGCATATTGCCCCCAGTTATAGGCTGATACAACAATATCCCGAGGTATGCCTACCGTATCTGCCAGTGGAGCCATAATTGGCATCGACAAAACTGCCAGCCCAGATGATGAAGGAACGACTAATCCAAGTAGGAAGAATACAAACATTTGAGAAACAGCAAATACACTACCGTGCATACCTGAAACCAAATCAGAGGCATAAGCGAGGATAGTGTCAGAAATCATTCCTTGTTCAAGTACGATATTTACACCACGAGCCATACCAATAATCAGCGATACTGCGACTAATTCAGATGCTCCTTGGGTAAAGGCTTCTACCGCTTCTTTCTCTTTAAGCCCAGAAATGAAGATAATTATAATGGCAATCGTTAAGAACGATGCGGCCATTTGAGGGAACCACCATCCTCCCATTGAAACGCCCCAAACCATCATGGGAAATGCTATCGCAAATAGAAATAGAATGATCTTGCGACGCACGGTGAAAGGCACTTTTTCTTCTAGGCTTTTGCCCTTTAAAAAGCGTTCTTTGAAAGACTCTCTGTCAGAGTAGGTATATGAGAATGAAGGATCGGCTTTGATTTTTTTACAATACCAATACAAGTAGCCTATAACGGTAATTGTCCCGACGACTAAGCCAAAAGAGCGAACCCCTAAGCCTTCAGTGAATGAAATACCTGCTGCATTCGATGCAATAACAACTGAGAAGGGATTAATTGTTGAGAAAGCAGTGCCTATTGATGCGGCAAGAAATATAGCGCCGACACAAACAATAGAGTCGAAACCAAGAGCGAGAAAAATGGGAACAAGAATAGGATAGAAAGCAACGGCTTCTTCTTCTAAGCCGCATGTGGTGCCTCCAAGTGCCATTACAATACAAACCAGAGCAACAAAAAGAAATTCACGTCCTTTGGTTTTTTCCGATAGAGTGATTAACCCAGCGTTAAATGCGCCGGTTTTGTTTATAACGCCAATCATTCCTCCAAGAATTAAGATGAAAACAATAATATCGGCACCTTCAATGGTTCCCTCTACCATGCTAACCGCGATATCTCCTAAGCCTTTGGGAGATTGCTCAAGTTGCTGATAAGTATCTGGTATTGCGATAGGCTTCCGTATTGTGCCATTGATGAATTGGTCAATATCTATATTTATATCGAGCTTTTTTAGTTCACTCTGAGTTGCTGCCACTGTTGTTATATCACCGAATGGACTGGCAACTTGCAAGGTATTATCACCTGAACTGTAAGATAGCTTTGAATATGAACCCGCAGGAACAACCCATGTAAGGCCAATAGCAACTATCATTATAATAAATAAAATCGTAAAGGCGGTTGGAAATTGAATTGTTCGTTTTGATTCTTTTGCGATGAGCATAATACATCCCCTAGATAATTATTTGGCGCGGGAAATGCCTACCAAGTAAAAAATAAAATATTACTTAACAAGCGAAAAATATACCGATGATGTCGCAAATTAAGAATGTGAAATATTATTCATTGTTATTATGTTCTCATAATTTCAATTCATCAATGATGGATTAGAGCAAAGAATAGTAAATGTATTTACAGTGATCACCGTGTTGTTATATTAATTTCTAGTTAAGGTTTTTAGTAATCTGTGTTTTCATTAATGTAGCTAACGCTGTATTTTAATAAAAGTTGACTAAACTGAGATTGATATCACATACCTCTTCATCGAACAGAAGTAACCTTCTTCTTTGAACAATTACTGATATAGCTTTTATGAACAATGTTTCCTCACCGTCCTCTGAATTCAATTCAATCCTCTTTCGTCACCATCTTCATCAGCATCCTGAGCTCTCACGGCGCGAGGAAAATACTGCGAAGCTGATAGCCACGCAATTACAAGCTTTTGGGCTAACTCCAAGTACTGGGGTAGGGGGAAATGGCGTTATCTGTACTATCGATAGTCATCAGCCCGGAGAGACTACCCTGCTGAGGGCTGATTTCGATGCACTTCCAATCACGGAGAAGAATAGCTTCCCATACTGCTCTCAACATGACGGTGTTATGCATGCTTGCGGCCATGATGGACATACCGCAAGTTTAATGGTTGTCGCCCATGAGTTATCCATTAATCCACCAACAACCGGAAAAGTGGTATTACTGTTTCAACCCGCTGAAGAGACAGGGACCGGAGCTGCAAGTATGTTACGCGATAGCTGGTTAACGGCTCAGCATATCGATAATGTTTTTGCCTATCACAATCTTCCTGGCTACCCGCTACATACTGTTATCGTCAAACCTGATTCGTTTGCCTGCGCATCGACCGGTATAACTATTGAGCTGGAAGGTAAAACTTCGCATGCCGCCAGGCCTGAAAACGGCACTAGTCCCATCACGGCGATGCTCGATATTATTCAGTACCTACAGCGCATGCCGGACAAATATAGTGAAGCTTTTAGCTTGGTAACGATTGTTCATGCCTCTTTGGGCGAAGAGGCATTTGGTACATCTCCTGGGCTGGCCACAATCATGGCAACCTTGAGGAGCGATAATAGCGCTGTGCTTAATGCTATGAAGAAAGACTTGTTAGATACGATTTCGAGTATCTCTTCCGAAGAGGGCTTAATAAATCATGTCAAATGGCAGGAATCGTTTAATGCGGTTGTTAATTCACCGAAGCATTGTGAGATAGTTCGTCGGCAAGCACTGCAGGTAGGATTAACAGTGCAAGAACTTGAAGAACCTATGCGGTGGTCTGAAGATGTTTCTGAATTTCTAATTAAATGGCCCGGTGCGTTATTCTGTATTGGTAGCGGTACAGAACATCCCGAGTTGCATAATCCGGACTATGATTTCCCCGATGCTTTGATTGACAGTGCGAGTTCACTTTTTCTTAGTATCATTAATCACCTACATCGTGCTTAAAAATGCTGTGAGCGCTGCACTTGCAGTGCTCGCGTGCTGGATTTTCGCCCAAAGAGTTTACGAGCGACTATACTTCTGACAATTATCAATACAGGGCATTGTTAATGACTTAGCCCAGTTCTCAGCTCAATTCTGAAGATCAACTCTGACTATATAAGGTTTAAAGAATAAGCTGATTAGGAGTAGAGATGGAATTGTTAGAAGGTCTATTTGGTGTAATTGGCGATCTTACGTGGGGATGGGCACTGATACCGTTCCTTGTTGTTCTGGGGCTCTTCTTTACTCTCGTGACTGGATTTGTCCAATTTACTTTTTTTGGACGAATGTTTCATGTCTTATTAAACAAGAATCAAACAGCCGACAAAAACGCGATTTCTGGCCGGGAAGCATTACTACTATCTGTCGGCGGACGTGTTGGCGGCGGTAATATTGCAGGTGTAGCTGTGGCCATTACGCTTGGTGGCCCCGGTGCGGTGTTTTGGATGTGGGCAATTGCATTGGTGGGCATGGCAACAAGCCTTGTAGAATGTTCTCTCGCCCAGCTTTATAAGCGTAAAGAAGGGGATGAATTCCGGGGTGGACCGGCACGTACGATTATTCATGGCCTTGGTGAAGACTACCGTTGGCTTGCCTACCTCTATGCCGTATGTTTGATAGCTTCTTTTGCGATTGGTTTTAATGCGTTTCAAGGTAATACGGTGGCCGGAGCTGCCCAAGATAGTATGGGAATTAACCGTATGTGGACGGGCGCTCTGCTTGCGTTGGGAACGGGTTTTATTATCTACGGTGGTATCAAACGTATTGCCAAAGTTGCAGATGTGATTGTCCCTATCATGGCTATCGGTTATGTTGCGATGGCGCTTTTTATTATTTTAATGAACATTACATCGATACCTGCAGTTATAGGTACTATTGTATCAAACGCATTCGGTTGGGAGGAAGCTGTTGGTGGCGGTATGGGTGCTGCAATGGCACAAGGCTTGCGCCGAGGCCTATTCTCTAACGAAGCGGGCTTGGGCTCTGCTCCTAATGTTGCTGCTACGGCAGAAGTTTCTCATCCAGTTAGCCAGGGGATCACGCAGTCGTTGTCGGTGTTTATCGATACTATTCTTATTTGTAGCTGTACGGCATTTGTGATCTTGCTCGGCGATGTCTATGTTCCTGGTAAGGAAGATATTGATGGTGTTGTCCTGACTCAACAATCACTGGTTTCTCATGTGGGAACCTGGTCTCAATATTTTCTGACCATTGCTATTTTACTTTTCTCGATTAGCTCGATCATCTACAACTACTATCTGGGTGAAAACGCACTTACATTTATGTCTCAGAATAAGGTCTCTGTGCATATCCTTCGTATTTTTGTTATTGGGATTGTTTTTCTTGGGGCCGTTGCACCAGGAGCAACATCTGTCTTTTTCTTTTCGGATCCGATGATGGGGATACTGGCTATTGTTAATCTGCTGGCCCTTCTAATGTTGTTCCCGACGCTAATTCGTATTTTGAATGACTATAAGCAGCAACTTAAAGCAGGGGTTGAACACCCATTGTTTGATTCAACAAAATTCCCTGATCTAGACATTGACCATGAAGCGTGGAAAGAAAAAAAGGAAGATAATTGATAGCCTAATGGGAAAATGATGAACATTGATTGAGTGCTTTCCTCTATAAGCGAGTACTGCAACTGCAGTACTCGCCTTCGTTTTGGTGCCAAAGCCTATAATGTGTATTGCTCTAGCCTTACTTAGCTATCTTGTCTTTCCGTCATAAGTGCTCGATCCTGCTTATACTCAAATTTTGGGTAGTATATTTGAATGTATGGAAAATCAAGACAATGGCGAAGAGAGTAATACTGACTATTGTCGGGTTGATGATAGTAATCAGTGTACTTGCCGGTATAAAGGCGCTTCAGATCCGGCGGATGATTGATAACGAAACCGCATTTGTTGTCCCGCCCGAGACGGTGACAACCGCCGTTGTGCGTGCTGAATCCTGGGAATCTCTGCTGACAGCCGTCGGTTCATTGGAGGCCGTGCAGGGGGTAACCGTTGCTGCGGAGCTTCCGGGTAAAGTGGTTCAGGTCGCTTTTGATTCTGGGGCTAAGGCAGAAAAGGGGGAACTTTTGGTACGGCAAAATACGACTTCGGAGCGTGCTCAGCTCGCTGGAGCGGAGGCGAGCGTAGAACTTGCTAGGCTCACTTATAATCGAACGGCTGATCTCTATAAGAAAAAAACTGTTTCCAAATCAGAACTTGATACTGCTCGGGCTAACCTCCGCCAAGTTGTTGCAGAGGTTGACAGCATCAGAACCGTGATTGCCAAGAAAACGATTCGAGCCCCTTTTGCTGGTCGTCTTGGTATTCGTCAGGTTGATCTTGGCCAGATTTTGAGTGAGGGGGATGGGATTGTTTCCCTTCAGGCTCTTGGTCCTGTTTTGGTAAACTTTCTTCTTCCCCAAAGACAAGTCGCACAGATAACTACCGGTACGATAGTACGGGTAACCGCCGACACACATCCGAATACGGTGATCGAAGGAGTTATTACTGCAATCAATCCTGAGGTGGATGCTGCAACCCGAAATATTCGGGTTCAGGCCACAGTGCCAAATCCGGATGAGATGCTGAGGCCCGGGATGTATGTCAATGTTGTCGTCGTCCTTTCTGTTCGGGAGGATGTTCTTACTATTCCTGTTACTGCCGTTTTATATGCACCCTACAGTGATTCTGCTTTTGTGGTTGAGAGCAGCAAAAATGGTGAAAAGGGGGATACAGGCAAAGTCCTACGCCAGCAGTTTGTCCGTCTCGGAGAGAAGCGGGGCGATTACATCACGGTACTTTCAGGCTTGGAGGAGAACGAGATTGTTGTGAGTCGCGGGGTATTTAAGCTGCGTAATGGCCAAGCTGTAGTGGTGGACAATACCTTATCACCTGATTTCAATTTAGAACCCAACCTAGAGAATAATTAATAGCTGAAGAATTGTTTTAGAAAAGTGTAAGCAGATTTTGAGCCTCTTCTTGACAGTAATGGTGACGGCTTTACGATGAAATTTACCGATATTTTCATACGCCGCCCGGTTCTTGCACTGGTGATCAGCTTTGTGATTATCATTGCCGGTCTTCAGGCAGTGCGCTCGCTTAATGTCCGTCAGTATCCTCGAAGCGAGAATGCGACGATTATTGTTAGTACCGTTTATATCGGTGCAAGTGCCCATTTGGTTCGTGGTTTTATCACTACACCTTTAGAGCGGGTGATTGCAGCTGCCGACGGTATTGACTACATCGAGTCTCAAAGTGCCTATAGCCTCTCGACCATCAAGGTTCGTCTAAAACTTAATTATGATGCGACTAAGGCACTGGCAGAAATCAGTTCGAAGGTCGATCAGGTGCGCAATGATCTTCCGCCCGAATCGGAAATTCCGACTCTTAATATTGAGTCGGCGGACAGTGAGTTTGCCTCGGCCTATCTAAGCTTTAGCTCCGATATTTTGCTTCAGAATGAAATAACCGACTACTTGGTACGTGTCGTGCAACCGCGCCTTAGTGCTATTGAAGGAGTACAGAGAGCAGATATTCTGGGAGCCCGCACTTTTGCTATGCGGATTTGGCTCGATCCTGAACGTATGGCCGCTTTCAATATTAGCCCGGTTCAGGTGCGTCAGGCACTGTCATCCAATAACTTTCTATCTGCTCTCGGACAAACAAAAGGCTCGCTGATCCAGGTTAACCTGACGGCGAATACCGATTTGAAATCCGTCGAGGAGTTCAAACGCCTTGTCATCCGTCAGCAAGATGGAGCTACTGTTCGTATCGAAGATATTGCAGAGGTGGTTCTGGGCGCAGAGGATTACGATACTGAGGTTCGCTTTTCAGGGCAAACCGCCGTGTTTATGGGAATTTGGCCACTACCAAACGCCAACTCTCTGGATGTTATCAAGCGAGTACGGATTGAGATGGCCGCCATTCAAAAGGGGCTTCCCAGTGGTATGGCGGCACGTATCGCTTACGATGCCACTGAGTATATCGATAGCGCTATCAATGAGGTTCTTGAGACATTGGGAGAAACACTGCTAATCGTAGTCGTGATTATCTTTCTTTTCCTAGGCTCTTTCCGTGCAGTACTTGTTCCTGTGATGGCAATTCCATTGTCGTTGATCGGTGCTGTCTTTCTGATGCAGGCGTTCGGCTTTACTATTAATTTACTCACTTTGCTGGCGATTGTCCTCTCGGTCGGTTTAGTGGTAGATGATGCTATTGTGGTGGTTGAAAATGTTGAGCGTCATCTTTGTGAAGGGCAGAGCCCATTAGACGCCGCCATTCTTGGTGCCCGCGAGCTGGTAGGGCCAATTATTGCTATGACTGTTACTTTGGCTGCAGTGTATGCGCCTATCGGATTGCAGGGAGGGCTTACAGGAGCACTTTTTCGTGAGTTTGCTTTTACTCTTGCAGGGGCAGTGACCATTTCCGGCATTGTAGCTCTGACGCTTTCGCCGATGATGTCGGCCAAGCTTCTTAAGCCAGGTCTTGAAGAGCATGGGTTTGCGGGTAAAGTCGCCAGTGGCTTTAAACGCCTTCGGCTGTTTTACAGTCGGATGCTTGATATTACGCTCAACACTCGCCCTGCTGTCTATATTGTATGGGGCAGTATCACCTTGCTTACTGTTCCAATGTTTAGAATGTCGCCGGAAGAGCTTGCCCCAAGTGAAGATCAGGGGGTTATCTTCGGTATAATTGAAGCCTCAGCCAATGCAACGCTTGATCAGACCAGCCGTGATGCTGCAGCAGCCAACCAAGCCTTTCATAGTGTCCCAGAGACAGATTTTACGTTTCAAATCACTTTTCCGGCATCGGGGTTTGGGGGAATGGTAACTCGCCCCTGGGATGACCGTGAGCGTACTGTGTTTGAGATCCTCCCTGAAATTCAGCAGAAGCTTCAGGCTATTCCCGGTATCCAGATGTTTCCCGTGACGCCGCCAGCACTGCCGGGGGGCGGGCAGTTTCCGGTAGAGTTTGTTCTTGCTTCAACAGCAGAGTCAGAACAAATCCTTGAGATTGCTGAGCAAATTCAGCTCAAGGCGATGCAAAGTGGTATCTTTGCCTTCCCGCCTATTATTGATGTCAAAATTGACCAACCGCAGTCAGAATTTGTTATTGATCGCGATAGAGCGGCTGATCTCGGGCTAAGTCTAGAGCAGGTTGGGGCTGATCTCGGAGTGATGGTAGCGGGCGATTTTGTAAACCGCTTCGATATTGCCGGGCGTAGCTACAAGGTCATTCCCCAAATCCAGCGGGTGAAACGGCTTAACCCTGAACAGCTGCAGGATATCCATATTACCGGACCAGATGATAGCCTGGTTCCATTGTCGACCATCGCGACGATTAAAGATACGACCGTGCCCAGATCCCTTAATCGATTTCAGCAGCTTAATGCCGTTAAAATAAGCGGGGTATCGATACGCCCGTTGAATGAGGCGCTAACTTATTTGGAAGGGGAGGCTGCTAGTATTGTCCCTGATGGGTATGTACTGGATTACACGGGCGAATCGCGTCAGCTACGTACAGAAGGGAAACGCTTCATCCCGGCGTTTATCCTCGCAATCACGTTGATATTTCTTGTTCTTGCAGCTCAGTTCAACAGTTTTCGCGATCCATTTGTTATTCTCGCAGGCTCGGTGCCATTGGCAATGTTTGGTGCACTGACCTTCACATTTCTGAAAATGCCGGATCCGAACGTCCCGTTCTGGACTCAGAGTTGGACGACTACCATGAACATCTATTCTCAGGTTGGTCTTGTTACTTTGGTCGGTCTGGTTTCTAAGAATGGTATTTTGGTGGTCGAATTCGCTAACAAGCTACAGGAGCGGGGGCTGTCAAAGCTTGATGCGGTACATGAGGCGGCATTAACCAGGCTACGGCCTATTTTGATGACCAGCGCGGCTACCATTGCGGGTCACTTTCCATTGATCTTAGTAACAGGTGCTGGTGCCGAAGCTCGTAATTCTATCGGACTAGTATTGGTAGGAGGCATGGCTATTGGGACTCTCTTTACTCTCTTCGTTATTCCGTCTGTTTACATGCTGGTTGCTCGGGATCATGCTAAAGGGACTATTGAATTAACGAACTAACAGCCCTTGTGTATACGTTTTTCGAAAGGCTGTAAGCTGACAAACGAGATGCGGTACGCCTAGGGTATTAATAGTTAATAACTAAATGATAACTGGGCTGCTGTTATTCTGTTAAAGATATTAGATTGCAATATCGAATATGATATTTGAGGAATGTAATGATTGTTTTGATGGTTGAAGATGACAAAGTATTGTCATCAGCGATTAGTGATTATCTGGCGTTAGACAACATAGATATTGATTACGCGTATAATGGAGAATCTGGCCTGAATCTAGCGACTCGAAACCAATATGACGTGATATTACTGGATATCATGCTTCCCAAACTGAATGGTTTTTCTGTTTGCCAAACGCTAAGAAAACGTGGGATCTCGACGCCAATTTTGATGATGACAGCACGTGATAGTTTAAACGATAAGTTGGAGGGTTTTTGTGCAGGCACTGATGACTATATAACCAAACCTTTTGCCATGGCTGAGTTATATGCACGGTTAAACGCGCTAATAAAAAGAAGTAAAGGGCAGGTAGCCAGTAAACTGCAAATTGACGATCTCACTTTGGATTTGGATAAGCATCAAGCTTTTCGTAACAATATCCTGTTAGAGCTATCTCCTCTAAGTTGGAAGCTTTTGCTTACACTGGCACAGCATAGTCCTTCCGTTGTGACCAAAGAGGAGCTAGAGCAAGAGGTCTGGGGAGAAGAAACGAATGCGAATAACTTGAAAGTTCAGATTCACAAGCTTAGACAGTCAGTTGATAAACCATTCGACAAACCTCTAATCCAAGCCGTACCCAGAGTCGGTTTTGTGCTTAAAGGGGAACGGTGATGCCGAGTATTAAACAGGAAGTTGTTAAATTATTAAGCGGCTTCGTCATATTACTGATATTTATGTTTGCATCATTAATGTATCTCAATGTGAAGCATGGCATAAGAATAGACACCAAAAATACACTCACTTATCAAGGAGCCTTACTTGATAAGTCTTATTCTAAAGCGGGTACTCTCCCTGTTCTAGTTAATAGTGAGATACTCAGTGTATATACTGAAATAGAGAATATTCCATTGTATATTAAAGGTGGCTTCCCGTGGTCGGATATGGAAAATGGTACCATGTCCGAAAAGCAGTTATACGATGCATTGGGTAATAGTCGCTATGTCTATGCGTTGAAATACATGATCAAGGAAATGAACAAATCTGTATATATAATTTCTAGCTATGATGATGAATTAGAGGAAAAGATACGCTATGAATCATCGATACAGAAAGGTAATATACGCCATGTTCTTGTTGGTGTAACATTGATTGTTATTACAATTTTATCATTTGTAAAAATATTATATTGGCGTTTATTGAATCCTGTTGAAGAGCTTTTTGCTTGGGTGAACACGTTGGATGAAGATAAAACACCGTCAGCCAAAAGCCTTCGATATATTGAACTAGTCAATTTGGTTGAAGAGTTAAAAAGTAATATAAAAAAACAGAAAGAGTTTATTGATAGAGAAGAGTTTTTTTTGCGAACAGTTAGCCATGAACTACGCACTCCGATAGCGATTATTTCGACAAGTGGTGAATTGCTTGAACGACTGGCACTGACAGGTGCAGCACAGCGTGCAACCGATAGAATAATGTACGCTGTGAATAATATGAAAACTCTTGTTCAAACATTACTTTGGGTATCAAGAAAGAGTGATACCTCTCTGCCTGTTACAGAAATAGATGTACAGGCAATGATTTATAAAATAGTGGAGGATAATAAATATCTTTCTCAGGGTAAAGATATTGAGCTCAACTTCGACAAACTCAATAGCGGACCAGTAATAGTTGGCAATTACGGTACTATTCATTTGGTTTTAATAAATCTTATTCGTAATGCCATTCAGTACACCCATCAAGGGCGTATTATATTTGAAAACTCCTCCTATACTGTCACTATTAAAAATCCGACTAATGAAGCTGCTTCAGAGAATAAGGTAGAATCATCATATGGTATTGGACTGTATTTGGTTGAAAAAATCTGTAAGGCACAACAATACAAGTTTGAGATAGCTGCAGAAAATAATACTGTTGAAGCAAAAGTAACTTTCGACACAATGATAACCGATTGATAACTGTACTCGGGTTACGCTTAGGGTTGTTGAGGAGAACTATACCGTAAAGTGTTGATTGGTTTCCTTAATAGTAGTAATCAATCAAATATTCAGAGGAATCAATATGACTTTAACTAGAGCATTGAAATGTGTGCTTCCGGCAATGAGTATCGTAGCTCTTTCATTGTGTAACGTAGCCAAAGCAGAGCAAACAGAGTATGACTATGTTGTAGTAGGCGCAGGGGCTGCAGGCCTTTCTGCAGCGTATACACTTCATCAATCGAACGAAGACTATACGGTGCTTGAGAAAACCAATCGTACAGGTGGGATTGCTGAAAATGGTCGTAAAGGGAGCTTTCACTATGCAAAAGGTACTGAGTACTTAGGAGAACCGCACGGTGCACTTCGAAATATTGTTAATGAACTGGATATACCTATGGTGGAAATACCAATGCCAATGGATGCCAGTTATTTTGACGGGAAAATGCATATTGGTGATGATAAAATTGCTCGGCTCACTGCCGAAAAAGCAGGTAAACAAAATTTCCAACACTTCTTATTAATGCTAAAACAAGCAATCAATGGTGCTCCTAAAGAAGATTGGAAAAAGCTGGACAATATTACTGCCAAACAATGGTTAAATGACAATGGGATTTCTCCGTTTATACAACGTAGATACAATGTTATGTCTCGGGGGCTCTTTGGTGCCAATTTAAGTGATATTTCTGCACTTAGTTTAATACCTGAAGCCGCATTCGATTATGTGGGAGTAACGTCGTATGACGATATTTTCCAACCTTCAAATAATTCAGATTCTTGGACAACGGTACAGGGTATCGCGTCAATTACTGATGCTATCGCCTTAGAGTTAGGTGATCATATTAAGTACAACTCAGCTGTGATTGAGATCACCAGGCTCGGTAGTAAATATAAGGTTATTTTTAATAGCAATGGTAAAAAGTCTTTCATTATTGCCAATAAAGTTATACTGGCAACTCCATCACCGGTAAGTGAATGGATAGCAAAACAGGTGCTTACCACTCGTCAAAAACAGTTATTAAGTCAGATCGAGTATGCACAGTACATCACTGTAGCTTTATTCTCCAATACGCCTATATTTAATAAAGCTTTTGATTTAGCTATCCTAGATGGAGATGTTGTTACAGATCTTTATGATGCTACTTGGGTAGAGCGCCATTATAAACCTACGCTAAAAAACGTTAAAGAGTATATTGCCAGTGCGTACCTGGCACCGAAAGGTGTCTCCGATAAGTCATTAATGACCTATAGTGATGACCAGATAATGAGCATCATCAAAACAGAGCTGTCCACGATTGTGCCTGGCATTGATACTAAAATAACAGGTTTTGACATTAAACGGTTTATGCATGCTTATCCAGTAATGAGTCCGGGTTCCTACGGCCGTCTTGAAGAGCTCAAAAATAGCTTTAAAGGCATATATTTGGCTGGTGATTATATGGAATACCCAACCTTTGAAGCGGCAATTAGCTCCGGTGCGGATGCAGCAAAAAAAGCGATGAAGCACACTGTTCCTAAGTAGCTCTGTCACAATTAATGGTTTTGCGCATATTTCAACAGTTAATAGTTAATAAAGTTTGCGATGAATAAATTGAAGTTTGAGAAATATAGTAATATACATTTTGATAGTTGTGTGGAGTTAATAAAGTCCACGTGGTGTTTTCATTTGGATTTTATTAACATTCCCAATGAAAGTGTTGTCTATGAATATTATCTGAAGACATGCTTGAATTGGAATCAACATCTTGATGTGATTCTGGATGAAAATAGTAACGTAAAAGGTGTTCTTTTTGGCAGTAAAGAGGATTCATCGATTATCAAAGAACTTCTATTTTTACGAAAAGAAAGACAAATTAATAAATGGAAGAATCAACATCTAAACATTGGTGCATTTGGCGAGCGAAGGAAAGCGGAAAAATTGCTTGCTAATTTTAAATATAATGATCAACAAGGTGAGAGAGATGCAGAGTTGTTTGATAGTGAGATTAATTTATTCATAGTAAGTCCCGAGTTGAAAGGTAGAGGACTAGGCCGCAAGCTAATGGACCGCTATATGGACTTTTGTCGAAGCAATGAAATTGCTACCGCGTTTCTTTGGACAGACGCAGATTGTAATTACTCCTTCTATCAAAAATATGGTTTTAAGCTGCATGATGTATTTCAATCCTCTAATTTAAGGCATAATAATAAACACAAAGAAACAGCTGATGGGATGATTTTTTATATAGATGTGAAAGAACAACCTTTTGAATTGTAAAACCTGCAATTTTCGAGGAAGACTCTTTCTATTGAACCTTGTAAAACCACACTGTTCTTATGGTTAAATGGGGTTATAATTGGATTGGGGAATTGGCAAAGGAGAAAGCCATGAATCGTTATATTTTACCGATATTACTAGGTTGTCTTACTATTTCTCTGTCAGTTGATGCTATCGAAAGAGGAAATGGTAGAATGAGCATGTCTCAACCGCCTGTATTTTCAGATTTTGATGCAAACCAAGACGGATTGATATCTGAGGATGAGTTTGAGAACTTTCAGAAGGCAAGGCAGGAGCAGCGTATATCTGAAGGGCACCTTTTAAGAAATTCAGTTTATAGTGATGGCATGTTTGATCGTATCGATGTGGATCATAATGAATTTATAGATGCGGATGAATTTCAGTCTCACCGTGGCACTATGAAGTCCTCAAAATCGTAGTTATCGCCTTAAGAGAGGAAACTAATGTTACCTCTCTTCATCAAAGCGAGTTTTTAGGCTGCAACATTTATTTTTAATTGTATTTGCTGGTTCTATCGGTGGGTTTATTCTTTTTTGAAACTTGAATAGATCACTTTCTGTAGACAGTATCAATGTGGTTTCTTTTGATAAAATAGCTCGGTACGACTGCATGTGCGAGTAAATTCATACAAGCTTACTGCTTGCTGCCAAAGCGTTGTACGACGGCAACAGAGTCACTGGGAAAAGTGTCTTACTTTGTCTGAGCGTTTATTGAAGATGAGGCCAAATTTAGAGGGTAGTTGCGCCCTTTTATTTGAAGGATCCTTGGATGAGTTGTTCTCATTAGACGATGTCATAATGCTTGTATTACGGTGTCTGCAAACAATATTACATAAGTAAGGTTGGTTGGAATTAAGTTACTTTGCAAGTTTATAGATGAGATAACGAGAACAGTTAAATTGGATATGAATTGTTCATTTTATTTAACAAAGGCTTAGGCGGTGAAGTTTACTCACGCTGGAGCGAATCCCTGATAGCTAAAAGTTGTGGAAATATTGGTGCTTCAGTTACAAGTTATAGATCGCAAACGAGACCCGGGTCACATTACGGGAGGCTATCTTTTTGCACACTTAAAGTGTTATGTGAAAATAAGTGATGGTTTTGTCAATATTAGAGTTTAACTTTCCATTGGCGCAGATAAAAAATATTTTTCCTACAAATCAGTAGTCGCTAGATTCCATTCATCATGCTGCTAGTTGTTCACATATCGGCATAACAATTAAAACTTTCTGAAGCTTCTTTCCGAGATTTATTACTCCAAGAGTAGGGTGTTGAATGAAGTTACATTATTGATTATATATTAGTGGAGTAGTAACAAGCATGGCATCAGAACCAGTGCAACGTCGTCTACAGTTTGTATTAGACGCATACAAAAAATATCCGAATGATAATGTCACGTTATGTTATTTCGGAATGGCAAATGAAGTATTCATTGTGCCAACGAAAGAAGG
>Ga0209379_10001024_pt1 | contig 19617 bp, 10 predicted proteins | sample tdDd001_FD_187124 | JGI IMG/M metagenome (GOLD analysis project Ga0209379, IMG submission 187124) | Marine sediment microbial communities from the Atlantic coast under amendment with organic carbon and nitrate - tdDd00.1 (SPAdes)... | ecosystem: Environmental > Aquatic > Marine > Coastal >...
TTAATACACCTGCAGCATTTAAGTCTAACTTATCCATTATCAAATAAATACTAACACCTACCGATAATAACATAAATAGAGTCTGCAAGCTATCTGTCCAAATAATCGTCTTAATACCTCCTCTAAACGTATAAAGCCATATCAATAATATTGTGATTAGAACTGTTAGAGCAAACGGAACACCCCAGGCATCAAACACAGTAATTTGAAGCACATTAGCCATCAAGAACAAACGAAATGAAGCTCCTATCGTTCTGGAAAGTAAAAAGAATGAAGCTCCCGTTTTATAGGAAATTGAACCAAATCGCCCCTTTAAATAAGTATAAATTGATGTCAAGTTTAATCGGTAATACAAAGGCAATAAAATATTAGCAACAACAATATAACCAAGCATGTAGCCTAATACCATTTGCATATAAGAAAACTCAGTTGACTTAACCCAACCCGGCACCGAAATAAAAGTCACTCCTGAGAGTGAAGCACCAATCATTCCAAAAGCAACAACATACCAAGGAGATTGCTTGTTACCCAGGAAAAAGGCTTTATTATCAGCTTTACGGCTAGTGAAATATGAAATACTTAATAGAAGTGCGAAGTAAGCAACAACGACAAAGAGGATATTTAATGGAGACATAAATCTTATTTGAAATGAAGTCTCAAAAATATAAATTATTATCATCATAACCCCATTCGCTTATTTCATTAAATAAGTCTCGATTAAAAGAATGCGAAAAATACTTACATTTGAGCTAGAGATATCAGAATTGGTTCCTCTATATATCGATTATATATAAAACATGAATTACGATAACTTCCCTTCCAAACTATTAGAAAATGCCGTTTCAGAATTTGCAAAACTTCCTGGAATTGGACGAAAAACAGCTTTGAGACTTGTACTACATCTACTTAACCAAAATAAGGAAGAGGTACGGAAATTTGGGAATACCATTATTCAGCTACGTGAAGAAGTTAAGCATTGTAAATCGTGTTATAATATTTCTGATACTGATATTTGTGATATTTGTGCAAACCCCAAACGTGATAAAACAACCATTTGTGTCGTTGAAAGTATTAGAGATGTCATGTCAATTGAAAGAACGCAGCAATACAATGGTATTTACCATGTTTTAGGTGGAATTATATCGCCAATGGATGGAATTGGACCCAGTGATTTACGCATAAAACCACTCATAGAGAAAGCGCAGGAGGAAGATTTAACCGAAATCATCCTAGCTCTCAGCACCACTATGGAAGGTGATACAACCAACTTTTATCTTTATAAAAAATTAAAACCTCATCAAATCTCTGTAACAACGATTGCACGTGGTGTTTCGATTGGTGATGAATTAGAATATACCGATGAAATTACTTTAGGTCGCTCCCTTCTAAATAGAATGCCTTTTGATAAAAGTCTATAAAGGTCATTTTTTTGATTTTCCCAGCTAGAGTATTTATTCAAACATAAAGCTTATCTTCAGGGAAGTAATCATTTTTTATGATATAGAGAAAACAAATTAGAGATTAAAAAAAGATGATCAACTTTACTAATAAGACATACTTGTCTTTTACTCTTTTTTAATTAAATTTGTGTTCTATTTAGACTAAATAAACAAACACTAAACAAAATCAATATGGCAAAATTCGAAATCTTTCTTCCAGCAATGGGTGAAGGTATCATTGAAGCTACAATAACAAAGCTCCTTAAAAACGTTGGCGATTCAGTTGAAGAAGAGGATTCAATCATGGAAATCGCGACTGATAAAGTTGACTCTGAAATTCCAGCTCCAGCAAGTGGAGTTATTGCAAAGATATTATTTGAAGAAGGTGATGTTCCCAAAGTTGGTGACCTAGTTGCTATCATCACAACTGATGGAGAAAGTATTGATGAAGGTGCATCTCCTAAAAAAGAAGAAGCTCCTACTGAAAGCAAAGAGCCTCAAATAACGCTTGTAACTGAGACTCCTGAAGAGAGTGAACCGATGAAAGCCAAAACTGAAAATGGTAATTTCATTTCACCACTTGTTCGTACCATTGCTAAGGCGGAAAATATCACCAACGAAGAATTAAACACAATCGTGGGTTCTGGTGAAGCTAAACGCATTACCAAGAAAGATATACTGCAATATATTGAGGATAAAAAAACAATAAAAATAGCCAAACCTGTTGTTGCTCCTTCAGCACCGACTCAACAAGTTAGTGCTCCGACTCATAACTCCTATACAGGTCAAAACGTTGAAATCATTGAAATGGATCGTATGAGAAAATTGATTTCTCATCATATGACCAATTCTCTACAGGTATCAGCTCATGTCACTTCATTTATCGACGTAGATGTCACTCCAATAGTACAATGGAGAGAGAAGGTGAAGAATGATTTCCTGAAGAAACACAATCAAAAATTAACTTATACGCCTATTTTTGTTGAGGCAGTAAGTAAAGCGATTCAAGATTATCCATTAATCAATGTATCTGTTGATGGTGATAAGATTATCAAAAAGAATTTTGTAAATATTGGAATGGCTACTGCTCTGCCAAACGGTAACCTAATTGTTCCTGTCATCAAAGATGCTGATGAAAAAAATCTAATTGGCCTAAGTAAATCAGTTAATGATCTTGCGAACCGTGCTAGAGTTAACCAGTTAAAACCTGATGAAATACAGGGAAGCACATTTACCATCACAAACTTAGGGGCTTTTGGCAGCACAACAGGTACACCTATTATCAATCAGCCTGAGGTTGCAATTCTTGCTGTTGGTGCAATCAAGAAAAAACCTGCAGTTATAGAAACACCTCTAGGTGATACAATCGGAATCAGACATATAATGGTTATGTCTTTATCATATGATCATCGTGTTGTTGATGGAGGTCTTGGTGGCATGTTCTTGAAAAGAGTTGCCGAAAACCTTGAGAATTTTGATACAAATCAATTACTTTAAAAATAGATTAAAGCTCTAAGGCTTTAAGACAGAACATAAAATACAAATTAGAAGAAAACGCAGATCATGAAATCTGCGTTTTTTTTATGCAAAAAAATCAAAGTTTTTTATATCTTGCATTGTTCAGTGGCAATAAGGCAGGTCACAACACATTCAAGTATTTTATTTGATTATATCAGCCTGTAATAGGACATGGATTTTTAAAGGGATTATTCAAGCTTTCTTTTTAAACTTTCATCATTTTTATTCACTGTTTATTATCGAATAAAATCCGATTCTCTCATTTTATATGATAACTCATTGTCTATAATATTTAAAAATATGATGAAGTTGAATTCTGGAATTCACAAAAATAAATCCACTCAACTTTTAAGAACCTTAATGTTCTTTATAATTATAGCAATTGGTGTCAATAATAGTTTCGCTGGTACTTCTCTATCTGCCAATGACAAAACCAGTAAACGGAAGAAAATGAAGATGGCAAAAATGTATTTTGCCAATAAGAATTACGGAGAAGCTGCCCCAGTTCTGTACGACCTATTACTTCTTGATCGAAAAAATGCAGAGCTTAATAATATGTTGGGTGTTTGCTATTTTAATCTGGAATCAGAAAAAGAGAAGTCTACAGAATACCTTGAAAAAGCAATTCGATATACCAAATCAAGAAATAATATCCCACTTGTTTATTATTACAACCTGGGGAAATCTTACCATATCAATTACCAGTTTAGTAAAGCAATAAGGACCTTCAACAATCTTTTAAATATGGTTCCCAGAGGCGATGTGCAATATAAAGCTGATATTGAACATGAAATTGAGATTTGTAGAAATGCCATACAACTAACGGAAAACCCTGTCAATATCACTGTTGAAAATCTTGGTAATTCAATAAACACTGAATATGCCGAACATAGTCCTGGTGTAACGGCTGATGAAACAACCATGGTTTTCACTTCTCGTCGTAATGGTACCGGAAGTAAGGTTGATAAGGATGGACAATTCTTCGAAGACATATATATTTCTCATCAGTTCAACGGTGTTTGGTCAGAACCCAAAGGAATCAGTATTCTGAACACGAAAGATCACGATGCATCAATTTCTATTTCAGCTGATGGTCAGGAAATCTACGTATACAAAGCTGGTTACTACAACAATAACGAATCAAATGGTGGAGATATTTATGTCAGTAAACTAAATGGTGAAAATTGGACAAGACCACAAAAATTACATTCTGATATCAACTCACCTAGCAAGGAAAGTCATATTTCCATTTCAGCTGATGGTAGAACCATTTATTTTTCAAGTGATCGACCAGGTGGTTATGGAAAAATGGATATCTATAGCGTAAAAAAGCTTCCTAATGGGAAATGGGGACCAGCTCAAAATCTGGGTCCAAATATCAATACGATTTACGACGATGAAGCTCCCTTTATCCACCACGATGGAGCACACTTATACTTTAGTTCCAAGGGACACAAAACTATGGGTGGCTTTGATGTATTCAAATCAACATTTGAAAATGGACGTTGGAAAAAACCGGTCAATATTGGATTTCCCATAAATTCAACAAAAGAGGATATCTACTACACCCCAACTCCTGATGGGAAAAGAGCCTATATGGCTTCATATAGAAAAGGCTCTTATGGTCGAGCAGACATCTTTAGAATTCAAACTCCAGATGCTGATAATACCGGTTTATTTGTACTTAAAGGAAAATTAATTAACACCAAAGGACAACCTGTAGGGAAAGCCAGAATCAAATTAAGTCATGAAAATAAAACGATTGGCCTATACCGTCCTAATACCGCATCAGGCAAATTTCTTTTTATCATAGATGCTGGTAAGCAATACCATCTGGAAGTTAGAGCAGAAGGCTATAGACCATTGAGTACAATCATGAATGTTCCAGCTGAATACGCTAATAAAGAAAACCATAGCGTCATTACACTTCTGCCTCTTGCTCTTCATCGTGAAGACGAAGAAGATTATCCAGAAGACATGGAGCTTATCGACTATAAAGCAAGTAAGATTAGCCTAGAAAAAGAAGCTATTGTACCTGAAATTGATAATAAATTAGATGATCCGGAACTTAAAGATTCTCAAAAAACACTTACTCCTATTGAGAAACCTGTTGAAGAGATAAAACCTGATACTGTTGTCAAAAAAGAAGTGCCTGTTGTGGTGCCTGTAGTTAAAACTCCAGAGATACCTAAAAAGATAAAGAAACAAAAGATTGAATCTATACCTTCGATGGCTCCTCTGTTCTTTACGCTTGAACTAAACACATCAGACACAAGTATTCTGGCAAAGCTTAAAGAAATACCAGGTATAGAAGAGGTTAAAAACCCTGAAAATAACTTGTCTTATATCCAAGGTAGATATGAGAATTACAAAGATGCTGTAAAAGCAAAAGAGCTAATTGAGAAGAAGGGATTGAAGAAGGTCAAAATTCGAATGATCCAGCAGGATAAACTTATTAAAGAGCTGAAAAAGGAAGCAAATTATTACACAATTCAGATTCTGGCTCTTCAGATCCCAATGGATCCTGAGATGTTTAACTATCTGGATAATGTTAAAATATTCCAAAGTAGCGATGGCTTCAGTCGATATACTTACAAGAAGTTTAAGACTATTAATGCTGCAACACAGGAACTAAACAGGTTAATTCGTATTGGGTACTGGGATTCGTTTATCAGAACGGTAATCAATGGTGAACTTATTTATCCTGAAATGAAATTTTCAACTAGCACAGCTTATACCATACAGTTGATGTCACTTAAGGAGGTTAGACCTGTATCCTACTTCAAGAATCTTAAAGGTGTGAATGTATATCGAGATTCAGAAAACATTTACAGATATACCTATAAGATTTTCCCTACTAAGTCTGAAGCTCAGCTTGCTCTTGGTGAAGTGTTAAAGAAGAGTTACTGGGATGCCTTTGTACGTAAAGCCTACTGGGGAGAGGAAGTTCTTTTTGCGAATTACAGCACCAGAAGGTCGAATAAGTATACCGTTCAAATTATGGCTTTAATTCATCCAAAATCATTGAATTATTTCAATAATTTACCGATGGACAGACTAAATATGAACAAAGGTAAAGATGGTTTATCAAGATATACTTACGAGGCTTTTGAAGATAAAAAGGATGAGAAAACCTATTTGAATATAGCCTTCAAAAAAGGTTATTACGATGCCTTTACACGAACAATTAAGTGGTACAATAAGCATTAAGCTGCGACTTGATTCATCACTATTCTTCAATAGATTATATGCAAATTTTAGAAAACAATTCAATCCGTCTAAGAGCTTTAGAGCCTGAAGATTTAAAGCTACTTTATCAGTGGGAAAACAATTCAGATATCTGGGAAGTCAGCCATTGTCAAAAGCCTTTTTCTCTTTTTGTCTTAAAGCAATATCTGGAAAATTCACATCAAGACATCTATGAGAGTAAACAGCTGAGATTGGTTATTGAATTGAAAGATAAAAATGAAGCAATTGGTTTAATCGATTTATTCGATTTTGACCCATTTCATAATAGAGTTGGAATCGGCGTGCTGCTTCACAATAGAGTGCACCGACAAAAAGGTTATGCAAGTGAAGCTCTGGAAACTCTAATCCAATACTGTTTTAAAAGTTTACAGATACATCAACTTTATTGTAATATTACAACCTGTAATCAAGCAAGTATCGATTTATTCTGTTCTAAGAACTTTGAGATTACAGGAACAAAAAAACAATGGATTAAAAGTCAAACAGGTTGGAAAGATGAACACTTTCTCCAATTGATCAATCCAAACAATACAAAATAGGTAAGTCTAAATACCAGAAAAGTCCAGCATTGCTGGACTTTTTTTTTGTTTGTATTCTAATATGAATTGCTTATTCAACAATAATCACTTCATCGAAAATTTCAATTTTATCGCCAGGACGAATTTTAGCACGTTTGCGATACTCTACTTCACCATTACGAACAACCTGACCATCTTCTACAAAAATCTTAGCCTGAGCTCCACTTTCACTAATACTTAATGCTTTTAAAAGTTTTATTAGTTCAATATATTCGGTATCGATCTTAAAGTTAATCATAGCTTATCGGTAAATGTTATTTATAAAAATTGAGTGGCAAAGGTATTCTTTTCCAAAGACTAATGAAAGAATAAATAAGCAATACCAATAGCGGCTATAATTCCAGCAAAATCGGCAATTAAACCGCATGTAATAGCATAACGTGTATTCTTGATACCTACGGCACCAAAATACACCGCAATTATATAAAACGTTGTATCTGTAGCTCCTTGCAGAACTGAAGTCATTCGTCCCACGAAACTATCAGCACCGTATTGACTCATGGCATCAACCATCATACCTCTTGCTCCAGAACCACTTAAGGGTTTCATTAATGCAGTGGGTAAAGCTGGAATAAAATCACCATTAATGCCCAACATGACACAAAGCTTCTCAACAGATTGTATAAACATATCCATAGCCCCAGATGCCCTAAAAACTCCGATGGCTACCAATATGGCTACCAGGTATGGAATAATCTTAACAGCTATATTAAAACCATCCTTAGCTCCTTCAATAAAACTTTCATAAACATTTACCTTACGGATGAAAGCCAATAAAATAAAAGCAACAATCACTGAAAAGAGAAAGACATTACTAACCACTCTGGAAATTAAAGCAATTTGCTCTTTTTCGATACTAGAAAAGTACATGATTATTGCAATAATAAAAGCGGTCATACCTCCCAGGTAAAGGAGAATAACCTTATCCCAAAGTTTGATCTTCTGCATCACAGCAACAGCTATTAAGCCCGTAATAGTAGAAAAATATGTTGCCAATAATATGGGAATAAAAATATCTGAAGGATTCACGGCTCCCAGTTGAGCTCGATAAACCATAATAGATATTGGAATTATGGTCAGGCCTGAGGTATTTAAAACCAGAAACATAATTTGTGCATTCGAAGCCCGGTCTTTAGTTGGGTTCACATCTTGCATCTGAGTCATTGCCTTTAAACCCATCGGCGTTGCGGCATTATCCAAACCCAGCATATTAGCTGCTAAGTTCATCATGATTGAACCATGAGCCGGATGATCTTTGGGTAATTCAGGAAATAAACGATTAAAAAAGGGTCCAATCAAACGGGAGAAAACTCTAATAATTCCCCCTCTTTCTCCGATTTTCATGATACCTAACCAAAGGGTTAGTACACCCGTTAGGCCAAGTGAGATATCAAAACCTGTTTTGGCCATATCAAAAGTCGAATTAATCATGGCTGGAAACACTTCCATATCTCCAAAAAAAATCAACTTAATTAAAGCGACTACAAAGGCTAGTACGAAAAAGAAAACCCAGATATAATTTAATGCCATATGTTATTATTTACTTCAGTGATTTTTTAATATTTTCTAAATTCTCTTTCAATTGCGCATCCTTTGGCTTTATTTTCAAGCCTTTTATGAAATAAAATTTAGCTACCGATAAATGACCTGATTCATAAGCTGCATTTCCTTTCTTTACAAACGCATCAAATTCAAGATCGAGCTCCTTTTGCTTATCTGCTGCTAATGCATCTTCTATCTCGCTTAATTTATCTTCAACCACATTTCTATCCGTGGCTAAAAGCAGAGCTTTTTTAAAATAATGTCGAGATACAGAATATCTCGATTTCTCAAACTCGTTTTTACCCAATCGCATTAATTTCTCATATGCTATACGATCTTTCTCAGATTTAAAAGCATATCTCAGCTCCTCGATTTCAGCCAGTTTCTCTCGTGGGTAATCGCGATTGAAAATAGCTAAGGCCTTTTTATAATAGGCTTTGGCTTTCCCCAAATATTTGTCATCAATTGCCACATCACCTTTATCAATAAAAGCGTTGTATTCTTGCTCCTTCCTTTTCAATATATTATCCCCAAAGGCATTTGAATTTTGCGCTAGCAATTCTTCTTCTTTAGACTGCATATTAGCTTTCAAAATCATCTTAATCTCATTCAACTGAGATTTAACATAGCCATCTTCGGGTTTTATTTTGCCCGCATCCTTATAATGATGTCTGGCTAGCGTATATGATTTCTTTTTAAAATGAGCATCTGCAATTGCAAGTGATTCTTCAAACTCCTTTTCTAGTCGGTTATTCCTTCTATCAGCTTTTTCTTGTTTAGTAAGCCTTTCATCAATTATTCTGATCTGATTCTTAGGGTAAGTACTCTTATTTCTTAAGTTTAAGGCTAATTGATATTTCTCTTTAGCCGATTTCAATTTATTATCAGCAAATAGTTTATTCGCCAAATTAATAAAACCATCATATTCATTTTTAAGCGCCAAGCTTTTTTCGGCATTGAATTTCTCTTCAGCTAAGCTCTCCTTCACAAGATCAATCTGCTTTAATGTATATTCATCATTGGGCATAATCTGAATAGCCGATTCATACTTTTCCAGGGCTTTTGTATATTTCGTATTCTTAAATAGTTTATCTCCCTCGCTTACAAACAAACGGAATTGCTTGTCTAAAATCGATTTCTTCTTCAATAAAAGTTCTGCAGCTTTAGCTTGATTTTCCTTTTCAGCAATCAAATTCCTTATTTTCAACAATTGAGCTGTGGCATATTGATCGTCTTTTTTATATTCTAATGCCTTCTTATAATTTGAATTTGCACTTTTATAATTCTCCTCATTCATTGCAAGATCAGCTAAAGAAATTTGCTTAGAATATTTCTCATTAAGCAAGCTTTCCGCTTCCTCTTGTTTCATTTTCTCTTTAGCAATCTGAGCAATTTCTTCCAAAGCCAGTTCGGCTTTCTTTATCTGCTCCTTAGGATAATTTTCCTTTGCTTTCAAACTTAAAGCTGACTGATAATTCGTAATAGCTGATTTATAATCTTTATTTTTAAATGCGATATCTGCCTGTCCAATAAAAGCTTCATATTTCTCCTTAAGCAATTGCTCATCAGCCTTAATCCTATTGGCTTCTGCAATTAAGTCTTCTAGTTTTTTCAGTTGTAATTTTGGATAAGTTTCTTCAGGTTTCATATCTGAAGCCTTTTGATAGCTTTTTCTAGCTGCTTCGTATTCTTTCGACTCCAGTTGCGAATCGCCAGTTGTTATAAAAACCTTATACTTAGCTTCAAACTCCTTGATAGCTGTAGCTTGTTGAAGCTCTTTGGCCATCAAATCCTCCAACTTATTAAGCTGATCTTTTGGGTATTTTTCGCCAGGTTTTATCTTCAAAGCATCTCTATAGTTCTCTCGTGAATCAAAGAATTTTTTAGATGCCAAATTATTATCCCCTTGGGTAATGAGAGCATCGTATTTCTGATACTTAATTTGCAATTCTAATTCCTTCTTAGCGTTCTCTTCTAACTCTCGCTTTTTGTCAATTTTACCTTGTTTCGCTTTTTTTACCTGCTCATTCAAATAAGCAGCTTTAGGCTTAATACTTAAAGCTTTTTGATAATTATCCAGAGCCTTATCAAAATCACTGGAATTCATCTGAGAATCAGCCAAAGAAATAAGGTCTGCATATTTTTTTTCACGTTTCTCCTTGTCTGCAATCAACTTAGCCTGATGAGCCATCAGACTCTCTATTTTTATGAGCTGTGCTTTGGGATGACTTTCATTGGACTTTAAAATCAAGGCTTCTGTGTAGTTTTGCTTCGCTTGAATATATTCACCATCCTTTAGCTGTTTGTCTCCAGTATCCACAAGTAATTGATACTTATCATCTATTTCATTTTGTTTTGCCTTATTGGCGGCTAATTCCTTTTCTCTGGCAATAGTCTCCGTAATCAATTGAATTTGTGATCGCGGATAAGCTTCTTCCGAATCTAATTCAATTGCTTTTTCATAGGAAGCTACAGCTTTCGAATAATCTTTCTTTTTGAATTGATTATCAGCAAGCCTAATTATTCTGTTATATTCCGCTTTTAATGCCTTTTGCTCTGCCACAAATTTAGCATTAGCAGCAGTCAATTGTCTTTGATAATCCAGTTGATCATCAATCAACTGAATCTGATCTTGAGGATAAACCTCATTAGGCTTTACCTTAAGTGCTGAAGTATATTGTAATTTAGCAGCCTTATACTCTTTCAAGTTAAATGCCTCATCTGCAGAAATAATAAAGGCATCATATTTATCCTTCAAGGCCTTCTCAGCAGCCAATCTTCTTGACTCGTTTTCTGCATTTAACTTCAAGTCCAATTCAATATTCTTAATCTTTGCTAATTGATCTTTAGGATATTTTTCACTGGGCTTAACACCAATAGCCGAGTTATAATTGATTTTTGCTTGTTCATAATTAGCTTCAGCAAAATTCTTATCAGCTACTTGAATCAACGCATTGTATTTCTCATCTATGAGACGTTGAGCCTCAAGCTTATCTTTTTGACTTAACAATAGCTTATCAAGCTTAGCAATCTGATCTTTGGGGTAAACTTCTTGAGCTTTTAAATCTAAAGCTTTGATATAGAACGATTTTGAATCGATATAATTATTCCTCTGAAACTCACTATCACCTTTCTTTATCGCGGCATTGTACTCAGCATTTATTCGTGCCAATTCAGCCAAATAAGCTTCTTGCTTCAACCTGGTTTCTTTCTCAATACGTTTAAGTTCATCCTCAATCTCTTTTTGGAATGATAAATCAATTTCAATCAAGTCTGTCTCACTATTATACATGATCATACCTATTGGCTGATCAAAAATAGACAAATCTATACCTGGAAAAAACCTGAATAGTTCGATTGAAAATTTAGACGGAGGGAAACGACTATCTCTTTCCAAAACATCTTGAGGGACATAAGTTGAAACACTCACACGCTTGGTTACAAACTCATTTTTCGAAAATTCAAAAATGTAATCATATCCGAAATCTAAGGAATAAGAAAACTTCCCACTCTTAGGAACGTTCCTGACACTCTCCTGTTCTGAATCTTTATATATTGTTATCTTAACACCAGTAAGATCTCCTCCGCTAACCGTAACATTACCTTTTACAATACACTTTTCCTGGGCAAATGAATTAGCCGAGAAAAGAATGAACATGAATAATAAAAAAGTAAGGTACTTGTATTTTAAAATGATAGCTCTCATTAATTTTATTTGATTGTACTATTCCTCTGAGATTTAATTCTATTCTTGAATTGAAAAACTTTTGTTCAAAAACAAAAATAAAGAAATATAACTAGTATTTACATAGTTCCACAATTGGATAAAGACTTTAATTCGAAAGTTCTAAAATAAATAACGTCTATTAAGAAGTAAAAGTATCTGATAGTACTTTAAAACATAACTAAATAAGTAATTGAAACAAAAAATCCTGTGAATCTAGAGAGACTCACAGGATAGCTTAAAAATTTTCCGTTTAATAAAAATTTGATATCATGTATGAGGTTTAGTTATTAAGAATCTTAACTAAAACCTCTGCTTTTCGTGATTTTAAAATTTGATCACGTTCTGCCACACATAGGTTTTCTTTAGTTTGTTCGCCCCAGGCATTGTAGTATTTTGCCATTTTAGTCAGTAATCCAACCTTACAGAAATCGTAGCGGGCAAACTCACTAATTGCAAAAGCTCTGTTTGAATGCTTCTCCTGAAGGTCTCTATTACCATCTTCAAAATAAACTTCAGCCAATGCACTTTTATAAAATATCTGCAGTGGATAAGCTTTGGAATTGATTAAACTATCATTACAAAATTCCAACTCCTGAATCTGACTGACGGTTAATTTCATTCCCAATTTAAATTGAGCGATTAGCTTATAAGCTCTTAATAATTTATGGTTTGAAAAATGAGCCTTAACATTCAATTGATCGTAAAATAACTCAGCATCTTCAATCAGTTGAATAACTTTGTGGTAAGATTGCATATAGAATAAAGCATTACATACTAAGACTTCAAACTCGCCACTCCAACTCTCGTATGTATCACCAACCTGACAATAAGCCATTTGACGATAATAAAAGACTCTAAGCAATTCAAGATCATTACTCTTACAAGATATATGATTATAAAAAAGAATACTTGTAAAGCGCAAAGCAATTGAATAAGCAGAACAACTCGAGTTAGGCTCTGTCTCTAATAATAATTTATAATACTTATCGGCTAATTCTTGTTCAAGAGACATCAATGAGGTCATAAGCAATAAGCTCAAAGACTTAATTTTTATCGTTCTGTCTTCATTCGTTTCTGATATAATTTCAACAACCTTACTAAAATCACCAGTCAATCGATTCAAGTTTCCAGAAAGGGCAAACATAAATTCTACCGAACGAGCTCCTGAAGCATATGTCTTAATAAGATCAATCTTCTTATCGTCCATATTTGTGACAACAGTGGTCAGAATATCACTTACAGCACTGCTTGTTAATGTCTCTTCCTCAAGCTCAAAGAATCTGGATAAGGCTTCATAATTATCAGAATTGAATGCAATACTAAATAATTGTGCAATTAATCTATCCTTTAATTCAAACTCCTGATAATCTGATTCAATTTGCTTGAATAGTTCAAAATCAATTCCATTATTAAATTCAATTAATTCTTTAACCAATAAGACCTCAAAAAGTTGCTCATTATAGATCTTAACAAATTTACAATAACCATTATACTCATTAATCGAAACATATTCCGAAATTAAGCCATAACTCAACATTTCTTCATATGCATAGTAATAATTACCTGCTGTCTTAAGATGTATAGGGAACATGGATTTCAAATCCATCTTTTTAACTGAATGAGAATCTCTTCCATACTTTTGAATCTTCAAGATTCCTTTTAAAATCTCAATCTTCTCTTCAGAATAGCGAGAATAATAAATCTTGTTCTTCAAAAATTCATTAATCAACTTAAAACCGTCAGTTATATCGCTAGTTATATTTGGAACATATGTTTTAATAAACAATTCAAGGAAAAATGGATTAGAAATTGTATTTCGCTGATAATAATCCAAATTCTCAACTTTTAATTCATAGAAGAATTGTTGATTGATAGTCGCATCGAAAACATGCTGAATTTCAAAACCATTTAGTGGTGGAAAGTTTCTTTTATCAACTTGATCTACATCCAGATCCATCTCATACCAAGCATCTAAAAGGCTATTTTCTCTTTGAATAAAAGGAATTGCAAACTTTTCCCAGGTTGAAGTTCTTGATGTTAGAATCAACTTCATATTTTCAGAGTCTTTATGATTTGCAATAAATTGATTTAATTGCAAAAATAAACGCTCCAATTTTGTGTTATCATAGCTAACCTCATCTAAGGCATCCAATACCAAAATGATTTTTCCTTCACAAGCTTTAGGTCGATCGAGAAAATATTTCAAATCCGTTTTTGAATTGGAATTCAATTGTTCTTCAAGCCACCGTTCAAGCATAAAATCGCTATTCAGGCAGTTGATCATGAAAGTCGCATCAAAAAATAAGATAACATCTTTACTTGACTTATCTTGGCTTATTCGCTCATACCATTTTGCCAGCATTGTTGATTTTCCTGCTCCACCAGGTGCAACAAAACTAAGAGCCATTTTATCGGACTGAAGAAAATTACTTATTCTATCCTCTCCTATTTTTCTTGAAGTTACAGATTTGAATGGGATACCTGACTGTCCTTTTATTAAGTTGTAAGCATCATTACTCAAGTCAAAAGCTCTTTCTTGAAACGCTTGCCAACTGGAAGGCTTAACATGACCTTTCTTTTCTTCTGTGATATAATTCGTTTGAAAATCACTCCATGATTTATAACCTACATAGTGTGCTAATAAATCCAAAGTAAACTTAGATGGAGCTGAGGGAGATTTTAAAAAACCATAAAGTCGACGTATTGTAGTTGCACTAATTCTTCCTCCAGTAGCATCACAAACAATTTCAGCTAAAGCTTCACAATCTTTATTATAAGATAGCTCCTGGCCAAACTTATTTAGAGTTTCATTCTTTAGATGTTCTAACATAGTGCAACTTTTATTGGTTTTCGAAAGGTAAAAGTATACTTCCTCTATGCTTATTACAATCTAGATTTAATGGTTTGGGGGTTTGATTTTATAACTACGTCATATGAGTTTCCGATTGCGTATTCGAGAATTCACAGCTATTTATTTTACTGAGTAAAGACACATCTATAATGATAGTTTCCAGTCTTTTATAACAGACCTCTACACATTTAACCATGCGACTTTATATTGCTAAATAAGAGACAAACAGAATCTTAGATATATCGTTAATCAGACGATCTGGTTTAAAAAATTGTAAGGTTTTTATTTTTTATCTGGCAGAGAATGAGCAAGTTGTTTTAATCGTTCTAAAAACTCCTTTTTCTTTCCTTCAGAAACTTCGATTTCTTTGCCGTCATTTAGAATAATACGGCCACCTCTACCTTTAATATATTGATCTACAAAATTCAAATTAACCAAATGCTTGCTATGTACTCGGCAAAATAAATGTTCCGGAAGAATATCCATGAAATTAGACAGTGGCTTTGACACCATTAAATCTTCCTTTTCCTTAAGGAAAAAGTCGGTATAAGAACCATTCGCTTCACATCGAACAATATTATTCAGTTCAACCATCCGAAGCCCATTGGCTGTTGGTAAAATAATCTTCTTGTGTTCATTTTTCAAGCTGTCATACAGAACCTTAAATTTCTCATCAAGGTTAATATCCTTTTTAGAATTCTGAAATCGTTCAACTGCCTCTTTAAGTTCAGTATAATTAACAGGCTTAAGTAAATAGTGTAAGGCTGAAAATTGGATAGCTTTCAAAGCATATTCATTATAAGCTGTCGTAAAAATCACTTCGAAATTACGAGAATTAACTTGCTCTAAAACTTCAAAACCATCGCCATCAGGCATGGATATATCCAGAAAAACAAGTTCTGGATTTTCTTGATTAATAAGTTCCACAGCTGTTTGAACATTACAAGCAAAGCCAATAACTTCGACATCAGGACAAAACCTTTCCAGTAATTTAAATAAAGAAGATTGACTCTTCATTTCATCATCAACAATTATGGCTTTTATCATAGTCATATCTTTTAGTATCGAAATATAAAAAAAAGAGTTCTGAAGAAAGATCTTTTTCCTAATTATTTTATGATTTATAAAACAACACCGATCGAGGAGTTTTGAGTATTCGTATTAGACCTCTGCGAACATCTTAAAATACGACGTGGCAAGTCTAATCTTATAATAAGGAATTTCTTCGTTCATATGGATAAATAATTCCTTTGTATTCATATGTCCTAATTCCCGAACTGCGTTTTCAGTCCGTTTTAACTCTTCAGCCTTCAAAAATGACAAGATATCAATATCTGCCCCTTTCTCATATAATGATGCCAAATGTGAATATATCGTTACCGGGTTAATTCGTCTAATCTGAGCAATTTCATCTACCGAATAACCCTGCTTATAAAACTCATAAGTTTCATAGAACGATTGACTGCTTTTTTTTGCTTCCTGATTTTTATTTTGTTCAAACTCTAATATCTCATTGATAAAGAATTCCCCATACAACTGATATTTACGCTCACCAACCCCAGAAATCATTTTCATTTCAAATTCACTAGTTGGTTTTTCATCAACCATTTCATGTAAGGTTGCATCTGAAAATACCAGGTATGGTGCGATCCTGGAAGATCGGGAAATTTTCAAGCGTAGTTTGCGAAGAGCTTCAAATAAGTCTTCACGATAAATTTGTTTGGGTGGTTTAACTCTTTCAACCACTTTCTTAGGTTCTGATTTCATTGTCGCCAAATGCACCAGATTCACCTTTCGTCCGCTAAATAAAACCTCCTTACTCTGTTCTGTTAACTTTAGTGCATTCCCTTCGTCATAAGCCACTGAAATATATCCCAGATTTAGAAGTTGAAGCATATATTGCTGCCAATCCTGGTGTGGTACATCCTTACCTGCACCATAGGTTTTAACTTTATTATACCCTTTGGATATTATCTCTTGACGCGATGAACCACGTAACACATCAATTACAGTTCCTGCTGAAACCTGTTCCTTTAATCGTACAATGGCAGACAAGGCCTTTTGAGCGATTAAACTTCCATCAAATTGCTTAGGAGGATCTTTACAAACATCACAATTACCACAATCTTCTTCTAAGTGCTCACCAAAGTAGCTCAGAAGAATTTTACGACGGCAAATTTGAGCATCACAAAACTGCTGAATTCGTTCTAGTTTAGCATTTGAAACTTCTTTCAGAGCCGATTCTTCTATAAATTTACGGTGAACAATAACATCCGAGAAACTATAGAACAACAAGGTATCTGCCTTTAAACCATCACGACCAGCACGACCAATCTCCTGATAATAGGACTCAATATTACGTGGTAAATTATAGTGAATAACCCAACGTACATTGGATTTATCAATTCCCATTCCAAAAGCGATCGTTGCACAAATAATTGGAGTTTCATCATTGATAAAAGCTTCCTGACGCTGTGCCCTTTCTTCCGAAGACAAGCCTGCATGATAGAAATTGGCATTCACCCCTGAATTACGGAGTTTCTCTGACAAGCCTTCACAAGCCTTACGACTTAAACAGTAAATAATTCCAGACTGATGTGGACGTTGTCGTAAAAAACCCAATATACTTTTAAACTTATCTTTTCCTGGTGCAACTTTCAAGCTCAAGTTAGGACGGTCAAAAGAAGAAAGGAAAAGTTTGGGTTCATCCAATCCCAATTGTCTGACGATATCCTTTTGCGTTAAACTATCGGCTGTAGCAGTTAAAGCAACAATAGGCACTAATGGAAATTGCTTTTTCAAGTAAGCCATTTTAGAATACTCCGGACGGAAATCATGTCCCCAAACCGAAATACAGTGTGCCTCATCAACGGCAAAAAGATTCACTTTTAGTTGTAATAGCAAATAATAAAACTCCTGACTCACTAATTTCTCTGGAGAAACATAGAGCAGTTTTATTTGGCCTTCTTGCACTTCCTCGATAATCTCATTTTGAACCTGAGCAGATTGAGAGCTATTTAAAAATCCAGCCTTTACACCGTTGGCCTGTAAGCCTTCAACCTGATCTTTCATTAATGCAATCAAAGGAGAGACTACAATAGCAACACCTTCCATCATTAAGGCAGGAATCTGGTAGCAAAGAGATTTTCCTCCACCAGTTGGCATAATAACTAAGGCATCTTCGCCATCAAGAATCGATTGAATAACCTCATCCTGTAAAGGACGAAATTTATCGTATCCAAAATATTTTTTTAATATGCGGTTAGCCAATTTCATTTATCGACAAAAGTTTTTTAATGGATACACGGAATCATTTCATAATGACAAAAAAGACTTAAAAATCTTAACAATTTAAAGTTTCAAAAGCCAAATTTGAGATAACAAAAGTAATGTCAAGTCTATAAGTATGCTAGCGTTTGTGTGTTTAGTTATCAACAAAGACACAGACTTAGTCAAAATAAATTTTCACTCCTCGCCCTCAAGTGATAATTTCACATTTCTAGAGCACTGTGCTAAAACACACTTATTTATTACGCAATCGTTTTCTTTCGATATACTTTAAAACATATCACAATTACTCAAACATGACAAATGTCATAATAAAAAGGATCGCGAAACTAAACTAAAAAATTATTTTTGCCCCGAAATTCAACAACCTTAATCTAACAAAACAGAATGAACGCAATTAAGTCGATTAAAGAGACTAATTTCCTTAAACAAAGAAGATACGAAGCCGTAATGTTTCTTATCACCTTCTTTGGTATCTTCGGTTATGTAGGCCACTCAATGGGAGTCGCAAACATGCTAAACACCATTATGAATACAGCCTGGGATCTTCTTATGAATACAGTATTCTACATTATGGGGATTACGGTTTTATCTGGAGCTTTGGGTAAACTACTTATTGAGTTCGGAGTCGTACGTCTTTTAGAAAAGATTCTAGCTCCGTTAATGAAACCTCTTTTCAACCTTCCAGGTGTAGGGGCTTTAGCTGGTGTTCTAACTTTTTTATCAGACAATCCAGCCATTATTAGCCTGGCAAACGACAAAAATTTCAGTAAGTATTTCAAAAATTACCAACTGGTATCTTTAACCAACTTTGGTACGGCATTCGGAATGGGGCTTATCGTAATTACATTCATGTCTACACTTAAGATTCCTGGTAACGACGAAAACTTATTTATTCCAGCTCTTATTGGTTTACTTGGAGCACTTGTTGGTGCCGTAGTTTCGACACGATTGATGCAACGATTAATCAAAAATGTGATTAAACCTCGTAAAGATCAGGACTTCGAAGGTGCAACTGAAAAAATCTCTTTCAAATCAGAAGGTAGTGTTTTCATTCGTTTCCTAAACTCTATTTTAGATGGAGGTAAGTCAGGTGTTGACTTAGGATTAGCGATTATTCCTGGTGTATTGATTATCTCTACAATGGTAATGATGCTGACATTCGGTCCTAAAGATCCTGCAATTGGATACCAGGGATTAGCCTACGAAGGTGTTACTTTACTACCAGATCTAGCTGGTCATGTATGGTGGTTATTTGAAGGCTTATTCGGTTTTAAAAACCCGGAACTAATTGCCTTTCCTGTCACTTCACTAGGTGCTGTAGGTGCTGCTTTATCTCTTGTAAAAGCATTTATTGCCAAAGGAATTATTGATGGAAATGTTATTGCCGTATTTACTGCAATGGGTATGTGTTGGAGTGGTTAT
>Ga0209379_10001025_pt1 | contig 19584 bp, 16 predicted proteins | sample tdDd001_FD_187124 | JGI IMG/M metagenome (GOLD analysis project Ga0209379, IMG submission 187124) | Marine sediment microbial communities from the Atlantic coast under amendment with organic carbon and nitrate - tdDd00.1 (SPAdes)... | ecosystem: Environmental > Aquatic > Marine > Coastal >...
GCACTTGAGAAGATAGCAGTATAAATATGAGCCTATGACAATAAAACTGTCATAGGCTTTTTTGAACGGCAATTAAGATTCATAGAAATAGAAATCTAACAAAAACAGACAATGTTAGATTAATGGACCGAAATTCAAGCCATTATAAGAAGAAAGATGAAAATAAAAATCTAACAGAATATACAGTTTGTTAGATTATCATCAAAAAACACAACCTCGAAATTGGTTATATCTTACAGATGAGAAATGATGTTGATTTGAACGAGAAAAAGCAAGTTCATATTCAAAATCTCTCAAAATACAGAAAAACTCCTATTGGTGAATATTTCCTTTTGTGATAATATGGAAATAAGGAACGTTGTAAATTAATTTCATTTTGATGTAATTAAAATGTCGATAGTGTAGGAGAAAATATGGAATCTAAAATAGAAATACAAGATATTATCTTTATTCCAGAAGAACAATTGTTAATTGAATACATCGAAGAAGTAGAAAATCTGTTAACTGATATCAGAAACAAAGGTGTAGAAATACTTAATATATTAAATGATAAACATGATGGTGAATATTATCATGGACCAATCATGTTTTTATATAGGGATTTTTTATCATACATCGACACTTTAATTGTTATGTATTCAAATACTTGTATTGACACATCTATAGTATTATCTCGCACATTGTACGAACATTTTTTATCTCTAATGTATATTTTAAAAGAAGATTCAAAACATCGTGCTTTAGCATATCAAGTCTCACATATTCATAAAAAAATTAGTCGATACAAAAAAATGATTAATGAAATTAACTCTAACAAAAACAATAATCTCTTTGATAGGGATAGACTTAAAGAAATTGATTGGTTTACAGCAAAAAAAAATCTTGAAAAATCATTACAAAAACCACCGTATAAGACAATTGAAATTGAATGGAAACGTTTGAAGAATAGTAGTGGGAAAAGAAAATTTGATCCAAAATGGTATTCCTTATACTCAAACATCAAAAATTTGAGGGAACTAAGCAAATATGTTGAATTTGATTATATGTATGAATACATGTATGATATTTGGTCAGTATCAGCACATGGATATGGTGCGTTTAATTCATTAGAGGTATCATTAGAAAAAGAGGCTTTAATTAGAAATTTTAGATTGCCAGACAAGTTACCTAATAATTTATCTTTTATTATATCGATGTCAACGGGGGTTTATAACTCACTTCTACTCAAATATGGAAGTGATAATGAAAAAGAAAATTTTAAAAAGTGGTACAAAACAACTAACGAAAAGTCGAAGGAATTAGTTAATGTAAACTTAAAAAAAGAATCAATTTAGGTTTATGATAAAGATGTTCACTTTGAAATATTGATTCGTTTTTTATTTTAATCTAATGGATAGTTATGATTGAATATAAAATTGGAGTATCTTAGAAAGACTTTAAAATCAAGAAAAGGTATGGAGGAATAATGAATTCAAAGATAATAGTATTGCTACACAAACATCAAAATAAAATTTTAAATATAGGCATATTACTATTTATAATAGGCATACTCTTGTATTTCGGAATTGTTTTTAATCAAACTTTTTTTAAGTTAGGTGGACAACTTTCACAGGAACTTGCGAGCGATCTTGGTAGTGCTTTATCAGGATTGTCGGGTGTTTTGATATCGGGCTCAAGTATAACTTTTCTAATTTTAACTTTCGTAGGTCAAATAAGAGCATCAAGAATAGAACAGACAGAAACTATTTTTATGAAAATGGTTGAGTTTCATCGAGAAAATGTACTTAATTTAAAGTTAATGAACGATGAGACTAATAAAATCGTTGAGGGACAGAGAGTAATAGAGTATCTTGTTAAGCACTATACAGTAATATACAATATCATTAAGCCAATTGCCAATGTTAGTCCTAAGCTTGCAGTCGAGTTGACAAACCTTGCGTTATTCTTTAGTGTTAATAAGCTTGATTCTAAAATTGACACACAGAAATATGAAGAGGTTAATTTTGCAACAATCAAAGCAAGAGTAAGAGGTGAAGTACATCTAGCACATTTTCATCGCTCAATTAAGGAACCGAACGAACAATATTTGGGTCATTATTTTAGGAATTTATATAAAGCTGTAAAATATATTGAAGATGATAAAACGTTAGATAGTAATGAAAAAAAAGAGTTTGTAAATCTTTTGGTAGCACAACTGTCATCTTATGAGCAAACTCTTTTATTCCTAAATTCGTTATCGAGTTTAGGTGAAAACTGGAACAAAGAATTATACCTCTCCAAATACAATATAGTTGATCATGCAAATTTAGATATAATTGAATCTTGTACTTATTTGAAAAGTGAATATTTAAAAATTACTCAATAATAATCACTTTCTTAGTGATTATATTACATGTAAATAAATAAACTTTTCTCATCCAATATAATTATTGAGCTCTAAGTAAAACAGAAATACAAGAATTAAGATACTTATTATTCAAACGGCAAATCTTCTTTAAACTTATAATAATGTAACGTTTTAAGACAACGTTACATTTATGCGCCATAATTAAAGTCATTATTAAGAAGAAAGATGAAAATAAGAATGTAACAGAATGTACCGTTAAGTAACATTTATGATGAAAAAAATAACCTCAAATGAATAGTGTTTGCTTATGTGTGTTTGTCCATAGATTTCTGAGCCACTTGACCAAAAATATTTGAGCCACTGACTACTGAACAGGTAGATTTAATGCATAGAAATAGCCTGATTATATAAAGATAATCAGGCTATTAACTTTCAAGATTTATTAGGCTAATCACACAATTACATATTTATAGGAAGCTAATCTTAGAAGCCTTCGAACTGACAATCTTTGCTCATGACATAATTACTTATGCAGTATGACTCTTTTAGTAATAGCCAAACTCATACCACAATTAGCTGTTTCATCTAGCTAGAAGCATTATTAAGAAATTCTTTATCAGTATTTGCATTTGTATCTGTGATTTCTTTAAACTTCTGCGACACGAAAACACCTATTAAAATAACACCTACAATTGTTTGAATAGCCACAATAACTCTGACATATGTAACATTCGGTAAAATATCTCCATATCCAAGTGTTGTAGCTGTAACGACACTGAAGTATAAGAAATCCCAATATGAATAATTAAGATTCTCATCTTCAACTTGCTTAAGAAACTCGTACTCCTCACCTATATAATTTACACTGCTAGATAAGATGTTGTTAATAATATGTAATGGAACATAAAAATCTACAGGTGTCCAAATACGAAAATTCTCCTCATAATTAATTATATCAGTCCAGATATAGAATGTTTCTTTGTCAGTAATTTCACTTGAATATTCCTTATTTAAAGTCTTGTATTCTTTTGCCGAAAATCTATCTATCTTTTCTTCTGGTATCTTAATGACTTCCACTTCTATCTTGGAGTAAGTTTTATCTCCATATAAGCCTTCGGTTTCTACACATTCAAAATGAATAAAATTATATCCTTTAGACAAAAAATGATGATAATAGTATTTAACCCACTGCGGTTCCAGAACACCCAATCCATCACCTGTAATATATGTATACATTTCCTCTTTAGAATCCCCCATACGAATTGTATAATCATCTGGATTATATAATTTAATGAGAGGTTCAATATATTTGCTTTCAATTACAGTGTTATTATAAGATTTGAATTGTCGAACTTTTTCACTTAATAATACATCTTCGTTATATTGAAATGCTTCACCATTAGTACATGAAGATATTAACCAGTATACACATGCTACAGTGAATATCATTGTAAAATAAATTAATAGTATCTTTGTGCTTTTCATTATTCTCATATATTAAGTACTCTCTTTCAAATTTAGATTCACTTTGCTATTTCTTTTGTAAATCAGTTTCAAACAGTAATTATAAAATCTTACCTCTTAACACTATAACATAATCTGGAATATTAAATGTTAAATTTAAACAACTAAACTAATCACTTTTAAAAACTTGATCAATAGTAATTTTAATCCGCCACACAAATCAGAACATATATGGTTCTTACTTATCGAAATGGTGGCTCTATTATGCGAGACAATGGTTTCGTTAATTCCGTGACCGTAGCTTTCGATAAGTGAAATGTTCAGTATGTACTCACAGAAAAAAGTAGGTTCTTTTGAGCACTTTTTATTGTTTGCGGGTATGATGACCCCGAAACTTTTTCAGTTAGAAAAAATATTTTGTTACCGTTTCCGTTTCGGTAAACATTCTAACTAAAGATATTATTGAATATTAGTTTCCAGGGATAAGTGGAAATTCTGATTCGTAATATGTAAGTAGAGGTTAATACCTTTACTTATTTTTTTATAATGAAGTTAGGATATTTTCAAAATGACTTGTATTCCTTAATTTCAGTGAAAATGTACCTAATTACCAAACTCTAATCATATCACGGAAGAAATTTTTTATAGTTTCTCGGAAATAAATATTAATTATTTTGTTGAAATAATAGAATCTTTTATTGCAAATGTATCATTATGATTAAAGTCTATTCTACACTCATCATAAAAGTGACAGATTTACAGATTTATTTTGGAAAATGATAAGAAGGTAGAGACAGTTGTACTTGTTACCAAACTAAGTACTTGGAATAATTAAAGTAGAGTTGTTGTTTCGCGTGTAGTAAACTGCTAAATCAAAATGAATATAAGATTTAATATGTACATGGAATAAATTTACATGTATAATTTAATTAATATTTTCAAATGTTTAGAAATTACTTTGTTACAACCTCATTTTTGCTAGTACAGCATTTTAATATGCTAAGACTAACAAAATTGACCTTATATCAGGCACTAAATTTCAACAAAAGATTTTACTAAAGAAGATATCAACATTTCCAAAATCTATGGTGGAACAATTGAAAATGAAGAATAAATAAATCCCACTATTGATGTTTTAAATCCACTGATCTTAATTCAAAGGAGGTAATTATGTCTTTATATTGTACACTTGACGAACTTGCTAATGAAAGTGACGTTGAAAGTAAATTCCTATCACCACTTTTTTGTAGGGCTGCACCTGAAGGATTCGGTTTTGAAAACTCTCATATTCGAACCAAACCTACAATCAAATCTTACAGTATCGGTAAAAATAAACGAAAATCACATGTTCCTGATTTTATATTATCCATTAAGGGTCAACCTGTAATTGTCGTTGAAGCAAAAGCTCCTCATAAAGATCTTTACGAGGCTTTTAGTGAAGCAAGATTGTATGCATCAGAAATAAATGCTAAGTCGAACCATAGTATAAATCAATGCAATAGAATAATTGTTAGTAATGGAAAAGAAACCTGGGCTGGCTTTTATGATCAAGATAAACCAGTTATAAAACTAACACATTCTGATTTCTCCATTGAAAATATAAAATTTAATGAATTACTAGAGTTTTGTTCCATAGATAAAATTACTAAGCAACTTAACGATACATTGTATTTTGATATATACAAATCTATATATGTATCACCTGTATCTACACTTGGTGGTAAAAGAGCACAAAATGAATCTCTGGTTGAAAATCAATATGGTAGAACCTTAGTTTATGATTTTGGTCATATATTTAATCCTCAAACAGAAGCAGATATTGCTAATGTTGTTAATAATGCTTATATTCCATCAAAAAAAAGAGAACAACATATGGATCCTTTTTATAGAGAAATCAAGAAAACTAAATTGCCATTTCAGAGCAAATCAACTCTTATTTCAACTCAAAAACCTGATGAAATTACATCTATTATCAACTCAAAATCTAATGAAAAACCTGGAACGCCAGCAAAAAATTCATTAATACTACTCATTGGAACTGTAGGAAGTGGTAAGAGTACATTTATTAGATACTTTAAGGAAACATATTTTAAAAAACATTATCCAGAAATAAACAAAAAGTGTGATTGGATATTCCTGGACCTAAATAGCGTAATCGTGAATGCCAATGAAATTTATGAATATATTAGAAATGAGATCATTAGTAAAATTAAAAAATGTAATCCAAAAATAAACTTTGAAACAAAAGAAATTATTGATGCTATTTTTAAGGATGATATCGATGATTTCAAATCGGGTATGGGAGCTTACATATCAGACAACAAGACATTATTTGATAGCGAACTCTTTAAAAAAATAACCGTTTTACGAAACGATTCTGAAATGTACTTACAGAGATTAATTAAGTATGTAAAAAGAATCGTACAAAAAACACCTATTATTGTTTTAGATAATTGCGATAAAAGGACTCGAGAAGAACAATTACTGATGTTCCAAGTTGCTGAATGGATTAAAAGTAACTATAATTGTCTTGTAATTCTTCCAATGCGCGATATTACATATGATTTATACAAATTGAATCCACCTCTCGACACCGTTGTACAAGATCTGGTTTTTAGAATTGATCCTGCCGATTTACTCTCAATTTTACAAAGTCGATTGGAGTATATTATTCGTAGCCAAGGTGACAACGATTCTAGCTATACTACTTCCAACGGAATAAAAGTTAAAGTTAATAACGATGAGCAAGTTGAGTATTTAAAAGGAATTCTTACAACAATTCGAAATGATCCGTGGGCAAAAAGAATATTTTATAGTTTATCAAATAGAAATACTCGTGTGGGTATTCAACTTTTTATGGATTTTTGTAGAAGTGGGCATATTGAAACAGAAGATTTTTTCAAAATGCGCTTAGCAGACTCTAGTTATTCATTGCCAAGTAGCAAAATTATTAATGCTCTTTTACGACAAAATAGAAAATTCTATAATGATTCTAATTCAAATATAACAAATTTATTTTACTCTCAGAAAAACGAAACTGCTCCAGATCCATTTAGTAGAATACACATTTTAATGTGGCTTAATAATCGCCTCAATGTTAAAGGACCTAACAGTTCTAAAGGATTCCACAAAACAAATGATATGATTTCGGATTTGAGTAATATTGGTCATGAAATTTCAACAATAAAAAGAGACATCCATGCTCTTTCAAAACGTGGTCTAATCATTAAAGAAAGCCTCATGCATGAAATCGACTTAAATGAACTTATGAAAATTACTCAGTCTGGTATTCTTCATTTAGATTTACTAGGTAACTTAAGTTATCTAGCTGCGTGTTCTGAGGATGTTTTATATAGGAACACTCAAACTACTATGGATATTTCTAAAAGAATAATGTCTGAAGATTATTTAAAAGGACCCTATCCAATATTAAATGCAAATGATATGCTACTATATCTTTCTAAATATCAATCATTAACTCTTAGTGAACCAGATTTATTTGTTAACACATCAATACTGTCTAATCTTCCAACTTTTGATAAATCATTTGCATGTATTGATAAAGCATTCAATAAAAGTTTAGTAGCCAAGTTATATGCATCCATAACTCCTGGAATGACAATAGAATGTCGTGTTGTAAATAAAAACAACTATAGCGTTATAGCAGTATACGAGGAAATATTACGATGTTTCTTAGCAACTACTCAAAGTAAGTATTCACTTTCGTTACAAGATTATGATACATTAAATGAATCGTCTTTTATTGTTGGCGAAGTCATTGATATTGATTATCATCATAATAGTATTCAGTTGAAATTCATAAAAATCAAATCAGAAAATACAGACTAATTTCACTAACTCCCCTGGAAATTGATATCTATTAGTTTGAATACTATTAATGGATTTCCTTTTAAATTCCGTTTATATCTTTTTGAGTGTGTTAATATTGTAATATGGAAAGACTATATTTTATCATATGGAGGAGTTACATTGCCTATTGAATATATGGGAAAAATCGTTGATATTTTGGATTATTTGAAAAAAACCAATACCAGAGATTACTTATTATTCTCAATGAGCTTTGAAGTAGGAATGAAGCTGGATGATGTCTTGTGTTTGAAAGTTTCTGATGTAAGAAATAAGAAAAGTATGAATGTATCAGGAATTAACATCAAGATGAGAAAAGAAGTGATTCAGGACATAAAAGAATATTGTAAAGATAAGCAGAAAAACGAGTTTATGTTTCAGTCAAATGATGGCTTCAATCAGAAGTTGGGTAGAAAAAGAGCAGTTGAGATTCTATCTGAAGTTGCTGGCATGTTTGGCATTGATGAATTTGGCGTAGATACCTTAAGGAAATCCTTTGGGTATTTTTTTTATTTAAGAAGCAGGGACATGGATCTATTAAAACAGATTTATGGCCATAGTAAGAAGTATGACACATTAAAGTATATTGGATTGAAAGGAGTAGTAGATGAAAGCAGTAGTAGCAATTAAAGATGTAGAGGTTATTCAAAGGATTAAAGAGTATCTTAAAGGAAAAAGTAGAAGAGATTATATGATTTTTTATCTTGGAACTCATACAGATCTTAACATCAATGACTTACTGGAGCTTAAAGTAAATGATGTTAAAGGTAAAGATTTCATTCAACTGAGTAAAAGAGAGGTCATTATTCCTGATAGTACAAAAGATACTATTAGAAAGTATTGTAGAAACCTTGAAGAGGACGGATTTTTATTTCATTCGATAAGTAGTTCTGATAGACCACTTCATAGAAATACAGTCTATAAAATGATGAAAGACATTGAAGCTAGGTTCGGACTTGAGGATTTAGGGTGTCAGTCACTAAGAAAAACATTTTGGTACCACCTTAATTTATTGATAGCAAAGGAGTATACAAGATGAATTTAGTACAGCCGATTACAGATATTGAAGTGGTCAGAGACATATCAAATTATCTGCAGATAAGATCAGATAGAAATCATGTGATGTTTCTCATTGGTATTTATACCGGATTAAGAATTAGTGACATTAGAAAACTCAGAGTAAGAGATCTTAAAGGAAAATCACACCTTGAAATCATATCTCAGAAAACAGACAAGAAAATGAGAATATCAGTTAACGATAACTTAAAGGCTGCCTTAGATGAGTATCTGAAAAATAGAAGTGATTATGAATACATCCTTAAATCAAGAGAAGGAGATAATCGACCAATAAGTAATAACCAAGCCTATAACATATTGAGTGATGCAGCTGATGCATTAGGTATTGATAACATCGGTACTCATAGTATGAGAAAGACATTTGGTTATCATTTATACCAGAAGACAAAGGATATTGTACTGGTAAAAGAATTACTCTCACATAGTGATATTGAGATTACAAAACGATATATAGGATTAGTCCAGAGATCAAAAGATGTAGCAGTAAATGACTTATCATTTTAGGCTATTTTTTTAGTTTTTTGATGAAATTTAAGTTGGTTACAATAAGGTTACAACTAACTCATAGTTTTGCTTTCTAGACATTATATAGTAGGAAGTTGAAAATATGAGTATTATACAATATAGCGATGTAACAAACTCAAACGAGTAAAAATGCCCAAAGTTGGCGATTTAGTGTGCATATTTCGTGGAATCTGAAATTCTTGTTTCACTAACATATCATGGAAAAAAGGCTAAAAAAAGCATAATTTTTGAATAGGTAAAAACTCATGAACGGTTGTAATACTAATACATTCAAGAGACTGATAAAATATTAACAAATTCAATTAGGAATAAATGGAAGAAAATCACTAGAAATACGATAAGGAGACTGTATGCCAAAGAAGATTTGTCCTGGTAAAGGATGCAATAATCTGATCAATATGAAAGAGAATAGATGTCCATCATGTGCACCAATAAAGAAAGCTGAAAAGGCTGAACATAATAAGAAGTATGACAAGAAGGTTAGAGAACCACGATTGGTAAACTTCTATCATTCGAAAGCTTGGAATACAGTCAGGAAGTATGTTTTAGTTAGAGACAACCACCTGTGTCAAGACTGTTTGAAAGAGAATCACATAACCTCTGCAGAGATAGTTCATCATAAGATTGAGATAAGAGATGACTTTTCAAAGGCTTTAGATCCCAATAACTGCGTGAGTGTATGTAAATCATGCCATAATAAGATTGATCACAAATATTAGCAGAAACCCCCTAATCCCACTAAAAAGTTGGGTAGGGGGTATTTTTTAAGTTTTTGGACATTTTAGTATGACCGCAGCCCCCTAGCAAAAATGATTTTTCTCGTTTTTTTAGCAAAAGGGGGGATTTGTAAAACTAACTATGATTTTAAGTATTAAAAATATAAGAATTTGATATATTGATTGGGGCTTCTGTTAGAATGATATTTAAAATCCTAATAGTCAATCTATAAGCTAATTGAGTTACAACTTCTGATTCGTTGGGGAGGAAAGTGATATTTATACACTCGATACATGTAGACTAACAGTCACAGCTATCATAAACGATAGGCGTGGTGTCATACTGAACATAATGAAATTACAGTGATCCAATTAGATAATTATATCTTACTGGATCTTTGTTTTATGCTAGATCGGTTGTAATTAAATATTGGTAATGTTAGAATTAATTACAACTTACAAATTTAATGAATATTCTGTTATTTTAGAATTTTATATCATAAATATAGAATTAACAAGCTAGGGAGAATTATATGGATATAGATTATATCAACTTATTCGAAATATCTTTTTCGACATTTTTAGGCTTTCTTTCAGCTATACTAGCAACAGTATTGATAGATAAAAGAAATGAAAAAACAGAAGTGAAAAAGATAATTCATAACACGAAGAACGAACTATCTGAAATGCTAGAAATACTGACGAATTTAGAAGCAGATTACTATATAAATCCGATAAAATTTTCATATTGGAAAAGTTTAATATCGGGTAACAAATTAAATTTGCTTTGTGACGAAATCTGGTATGTTGAATTATTATTAGTATATGATCATGTTATCGATTTCAATGAATGGAATAATAAAAGAACAGAGATATTATTTTTGAATGGAAAAGGAAGTTTTGATGAATTTTCATTGGAAATAAATGAAGCTATTCAATCCCAAGTAATTATAATTATTAAGGAAATCAATTCTGTATTAGAAAATATGTCAAAATAGGAGATGATATAAATTGATAAATAAGAAACCTTTAGGAATAAGAATCAAAGATGTAAATAAAAAGTGTGATATGAATGCAGCTAAATGTAGAATAAAGAAGACACAATATAATCCTGAAATGATGTTTCAAAAGTTAGTATCAATTTTTGAAGTGAATTCAATAAACACCCCAAAATGGATATCAGAATTGAGTGGTCAATATTTTTTATTTAGAATTGCTGAAGAACTTAATATAAACTTATTTGATGATGATGAATATTGTTCTCTATTACAGAAAATAGTGGATGGATTTCGTCAGAATTTTGTGAATGGTAATTTTGAAATTGCAGAAAAAAGAAATATTGTAAATAACTTTGAAACAAAGTGTATGATAGATACTATGTTTAACGATGACAATGAGGGGAATGGTTATGCAGAAACCAGACATGCTGCAATTTATATCACTGATCAAACTTTTTTTAGAAACTATCTTTATGGTTTAACTTTTTATATTGGAAAAAATGTTAACACCCCCGTTTTTAGCAAAATATATGAAGTGTCATTGCAAGGTTTAATGAGTAAAAATGCAATTGATAAGGCTGGTGGATGGAAGCTTTATAGGCTACCATGGTTAACATCACGTATTCTCATTAATCTAAAAGATTCATTCACAAAGGAAGATATAAAGATTAAAAAGGCATTGAGATCACTATTGAACAACGATCGATTCACAAAAAATGGATTATGGAAAAGTGGTGTATCTGTCAGGATTTCTGACTACGAGAGTACAGCACTTTGTTTGGAAGCTCTTTCGGCATATGATGAAATTGAATCTAATATTGAAATGCTGAAAAAGACATTTGACTATTTATTAGTAGACAGTTTAGAGAATTGGATTAATCAGATTGATTTCATTGATGAAGAAAAATCAAACATAAGTCTTGGTGTAATTATGCTTTCTTCAGTTTTATGTAGAATTATTACCAAACATAAGTTAGAAGAATACGATCAACAAGTAAGTAGACTCAAGGACGTTTTTGTATATAGTTTGAATAGTTTTCTAAAGCAAGGCGTTTTTAACATTAAAACGTTACAATATAATTCTATTCCTACAATGTTATATTACATTCTAATTGTTTTGAAGGAGGATTTAAATGACGTGGAACAATGATTTAGCATTAAGATGGACAAAAATGGTAGGCCCTTCAAGACCGACTATATCGGAAATTGCAGTGTATCAAAAATACGTTGTTAAACTAAAAAAATTTAAAAAAAGAAAATTAAAAATGTTAGTATTGGGATCAACTCCTGAATTTAGAGATTGGGGATATGAACAGAATATTGATGTTACTGTGATTGATTCTATGTATGACTATCATAATACAATAAACCGAGAATTAAGACACAAGGATATTTTCATGGATTCATTAAAAAAAGAAGATGTTGTAGTAACAGAATGGCAAAATATGAAATTTACGGATGAGTTTGATTTGATTGTTGGTGATTTAATTATTGGTAATATCCCACCCGATGAGTTGGAACAAACAATTATAAATATAAAAGAAGCTCTTAAAGAAGATGGACTATTCCTGCAAAAAAGCTTTTATTATCCGAAAAAATATAAAAAAATGAGTTCTGCAGAAGTCGTTAGAAATTATTATATGAATCCCTCACATCACCCATACTCATATTTGACATTTGATATTGCGATGAATATCATTGATGAAAACTACATGGTTGATTTCAATAAACTTTTTTTAGAATTTGTAAGATTAAACAGTTTAGGAATTTTAGATGATGAAACAATGTTATACTTTAATGATTTAGGTTACCAAAATCATATGAAATTTAAATTTCACATGATTCCTTTGCAGGAATATGAAAACCTAATATCAAAACATTTAGAGATATATAATGTAGAATATGGGAATGAGGTCTATTCTCAAAATTTCCCGCTTCACATTATTGGTAAAAGAAAAAGTAGATTATTTGGAGGTATGTGATGAGAGTTTTTGTAATTCATGGTTCGTTAGGAAATCCACAAGAGAACTGGATTCCCTGGTTAAAAGAGAGTTTGAGTGAGAATAATATTGAATGTGATGCTCCGTTTTTCCCAACGCCATTAGCTCAAAACTATGATGATTGGTCCGAGTTGTTAGATTATTACGTTGACAAGGGTTACATTGATAATGAAACTGTACTTGTTGGTCATAGTTGCAGTTCGATATTTATACCGAACTATATTGTTGAAAAAGGAATAGATGTAAAAGCAATTATTGGCGTTGCAGGTTATAATAATTTTATGAGTGGTAATGAATATATGGATAATCTTAATAAATCATTTTATTGTGATAATGAGAAATTATCGACGATTAACCAATATGTAAAGAATAGAATTTCATATTATTCAAATAATGACCCATTTATTCCAAAAGAGAAGCTCGTTGAATATACTGATATTATAAGTGCAAAGAGCTTTGAAATTGACGGAGCTGGTCACTTCAATACAAGTAGTGGTTATAATAAATTTGAACACTTATTAGATATAATATTGAAGATTTAATAAAGTGATTTAGTTTGTTCTGATAAACTGAGATTGTAACACGTTGGGATGATTTAATATGATCAATTGCCCTACAATTTGAAATTGTCACTGTAATCTAACATAGTTAAATACTACACATGATATATGACTTTAAGATGTGAATTTGATCAATTTGAAAATGATTCTAGTAAAAGGTATTATGATAGATAGTGATGTTGAATAAGATAATAGATTTTGAAAAGATTGTGAATTTCTTATTCATGATCTTTTTTATTTTGAGTTTTAATACAAACAAAAATATAGAGTGGTCATAGTATTAATATGTAATTCTATGCTGGAGAATGCTTTATTACAAATGAAAAGACTAGAAACCATTTAGATTTGTAGTCTTTCTTTATAGTTTGTATTCTCTGAATATCTTCCTCGTGGCTATCGTATGTACGAAATAGTCTGCTTTACATATCTTCTTATTGCTAGGTTAATTTATTTAGTGGATTGTTTTTAGGATCATCATACCATTCAAAATACTTCAATGTGTTTTCTTCACCTGATTTGATTAAGTTAAGCTTTTCACCATCTGATAAATCAAAATCAGTTGTCTTTATACCTAGACTATCAATATAAACCGTTCTATGCCAGTCGTCACTATGAAGGTGGACATTCTGTTGAGCTTCAGTCATGGTTTCTACTAGGTTCCATAGATAATCGAAAAGGTCATCAATTTCATGTTTTTTTGGTGCTGCATGATCTTTCAAAACAGAGATTTGATTTTTTGAATCTAAGCGAAATCCAAGTGTTTCTGTATTGAAGACATATTCGTCTTCGGGTTCATTAGTAAGATCCTGCTTATCGTTTTCGATCTTGTAGTAATCCTTTGTAATATGATTATTGGCTACATACCGTTTTCTATCATAGACTTTTATTGGATAATTCATTAATAACCCACCATCAACATAGATTTTATTGTAATTCATTTTCACTGCCTTGAAGAACAGTGGAATTGACATAGTAATTCTTAAAGCTTTTGATACTTCCATATTTGGCGTTGTTCTAGCAGAAAAAATCTCAGAGTAATGAGTTGAAAGGTTAGTACCAATAAATGCAACTTCCAAAAATGAATTGTGTTTTTTAAGATCTATGAAAGTTGTATTTTTACTACCGGTTTTATCTTTGATTACTTTCTCAATCCATTCTTCAAAGAAATCACCTTTATACCATCCGTAATCATCAATTAATCTTTGAGTATTTCTAATTATGCCCCAATTGCTATCCATAAAATTATTGAAATCTAGATTCCACAAAATATTCTGTATTTGTGTACTAGAATAGTTTAATGCGACTAGAAGCGCACATATTGCACCAGCAGATGCACCCGCAACTCTTTCGATATTCTTGTGAATTCCTTTCTGTTCAAGTACTTTTAATGCGCCCACATATGCTAGTCCTTTTACTCCACCACCTTCAAACACATAGTTCTTAAAATTATACTCCACAATATTACCTCCTTATTTTAAATAATATACTAAAATCTATTAATTTAATCATTTTATTACTTATGATTTTTTTATGTTGAATGAAATAGTAAGGCAAATACCTGATGCATATGTTAAAATATAGTGGAAACTGACATAATACTACGGAGGACTAATATGAATAACAAATTATTATTAAAAATTATAGCGATAATAGTAACTTTAACTTTAATTTTATCAGGCTGCTCAGCTGACGAAAACATTTTACTAAGTAATGAGGAATACACAACTACCAATGGAATAATTACTGAAGTTAATTCAACTAATATTGCAACAACCGAAGATGTAATTATTGATGAAGAGAGTAATGAAGGTATTACAACAACAGAAGAAATTTCTAAAATTGATGATGATGACCTTGATATTACTGGTTATGCTTCAATCGATGTTGATGGTGGTGATTTATCTGGTTATCGTGAAGCCAATGTAGTTGTTAATATAGGATTTGGTGATAGAAAGTACTATGCTTTTACTAATGAATATGGACAATTGTTCAGAGTGGTAGCTGATGAGATTATTCTACAAGATGATGATACCGAACCCGTTAATTCAAAAGGTAGATACTACCCTGATGAAGCTAAAGTCCCAGGAGTTGAATCGAAGACTTTAGATGAAGGGCATGTTATTGCTGATAGTTTGGGTGGAGTATCAAATGCTTATAATATTACACCACAAAACAGTACTTTAAATAGGCATGGCGAACAAGCGTATATGGAAGATACAATTAGAAAAGCACTTAAGGAAGGATTGGCTGTTACGGATTTTGAAGCGATGATCACCTATTCTGATATAGAAACTCAAATTCCGAGTCATTATAGTATTACATATACAATTAACGGTAATGTTATAAATGATGAATTTGATAATATTAATCCTGACGAGGCTAATGCCGATATAGAAGGAGAACCACCTACTGAGGCAGCAACTGAGGGGAACGTTAGAAGTATAGATGAGATAGCGGAACAACTAGTATTCATCTCTCAACTTGATAAACAAGCTGAATATGTTATTCTTGAAAATTCAACGGATTTAGATATCGATATTTCAGGTTGGTCAATTCTCTCTGTTAGAGGTGAACAGAGTTTTACATTCAGTGATTATATTCTTAAACCTAATTCTACTGTAAAAATTGGAGATTTAGCTAAGAATCCTGATGTAGATTTTCATTGGCTTGAAGGTCGAGGAACATGGAATAATAGTGATAGCGATCCAGCTGAGCTTTACAATGAACAGGGAGAGTTAGTTGACAGATATGATGATTAACTTATTGTTTATAAGAATTAAATAGATTCAATAAAATTATTAAGCCAAGTAAATTTTACTTGGTTCTTTTGTATTCCTCAACACAATCCTTATTATGTCTAAGTTATTGAATTAGTATACTAAAACTAATATCTAAATATTACTTCACTTTAATGGTTCGTGAACTTAACACAACAGCAAGTCTGTCAGTTGATTCCCCCAAAAGCCATCAATATAGTTAGTGCCAATAGCTTGAAGTATATTGCTAATTAAACACACCAAAGGATATGTACAATTCGTCAAAATGGCTTTAAAGCCTTTGTATAACGGGAGTTGAGTGGGAATTGCCAAAAAAGATTTGTTTAGGTCCTTCTTGTAATAGATTAGTCAGTATGAAAGAAAAATGTTGTCCGTCATGTACTGATAAATTGAATATCGAAAAAAGAGAAAAGAATCGAAGATATGATCAATATGTTAGAGAAGATGAGATTGTAGAGTTTTATCATTCTAGAGAATGGAAGAGAGTTAGAGCAGCAGTATTAATTAGACATCATTATTTATGTCAGCATTGTCTAAAAGAGAATATGATTAAATCAGCAGAGCTAGTTCATCATGTCATTGAAATAAAACTGAAATGGATACTGCGTTATGAAATTGATAATTGTTTAAATATATGTGTGAGTTGTCATAATAAACTATAATTATATGCAAATATATCATATAATATTATTGTTAATATATGTAAGGAGAAAAAATGAAATATTATTCGATGATTTATACTGATTTATTTTGCGATTACAAAGAGGGTAATTCAGTTTCGTTACAGCTGAGAAAATTGACAGAAAAGAATGAAGATATTACGAACTATTTTTACACAGATACATCTAATGCAACCAACATTATAACGATTAGCTCAAGAATTAATATTTTTATTGGTGCAAACAATGTTGGTAAAAGCAGATTTATGAGGAAATTATTTTACTCTGGAAGAAAAGTAAAGGAATTAGAAAAGGAAGATTATCTGTCAGTAATCGATTATCTAAACTCGGATATAGATATTAATCCAGTTTTTAAAGATAAACTAAAATTTAAAGAAAGATTTGCTGAACTTACTAACTTAATATATCATGCTACAGAAGTGAATAATACAGTCGGAGAAATGTATAGCAACCTGTACAATGAACAATTTTACAAAAATTTACAAAGAAAAATTCTCGGTAATGAAAATAGTAATGAGATATATGGTATTAATGATTCAATTAGAAGAAAATTAATTCAGAAAAGGTATAGCTTTGATGTTAAAGTTGTAGATCGGAAAAGAGTTTATATCCCAGTATTAAGAAGTCTCAGAAGAATGAAAAAAAGTTACAGAGATTTCTATACTATGTTTAACTCGAAAGTTATATTGGATAATAATACGTACGAATCTGTCATAAAGAAGCTTGATATCGACCATTATAAGTACATTACAAAAGTCGATTATTTCCCAAATTTAATAAGCAGAAAAAATAATAATATGGAAGTGTTTACTGGATATAGTTTAAACGATGAATTGAGAGACTGTCTCTTGGGAGATTTTTATGAGAGACAATTGGTTAAAGATTTTGAGGACTTTCTGAAAATAAATTACTTTTCTGGTGAAAACATTTCATTTATACCAAAACTAAATGACGACTTAGTTATAAAAATAGGAGAAAATGAGGAAAGACTCATTTATAATCTTGGCGATGGACTTCAATCAATAATAATTATGACATGGCCATTATTTAAATATAAAGAATCCAATATTGACATCTACATTGAAGAACCTGAAAATCTTCTGCATCCTGGTTTCATAAGAAAATTTTTTGAGCTTGCATGTACTGAAGAATTTGAAAATGTAAGGTTCTATTGTACGACTCATTCGAATCATTGCTTAGATTTTTCTAACAATCCAGATGATCTATCAGTGTTTAAGTTTATTGAGAATAAATCAAAAAAAATAACTGATATACAGAAGTCTGACTTTAGAGATTTCAATATTCATAATATAATAGGATCAAGATTTTCTTCAATGATGCTGAGTAATTCCATCATATGGATTGAAGGGATAACAGATAGAATTGTACTCAACCATTATATAAAATTATATGAGAGTAAGTATAATTTAATTGAGAGTTTAGTAGAAAACTATGATTATGGTTTTTTGGAGTACTCTGGTTCGAATATAGCACATTGGAGTTTCTTTACAAAAGATGTAGACTCAAACAATATCGCAAGAATGGACAATCGAAATATATCTGGGAATTATATTCTTGTTGCAGATGGAGACGGAATAGAATCGGATGGAATTAGTTTTAAATCCGTAGGAATTGAGACCTCAGTTATTAAAGGCAAGCTTGAAAGATTTGCATCATTAAGTGATGATGCTAAAGAGAAGTTTCTTTTGTTACCTTGTAGAGAAATAGAAAACTCAGCAGGTGAAGACGTTTTGAAAAAATACATAACTTCCAATCTGAAGAAAGGTAAAAATATTAGTTTTAAGAAAACATCAAAAACTCTACAACATGAGCCGATTGCTAAGTTTATAAAAGATTATCTATTAAAAACTGATGACTTAAAAAACGATGAAATATGGAAAAGAAAAATTATTACTGATCAATACAAAAAGAAAATTGGAAATCAATTGAACCAAAAAATAACTTATTCTAATTTTATCTTAGATAATGTGACAGATTTTGGCGAGTTACCTGAGTATACAAAGGATTTTGTTTCTAATCTATACAATATGATTTTAAAGTATAATTCATAAACTAGGGGGTATGTGGAAATGTCATTTGATAAATCCTTTTGATTAGGAGTTAATAGTTTTGACAATAAAATAAGAATGGTGGAATTTCCACCATTCTTCCACCATTACACAAGTTAGAGTTTGAGCTTTATTAATTAAATATGATAATTGTTGTTATTAAAACACTTAGGTTTCTCATCGAATAGTATCTCTCTGATGCATTTATGTTTTAATATGATTGATTAAAACGTGATTGCGGTATAAACGCCTCACCATGGAACATATTATAAGTAATAATTAATAAGCATCAACTACTAACTATTGGATCTCATATCATTGATATGAGATCTTTTGCTATCTATAAGAAGCTATCTATAAGAAGGCTATCTATAAGAAGGTTGATTGCAAAACTCATTGTCACCTCCTAGTTCATTTTCATCTGTGCAAGAGTTAACAACCTATTTTTCTCTTACTTTTTTGGTGAATTGAAGTATAATAGTCTTAAATAGAGCCAATTTATTG
>Ga0209379_10001026_pt1 | contig 19540 bp, 17 predicted proteins | sample tdDd001_FD_187124 | JGI IMG/M metagenome (GOLD analysis project Ga0209379, IMG submission 187124) | Marine sediment microbial communities from the Atlantic coast under amendment with organic carbon and nitrate - tdDd00.1 (SPAdes)... | ecosystem: Environmental > Aquatic > Marine > Coastal >...
ATCATTCTTACTCAAAAAAGCAAGGTTCTAATTCGGGAAGGAAAGCTTGATAATAAAACTGGCAATCTTGTCTATCCAAGAAGGAATCTTCTTTTAGTGGAAAGGAATTTTCCATCATGAAGAGTAAGAATTGATTACTGCAGTAGCATGAGTGTATAGTGAGGTGGAAAGCTAGAAGTTCCTGTTAGGAATTATTGCTTCGAAAAAGGAAAGGTGTTACCGGAATAGGCGGGTATTGCTTCCGGTAACATTATAAGTTATTATTTATTCACCAATAGATTTGATAGATCCTGATCCTGCAGATTTTGAATTTACATGATCTGGTTTTCCTCTGTAATAAATGTCACCACTACCAGCTACGCGAGCATCAATGCTTTCTGAAGCATATACTTTGCAATCGCCCGATCCCGAAACGCGAATGCTAACATCTTTGGCTTCGAAATAAGCAGCTTCAACATCACCAGAACCACTAATGTGAATTTCTAAATCATTATTACATTCTCCTTTAAGTCGGATATCACCTGATCCTGAAATATGGCACTCTACATTTTCCGCCATTAATTTTTCAATAATAATATTACCACTTCCACTAATAGAATAGTCAACACTACCTGATTTTATTGGAGTTTTAGCAATAATATTACCCGATCCGGAAATTCTTAAATTTTCAACATTTGGAGTAGAGATGTATACTTCTACTTTTTTGAAAGAATCTTTCCATCCCCAGGATTTGTTTTTTTTGCGTTTAATCTTTAGTGTAGATCCTTCCACTTCGGTGATGATTTTCTCTAAATCACCGGTATATCCTTTAATTACAACTGAGGTTTTGTCATTTTGTTTCACATATACTTTAGCTGCAATCGATAGGCTGATAGATTCAAAAGAATCTACTTTTCGGTCTTCAGTTTCCTGGGCAAAAGCGAGAGTACTGCTCAATACAAGAGCAAATACTGCAATAATAGACGTTAATCGTTTTGTGTTCATATTGAAAGGTTTTTAGGTTAAAATTCAACGTACTATAAAAGGACGAATAAGTCTTCCAAAAGTTGCACCTCTATGTTAGTTTTTTAATGAGTTATTGATAAAATTGTTTTTTCAAATTCGAAACTCAAAATTTGTACATACATTCGCATAAAATTTTTGCAATGGAATTCAATCACAAAAAGAAGATACAGATACGATTTGGGGATATCGATTTAATGGGACACGCCAATAATGGAGTTCAATTGAGTTACCTGGATTTGGCAAGAATGGATTATTTCCAGCAAGTTTACGGACAAGTTATTGATTGGAATGATTCCGCCTTAATTGTTGCACATCTGGAAATCGATTATATCTCATCCATCACCTTAAGCGATAAAATTGAAGTGCATACTAAAATCCATCGAATTGGAACCAAAAGTGTTGGGCTATACCAAAATATTGTTGATACAGTAAGTGGAGAAATTAAAACCAAAACAAGCCAGGTAATGGTTGGTTACAGTCAGAAATTAGGCGAAAGTATTCCTGTGCCTGAGACTTTAAAAATTAGAATTCGGGAATTTGAGAATGAAGTAGTGGGATAGTAATGAAAAGTAAACAGTTATTAGTGAACTGATTTAATCATTAAACCTTAAGTGTTAAAAACGATTAAAGGTATAAATCAAGTAAGCCATCAGGAGTATCCATGGTGATGGTTTTATTTTCTTCATCAAGGTCGATGAAGTTTTCGTCCGCAAAAGGGATCAGTACTTCTTCATTTTTAATTGAAATGACAAGAATAATATTACCGGCATAATCCTGAATATCTTCGATTTCTCCCAGTTCACCTTTCTCTTCATCTACATAGGTAAATCCGATAAGTACATTTGGGTCAAGATCTTCAGCTTCTTCAATGTAATCAGGAACACTTTTGGTAGGAATGTAAATATCGCAACCAATAAATCTTTTCGCTTTGGCTTCGGTATCCATATCCTCTAGTAAGATCTTTACACTGGAGTGATTTCGGGAAGTAATCCCTTTTTTAGGAATGAAAAAAGGAACCAATCCTCCGTCGATATCGACAAGGATTGATTCCAATTTATTTCTTTCAAGAAGATCACCATTCTTCTTAGCAACCAATTCACCTTTTACTCCGTGAGTTTTTGTAAACGATCCAGCTAAGTAACAATCTTCTATTCTAAGCATGCAATCTAAATTAAGCTTCAGTTTCTTCAGATCCTTCTTCGCTTGCAGCACCAGCTTCTTCAGCTTTAGCAGCAGCTTCAGCGTCAGCAGCTTTCTTAGCGATAGCTTCTGCTCTGTCTGAGCTAATCTTAGCTTCTGCCTCTAAACGAGCTTTAGCTTCATCAGCAGCAGCCTGAGAAAGACCGTCTTTCTTAGCGTTGATTTTAGCTTCTTTTTCTTGTTTCCAAGCTTGGTATTTTTCTTCAGCAGCAGCTTCGTCAAAAGCACCTTTTTTAACACCTTCTAACAAGTGTTTTTTCATCATAACACCTTCGTATGATAAAATAGCTCTTGCAGTGTCGGTAGGCTGAGCACCATTACCAAGCCATGTTAAGGCTTTGTCAAAATTTAGGTCAATTGTAGCAGGATTGGTGTTTGGATTGTAAGATCCAATACGCTCAATGTACTTACCATCACGTGGTGCTCTGCTATCTGCTACCACGATGTGGTAGAATGCACGTCTTTTACGACCGTGTCTTGCTAGTCTAATTTTTACTGGCATAACTCTTTTAAAATAAGATTAATAATTTTGCCTACTTTATAGTTGTGGCATACATACCACGATTTATAAGCGCGACAAAGATACAATTTTATTTTTGATTAGAAATGCCAAGAGAAAGAATATTTTATTTCCTAAGAATCATGCATCTAGAGCCGTTATGTGCAGAGGTTTAACGATATTAATAGGATGTTAATAACTTTAAAAAAATGCATCTCTTTATTTACTATTTTTAACTGATTGAATCTTTTTTTATTCCTTATCTTCGCAAACTGCCTATTATTTTAGGGCATAAATTATAAAAATTCTGATACTGAGATGTTTTTAATATTTGATACCGAAACTACAGGATTACCAAAAAAATGGAAAGCCCCCTTAAGCGATTTCAATAATTGGCCACGAATGGTGCAATTGGCTTGGCAATGTCATGATATTAAGGGTAATTTTCTTTTTGCAAAAAATCATGTGATCACACCCGATGGTTTTACTATTCCGGAAGATGTAGTGGCGGTACATGGTATCTCAACAGAAATAGCTCAGGAGAAAGGAATTCCGCTTAAAGATGCATTACTTGATTTTATGGAGGATGTTAGGAAATCAAAGTTCGTTATCGGGCATAATGTTTCCTTCGACATAAATATAGTAGGTTGTGAGCTTTTGCGAAACGAGATGAATGAACTGGAACTCGTGAACGCAGCTTCTCTTGATACCATGATTGGTAGTAAGGAATTTTGTGATTTAAAGCGCAGAGGACAACTCAAAAACCCAACTCTTACCGAATTGCACACAAAACTGTTTGGTGTTCCTTTTGCTGAAGCTCATAATGCTGCAGCTGACGTAGAGGCAACCACACGCTGTTTTTTAGAATTGATTAGGGTTGATGGATTAAGATCGGAACATCTAATAATGATGCCTGATCAGTTGAAAGCGTTTAAACTCAATAATCAGGATGTTATTGATCTGGTAGGTATCGAGTATGAATCGTTTAAAGTAAATACCACTTTTGATGATATTTCTATTGAAAAGGAGGAGCGAAAAAGGAAAGAAGCGGCGAAAAATGCCATAGTTCAAGATTTTGTTCATCTGCATGTTCATTCGCAATACTCCATACTTGATGGAGCTGCAAAAACAGCTCATATAGCCGCCAAAGCTAAAGAAGATGGAATGACTGCTGTTGCAATTACCGATCATGGTAGCATGTTTGGGGTAAAAGAATTTCATGTTGCTTGTGGAAAAGCAGGCGTAAAACCAATTATTGGTGTGGAAGCCTATGTTGCAAGACGTGGACATTTAACCAAAGAGAATAAAGGCGACGGATCGGGTTATCACATTATATTACTGGCTAAAAACTATAAAGGATATCAGAATCTATTAAAGTTAACCTCTGTTGCACACACCGATGGTATGTATTACAAGCCTCGTATAGATAAGGATCTGCTGGAAGAATACAATGAAGGTCTTATTGTAAGTAGTGCTTGTTTGGGTGGTGAAGTATCACAACACATTATGGGTGGTAATATTGATAAAGCCAGAGAAACCATCCTTTGGTTTAAGGAGGTATTTGGTGAAGATTATTACCTGGAAATTATGCGTCACCCAAATAACGATCCTCGTTTAAAGACTGATGTATGGGAAAAACAGGTAAGAGTAAATAAGGTAATTCGAGAATTGGCAGCAGAATTGGGTGTAAAGGTAATTGCTACAAACGATTCACACTTTATAAACCCAGAAGATGCCGAAGCACACGATGTTCTTGTTTGCTTAAATACAGGACGTGATTACGATGATCCTACTCGTATGCGTTATACCAAGCAGGAATGGTTTAAAACCAAGCAGGAGATGAGTGAGCTCTTTGCTGATGTGCCAGATGCCTTAGCCAATACAGTAGAAATTGCTGATAAGGTGGAAGCTTTTGAACTGGATGCCAATCCTATTATGCCTCCATTTGATATACCGGAAGAGTTCGGTACCGTGGAAGGTTACAGAGAGAAATTCGATGAAGCAGCACTTATTGAAGAATTTGAAGAAGAGCGTTATGAAAAAATTGGTGGATATGATAAAGTATTGCCCATTAAACTTGAGGCTGATTATCTGAAACACCTTGCTTTTGAAGGTGCAAAAAAGCGCTATGGCGAGAATCTTGAGGAACATGTTGTTGAGCGTTTAAATTTTGAGCTCGACACAATTAAAACAATGGGTTTCCCCGGATATTTCTTGATTACGCAGGATTTTATTAACTGGGCAAAAGATCATGGTGTAATTGTAGGTCCAGGTCGTGGTTCGGCTGCCGGTTCAGTGGTGGCATATAGTATTTCTATTACCGATGTAGACCCAATTAGATACGATTTGCTGTTCGAGCGTTTTCTGAATCCTGATCGTATCTCGATGCCCGATGTGGATATTGACTTTGATGATGATGGACGACAGCAGGTACTGGATTATGTGACAAGAAAATATGGACAAGATAAAGTAGCTCATATTTGCACCTTTGGTACAATGGCTACAAAAAGTTCCATTAAGGATGTTGCACGTGTATTGCGTTTGGATCTTTCGGAAGCCATTCGCTTAACCAAATTGGTGCCTGAAGCGCCAAAGATGAGTTTCAAGAAGGCTTACGAAGAAGAGCCAGCTCTACTTGAAGAAAAGGACTCTCCAAATCCGTTAATTGCACAAACCATTAAATTTGCTGAATCTCTGGAAGGATCGGTAAGACAAACAGGTGTGCATGCTTGTGGAGTTCTAATTGGGAAAAATCCATTAGTCGAGCATTTACCGGTTATGCCTACAAAAGGAGAGGAACTGTTAACTACCCAATATGATGGTCGTTTTGTGGAAGATATCGGCCTGTTGAAGATGGATTTCCTTGGGTTAAAAACATTATCCATCATTAAAGAGGTATTAGCAAATGTAAAGCTTTCAAGAGATATCGATATTGATATTAACAATGTTGATCTTGAAAATGAAAAAACTTTTCAATTGTTTAGTCGCGGAGAAACAACTGCTATTTTCCAGTTTGAGTCGCCAGGAATGAAAAAACATCTTAGAGCATTGAAACCAAACCGTTTTGAAGATTTGGTAGCCATGAATGCTCTGTACCGTCCAGGACCAATGGAATACATTCCTTCCTTTATCCGACGGAAGAATGGAGAAGAGGAGATTGCTTACGATCACCCAATAATGGAGGATTATCTTAAGGATACCTACGGAATTACAGTGTATCAGGAGCAGGTGATGCTCCAGTCGAGAGCATTGGGACAATTTACTCGTGGTATGTCCGATTCTTTGCGTAAGGCAATGGGTAAAAAGATTATTGCCATGATGGATAAACTTAAGGTGGAGTTTATCAATGGCTGTCACGATAACCCAAAATTTATGGAGGGTGTTAGTGGCGATAATGCTAAAGCAGATAAGCTGATTGAAAAAATTTGGTCGGACTGGGAGGCATTTGCCAAGTACGCCTTTAATAAATCTCATTCGGTATGTTACGCTTATATTGCTTATCAAACAGGTTTTCTTAAAGCTCATTATCCAGCTGAATTTATGGCGGCTGTTCTAAGTCGTAATTTATCGGATATCACGAAAGTGACTATTTTTATGGATGAGTGCAAGCGAATGGGCTTGCCGGTACTTGGACCGGATGTAAATGAATCCTATTCAACATTTACCGTAAATAAGGAAGGAGCAATTCGTTTTGGAATGGCTGGTGTTAAGGGAGTTGGAGAGCAGGCTGTTAATGATATTATTGAAGAACGAAAGAATGGTCCTTTTACAAGTATTTTTGATTTTATTGAGCGTGTAAACTTAAGATCGGTTAACAAGAGAACTCTTGAAAACCTTGCTATGTCGGGTGGATTTGATAGTTTTGGATTGAAGCGTAGCCAATATTTTCAACCCGATGAACTGGACGTTACCTTTATGGAATATCTGGTTAAATATGGTAACAAACTTCAAGCTGAGAAAAACAATTCGCAGCAAACCTTGTTTGGAGGTGTGGAAGATTATGTAGTTACGCCACCAAAAATTCCAGAGTGTGCAGAATGGAATAAGCTGGAACGCTTGAATAAGGAGAAAGAGTTAATTGGAATTTACCTCTCAGCTCATCCACTTGATGATTACAAATTGGAAATTGATTCCTTCTGTAATGCTACCTTATCGGAATTGTCGGCAGATATGGCTAACTTTAAGGATAAGGATGTAAATATTGCAGGAATGGTAACTGCCATTCGTAGAGGAACAACAAAAAATGGGAATCCTTTTGCAATTGTTAATATTGAAGATTTCACAGATTCGTATGAATTGGCTTTCTTTGCTAAAGATTTCGTAGAATATAGTAATTATTTCATAGAAGGATTATCCGTTTTTATAAATGGTAGAGTTCAAACTCGATCTTGGCCCAGAGATTCCACCGAATTGGAATTTAAGGTGAAAGGTTTTACCTTGTTAACAGAGATAATTGAGAAAAGAGTGAAGGAAGTTACGATTGAGATTTCCTTACAAAATCTGACTCAAGAATTGGTTACCGAAATGGTTGCCTGCATGGAAGAAAGTAAAGGGAATTTAAAGGTGAATTTTGTAATTTCTGATGACAAAAACATGAAAGTTAAAATGTTCTCGCGAACTTGTAAAGTTGAGTTGAGGAGTGAATTGATCGAATATTTTAAAAATAATTCGGAAATTAATTTCAAAATTAACTAAATTGCACTAGTTAAAAATAACATACATATAAAACGCTAAAAATAGATTACCATGACAATTGAAGTAAACGATTCTAATTTCGAAGAAGTTGTATTGAAATCAGATAAGCCAGTATTGGTTGACTTCTGGGCAGAATGGTGTGGTCCTTGTAGAATGGTTGGCCCAATTGTGGACGAACTTTCACAAGATTACGACGGTAAAGTTGTAGTAACCAAATTGGATGTGGATAGCAGTCCTGCAACTTCCGCTAAATTTGGAATCCGAAACATTCCTACTGTTCTTTTCTTTAAGGGCGGAGAAGTTGTTGATAAACAAGTTGGAGCAGTTCCAAAATCAAGCTTAGCTGAAAAAATTGACGCTCTATTGTAAGAGAGTATTCAAAATATTCAGGGCATAGAACGTTGTTTCTATGCCCTTTTTTTATCTTTAAAAAATAAAACTTCAAGTGTGAAACAACTATCTGATTTTATACAATTCGAAGAGTTTGATAATTTGGAAATTCTTGCCAAGCAGATTGTCGAGGGGTTTTTAATTGGGTTGCATCGTAGTCCTTATCATGGTTTTTCAGTTGAATTTGCTGAACATCGTTTGTACAATAAAGGAGAATCGACCAAGCACATCGATTGGAAGCTGTATGCTCGAAGCGATAAAATGTTTGTGAAGCAATTCGAGGAAGAAACCAATCTTAGAGCTCATATCGTATTGGACACTTCTTCATCAATGTTATTTCCTTACAATAAGAAAAGCCAATCGAAATTGAGCTATTCGGTGCTTTGTAGTGCTGCTCTTGTTCATTTACTTCGAAAGCAAAGAGATGCAGTTGGTTTGTGCACTTTTTCAGATCAAATAAATATTATGACTCCTGCAAAATTGTCCATGACTCATGCTCAATCTTTGTATGCTCATTTGAATAAAATTTATCATGCCGAGGGAATCGATACCAATCGTGAAACCAGAATTTCGGATACTTTGCATCAGTTGGCAGAGAGCTTGCACAAAAGATCATTGGTGATTGTTTTTTCAGATTTTACAGGAACAGAAACTCCCAAAGAATTGTTGGAAGCCCTACAGCATCTTAGATTTAATAAACATGAAGTGCTTTTGTTTTCGGTTAGAGATGCTGAATTGGAGTCAGATTTCAATTTTGAGAATCGTCCAACTCATTTTATTGATTTGGAAACAGGTGAAAATCTGAAATTAAATCCACATGAAATTCGTGATTTATATCAGAAAGAGCAGAAGCATTTCTTTGACGAGTTGAAATTACTTTGCGGGCAATTTTCTATAGATTTTATTGAGGCTGATATCCGAAGAGAATTTAATACAGTTCTGCAAGCCTATCTTTTAAAGAGAAAGAAATTGATGTAGAATTAATAGGGTAATAATTTTTAAGTTCCCAATGTTTCATTTATTTTTATTGAGAACTAGTGCTATCCATTTAAATGTAGGATCTCTCAATGAAGAATATCGTATTCGTTTTATGTTTTTTTCTTTTCATCGCGTGTGAGCAGCGATCGGATCGCAACTCGCAACAGGATGAAAATTTTATTGAGAATGGCGTACTGAAAAAATATGATGCTCAGAACCGACTTTCTGCAGAGGTTACCTATAAAAATGGCGTTCGACATGGAATAACTCGTATTTATTATTCATCTGGTGCATTAAGTGATGAGATAATGTATGTTGGCGATGAAAAACATGGTTTGGCGAAAAAGTATCACAAAAACGGGAAGATCTACAGTTTAACTCCTTATTTGAAAGGTGAGAAGGATGGAATCCAGAAAAAATACTACGCCAATGGCAAACTTTGGGCTGAAACTCCTTACATGAGAGGTCAGGCAGGTATTGGATTAAAAGAATACAAGCGTGATGGTAGTTTGCGAGATAAATTTCCTTCTATTGAGGTTCAAAAGCTGGTAAAATCGGATAAGGTAATTTTAAAGTTTTTTCTTACCAATTACTCGAAAAATGTTGTGTTTTACGTTACCGATTTAATGCACGATAAATACATTCCTATGGCGGCAAATCCCTTGTATGCAAAAGAGGGATCGGTTAGATACGAATTGCCATTAAAGCAAGGATTATCTATGGATATGACAGTGAGTATCGTTGCCAAATATCAAACTCAGGATTACAATATTTACGTTTCGAAACGAGATTATCGTATTCTGGTTAATTAAGCTCTTCTTCAGTAAGAATTCCCAATTCTACATAAACAGGAAAATGATCGGAGTATTTCTTTTTGATTCGTTTGTAATGATTGCAAACGGTTTTGTTATCGTGCAATATAAAATCAATTCGGAAAGAAGGAAAATCTCCAGAATAGGTGGTTCCAATCCCAAAACCTTTTTCCCTGAAACAATCGGTTAAATTATTTTTAATGGTACTATAGGAATAGGAGTGAGATGTATCGTTAAAATCGCCACATACAATTGTAGGATAGGGTGATTCTGAAATGTGTTTTTGAATTATTTTTGCCTGATTAGCTCTGCGCATGAACGCATGTCGTAATCTAAACGAGATATCTTTAATTTCTTCCAGTTCTTGCTCATCGCCCTTAAATTCCTTTTTGTTGATAAAGGCGTAGTTTTTTCCTCCCAATCGGTTCGATTCCAAATGGAGGTTGTAAACTCTAAACATCTTGCCTTCAATTTTAAGGTCAACAAAAATAGCATTACACCAGTTGCCTTTTGCAAAATTGATTTCACCTTTTTTTACGATAGGGTATTTGGTGAAAATAGCGACTCTATTTTGTTTATTACCCAAATAGGAATACTTGCAATCCGTAGTTTTCTTAAGGTTGTAAATAGATAGTTTGCCAGTTCGGGTATGTCTAAATTCCTGAAAACAAAATATCCCAGCCTTGCTTTCCTTTAATAATTGAATGATATTTTCAGGAGTTTTAGGATCTTTTGTCCATTCGTATTTATCGAAAGCTCTTACATTATAAGTTAGAATATTAATTCCTGATTTATCTTCCGTATTAGGTTTCGATTGATTGAATTGAATAAAATCGGAAAACTGTTGATGACCGATTAGAATTACAATTAAAGGAATTAAAAAACTCCACCTTCGTCTGAAAACCCAATAGATTACAAATAGAATATTTGCTGCTAAAAGGTAAGGATAAGCCAATCCCCAAAATGCTGGCAGCCAAAATTTTTCAGGATTAATTATTGAAGCTGAATAGGATATCAGCAAGGAGCCTGAGAAAATCAGACTAAAAATAACCAATGCTTTGTGAAGAAAACTTTTCAATTCCTTGGGCTTACTTTTGATTACTCGATTTAAATAGAATCTCCTTCTCCTCTTTCGTTAAACTATCGTAACCCGATTTGGCTATTTTCTCCAAAATTCGGTTCAGTTCTTCCTGATTTACTTTTTTTGATTTGTTGTATTCTTCATCAGTCATTTTCTGAGTATTCTTATAGCTTACCTTCATTTTTTTTCTTTTGAAAAGCTTAAAGAAAGATTCTGCAAGAGAATTGAAAGCAGAAGAAATGTCTTTTCCTTTTCTCAACTGAGAAATAAATAGCCAACCATAAAAAGCACCTCCTAAGTGCGCAATATGACCACCTGCATTTCCATTAGGAATGCTTATAATATCAGTAATTAAAAAGAATATGGCAATGTGTTTAATTTTTACCGGACCTAAAAACATGAGGTGAATTATATGATTTGGTACATAAACTACAGTTGCAATTACGATAGCCATAACCGAAGCTGAAGCACCCAATGCATAAGATCCAAATCGAACATCCTGAAAAACTGGAAATAAATTGTAGGCAAAAATATAGGATGCAGCACCTGTAAGACCACCCAATATATATATACTAAGTAATTTTTTTTGATCAAGATAACTTAGGAAAATTCTACCGAACCAGAACAACCAAAGCATATTGAATAGGATGTGCAAAAAATCCTGATGCAAAAACATGTAAGTGAATATTGTCCATGGTCTACCTAGCAAAGCTCCTGTTTCTGCTGGTACCGATAACCAGTAAACTACAAATGGAATTTGTGCAGGAGAATATTGGAAAAAGAATGTGAATACACCTAGAATTTTAACCAGTAGAAAAACTGCCAGATTGATGTAAATCAATTTGGTAAGATGGCTGCCTTCCTTAAAAGAATTCTTAATTCCTTCCCAAATATTTTGGTTGGAATAGCTTTGGTATGGATTGTTGAAATTCATGCTCATGATTACACATTCATTATCGATATAAACTTGTTTTGTATCATATTATTGCCTGATTCTTTATGGCAATTTAATAAAAACGATTCGAATTTTTCTGCCAGTACTTTATCAGAATAAAACCGAATATCATTCCTCCTAAATGTGCAAAATGGGCGACGTTATCAGTCGCTTGATTTTGGAAACCCAGAAACAATTCAATTACACCATAACCAATTACAAAATATTTAGCTTTTATAGGAATTGGAGGAAAAAGCAACATGAGTTCTGTATTTGGGAATAGCATACCAAATGCTAATAATATCCCGAAAACAGCTCCGGATGCACCAACAGTATTAATATTTGTATACAAATTTATAATTTGATGTACATATACATTGGCATTAGCAAAATATGCGGATCCATTTTGAGAATCCATCCATGAGGAAGCAAACTGCATAAAGTCACTGTTAGCACTGGATGGATATTTTTCAATAAACGAAACAAATAATTCTGGAGTTGGAGTATTTGCAAAAGCATTTGCTGTTGATATCATTGAAGAGTATTCAATCCAATTTACACCAGTATGAATGACAGCTGCACCTATTCCAGTTATCAAGTAATACAACAAAAACCTCTTTGGACCCCATACACTTTCTAAAACCCGACCAAACATGAATAAGGCAAACATATTAAAGAACAAGTGTGTAATCCCACCGTGCATAAACATGTGAGTAAAGATCTGATGAGGTTGAAAAAAATCAGATTTTGGAAAGTATAAGCCTAAATAGTGTTTTAGGTCAATACCGAATTTTGATTTTACCACAAAGGTGGCCAAGAGTAATAAAACATTAACAATTAGTAAGTTTTTTACTACCGGAGGCAGATTAAATAAAGGAGGTCTATATTGTGTCATTCGATATGCGTTTAATATTCGTGTATGGTCTTAACAATAGTTAGACCATTTTAAAATTACAGGCTTGAAATTAAAATTCCAAGACAGTTTGTCAGCTCAAAAGCCTTGTTTGTAGAAAAAACAGGATTATTTAAAGCGACTTTCTAACTCTTGAGTTTCTAAAACAGAAATAATTGGTTTTCCATCGGGTGTGAAATTGGGAACATTACATGCAAACAATTGATCGATTATAGAGCTCATCTCTTCGTTGGAGAGCGATTTTCCGTAATTCACCGCCGAAGCTTTTGCCAGTGATTTTGCCAGGTTCTCACGCACTTGCAATTTCACATCTAACTGATTGGTTTTATAATTTGCCAATAAGTTTTCAAGCAACTCTTTTGGTTCACAGTTTTGAATATCAGCTGGAGTTCCGTTGATTACAAAAGTTTTCTTTCCAAACTCTCTAATGTCAAACCCTAATGCTTTCACATCTTCCAATATCACCTGTAGCAAGGTATAATCGGAAGCATTTAGTTCAATAGTTTGTGGGAAAAGTGTTTGTTGCGCAATTCCCTGATGATTTTCAAGTGAACTGATAAACTTCTCGAACAATATACGTTCGTGCGCTTTTCGCTGATCTATAATCATTAAACCAGATCGAATAGGCGTAAGGATGTACTTGTTTTTAAGCTGAAAAAAGTTTTTTGCTTTTTTCGGCTGTTCCGAAGATTGCAGTCGTGCTTGTTGAACTGGATTTTGAACCGGCTGTTGAACTTGTGGCTTTGCAATTTCAGGAGCTTGAAAATAATCTGGAATATTTTCCGGGTCAATAGCGGGCTGTTCTATCTCTTTTTGTGCAGTAGAATCAGTTGTTTTGTATAAATTCTCCCAATTATCAGGCACTTCTTTTTTAGTAGGCTTGCTACTGGTTTCAGGAGTTTTAGCTTTAAATTCCTGAAAAAATGGGTTCGACTCTATCGATCTTCCCGGACTATCAAAAGGATTGTAGCTTTTTTCGGAATCAAAAGGATTGTAGTTCGACTCAGCATCGAAAGGGTTAAATTCAGGATTCACCTTAATCATTGGTGCTTCAATCTCCTGTTCTTGTCCCGCAACCGGAATTTCCAGACTTGTATCTTCATCAAAATCGATGGAAGGTACAATATTGAATTTACCCAATGCCTCACGTATTGATGCTTGAATGATCTGATAAATGGCACGTTCATCCTCAAACTTGATCTCAGTTTTTGTAGGATGAATATTAATATCTATAATTTGAGGATCAACCTCAAAGAAAATGAAATATGGAGGTACCGTTTCTGGCGGAAGTATCTTATCGTAAGCTTGAATCACCGCTTTGTTAAAATACGGATGTCTCATGAAACGATTGTTCACAAAAAAGAATTGTTCACCTAAGTTCTTTTTAGCATTCTTTGGCTTTCCAATAAATCCGGTCAGTTTTACAATGCTGGTATTTGTGCTAATTGTAATTAATCTGGAATTCATTGTTTTTCCGAAAACATTCATGATTCGTTGACGAATGTTACAAGCCGGAAGGTTATGAATTTCAGTATTATTGTGTATGAGTTGAAAAGATATTTCAGGATTTGAAAGTACAATTCGATGAAATTCGGTAATTATATTTCGAAGTTCAGTGGAGTTGGCTTTCAGGAATTTACGTCGGGCAGGTACATTGTAAAATAAATTTTTAACGATGAAATTACTCCCATCGCTACATGCTAGTGCTTCTTGAGAAACAAGTTCTGATCCATCAATAACGATATGGGTTCCCAGTTCATCTTCGGTGCGTTTGGTCTTAAGTTCAACATTTGCAATGGCAGCAATCGAAGCTAAGGCTTCACCTCTAAAACCCATGGTTCTAATGGCAAATAGATCCTTGGCTTTTCGAATTTTCGAAGTTGCATGTCTTTCAAACGCCAATCTTGCGTCAGTAACAGACATACCACACCCATTATCAATTACTTGAATCAGGGTTTTCCCAGCATCTATTAAATTTATTTTAATTGAATTACAACCAGCATCTATCGCATTCTCAACAAGCTCTTTAACTACCGATGCAGGTCTTTGTACTACCTCTCCCGCAGCAATCTGATTGGCAACGTTGTCTGGCAGTATTTGTATCAAATCTGACATAAAATTGTTTGATATTTGATGTTAGCGATTAGACTTTAAACTTTCCATACCGCTTATGATATTTTGAAGTGCTTCGTCCCAGCCATTAATATAAATATATGCTGCAGCAGAAAGAAGAATAAAAATCACAATCAATCTGATATTTGATTTTTTTCTTGCTCCACTTGCATCCACACGCTTGTGACGGAGTTCGCTCTTCATTCGACCCTTAATATTTGGAATGTACTGTCCGTTTTCATCCTTAATACCCAATTCCGATTTAATTCTTCTTTCTCTGTCTTCGCGTTCCTCTTTTGCAGGATCCCAATAACGAGGCTGTATATTAAATCTTTTGTGCTGAGGCTTTTTGAAAAAACCACTACTAAATCCCATAATGTTTTGTTTTATACCTATTTGTAAATTTAGGGTATAGGCTAAATTCAATTTATTTTTCTAATATTTTGAATTTACAATCCGTAATTCGTCTAAAAAAGACCTACAAATATACCTATAAATTCTTAATTAGGATAGCTTCTTTAAGTGGTTAGAATCGTTAAAATTTTATAAAAATTAGGGATTGAGTTTGCTACCACAACTACTGCAAAAAGTGGCGTCATGATCATGTCCTTCCGACAAACATTCAGGACAAACCTGTGTTGATATTTCTTTTGTAGTGTGTTTGGTTAATTCGGCTGTTACAATACCAGTAGGAACCGCTATTATTGCATAACCAATAATCATTACCATGCTGGCAAGAAATTGTCCCAATGATGTTGCCGGAGAAATGTCACCATAGCCAACAGTTGTTAATGTTACCACAGCCCAATAAATTCCTCGGGGAATACTTGTAAAACCATTCTCGGCACCTTCAACCAAATACATTATAGTTCCAATAATGATGACTAGCATAAGAACAGCAAAAAGGAAAACAGATATTTTTATGCGGCTTTCTCGCAGTGCCCGAATAATAATGGCACTTTCTTTCAAATATCTATTCAGTTTTAAAATTCGGAAAACACGAAGCAATCGCAAGGCTCTAATTACCATTAATCCTTGAGTTCCAGCAAATATTAATGCCAAATAACTTGGAAGTACTGATAAGAGATCGATCACTCCATAGAAACTAAAAATATAGGATTTGGGGTTTTTAACAATCCAGATTCTCAGCATGTATTCAATGCTAAAGATGATTGTGACAATCCATTCGGCAATTTTTAATTGGTCATGATATTGATTTTCTATTGAAGGAACACTTTCCAGCATTACAAAAAGAATACTTAAGAGAATTACAATTAGCAAAGAAACATCAAATACTTTTCCTGTCTTTGTATCTGCCTCAAATATAATTTCGTATAGCTTTATTTTGGTAGGTATCATAGGTGTAGAAATAGGGTTTACACAGTAAACTTAATGAAAAAAGTCAAATTGAAAGGAGAACTAAGAAGATTGATTTCGTTAAAATTTTGAATTGATAATTCTTAATTCGTAATTGTATTTTTCATTTCTTACTTTTGAATAAAATTTGAACAACATGATTATAAACGATATAAAAAGCAGCTTTCTGGATGCACAAAATGTGTTGAATGAATTTATTGCGAACGAAGATAATTTTAAAGCCATCGAAAAAGCTGGTTATGCCATGGTGGAATCACTTAAAAATGGAGGAAAAGTACTTTCATGTGGCAATGGAGGTTCCATGTGCGACGCTATGCATTTTGCTGAAGAATTGACGGGTAGATTCAGAGAAGATAGAAAAGCCATGCCTGCAATTGCTATTGCCGATCCTAGCCACATTACCTGTGTGGGTAACGATTATGGTTTTGACTATATTTTTTCCAGATATGTTGAAGGAGTAGGGCAAAAAGGTGATGTTTTGTTGGGAATAAGTACTTCTGGAAATTCAGCAAATATTATTAATGCCATAAAATCAGCTAAAGAAAAAGGGATGATTGTAGTTGGATTAACAGGTAAAACAGGTGGAGAAATGGCAGAACTTTGCGATGTTGAAATTAGAGTTCCCTGGAAATTATTTTCAGACAGAGTACAAGAAATACATATTAAAGTAATTCATTGCCTGATTCAATACATCGAAGCAAAAATGAAATAAGTAAAGCTTTCTAAATATTTAAGGATGTCTAATGGGCATCCTTTTTTTTTATGTGTAAATATATGGTTTTGAATCAATAAGATGAATTATGTATTGGTTGGCTTCGAATTTATGATTATATTCAAAGAACGTTTTGTAAAAAAGAAAATCCAAACTCATGCTTGTAAAAACTTATGGAAGCGCAGTTTATGGTATCCACGCCACAACCATTACCATTGAAGTGAATGTATTTCCCGGAGTTCGTTTCTCACTTGTTGGTTTACCCGATAATGCTGTAAAGGAGAGTCAGCAACGAATTGATTCTGCCTTACGAGAAGTAGGCTACAAAATTCCCGGCAAGAAAATTATTATTAATATGGCTCCTGCTGATATTCGAAAGGAAGGATCCGCTTACGATTTACCTCTTGCTATTGGAATTATTGCAGCAACAGAGCAAATTCATTGCGATCAGCTCGATCAGTACATGATTATGGGAGAGCTTTCGCTAGATGGCAGTTTGGTTCCTGTAAAAGGAGTTTTGCCAATGGCGATTCAGGCACGCGAAGAGGGATTTAAAGGATTGATATTGCCTAAACAAAATGCCAGAGAAGCTGCTGTGGTAAATAAATTAGAAGTTTATGGAGCCGATTCTATTAAAGAGGTCATTGATTTCTTAAAGGGAGATTTGGAAATACCACCAACAATTGTGGATACACGAGCCGAGTTTTACGCCCATTTAAATAAATTTCCTCACGACTTTGCCGATGTAAAAGGACAGGAAAATGTGAAGCGTGCTTTGGAAATTGCAGCAGCAGGCGGACACAATATTATCATGATTGGCCCTCCTGGAGCGGGAAAAACCATGTTGGCAAAAAGAATTCCTGGGATTTTACCTCCACTTAGTTTACAGGAAGCACTGGAAACAACAAAAATTCATTCGGTTGCAGGAACCTTGGAAAAAGATAGCTCATTAATGACCCAGCGTCCGTTTCGATCTCCTCACCATACAATTTCCGACGTGGCCTTAGTTGGTGGAGGTACTTTTCCACAACCAGGGGAAATTTCTCTTTCGCACAATGGCGTACTGTTTTTGGATGAGCTACCAGAGTTCAAGCGTACTGTGTTGGAAGTGATGCGCCAACCTTTAGAGGACAGAACCATTACCATTTCACGTGCGAAATTTACGGTTGAATATCCAGCGAGCACCATGCTGATTTCTTCAATGAATCCTTGTCCTTGTGGATACTACAATCATCCTGATAAGGATTGCTTGTGCGGACCAGGAATGGTTCAAAAATATTTGAGTAAGATTAGTGGACCTTTGTTGGATAGAATAGACATTCACATTGAAGTAGTTCCAGTTTCTTTCGATAAAATATCGGATACAAGATTATCTGAAAAGAGCGAGGTGATTCGCCAAAGAGTAGAGACTGCTAGAGAAGCACAGATTGAGCGATTCAAAGAGGAAGAAGGCATGCATTGCAATGCGCAAATGAGTTCGAAACTTTTAAGAAAACATTGCCAACCCGATGAGGCAGGAAATCAATTGCTAAAAACTGCCATGGAAAAAGTTGGTTTATCGGCAAGGGCCTATGATAGAATCTTGAAAGTATCACGCACGATAGCCGATTTGGCAGGTTCTGAAAATATAGAAAGCGATCATTTAGCGGAAGCCATTCAATATCGAAGTTTAGATCGTGATGGTTGGGGAGGATGAGAACTAATTAGTAATGATGAAATCTAAATGAATAATGATTTGCTGAGATTCTCACTCCAAGTGAGGCTGGCAGTTGAAAATTCACTAAGCATTTCAAGCAGTTAAGCGAGTAATTGCAATATTGTTTGGACATCCTAATGTAAAAGATTTCTTAAAGGAGAAAAATTTAAAAAAGTTTAATGACGTACCATTTTTTATTTTTCACGGAAAAAAAATCGCAATTGTCCTTATGAATTGACGCAAAAGATAGTTGAATAACTAAAATCAAATGGAAGTAAAGGAAAATTTAATATAGAGTAATCCGAATACAATGGGATGAATAAAAAAAGCGTGCTAGAATATTTTGAGTGATTAAGAGTTCAGATTAAAAGTAGACAGGATTCATTAAACTAAAAATCCCGGACCTCCAAATAATTAGGAAGCCCGGAATCAATGTGATCTCTTAGTATTCTATACTTTAAGAATTCGGATGCTTTTTCCTCCTATCACTTTTAAAATGTAAACGCCAGGCTTACAGTTTGAAAGATCAAGTACTTCTTTTTCGTTTTGTACTTCTTTTAAGAGAATTATTTTCCCCAACTGGTTGCATAGTGCGATTTTACTTCCTCTTTGTAAACCGCTGATGCTTACCTGGTGTTTAACAGGATTAGGGTAAGCACTTAACTTAACTGAAGTAGTGATTCCATCATCAATCCCTGTAACAACTTCAATGGTAATGCTTCTGCTTAGGTCAACAGGATTATAGTTCTCGTTTCCTTCTTGTATAGCTGTAAGTGTAAGTTCTCCAGCTTCCAGAATTGTTAGCAAATCACCTTCGATAAGTGCAATATCTTCGTCTGAAATACTATAGCTTACAGGTAAACCTGTTTCAGCAAGAGCAGTTAATTGTACCTGATCATCAACTTTTAACATACTTAAATCCTGATCCCACACAATTGTTTGGTCAGCCTTGTTAATCTTAATGTTGATGTTTTCAGAAATTGAATTGTAGTTATCTGCATCAGTCGGTGTGAAAATCACCTCAACAGATTGCATTCCCGCATCAGGAGTTGCCGATGGGTTTGCAAAAGCAAAGTTACCATCTACATTTGCAGTTCCACCAGTCAGATTTGATTCACTCAAGGCTTGACCGTAGA
>Ga0209379_10001027_pt1 | contig 19509 bp, 23 predicted proteins | sample tdDd001_FD_187124 | JGI IMG/M metagenome (GOLD analysis project Ga0209379, IMG submission 187124) | Marine sediment microbial communities from the Atlantic coast under amendment with organic carbon and nitrate - tdDd00.1 (SPAdes)... | ecosystem: Environmental > Aquatic > Marine > Coastal >...
TTCCGTCAAATAAATGTGCTGACTTGAATGTTTCAAAGGTTTCATGTACAATAGTTGATTTTAAATAGGTGCGACAATGTTCAATTAACTCTTTTGAACCATCCATGGATGTGACTGTATATCCTTTACTTAAAAAATATTCACTGTCTCTTCCTGAACCACATCCTAAGTCCAAAATGTGTCCATCCTTTGTCATGTGTTTTAAGAACATAAGATAACTTGCTGACATGTCGAGCGGATATGTTCTATTTATATAATCTATATGATTTGAGTTGTAAAATGGAATGTTTGACATTAAGAGCTCCTTTTGATGAATAGTTTGTGAAACAGTTTTACTCAATTCTCTTAAGCAATTTCCTTATACCAGTATCGATTCGATCGTTTGAGACATTAGAAACATTTAGAGGTAGATATGTGTAGTGGTCTTTATTCCATGTGTAGTAATGTTTACGTATATCTGCAATCTTAATACCACTTTGATTTAGTTTTTTTAAAGAAACATACTTTTTTACATCAAGGCAGGTATGAATAATTGAAGCGTCCGATTGGCTTCTGAAACTTCCCTGAACGTTTAAATCAGTGAGTATCGATCGGAGTAGCTCAGCTCGGTTTTTATATAGTTTTATCATTTTATACATGTGACGATTGTACATTTTATTTCTTAAATATACGTCTAGTGATGCTTGTGATAACAAAGATGTACCCATATCTTGATAATACTTTTTCTCTGAAAAGGTATCTACTAAAGTTTTTGGAAGAACAGCGAATCCGACCCTTAACCCTGGAAAAATACTCTTTGAAAAACTCCGGAGATAAATAGCATGAGTTCCTTTCAAGTCGTAGGTAAAGAGTGGATCGTTGGTTTTGTCGGTAATGTAGTCTGCCATGTAGTCGTCTTCAACAATGTATACATTATACCTATAAGCCAGTTCAATTATCTTCTTTTTTTCTCTTTGACTGAGTTTGGTTCCTAATGGATTATGTACACGTGCTAAGGTGTAAAAGAACTTTATCTCACCTTTTTTAAAAAGTTCCTCAAGTTTTACTAAGTCTAAACCTTCAAACGTTCTATCAATTAATTCTACATCAAATCCATTGAGTTTAAGGTAGTCGATATAACAATGATAGGTAGGTTGTTCAACTAGAACTTTTTTCCGTTCATTGTTAAAATCAAGCTCTGTGAGTATGGATAAACATTGTTGTATGCCTGATGTAATTACAATGTTGTCTATTTGTGTGAAAATATAATCTTTAGTCAAAAGTTTAGATATAGAGACTTTTAGTGGCGCATAACCGTTTAGATTACCATATTCAAATAGGTCACTTTTATTTTTTTCAATGGCTAAGTTTACACATTTTTGGTACTCCATATATGGGAAAAATCTTGAGTCTGGAGATGCAGATTTGAAGTCGAATTCCTCAGGAGTCTCATCATTAGAGTCAAGCCTTCCTGTGATGTAATAACCACTTTGAGGAATTGAGTACACAATGTTTTGTTCCTTTAAATAATTGAGAGCTTTTACAGCTGTTGATTGGTGACAATTATAAGTTTTGCATAGGTCTCGAACAGACGGGACTCTCTGACCAGGTTTAAAGTTCATCTCTTTAAACAGTGTTTCTAAAGCGTTGGCGATTTCAATATATTTATACATAGCACACCTCACTGTAGCGCTACAGTTTTGTTTTAATTGATTGTACCACTCTCCTACCTATGTTTCAATAAACATATATCAAGGAGGTATGACACATATGAAAAAATCATATATAGCTGCATTTAGCTATTCACTTGTTGTGGGGTTATCATTTTTAGTTACCAAATTAGTGGTACCCCATGCTTCATCAAATTTAATACTAGCTCATAGATTTACAATTGCATTTATTGGTTATGGCCTTATGTTAATTCTAAGAGGTGAAAAACTGCAGTTTACTAAAAAGAAAGTTCTCAAGATATTGCCTTTGACCGTTTTCTATCCATTGTTATTTTTCTCTTTTCAAGTTTATGGACTAAATCATGCAACGTCCTCTGAAGCAGGTATAATATTCGCACTGGTTCCCATTTTAGTTATCATGATTGGTGCCTTAACAAAGAATATACCTAACTTATCTCAGACTGTGAGTATTGTGTTGTCTGTCACAGGTGTCTTAGTTATATTTTCAAGAAATACTGCTTCGTTCAATGGGAATACTGAAGGCATAGTACTCCTTTTTTTATCAGCACTCAGTTCTGCAATATATACTATCGTGCTTAAAAAAATGGTTTCAAAGGTAAACATTCATGAACTAACTTTTTTAATAATATTAGTGGGTTTTATGCTTTTTAATCTAATGTCTGGATTAGAACTGTATCAAAATCAAAGTCATTTAAGAGACTACGCGGCTCCATTTGAATCTTTACATTATGTATTTGGAATTATATATCTGGGATTGTTTGCATCTGTTGGCGCTTCGTTTGCTTCGAACTATGCAATCCAAAAGTTATCAGCACCTCAGTTTAGCGTTTTCTCAAATCTTTCAACGCTTATTAGTATTGTGGCTGGTGGCCTAATTCTCAAAGAGTCTTTAAGTGTTCAGCATTACCTTGGAAGCCTACTTATTCTCATTGGAGTTATTGGTGTTAACTTTTCTCACCTTTTCGATGATGGATTCATTTTGAGTTTTAAACGGACTTGATATTAATCATATTAATTAACGCGAAATACTATGAAACATTAAAAAAAGATGCCTACACATGTGTTAGCATCTTTTTGTTGATTTAACTCTGTTGTCCTGTTTGTTTAATTTTTCAAGTGAAGAGCCTGAATAGTCATTACTTGAACATCTTTCAACTGGTTAAAATAAAAGTTCAAATAATTGTCTGAATTAATGAGTTCTATTGAAACTAATTATGTTTTTGGTATATAAGTCTCTAAGAAGTGTTGAGATTTCTTCAACGGAATACTTATCACGATTTTTAATCCAGTATCGCATAACCCCTATTAATGCAGAACTTGTAAACTCAGCATATACATGTTTAGTTTCTTCTTTTCCAGTGGTTTCAATATGGTCCCTAAACATAGTTGTTAGTTCACTTATCAGGTGCGGTAATCCATCACCAACAAAGATCATTTCATAAAACTCAATATCTTCTAATAATACAGTAAAACTTCTATAACACAATTCATATAGATTCTCTTCATTCACATTCTCTCTATAAACAGCTGCGTCAAATGAATCCATTTTCAATCTCATTTTAGTAAAACATTCATTACTTATCTGCTCAAGCAAATCTTCCTTGTCTAAATAATGAAGGTAGAATGTGTTTCTATTTATAAAAGCTTTGTCAGCTATGTCTTGGACCGTTATTTTAATGAATGCTTTCTCTTTCATCAGCTCATAAAAAGCTTTTCGAATGTTAGCATTTGTTCTGATCACTCTTAAATCTGTCTTATTTTTCATAAATTCTCCTTATTTAATAGACAATTTGGATCAATGTGTTCATTATATCATGTTACAAAAAATATTGTCCATTGCTCACACACCTATGATTCGATAACATATTTATATACTAATAAACGTTCATTCGACTAATAATATTAAACTCAATTTTAAATGCGATCAGCTATAAGGAGGCTTCTAATGGCACTTAATATTAAGAATACAATTAGAGTTAATCTACCTCACAATCAAGTGTGGGAAGTTCTAAAAAATTTTGGTGACTTAGATAAGTATGCACCAACCATTATGTCCTCACCTATTCTCAATGACAAAAACTCAGGTGTCGGTTCGATTAGGAAATGTATCTTTTTCAATGACTCAGATATGACGGAAGAGATAACTGAATTTCAAGAAGGCCGTGGTTACAAAATTAAAATCACGGAACATCAAATGCCATTTGTAAGTGATAACTTTGAAGAAATATACGTAGAAAGAATTGATGATAACACATCTGAAATCAACATGTTAGTGAATTTCGATATGTCAGGTGGCCCTTTAGGTTGGCTAGTGGGATCATTCATGTTAAAACCAATGATGAGCTCTGTTACAATGAAGATCATTAAAGGACTGGCTTATTATGCAAAAACCGGAAATGAAATAAGTGACAAGTTACCTGAGAAAGGTGAACTTAAGTTCATACAGTAGATGTCATTGAGCACATTCAAGATTTTTTTGAATGTGCTCTTTTTTATGAACAAGAACTATATAACTGTTTGACTATATAGTTCTTGTATCATGTTGATCTGTTTCGAGTTGTCTTATTTAAGTATTCAGTACCTTGCTTCGTTAGAGTTTTAGTGTCATAAGATAGGTGTTTGGAATATATAGATCTTTAAGCAATCCTGAATTATATGTTGTAATGTCAGCAGCATTATTTCCGATCACTTGAAAACCAAGTTTCGTGTAAAAATTAATGGCCCAAATGGCCTCCTTGTGGACGAGTAGAAGAATTTCACTATTTGCGGCTTCTGTGTTCTTCAACTTGATTTGCCTCATGATTTGCTTCATAACTTTATGGCCGAGACCATTTCTCTGAGTAGAATGCAGTAAGTATAGTGCAACTAGATAGGTTTTGTTTTTAGTTAATCTAAGTGTACCAACAAAACCAACACCTCTGCTATTGTGCTCAATTATTTGGATATCATAACCTGTACTAATACCTTTGCTTCTAAACTTGTTAGCTTGTTTTGCAAATGCACCAGGTATTAGAGGTTCATATAAGTCTATGTTTGATTCACAGATTACAGCAAGTAATTCTGAATCTTGTTCAGTAGCGTTTCTTAAGTGAGTTATTTGATTATTTTTATCCATTTTTATGCACCTTTGTATGATTGATTTTATGATAAAACAATGATCATAGATTATGAACTTGCTTATGTGCCAGTTTTAGATCGATCTGAATAAATTCAAATTAATCTAGATTGGTCAATGTCATTTGTAATAGTTATTTAGCGGCTTATTAGATTTTCAACGATAAGTAGATCTTTATCATTACCATTTAGGAAATCTTCAATTGCATAATTACTTAAAATGTCAGGCATAAGCGTATCAAATTCATTTCTATCTCGACCTTGGTAACGTATAAATTTTTCAGAAATTGAGTATAAAAGCCCCGTGTTCTCTAGTTCTAAGATAGGGCTGTTCCCAAAAGAAGGCAAGGTCCCACCTGTTGGTTGTCCAATGAGTGAACCATACTCATAATTCTGTATCTCTACAGCAAATTGGACTGCACTTGAATATGTTCTTTTATCTGTAAGTCCATAGACATGGAGATTACTTGTTTCTTCATTCGAGTCATTCTTTAGGTGGAAATTATGGCTTTTTACCTTTTCAAAAAAAGGATCAATAATCTCACTACTTCCTCCTGGGTTGCCTCTTAGGTCAACAACAATATTTTGAATATGTTTGTCATCTATTACCGTAAAAACCTCTAACAGAATTCGCTCATACCCTTCATAAAAGTGACACCAATCAGCTACGAAATAGAGATAGTCCTTCCCTTCATCTACAAAATACTTATAAATATTCTCATCACATTGCCCTTCGTATTTATCATTATATAAAGTATATATAGGATTATAGAAGGTATATTGCTCTTTGATATAGTCGTTTTTCGTCACAGTTTTGGATTGAACTTGTGTATTCCCATCCAATGATGGAGCTAAGTAAAAAATATCAACTCCACCAAATAAGTTGAACCGACCATTTAATTCCTTAATTTTTTGAACCTCAATATATCTCTGCTCAAACTGAACTTGTCTCCAATAATCATTTTCTGCAGAGTAAAGTTCACAATATGATTCATATATTTCATGCATTGGTATGTTCGCAATTCTTAAAATCTCTGAACCATTTGGAACAACATTGCCCCCATCTAAAACGTAGAATTTATTATTAATAATCTTAAATACTATTGGAAGTACTGGACTTTCAAGTATAAATTCTATTTGAGTGTGATCATCACCAATTTGTGCTAAAGTTTTGGAGAGAATCACGCTATACGCTTCTAAACTTAAAGGTTGTGTCAGTTGGGTGTTAGCTTTATGAAACAATAATTCATACTCTTTTGGCATTTTAGTAATGCTGAGTGGATGTCTTTTTTCGAAATCGTACTTTAATTGATCCAAGTCAGCTTGCATTTGTTTTGGTGTAAGTAGTGCCTCATTTGAAGAAGCGATGTAAACATGTGATATACCAATTAATATCATGAGTTGCATAATGATAAAAAGTATTAATTTAAGGTTTGTCTTCATCCGTGAGTCTCCGTTAAATTGAAGTTTAGTTAATACAAGGTTTTATTATACTGTAGACATCGTAAATATGGTAATCATCAATCCATCAAGCTGTACTATGTATATTACCCATTACAATCATATAGTTTTAAATATGGACATAAAGCGATTGTTGATTCCACTAAGAACATTGTAACATTTTGGATATGAAAAAGCCCCTAATTATGTAAAATTAAGGGCGTAAATTGATTTAAAATAAAGTTTAAAGTGGCATTTCATTCTCAACAACGATGCTGTCTGAACTGAAAAATTGTCCCCCGTCTCTTAATAGTTGTTGGTGTCATGTATCTCTAAGTAGAGATTATATATTTCAGAACTCCTATTATGCCTCTTCACGTTTCTTCATATGGTCTTTTTTGCTTTTTAAAGTGAACAAGTCTCTGATTTCATGTATTCAAAAGCTTGTTTGGAAACGATAGTAATACAGGATAGTAAATACGGTTTATAAAAAAATAAAGAAGTTTATTTATTTGATTCACTTAATATAAAAGCTAAGGAATCCTGTAACTGATCACCATTAAAGACTTCAAAATACCTATCTGAAGATTCATAAATTACATTAATATCTCCTAAAACCAAATGGCGCTGTTCTTCACCAAACATAAAGCTTATGTTATAAATAACAACATCACTTTGATTAATACGTAAGTTAGACTTTTGATTTCCAAATTGATAAGACTGGAGCAATGCAGTCACTTCTTTTAAAGTTTCACTTTGAACTATATTAACATCGTTCACTCTAAACTGTCTGACTACAGCAGTATCATTTAAAATATATCGCGGCCAGTTTATGTACATATTATTGGCTACAAAAGATAAGATAATAACAAGAGTAACAATTATCGATTTTTTCATAACTTATTTTGTATTGATGAGTTTCTTACTAAGATAAACACCAATATTCCTTTCTATGTTATGACAACAAAGACCACCAGGTTTACAAACAAACTAGACATCGGATCTCAACTAACTGATTTTGAAGTGTAGAGTATATTGAGTCTATTATGAACAATATCTCGTTCATTAAACGTTTGAATTTCTTTATCAAATTGAGTAAATAAATTGAGTTTTATGACAAAATTATTGTCACAATCTTAAACATGATACAGATTTAAATATATTCAGTTGAAACTATTAAGTCTAATTAACTTGCATTTGTTATAATCCAATTTAGTGAGTTAGATCAATGTAAGGACTAGTAATGGCCATATTCTTTGAGTATCTTCAGTATTTGGTCAGCTTGCTCATTACTAAGGATTACTGAATAATCTCTTTTAAATATTTTGTTTGATGATCTGTATTCAATTACATCCAATCTACTTCTATATGCATACCTTGTTGTAGGTACTGGATTTTCATTTATAAGAATTCTATACTTTCTATCCCTGTGAAAAACACTCTTGTTCATTTCAATTATGTATTCTACTTCACTTCCACTCCATGTTTTAATTAATGGTTGTTTGTAGTAACATTTTGAGATTAGAACATTATTTAGTTCCTGAATCATATCAGAGTCAGTGGATGTTGCCTCTTTTTCTAATTTTAGTAAGTCAGTTGAGTTTCTTGATATTTCAATTAAAGTTGCATCAATTGGCTCTATAACTGCTACAAAATTAAAGAGTCCAAACACAGTTAGTGCTAGACCAATAACAAAGATTTTGTTTTTCAAGACTACCTCTTTCTTGAACTTTTATTTCCGTTTTAATTACTGAGTAAAGCAACCTGATAGTCCAAGTTACTCAGTGTATTTATTGGTTTCATTTATCCAGTATGAAGTCGACAACCACTTTTACATACCTAGCTGGTTCTTCAATATCAGGAAAATGAGCACTGTTATCAAAAATTAGTAACTTTGAATGTTTAATGTTCTGTGCGTATATTTTTGGAATCTCAGTTCCAACATTTTTATCATATTTTCCAGAGATAATTAGTGTATCATGTTGTAATTCTTTAGAAGCTTCAAGCACTGTCTTTTCACGATGTCTACCGATTACTTCATTTGCTAATTCTCCTGTGTTAACTAATCCGCAGGTTTCCCATTGTTCACGGTTCCATTTAGCACACTTTTGATTGTAAAATAGAAACGCATCTGATGTTTCTTTATCCATCAGTGACCATGCCTTATCATATTTCTCATGGATACTTGCGTCACTTTTCATAATCTTATCTAAGTCTAATTTGCGATCATTTTGTAAGACTTCTTTGATTCCGTTTATCTGAATTCTATATGTTCTTTTGAAATCTGATAAGTCTGATGGACTTTGCAAAACTAACTTTTCTATGTATTCTGGATACTTTAAGGCAAATTCTATAGCTAGTTCAGCACCAAATGAGTATCCAAGTAAATGTACTTTTTCAAACATCCATGAATTAATTAGACACTTCAAGTCATGAACCAAGGATTCGATTTTATAATCATCATTTTTACTTTCGTTAGATCGACCACAACCACGTTGCTCATAATAAATGACATTTAGATGATTCTCAAGTTCTTTACCTGGTATTTGCTCAAAAACTTTTACGAAACCACCTGGTCCTCCATGAATTATGACAACAGGTATATCTGTATTACTTCGCATACTTTTCTTAAACCAATGTCGTATTCCATCGATCTCTACAAATGTATCTTTCATTGTGACTCCCTATTGATAAAAGTAGTTATTGCCAAGGCTAATATCACACCAATAATATATGCTATTAAATCAGTCCACAAAAATCCTTGTCCCAAAACTAATCTCCCCAAAACAGTATTTCTTAAATTGTTTATCCAAACAGATTGGTCTAATTGTGAGAACTCAATGCAAAATGTTATGGCCAATGTTGTTACAGCGGTTTTGTAAATACTGGTTCTAATAAATAGCGATCTAACTAAAAAATACATCATCGTAGCATAAAGGATATCTCCTACATACACTGGTATAAATCGGATTTGCCGACTTAGTAAACCAACTATTATAGTAATAACTGTTAGTTTGAAAAATTGGATTCTGTCTTGTTTCATTTAAACCTCATGTTTATGATTTTACATTTAAAGAACTATGAATGTTATTTCATTTATAATCAGATAATACATCCATAAATGATTTAATTTATAACATTTTCATCCTTATCAACTTTTACCTCTAGGTCTACTTCATATACTATATTCTAACATTTTGTGCATAGAAAAGCCCCTAAATTTTTCTATTTAAGGGCATGTTGGGAATTTCTGTAGTGTTGGGTACATTGAATGTGACTCATATACATTTAAATGCTGACTAAAGTTACCCCTAATACACAAATTAAGACACCAATTACATTTATAAATGATAGACTTTCATTAAAATGATAAACTCCAATCGGTATGAGAAGAACAGCAATAATTGCACTGGCTGTAATGTTTGCCTTACTTATGCTCCAACCACTTCGATATGAAAGTAGAAAACCTAATTCTATTCCTACTACTGCTAAGCCCAATGCTATACTTGCCCAATTTACCTTCTTTATTTCACTTATTAAACTTTCACTACTTCTTAATATCGGATATGCCATTATTGAAAGGATTAAAGCTGCCAAATATGTCACTATAAGTACTATTACTGGATTGATTTCAGTTGGCGTATACTTTTGTGCAATATGATACAAGATCGTAGAAACTATGATTACAATGATTGCACCATAATTGACTAAAATATTACTATTCATAATTACCCCGCTCTCGTACCGTTCGGTACAGGTTTTTCTGGTTGAGCCAGTACTGGAATAATGCCGTCTTCATATCCGATATCAAACAACATGCCTTCTGAAACTTCACCAAACATCTTCTTAGGTGCAAGGTTAACAATGAATAAAGCCTGTTTGCCAACTACTTCAGTTGGATCTTCTCTTTCCTTTTTCATACCAACAAGAATACATCTCTCAAATGAGCCAAAACTAACAGTCAATTTTATCATTTTATCAGATTTTTTTATATCTTCAACTTTCAGAATTTCACCCACTCGAACATCAATTTTACTCAACAACTCAAAATCAATTACTGGTTTTACTTTACTCATCTTTGCCTCCTAATTCTTTGCTATGCCTATACTTTAATGGCATTCCAAAATACTTTAGATATGCACTCAAATCTTTTTTTAAAGTCTTCTTTTGTGTAATAACACGATTCTACAAATAATCCATCTACTGTACAGTAAAAGAAAACTAAGACTTCTCTTTCACTTAAGTTTCCTATACAACCATTTTTTATCCCATCACGTATTACTCTAACTATTAATGGCATAAAAAGGATTTCTTTTTCCTTAAACACCTCTTTATGTCTTGAACTAAAACCCTCTGGTGGAAAAAGCATTGCGCGATTTAAAAATTTCATTTTTGTCTTAAGTGGTTCTTCCAAATAGATTGTGCAATATGCCTCTAGCAATAACTCAATTTTAGCTTTTGTGGACAATGTCTGATTTCTATCTAGCAGATCTCTAAAATGTTCTCTATCCCATTCAAGAACCTCATCAAGAAGCGACAGATACAACTCCTCTTTAGTCGTTATGTGTGAATAGATGGTAGCCTTCTTCACGCCTACCTCTTTTGCAATATCTCCAATTGAGGTTGCTGTGTAACCATTCTCTGAAAATAGTTTTAATGCACTTTCTCTGATTTTTTCCTTTGTCTTCATTCATAACTCCTTTTACACCCGACCGATCGGTTGCTTTTAGTATAACATATACTTAATAATAGTCAAAACAAAAAGACATATCACTATGTCCTCTCGTTTACTAGTTCATATATTAATCTTAGAAATTATGTTACTTAGCTTAACTATAGTTTGCGATGTGACACTATAAGTCTAATTCATATAACTTTGTTTTAATACTTTAAATATAGAAAGCTCTTAAATATTTCTGTTTAGATGCTTGATGAGAACGCTTGTTTTAGGTGATGTATTTTGACGTTTTCACAGTGTGGTTGATATGAGTTAACCCAGTTTATATTACTCAGAATCAAGTGGAGATAAATTCAAATCTGATTACATCATCACAAGTAGCGAAGTTAGGTTTGTCCTTTGTTCTATATGATGTTGAGATCTAGTAAATCTGTAACGGAATTTCTGAATTCCTTAAAACCTTATAATGAGTGTTCTCAACAATCAAACTATTTCACCTTATAATGAATTTCAACAAATTGGTTAAACTTTCTAATGTTCATAAGTTCTAGTTCCATTTCAAAATCATTATTTTTGAATAACGGAATTCCATTGCCAATGAGCGTTGGTGCTATAGTAATTATAAGCTCGTCAACCAACCTCTCTTTAATAAAGGCTTGTAATAGGCTGCCACCTCCAACAAGCCATATGTTTCCCCCGTCCAATCGTTTGATTTTATTTGTGAAACTGACTAAATCTTGATTAATAAACTCAACATTTTCTTCCTTACCACTCTTGGACTTAGAAAAAATGTAGCACTCTTTATTCTTGTAAGGAAAGTTACCGCTTTCTTCTTTCATGATCCAATCATATGTACGTCTTCCAATTAAAATGGTATCAATCGTATTGTAGAAATCAGAATACCCATTATCTCCTTCACCTTCAGTTTTGAATAACCATTCCAATGAGTCATCCTCTGTTGCAATATAACCATCTAAACTTGTTGCAATATATAAAATTAGTCTTCTTTCGTTCATTATTTTTTGCCTCCATTTTATATTTTCAATGTCTAACTTAAACAGAACTATAGTTGTGATGCAAAATCTGAGTTATTCTTGTCGATGCAAGTTTCCTTAACATTGTACTTTTTAGAAAAGTGGCTTCAGTAGAATAAAGGGCATGTTGGGAATTGACATGTTATATGTTGGAATTAGCATTACATAAAAGTGCTACCAAAACATTACCCATATGTTAGTCAACACATTCAGTTGCTCTCCATATATACTGTATAACCAGTAGCTTGAAGTCCTGATTTCTCATACAACTTTTGAGCATGTGGATTACTTGTTCCTAGTCTTACAACAGATGCACCTGTTTTACATTTCAGCTCTGTTGCCAACTTCATTAACTTAGTAGCAACTCCAGTTCTCCTGTATTCGGGAGCTACCCATAACTCATCGATGTAAAGAACTCCACCCTTCCATTTGCCTATTTTCGGCGTATACATAAAATGAATCCAACCAATAAATCCATCATCAGCTTTAGCAACATAAACGTAAAAACCTGGATGTTCTATCTGTGATTTTACATAATCAGATACTAAATATGTACTGCTGTCACTTTCAGGTCGTGTTCTTTCTACTCCGTGTGTCCTCCAATAAACCATGTCTTCATATTTATAGTAGTTACTTAAATCAACTCGTTCTATAGTAATTTTACTCATTTATAATCTCCATAACTCGGTCAACAACTTCTTCTGCACTCATTTTTGATGTATCAATCTTGATTGTATCCATTTGCATATAAGCTTTTAACCTTTTCTGACTATCAATAATGCTCTCTGTGCTGCGACCTTCATAAGCTAGACGTTCTTTCAAAGTATTACTTGAACATGTTAGTGTAATTTTCAAAGTTTCTAATTGATCTCTGTCATAATACAGACTGTCAATTATCCTGTTCATTAACTCATCATGTGGGATAACCCAACTAAGAATAACTGAATTTACACCACTATTCTCTAAATAGGATTTGAGCATGAAACATATGTTTTTCTCAACCATGACCTTATTCTCTTCAGATGGATTATAAGGATTCAGCTTCCAACACCAATCACCATCTAGCCAAGCTGATTCCTTGATACTATTTAACAGCATTGAACAGACAGTCGTTTTACCAGCTCCGGGAACACCATTTACTACTATAAGTTTTTTCATGATTAACACCTCAAATTAATCGAATATGAAACTCTTTATGCACGCATAATATTCTCTAATCATGTAATTGATTCGCACCATAATGGCAGTTTTACTTGAAATACTATCTACTTCTAATCCATTTTTGATTGCTAAGTACTTCGCCCTAAATGAATGATAATCATTGGTTACTAGAGCTATTCTTCCATGTGATAACGATTTACTTTTCATCAAATCATGAGTATATGACAGATTCTCTGCTGTAGACGTTGATTTGTCCTCAAGTAAGACTTGATCGAAACTAATACCTTCACTTATTAAGTAATTTCTCATTGCTTTGGCTTCACTTATGTCTTCATCTGGACCTTTACCGCCAGATACAATCACTGTGACCTCTGGACTACCTTCAACTATTTCAAGCGCTGTATTTAAACGCCTTAACAGCACATAAGAAAGCTCATTCCCATTTTTCAGTCCAGAACCTAAGACTATGACATAATCGTACTCGTTTTCTGGAATTTCATAATTCACACCTGTAATGACTTTATATTCTATGACAATGAATGAGGTCATAAACACAAGATATAAGACTAAAAGTAAGACAAACAGCCGATTTATATACTTATTCTTTCTAAGCGTCTTCAAAATGACTAAACACACGAAACCCATTGAAGCTAAAAACACTGTTATAGTACCAAAAGTTAAGCGATACTTCGCTAATAGTATGACATTTATTGCTAGTATTAGAAACATTATCGCTGATTCTATTTTAGATAATCTTGATACAAACTCTTTCATTTAACTCCCTCAAAATCATTGGTTATCCCTTTAACTTATCTCTAATCGTTCAACTTATAAACTGTGCTTGCTGATTCTGACATATAACGTTCCCGGCGTTCCCGACGTGCCACTCTACGTCTATTTCATATACTCTATTGTAACATTTAAAGCGCGAAAAAGCCCCTAATTATGTTATACCAGGGGCATGTTGGGAACTTCTATGTTAGAAGATGGTTATTCCGGTTCCAATACATTGCACAATGTGTCATCACATGTAACTTTTGAACTCTTCCAAACCTCTAAGCTCACTCTTTTTAACGAGGAAAATCCTCATGTAACATAAGCAATAGCTAATTAACAGCTAAGGTGTTTTTAATAAATTGCCCTTGTTTGTGACTATATATATTTACGACAACTTGTCACTCAATTAGAAAAGTGTATACTTTGTTAGATAACAGGTGTGTCATCATTACTCTTAATATCTGTTTTGATTAATGAACCTGCTTCAACATACAGTAGATTATCTGAATCAATACGTGGTATGATAATTTCTTGCCACGCAGAATCCAATGATTCCTTTTTTACTAGAACTAGTTCTCCTCTATAAAGATTGAATTCTTGAGAATTCTCTTTATCAGAATTACTATATGCTAAACTAGAGTCTTCAACTTTATACAACACAAACCCAGCTGGTAATCCTGAATCAACACTTGAGGGTTTAGAACGCTGATAATTGACTTTTAAATCATGATTAAGCAGTTCTCCTTCAATACGTTCTAATGAAAGTTGACTATTTTCAATTTCGATTTCTAAATCTTCGAACTTCTCCAAATATCCTTCTTTCAACTCAAGTAAATCCGTGTGATTTACCGGTGGTGATAAGTGTCTATCCATATTGTCAAAAAAACCGTCTGTATCAGCCGACCCAGCATATAGTGTTGATTGAATTATTATAAATACAATTGCTACAATAACAGCTTCAAAAAACGTCGATTTTCCATTTGACTCATCCTGAGAACTATTTATACCATTTTTTGCAATACTTGATGTATCATTTAATCCATAAATTATTGCATTCGTAACTTCGTTAACAATCTCTTCAATATCCTCTTTGCTTAATTTTCCATTCTTCTCATTAAATAATGACAAGTACTTGTTCTTAATTAATTTCTGGAATTCATCAGTTTCAGCTGCTTTAGTCGCAGCCTCTAAGGAAATACTCTTTATTGACTGATCAAAAACATCACTTAACTTATCTGACAGCTCTTTACTTACAGGATTGTCATCACCTGGAGGCTCAAATCTTAAGGCTATAGCACTATCGCCATCGTTATGAGCTAAAACCTTCTTTGAGAGCTTTTCAGATTCTTTTTTCAAATTTGGTTGAAAATTCAGAATCTTATCGACCTGTTCATAAGCTTTATTAATTGGATTCATAATCTCTTCATTGAACAAAATCTCGTTATTTTCAATGAGATAATCAACGGATCTATTGTTTTTTATGAAACTCTGAATGCTTCTCGAAGATATTTTAATAATATCTTTTTCAAGTTGATACTGTCTTGAAAAAGACATTGTACTGCGACTGTTAAGTCTAGTATACCAATCTCGATTTGAAGAAATTCCAATCATGCTTATTTTCTCTATAACATCTCTATGAGCGTCACTGATAAAATAGTTACTTAATAAGCCAGTGACTAAGGTCTTGTTCATACTATCATAGTATGGCATTTTAAGTTTCCTAGTTGCATCTTCAATTGGAGATTTGCTTTTAAGTATAGGGTTAGAATTTGGTTTTTTATTGTTATTTCCATCGTTAAACATTGTTAAGCTCCTTTGTTAGATATATGTTAAAGTATACCATATTAACTTGCACTTACCATTACTTAACCTCACTTGTCATAATGTCTGTTCTCTGCTGTCTCAGCTCATAAACCTTGGAACTGTATTTTCAAGGAATTACTGTCTTCTAACGTTCCCGGCGTTCCCAACGTGCCCCTCTAAGTCTATTTCCTATACTCTATTGTAACATTTCAAGCGCGAAAAAGCCCCTAATTATGTTAAACCAGGGGCATGTTGGGAACGCTCGTGTTAGAGGATGTAAAAGGCGGTTTCGTGAACTTAGTGTCAGCTTTCCAATTTACTTAACCTATTCCTTAACTTAACGGTGTTATTGGCTTGTAGCAACAAAACATAAACGAAATAAAGATTTATGAATACAAGTACAGTTTTTGATATATCATATTCTACATTGCTTTCCGTTGATATAGAAACAAACTGATGAACGATATCAATAGTTTCTGGTAACATCATTATTGTTATACATAATGACATAACCAACAATGGTATCTGTTTGCTAACAATCACCGTCTTAACTTTCTTAATATTTGTCGTATTGTTTTCTTTCAAAGTGACATCGTGTGGTGCAGATTTTGCCCATTCTATATCGTTGTGATGTAGCGATTCTAAGTATGTAAATACTGCGAGAAGTATTCCAAATACAGATATTATATTTCCCATTATTCAGCCTCGATGCCGTAGTATGCTTTTAGCGAAGTGCATGAACTATTTGCAATTTCAAATGTGTTCAAAGAACCTCTTTTTTTGCTAATCTGAGTCAATGCTCCATTAATACTACTCAGAGTCTTGTTCATTTCATCAATTATGTTTACAGGTATATTCGATACATAAAATACAACGTCTTCAGTCGCATTTTCACCAGGTGTTAAGTCGTTTCTAAGAATATTTGTGATTGTATGTTCAATTGATGGTCTTAATTCATATTGATATTTTGCAAGAACTGAACGTAGAAGAGATTTACTTTCAGTGTTCGTCGTTTGAAACAATGTGGTTATCATTTGTTCATCTGGAATGCTACCATAAAAAAAATATTTGATGAGTAATAACAGTCGATACTCCTTAATATCTTGTCCTCGTGTAAAAATTTTCTGCCCCAAAACCATCCTAATGTATTCATATCCTGCGGCTTCCGATATGCTACTCACTTTTTCTTCTAATTCTGCATCTTTAGTACCAATCGGACGCTCAGGTGGATTATCCGGCTCTATTTGAAATATTTGAGCAAGCAAAGTTGTCTCTTCTTCAGAGAGATTAATATTAAAATTTACATTCATGAAGTACCTCCAAACGATACGATTTAACTCCTATATGAAAATTTAATTACTTAGACAAAGTAAGCAAGAGTTGGTCAACCTGATCAAATAAGTAATCAGAAGGTTCTGAACCAGAATCTTTTAATCTTAACATTTCAATAATGTCATTCTGTGTCAAATGTACAATTAATTTACCTGTTTCTCTTAGAACTCCGTTTGATGCTAGTATTGCACCTCTATCAGGACCTTCACGTGAAATCATGAAACAAACATTTCTTAAAGCTGTCTGAAATAAGTACTTTTCTGTTGTGTAAATCTGAGTTTGCTTTATTTTTGAGCAGTAATTTTTGAATTCGAATATTATGTAACGAGACTTGAATTCCTCTTTTATGAAATTCCAAAATTCATTCCCATTCTTGATTCTGCAAATTAAATCATACCTGTTTAAGTCATCACTAGTCTTAATTTGCTCATGCCAACCAGTTAAATACTCCTCAAAAAGAAAACTAAGTATTTCAGTACAAGTTTCCTCAAAAAGTCTATAATCCTCTTTCCCACACTTTATGTTCTCTAGCATTGCTTCTAACAACTCAGCCGTTGACTGTGATATATCAATTCTATGATTACTCAATGAGGTCAAGGAAAATATAATGTTTATATTTGTTTCCTCAACTTCGATATCATTAAATACACTCTTAGGAATATCATTAGTAATTGATTGATATCGATCGCTAAGATTGGTGTTAATGCTAAACAGGCTAATTAAGTTCTTGCTATCAAAAATTACTATACCGTACTCTGACTCTAGCTCCTTTTTAAGTTCACTTTGTAGAGATGAACCTATAATCAAAACTAGGTTTTTAATATTACTAACATCACCAGACCTAAGCAACTTCTCAATAGCTTTTTTTAACATACTTCTAGATGCTTTTCGTGTACGATATAATTTTATTTCAGCGATCGCTTGTTCGCCTTTTTCATTTTCAATAAGGACGTCATAATAATATTTGCGTCCACTAACTTCTTGTACTTCATCTTGCTTTACTATAAATCCGTAAGCACGAAATAGATCGGCACATAAATCTTCAAACTGATAACCTAACCTTGCTTCATACAAGATATCACCCCATATTCTTATATTAATTTACTAATTTTGATCTTAATTTAGCCTTTTATGTACTCTAACGTTCCCGGCGTTCCCGAAGTGCCCCTCTAGGTCTATTTCATATACTCTATTGTAACATTTTAAGCGCGAAAAAACCCCTGTATTTGTTATACCAGGGGCATGTTGGGAACGCTCGTGTTATACGATGACCTAAAGTTCATTCTCAGATTATGCCTTACTTCCAAACCTAATGCATTCCAATACATTTTCCAAAGCCTAACTCTATCATATTTACTAACTGGGTCGCAGCATACCAAGACTCGTCTCTATTCTCATTCTTAACCCAATCTACAATAAACTTTGTCGATGCATGACTATAAAACTCAATAAGATATTTCTTTTCCACCAATAACTTTCCACTCACTGATAGCTGATCTATTATTTCATTAAAATACTCTCTAGTTGTCCTTAAATAGATACCTTCAAGTGACTGATATTCATTAGAAGTAAATGCATTCATATACATTTGTTCGTTCTCAGACAAATGTTTAAACAAATCTATAATTGTTTCCTTGATTGACTTACCAGAGTTCCTATTCAAAATTTCATTCATATTTTCTGTAAACACAAAATCGAGTAGTGAATACTTGTCTTGAAAGTGGTAATAGAACGTAATTCTGTGAATATTTGATTTCTTTGATATTTCATTAACTGTTATTTTCTCAACACGCTTTTGCTTAAGAAGTTCTCTTATTGATTGACTAATCGCTTCAACTGTTTCTCCATTTTCTTTTTTCCGCTTCACTCAAACACCTCTCAGTCCTACCTTCATTATATACTTAACCCCTTCACTAAATCTCGCTACATTTGATACTGATTGTATATACACACCACATGTGAGTCTCTGTAAAATTGACTTGTCGTCAATACACGTAGTATGAAGGAGGAAATATGAGTTCTAAAACATTATCAATCAGTGGAGTGATTCAACAATTTTTAATTATCACGGTAATTTATATTCTAATGGGATCATTATTTGATCTATGGAGTTTGTGGATATTATACTTACTCCCCTCTGTTAGACTTTATACAGAAAGTAAAGATTCTACAAGTTCTTCAGCCAAACTGTTTCATAGCTTTTTCTTAGTAACTACAGTTTACATTGCACTTGGTCAGATCTTCGGTATTTGGCATCCAACATGGTTACTCTATTTAGTCCCAGTTATTTTATATCTAAATCGATTCTAATAGTGAGGTGGGAATATGGTTAATATAATTTGTGATAGCTCAGCTGATCTTATAAACCCTCATGTTGACTTAAATATGAAAATCGTTAATTTCTACATTTTTAATAAGTCAGATGAAGGTAAACGCGAACTAGATGCAAATAAGAATATCGATAAAAACATATCTGTGAGCTCTTCTTGCCCTGCTCCAT
>Ga0209379_10001029_pt1 | contig 19478 bp, 18 predicted proteins | sample tdDd001_FD_187124 | JGI IMG/M metagenome (GOLD analysis project Ga0209379, IMG submission 187124) | Marine sediment microbial communities from the Atlantic coast under amendment with organic carbon and nitrate - tdDd00.1 (SPAdes)... | ecosystem: Environmental > Aquatic > Marine > Coastal >...
GGGAACGTTTCAACTGCAAGACAACCAATTAACCATAGACTGGCAGGCGAACGGCACCGGCCCGGCGCATTATCTGCAAACCCTGGGGTTATCGTTATTTCTAGAGCTGCAAGGCCACTTGTGTCTGCACGCCAATACCCTGGTTAAAAACAATCAGGCACAGTTGTTTTTAGCGCCAAGCCGCACTGGTAAGTCTACGTTAACCACGCTGCTAACCACTCTGGGATACACGTTAACAACTGACGATATGGCGGCGCTATACCACACTAACGAACAGTACGAAGTGTATCCCAGCTGGCCCAAAGTTCGCTTGTGGCCCGACAGCGCAGCGATGTTAGAAAATCACTTAACTACCCAGCCGGTACAGCAAAAGAAGGTACACGAGCGCTTCGCCAAACAGGAAATCTCTTTTGCGGCGCAAGATACTCATACCGCTACGCCGGTAAACGCCATGTACTACCTAAACCGGGTAGATGAAAAGCCCCAATCAGGTAATCCGCTCACCATTACCCGAATTAACCCCAGCGCAGCGCTGATCATACTCATGCAAAATAGTATGTTAGGCGATGCTTATCGCGGATTAGGCATTGAACAGTCTCGCATTATGGCGCTGGCTGCATTGTTACAACGTGTTCCTTTTTATCGGGTTACTTACCCAAGCGGGCTCGATCAATTGCCTGACATCGCCAAACATCTGGATGAATGGCTTCAATCTGAGCAAGCAAAGTAATCTGACCAGCGTAAACAGCGGGAAGAATGTTGTTTCCTTTCATCTAAATCAATAAAACGTCGCATTAGCGTAGCAAATCGTCGTAAACAGTAGATCTCTCAAAAAGTTTGCATAGAATGCCCCTGCTTAACTAGAGCCTGGCACTGGTGAACAGTGTTTTCTTTTTCAAGTTCATCGTAATTTTTTCTTTGTGGTTCGGACTCATTATGAACAAACGCCGCTACCAAAAGCTGGTTGCAATATACCTGTTTGCTAGTTTGATATGGATAATCGGCAGTGACTGGTTGCTTGCACAGTTCATTGGCGATTTTAACGATTCTTATGTGTTGTCGGCAGGCAAAGGCGTGGCGTTTGTTACGCTAATGTCGGGCCTGTTGTACGTGTTGTTGATGCGCTTAAACAGCGCAGAAAGGCAAGTCGCCAGTGCGGCAACCGACAGCACTGAACAGTTGGTGCTCAATAAAATCCCTACGTTCTTTCAGCACATTCCTATGCTGACTTACGCAGTAAACTGGGACGGCAAAACCCTGCGTACGCTCTGGGTTAGCGACAACCTGTACGATTTACTGGGCTATACCCAAGAAGAAGCACTACAACCCGGTTGGTGGGAAAAGTGTGTGCATCCGGACGACCGCCTCAGAGCGCTGGAAGAAAGTAAAACCATACTGGCCAATGGGGGCGGCGATCACTATTACCGGGTAAAGCACGCTAAAGGGCACTATGTGTATTTTCATGATGAGCTGCGACGCGTTGAAAGCGTATCGGCTACCTGTTTTGTGGGGATTTGGCGTGATATCAGTACCGAGGAGTCGGCGTTAGAACAAGTGCAGGAGTATTCCACTAAACTGGAAAAAACCATACTCGGTACCATTACCGCCATTTCGCATATGGTGGAGCTACGCGACCCGTACACAGCGGGACATGAATCCAGGGTAGGGGAGCTGGCATCGGCCATTGCTCTTGAAATGGGCTTAGACATGGATACCCAATACGGCTTGCGCATTGCAGGGCTGCTGCACGACATCGGCAAAATCAGTATACCGGCCGAGTACCTAACCAAACCAACACGTCTCACCGACGCAGAGTTTGAGATCATCAAATCTCACGCGTGTAATGGGTACAACATACTAAAAAATATCGCCTTCCCCTGGCCCGTAGCCGAAGTAGCGTATCAGCACCACGAACGCCTGGACGGCACCGGGTATCCCAGAGGATTAAAAGGCGATGAAATCTTACTGGAAGCCCGCATCATTACTGTAGCAGACGTTATTGAGTCGATGGCCACAAACCGCCCGTACCGCCACGCACTGGGCATTAAAAAGGCCTTACAGGAAATAGAACAACACGCTGGCAAGCTTTATGACCCCGAAGTCTGCAACGCCGCCCTTACTTTGTTCCGACAAAAAAACTATCAGCTAGGGGATTAGCACCAAACCGTCATCCCGGCCCCAAATATGTCATCCCGGACTTGTTCCGGGACCTTCCAGGCTTGCCCCGGGACCTAAATAAAAAGGCCACGGAAGCCAACCACAACCCCCAAACCCTGTCATCCCGGACTCGTTCCGGGACCTTCCGGGCTTGCCCCGGGAACTAGTAAAAAGGCCACAAAGCCAAGCACAACCCCAACTGGTTGCTTTTAAGATCCCGGATATGCGCTGCGCGATTCCGGGACGACGTAAAGAGGGAACACAACTCACACACCGTCATCCCGGGCTTGCCCCGGGACCTAACAAAAAGGCCACGAAGCCAAACACAACCCCCAAACCCCGTCATCCCGGACTCGTTCCGGGACCTTCCGGGCTTGCCCCGGGAACTAAACAAAAAGGAAACGATGTAAAAACAACCCAAAACAACAAACACCAAATAAAACTTGGCACCACCTTTGCTCAATATTCCAAAACAATAACTTGCCCTACACAGTAAGCGAATAACAAAAAATAAAAGCGTAACTAAACCGTTTAATATCACTTACTAACAGCGCCAAACAATGCTTTCGTTTGGCATTGAGAGTAATTGAGGTATAGTTACACAATGGTGCAAAAGCACCATTTTGGTGATTCACGGAATTGTCACTAACAGACATTACCATTACAATCGCCAGCTAGCGCATTCAAGTAGTATTGGAACTTACCAAGGGATGGTAATTAATGAACGAAAACGGCGGATTCATTCGCAATAATATTAATCAGTTTGCCTTCGTATACCGACTGATTGATATTTTAATTATCCAGCTGTGTTTAGCTGTTTCTGCATTTGCGTATATCGGCAAGTTCGATGTCAGATACTTTGTGTTGGGGCTTATCTCTAACATGGCGTATCTCTTCTTTGCTGAACTCTTCGTACTGTACCGTTCCTGGCGAAACGGCTCCTTCAAAGAAATGTTGTTTTACACCGTAAGTAGCTGGCTACTCACGCTGTTCCCACTCTTCTTATTTTTATTCTTCACCAAGCAAACCGAATACTTCTCGCGGGTAACTTTGGGCCTGTGGATTATAAGCACCACAACACTGCTTTGCTTATGGCGCGCAATCTTCAGACAGTTCCTTATTTCCATTCGAAAAAAGGGCTACAACACCCGCTCAGTTGGCATTATTGGTTTAACCAAGCGCGGCTTAGACCTGGCAAATGAAATAGTTAACTACCCCGAATCAGGGTATAAGCTTACCGCTGTATTCGATGAACGCGCACCTGAACGGTTAGACGGAAAGTTTCTGCACAAACTCGAGGGCGGTATTGCCGATGGCGTTAGATTAGCCCAGGAAGGCAAAATAGAAATTCTGTTTGTAGCACTCCCGCTCACGAACAAAGAACGTATAGAGAATATTCTAAAAGAATTGGGTGATACCACGGTAGACGTGCACATTGTGCCGGATGTATTTACCTTCAATTTACTGCACTCTCGAATGGGGCACGTAGGCGAAATTCAAACAATCAGCGTATACGACAGCCCTATGCGCGGCGGTTACAGCATAATGAAGCGCATGGAAGACTTATTCCTGGCGTTTTCAATTCTTACTGTAATTGCGCTACCAATGCTTATAATCGCAGCAATTATTAAAATTACGTCACCTGGCCCGGTATTGTTTAAGCAAGACCGCTATGGCATGGATGGCAAGAAAATCAAAGTATGGAAGTTCCGTTCTATGCGCGTTATGGATAACGGCGAAGTAGTTAAACAAGCCACTAAAAACGACCCACGCGTTACTAAATTCGGTGCATTTTTACGTAGAACCAGCCTCGATGAACTACCCCAGTTCTTTAACGTAATACAAGGCACTATGTCGGTAGTTGGGCCACGGCCTCATGCTGTAAGCCACAACGAAGAATACCGCAAGAAAGTGGCCTACTACATGTTACGTCACAAAATGAAACCGGGCATAACCGGCTGGGCGCAGGTAAACGGTTGGCGCGGTGAAACCGATACCGTAGAAAAAATGGAAATGCGTATTAAATACGATTTGGAATACATTCGGAACTGGAGTATTTGGATGGATTTTAAGATTGTAGTTTTTACGATATTTAGAGGGTTTGTAGGTAAAAATGTCTATTAGTAACATCGTAATAATTACTGGCATGCACCGGTCAGGAACTACGTTTGTAGGAGATATTTTAGGGCACAACAAAAATAATATTGTTTTGCACGAGCCGTATAATCCTGAATATGGATTGAAAAACAACCTTGAAGTATATCCAAAAGATTACGAAGAAGTTAAAAAAAGCTGGCAACAAGTTATTAGATTAAAATATAAAATAAAAAGAAATTATCTAAGAGACGGAAGAATAAAAAGAATTTTGAGATTTTTTTCAGGTGGTAAGAGTAATCTATCAAGACTTGAATGCAAAATTAAATCGAAATTTCAGGATTTAAACTTAGTAATTAAAGATCCTTTTTTGTTAAATGTGGTTGACAAACTGTCTACAGAGCAAAATATAAATAGCGTAATTTTGATCCGACATCCGATAGCCATATGGAGAAGTATAAAAAGACAAGGATGGACACTGAAAGATGGAAATAATGAATTGAGAGAATTTTGTGAACTTTATTGCTCACTATATGAAAATTTGTTGGAGAGTATAACTTATAATAAAAGGCTAATGCTTGTAAAGCACGAAGAGCTTTGTATAACACCAATAGCATTATTTGAGGAGATTTATGAGCATTTGGGATTTGAATTAACTCCTTCGATTCGGAGTTTGATCGAAGAAAAAACAACAAACGAGTTATTCGACGAAAAGAAACTTCATAATATGAAAAGGAAGTCAGTCGACTTAGCTTGGGCCTGGAAAAAACGTCAAGAGCCTGAAGATGAATTTATCTTACAAAGTTGTAACTACATATTAAAAAAAGCAGATTATGTTTAGCTTAAAAATTATAGGCTTAATTAGTTTTAGTATTTCACTACTTCTATTAATACTTAAAACTCTCGAATGTAAGAATAAAAAGGTTATGTTGATAGAATTGCCTTTTTATGCATTTAACTTTGTGTTTCTGAACCTGTGGTTTTTAACAACACCGATTGATCTGCAAGATAGAAATATAAATGATAGTGTATATTTATATATTTTAATATTTAATTTTAGCTTGTTAATATTTTCTCTTGTCAATAAAAATAGATTTGAAAAATTTTCAACGAATAATATCGTTGAAATAAAGTCTCAACATAAACTGACACTGATAGGTTTTTTCGCGATTTGTATTTTCTTTACGTTACTATTTTTTCAGCAGAAAGGTCTATATATACTAGGTTCAAATATCGAGGAGTCGAGACTCCAAAGTAGAGCCGGTAGCGGTTATGTACTGACTTTTATTACACGAGGGCTTACTTTAGCAATATCTATAGCAACTTTGTTCTATTGCAAAAGAAAAATTCCAACAAATATCTATATAATGCTCTTTTTTATGGTGGTAATGATTCAACTACTTACAGGGTTTAGATCATTTGCTGTAGTAACTATAATAATTTGCTACATGACATGGTCATATACAAAAAGGGACTTCAACATAACGGCCGTAGGTAAGATCGCTTTTTCTTTTGTAGCCGTTTTTTTTATACTCACTTACTATAAATTTCGAAATGATATACTAGTAGGTGAAGACACATTGACTGTTATGTTAGATTATTTCAATCATAGAGTCTTAATGGAATTACCTCGAGCGATCGGCATATGCATCGCGTATGTCAATCAAATTGAATTACAGTATGGCAAGACATTTCTTGAAGAACTAATTACTCTTGCTCCAGGCAGACAGTTTTCACTCGGTGATAAGTTGTATATGTATTCTTTTGGCTATAGGAGTGGCGCAATTATTACACCTTTAACTCCGAGTGTAATAGGCGAAGCACTCATAAATTTCTCTATATTTGGTGTTATATTGTCTGCATATGTAATAACAAAATTATTTTTACTGGCAAATAAATATATTTACAGAACTAAGCGAGTCTTTTTGTTTTGTTTTTTAATTAATATATCATTTATGTTTTCAAATTCATTGATGCTAGGGTTTGGGAATATGATTACATCTAGAATAGTTCCATTGTCAGTAATGTTAATGATGTTGTTGATTATGCAATTTGTCTTCAAGAACTTGAAAAGGATCAACTAATGAATCCCAACTTTTATTGTGTAGGGACACAGAAGGCAGGAACAACTAAAGTATTCGATATTCTAAAATCTCATCCAGAAGTATTTTTGCCCGAAAACAAAGAAGAGCATTTTTTTGATAATGACTTGAACTTTGAGAAGGGCATCGATTGGTATATAAATAACTACTTTCAAAACGTTGAAAATCAAAAGGTCGTTGGAGGTTTTACACCATGTTATTTGTATTTTCCATATTGCGCGCAAAGAATTTATGAAACTTATGGCGAAAGTACGAAGATATTGATTATTTTACGAAATCCTATGGAACGAGGATATTCACAGTATTTAATGAGTAAAAGGCGCGGATACGAAGAATTAGAATTTCTCGATGCCTGTGAACAAGAGATGAGCAGGATAACTAATTCATTTCAATCTAAGGAGCGCTTCAGTTATATAAGTAGGGGTATGTACTATGAACAAGTTCAAAGATATTTAACCCTATTTGGAGCTCATAATGTTCTCATATTGAAATATGAGCAACTTTTTTCAAGAGCAAACTTCGAATCAGAATTTAACAAAATTTTTGATTTTCTAGGAATACAAAAGATAGATGTTGATATAACCTCTAGGTCTAACATGGCCGCAGAGCCTAAGTTAAAGTTTGTCAGAAATATAGTATTTAAAGAAAATTTCGTGAAGAAACTTGCAAAAAAAGTTGTTTATAACCCTAAATTACGTTCTTTAATCCGGAATAAAATTGAAGTATTAAATACGAAACCAATATCTGAAAAAATTTCTGAAGATGACAAGAAGTTTCTTTATAAGCAATATTTTGCTCAGGATATTGAGAATCTTGAAACATTGATTGACATGGATTTTACTGAATGGAAGATCAAATAAGAGTAATTGCGCTCGTACTGAACTGGAGAGATAAAGAGTCCACTGTCTCTTGTGTAGATTCGATAATTCAGAATACAGAAGTATACAGAGTTGTGATAATCGATAATGCGTCGGGAGATTTATCTGTCGATCATTTTAAAGCTGTCTATGGTGGTAATAGTAAAGTTGATGTTATTGAAAACGATATCAATAGCGGTTATGGTGGCGGTAACAATTTCGGAATCAATTTTGTTGAACAAACATATGGACAAGATAATTATATCTGGATCGTAAACAATGACTCTTATATAAGAAACAATGCACTAGAATCTATGATGGATATTATAGATGATGAAAGTTACGTTGGTTCAGTCATAGTTCAAACAGACGAAGAGCATATAGAGTGTTACGGAGGGGGGAAGTTATATCCCTTGCTTGGTAAAGCAAAGTTATTTGGAAAGGGCACACACGTAAGAGATATCTCAAAGCTTAATGGTTACCCTGATTATATAATGGGTTGCAGCTTACTACTTCCGCCATCGTTCTTCAAAAAAGTAGGTTATTTCGATGAAAAATTTTTCATGTATTCAGAAGAGATAGACTTACAGAAAAGGGCATATTCAAAAGGATATATAGGTAAGGTATCATCGTCTTCTTTTGTTTATCATTATGGTTCGAAGGCCTCTGATGGAAAAAGTGCTTCATATTTTTATTATAGGAACAGAGCTGCGATATATTTAAACATTAAGCATTTTAGTTTCTTTTTCTCTATTCTTTCAGCCTTATTTTTAAGTGTTATTTGTATAAAGGATAGCAAATTTAATATAAAAAAATATAAAGCTTGTATTAGAGGTATAGTTGATGCTTTCTCCATGTAAGAGTGAATCAAGTAATCTTTCAATGAATTATTATATGGGAAATATGGAAGACATCTGTGAGGCCATATTAAAAAAGGAAATTAGTGGCTTCAAATTTATTGTAACTCCTAATATAAATCATATAGTTAAACTAGCAGAAGATACTGACTTGTCAAAGTCATACGCAGAAGCTGAATATATTTTACTAGATAGTAAAGTATTAAAAGTTATACTCGATTATAAAGGGATAAAACACGGTGAAGTTATACCAGGTAGTAGTCTGACGGAAAGGCTCTTTCAACAAGAGGAGTTAGAAAACTTTAGAGTTTGTGTTGTTGGATTGGAGAATTCCGATTTTGATAAACTAAAAGAGAAATATAAAACCTTTAATATGTTTCATGTTTATCCTCCATTTGGTTTTGAACAAAGATCTGAAATATACAACAAAGTACTATCGCAAATAGAAAGTATTGAGCCTGATATTATTTTCCTAGCAGTTGGTTGTCCTAAACAAGAGAAACTTGCTTTAGATCTTAAACGAAGAAACAAGATTTCAGGTATCGCACTTTGTATTGGTGCATCGCTTGATTTTTTGATAGGTAAGCAGGTTAGAGCTCCAAGGTTGTTTCAAGTATTGTATTTAGAGTGGTTGTTTCGTATGCTTTCAAACCCGAAAAGACTACTATCACGTTATATCAACGATTTTATCAAACTGATTAGAATTCTTAAAAATGGATGATAAAGCTTGGCTAATTAAATTATCAAATATTTTGGTTTCAATATCTTTAAAAGTGGCGGGCGCTTTTTCGTTACTAGCAGTAACATTTGTATCAGCTAAATTACTTAGTTTTAATGAGTCAGGATATTTCATTTTTTTATTAGCCGTTTTTCAGACGGCGTCTCTGCTACTTAGATTTGGTCTTGACAATATAATTGTTAAACTTTTTAGCAATGAGGGTAAAGTCAGTATTATCCAGGCCGATTTTCAAGTTTTAATGTCTTTTTTTCTGAAAATCTCTGCAGTATATTTTGTATTTAGTTTGTTTTTCTACATGTTTTTTTTAGAGGGGCATTCGTCAATAAGTTCGCATGAATACTACAAAATTATTATTATCATATTTTTAGTGTCTAGCTATTCTCTTCTTTCATTTCTCTTTCAAGCTGCATTACGTTTCAAGTCTGCAATGATTTATTTAAACGTAATGAATAACAGCCTATTTCTATTTTTAATACTAGTTACATTTATTTCAAATGTAATAGATTTGAATCTTTCCATTTTTCTAGATCTCTATTTAACAACCTCACTTTTGACTGTTATATTTGCGGGTATTCATATAACTAAGTTTATCGAAGAAGAGGCCCCAAAAGTTAATCAAACGGCATTATTTTATGATTCTTTGCCATTATTTGTTGTTTCCATTTTTCAGGTAGCAACTAATTGGTTTGGACAGTTTTTTGTTTCTAATAATTTCTCTGGTGATGAACTTGCGCTTTACTCAATTGCACAGCGCATGGCTATCTCTGTCAGCTTTATTTTGGTTGCAATTAATTTTGTTATATCTCCGTTAGTAGCCCGTGTAGATAAGACCAATATAAAACTCTTTGATAAATACTTTAACTTTTCAGTTTTACTTGGTATTTCTTTTTCGCTACCCATTTTTCTTGTTTTTATTTTTTTCGGAGTAGATATTCTAGAAAAGTTTGATCCTGCCTATACAAATGCTTTTGGTGTCTTGTTAATTTTACTTGCAGGTCAACTAGTGAATGCTTGTTGTGGCTCAGTAGGATTATTTTTAATTATGTTGAATAAGAGCGAGCTGTATAGGAATATGGTAATAATAAGCGGTATGATTTCGATATCTCTTTGTTTCATGCTCTCAAATTTATTTGGATTATATGGAGTTGCCACTTCAACAGCTGTCGCAGTTTCTTTATTAAATATTAGTCTTTTTGTTTTATTAAAGAGAACTTTGAAGTCATAAATTTTTTTATGAATTGAGTAATATAGCATAATGCGTCTTTTTTTCTGTCACTCATAAGAAATGTTAGTGTTATTTGCTGTATTCTCTTTCTAATAGTACCTTTTTTATATACGTGATTTATCATTAATTTATTCAAAATTTTAGTTCTCAGTGTTTGTACATTTCCGAAAACATCTTCAACATATTCATATGTAGTTTTCAGTAATAATTTGCAGCCCCAGTTCTTTGCTAAAATCATTACTATCTCTTTATTTGCTCTTGAGGCTAATTCAGCAAAATCAAGAAGCGAGTGATGGTAAAAGACGCCATCTTTGAACATATGAATGGCGAGTGAGACTAGCATATGTTCATCTGTCATTTTTAACACACTGTTCGACTTGTAGTGTGGATGTGCTTTAGATTTAATGAAAATTTCGTCGATATCTATTTGAAAAAGCAGTGGGTTGCAAATGGCTGTATGAACATCTAGAAACACTTGTTTATTTACCTTGTGCCTCCAAGTTGACTCATAATACTCTTCAAAAGGTTTGTAACTCGTGGGTTTTACTTTTTCATAGTGTTTAGCCAATACACTGGTGATTTTTTCTAAATTCTCCTCCTTTACCAAAATGTCTATATCGGATGAACCTCTTGGGTACTTTTCTTCATAAGTATCATTGTTCAGAGAGCTGGATTTTAACAACACCACTTCTAGATTTTTACTTTCGAGTTCCAAACTGATATCTGTAATAGCATCAGTTTTTAATTTTTCGGCCAATTGAATAATACTTGCTAAATGGCCTAGCGACTCCCCTTTTAAATTATATTTTTTTGCGATGAGAGGAGCGAACTTAGTATATTCCTTATTTTTTAATAATATCTTTATTACATCAATACTAAGTTCATCAGGGAGTTTGCTGTATGAACATCTAAGTATTTTCTTAAATACTTTATCGTTCATTTTCCGTAATATGTATCTTGATAATAGTGTTCACCATAGTAGCTCATCTTTTTAGGTGAGGCTTGTGTAAGTACTACACCTGTCAAGTTAGCGTTGACACTTTTCAACCTTTTAATCGTTTCTTTTACTGTCCCAATCTTCGTTTCTTCTGCTTTAACCGCCACAATTGTGCAGTCTGACATCTTTGCTAATACGCAAGAGTCGCTAACAGGTAGAGTGGGCGGGCTGTCTATAACGATATAGTTAAATTTATCTTTCAATGATGCTAATAAGTTTTGAAACCTCTTAGAAGCAATTAATTCCATAGGATTGGGAGGTATGCTTCCGCATGTAATTACGTTTAGATTTGGGGCTCCATCAATCCTGTGAAATATATTTGCGTCAATCGTACCACTCAAGAGATCGCTCAAGCCCGCTTCCGACTTAATACCCAAGTCTTTTCCTACTGCAGGTTTTCTTAAATCCATTTCAATTAATAGAGTTTTGTCCATTTGACTGAGAGATACAGCTAAGTTAATTGCAAGTGTTGTTTTACCTTCAGAGCCGTTTGTTGATGTTATAAGTACAGTTTGCGGTGGATTGTCAATGTTAGAGAAAATAATCCCTGTTCGAATAGTATTTATTGCTTCAGCAAAAGTACTTCTCTGGTCCTCTATATATTGTTTTTCTGGGGGCGTATTGGTTTTCTTTTTTTGAACTAACGGTGTTATACCCAAAGTTGGGAGTTGTAATTCTCTTTCTAATTGATCTGGCGTCCTGAATACATCACCCATTAATTCCCTTATGAAAGCTGTAACAAGTCCCAAGAATAGGCCGAATACAATGCTTGCAGCTAGAATAAGTGATGCTCTGGGCTTTACGGGGTATTCAGGTACAGTCGCGGCATCAATGACTCTGATATTGGATGCGTCATAATCTCCTGATACATCAGCCTCCATAAGTTTACCTAGAAAACTTTCGTATACTCGCCTATTGTTTTCCACTTCCCTTTCTAGTCGAGTGAGCTCAAAACTTTCACCTTGATACGATTGTAATTCCTCTCTAGTTTCAGCTATTAACCTTTTTATATTTTGTTCCTGGACTTGTGCTGAACGAAATTCCTTTTTTATACTCTCGACTATCTTAGCTGCTTCTCTATCTAAGTTTACTTGAGCACTCGCAAGATCTGATCTGGCTGCAATCATTTTGGGATGCTTTTCACCATACCTTTCACTAAGTTCAGTAACCTTGCGACTTAAGGTACTTTCCTCTCTTACTAAGTCTCTTATAGTATTACTTTGTAGTACTGGCCCGAGGGTTCTATAGTCCCCTTTTTCCGTTTCCAATAATGTAATTTGAGTGTAAAGCTCTCTAGCTTGAGAAAGTTCAGTCTGGGCTCGAACAAGTTCGGTATTTAATGTTTGTAATTGTGTACTTGCGATTCTTTGTTGCTGCTCAGTGTCTATTAAATTCTGTTGTAGTCTAAAAGTTTGTAAACGGTCTTCGGATTCCTGTAAACTTGCTCTGAGCTCTTCTAACTGTTCTGTAAGCCACTTGGCTGTATCTTTTATTTGACTTAAACGAGACTCCAGCCCGAATTCAATATATGCTTCACTTATTGCGTTAACAATTTTTGTGGCCAATATAGGGTCTTCATGTTGGTAGCTAATATCAATAATTTGGCTTTGTGTGCCACCTGTAACTGTTAATCCCGCTTGTATCGCTTGTGCAAGCATCGTTCTTATCTGTTCATTAGATAAGTTTGTGGATTGCTCCTCTTCTTCATTTGAAGGAAAAAGAGTGTTGATATTATTTTTTATTGCCTCAAATATTGAATTTTCATCTGATTCGGCATTGTTTTGAGAGAGTTCATGTTTGTATTTCTCTACCAGGTTAAGCTTATCTACAACAGCTTCCGCAACTTTTCTTGATTGAATAATCTCATATTGAGTTTCATAAAAAAGGAAGACCATCGAATTCATAACATATTGGTCTTGAGCTGATGCATTAGGTTGTACTGGATCCGCCTGTATCTTCGCAGATGCCTGGTATATCGGAGTTGCCTTAGATATGTAATATAAAGCGAATGTTATGCAAATTGCAGTAATAAAAATTATTGAATATTTATATCTTTTAACTATTTTTAAATATAAACCAATGTCGATATCGTCGGTTTCATATTTTTCTAAATTTTTGCCTAGTTCCATATTTTGCATACAACTAATCCTTTAAAAGAAGCTCTCTTCAACTGTAATTACGTCACCAGGTTGGACAAGTGTTTTTAATTCAGCGTCTATAGCTTGCCCATTACCATTTTCTCTTATCAAACGCACTTTAGAGCGAGAGGCTCTTTCTGTAAAACCACCAGCTAACGTAATTGCTCTTTGAACAGTCATACCTTCTCTGTAACTGTAACCTCCGGGCTTTTCTACTTCACCATTAACATAAAACTGTCGATATTCGACTATAGCGATAGTAATATCTGGCTTTTTGAGATAATCACCTAAATATAAGTCATGAATAGCTTTCTCGGCTTCCGCAACACTAAGTCCTTTTACATTGACTTGGCCTATTAATGGCAATGCAATAGTGCCAGTACTGGATACCCTAGTTTCTTTTAAACTTAGATCTGGTTCATCAAATACAGTCACAGAAATAACGTCATCTGAACTCAATTTGTAGTGAGAAAGGTCTTGAGAGTATGCTGAGTTACTCATTAAAAAATAAGTGAATAAAACATACCATGTCAGTTTTATTAAATTTTCTTTTGAGGTTTGCTTTGAAAGCATATTAGTCTTCCAGTGAAATGTTTATGCTTAAAGAAAGTACATTTGCTGTGTAGTTTGCTATTTCAAACGTTGAATCGCGTTCTTCATATGTATAAGAGCCTGCAAGAGTAATGTTTCTATAGAGTTCATATTCAACGCCGACTTTATAAGAGTAACGTTCATCTTCGCGATCTGAGCTAAAAACAAGCTCGTCGTTTGAATATCCTGCGTCCGCAGTAAGTTTTAATAATTCAGTAAGCTCATGTGACAAAAATATACTGTAAGTGCTTCTGAGAAAACCACCTGCCTCTTCTAAAGATGAGTCTACGGACTCGCGAGTGGCCTTGGAAATCAACTTTGTGTAACTATTAATAGCCCAAGTTATTTGACCGTCATAAGCCAAACCATCAATGTCCTGAATATTAACCTGTTCGTAGTTTCTTTCCTGGTAACCAATGTTTATGTCGCCAGTTAACTTACCCGTAAAATCCCAACTAAAACCCGCCCGATAACGTTTATAGGTATTGTCAAGTTCAAAATTTTGGCCAGGGCTGTAATCGTATTCAGTTAATATCGTTTCTAGATAAACTTTGGTATTAGGAGCCAAACGATATGTAAATCTTCCAGTAATTTGATCTGAAGTAAAATCAAGGAAATCTAAATTGTTGGTTGTGTAATCTCTAGTTGTTTTTCTATAATTTACAGAGAATCTGCCAATGGCTTTTTCTGAGCCATAAGCTAGGCCTGCTAACAGAAAGTCTTGATCAAATTTATTGTATTCTGTCATGTCAAGCTGGATTCGATTGATATATCCAGGCTCTTCGTGTTCTTTCTGATAACCGGCTTCAAGCCGAGTACTTAAACGAAGCGTATGTTCAAAATTTAGTTTTGCTTTAAAATTATGATCTGCAAAATCAGCATCATCTGAGTCACTAAACTTCGAGTAATCACCATCGTAGCTCAACTCAAAACGCTGCTTCCCAAAACCACCAATTAGTTTAAGTTCTGGGGCAACTGAAATGTAAGTGTCTGATTGCGCGAGGTCATCTGTTACGCGGTATATATTGTCATCGTGCGCTAGAGTTGTATCTGCCTTGGCAAAAAAGCCTGTTTCATCTTCCTGTGCAATAGCTACTGAGCTACATAGTGCTAATGCAATTGTTGATAATGTAAATTTAGTACGGTTACGCATTCTTGTTACTTCCATAAACCCTTAAACCAATCCCAGACCCCAAATGAGAATCCTTTAAATATATCTATACCTAAAGCCGACTTAATTAAATACAGCACCAGTATGCCAAACAATGTTGATGCGCCTATAAAAGCTGCAATAAACAATGCAAATGTCAGTGCTGATAGTTGTTTTTCCCGACGGGTAAGTTCCCGACGGTTTCGGCCCATAAGCAAAACAAAGTAAATTCGCCGTTTTACGAACGGCACAGGGAAGGTCGAACGAATATCTACAGTGTGCTTCTTCCAACTGCGAGCACCGAGTGCACTGTGCAGGTGAGCAAGTTGCTCTTCTGTAAAACTCTTAACTACCTCTGGTGGCATTCTGTCTAAAAGGCTACTTAACGCCTTTTTGTCTTCACTATTTTGTGTGCCATCAACCATCTTGCCCTGCACTTCTTTTGCTTTACTTGTATCTTTTTATAGCATTATTACAGTAAACCATTGCAGATTGAATAAAAATTCTCAAACGCCTTAAAATCTACTGTACGCCTAGTCTTTCCCCTTGGTAACTGCCATCTAACACGGCTTTCCACCAGGCTTCGTTGTTCAGGTACCACTCTACAGTTTTCTTAATACCTGATTCGAAGGTTTCCTGTGGCACCCAGCCCAGCTCTTTTTGAATCTTACTGGCATCGATGGCATAGCGCATATCGTGTCCAGGACGGTCGGCAACGCTGGTAATTTGGTCGCGATAACTACCTTCAGCTTTCGGTTTTACTTCGTCAAGAATATCGCAGATGGTGTGTACCACATCGATGTTTTGCTTTTCGTTGTGACCGCCAATGTTGTAGGTTTCACCAATAGCGCCCGTTGTAGCGACTACCACTAATGCGCGGGCGTGGTCTTCTACATAGAGCCAGTCACGGATTTGATTGCCTTTTCCATATACCGGCAGTGGTTTACCCGCCAGGGCATTGAGTATCATTAGCGGGATGAGTTTTTCCGGGAAGTGATACGGGCCATAGTTATTAGAACAGTTGGTGACGACGGTTGGCAGTTTAAACGTGCGTAACCAGGCGCGAACCAAATGGTCAGACGCAGCTTTCGATGCCGAATACGGCGAGCTTGGCTCGTAAGATGTTTCTTCCGTAAATAAAGGCAACTCTGTGCCTGCTTCTACTTCATCAGGATGAGGTAAATCACCGTAGACCTCGTCGGTCGAGATATGGTGGAATTTAAAACCTGCTTTTTTATCATCGCTTAGTGTGGCGTAGAAGCTACGCGCTTGCTCTAATAGCGTATAGGTGCCGACTACGTTGGTCTGGATAAATTCACCCGGGCCATCGATAGAGCGGTCGACATGGCTCTCTGCTGCCAGATGCATAATAATATCAGGCTGGTGTGTGTCTAGTACGCGTTTAACTTCCGGCCCGTCGCAAATGTCGACTTGCTCAAAATGGTAACGGTCGCTCTGGTCGATTTCTTTCAGTGATTCCAGGTTACCTGCATAAGTCAGCTTATCGAGATTCACTACCGTGTGGTCGGTATCGTTAATTAAGTGGCGAACTACGGCAGAGCCAATAAAGCCCGCGCCGCCAGTTACAATAATTGTTTTTGCTGTCATGTTAGTCAATTCTCTTGCTATTCCACCAACTCATCCATCATGGCGCTAAGCTGTTCGCGCCAGTGTATAAGAGGGGTTTTATAAGTTTCGCGGCTTAGTGTTTTATCCAACACGCTATAGTGAGGGCGTTTGGCCGGCGTCGGATAGGCGCTGCTCGGGATAGGATTTATTGGTACGGCCTGACTTAACAGCCCTTTCTCTAATCCCAGTTGCTGAATGGCAACAGCAAAGTCATACCAGCTACATACGCCTTCATCGGACCAATGGAAGACACCCGCGTGTTGCTGCGTGGCAGCTTCAATACAAGCTTGCGCTAACCCTTTTGCCGAGGTCGGGCTGCCAATCTGGTCGTCAATAACACCAAGCTGTGGCTTTTCTGCCATCAACCGCAGCATGGTTTTTACAAAGTTATTGCCATGTGCCGAATACACCCAAGACGTGCGAATAATCGCACTGTGCTCAGGTAAAATACTTTTCACTTCAGCTTCACCGGCGGCCTTGGTTTTTCCGTACATACCTTGCGGCGCAATGGTGTCATCAACCGTATAGGGGGAGCCTTTTTCGCCATTGAACACATAATCGGTCGAGACATGAACGAAGAACGCGTTGTTCTCTTTACAGTAATTGGCGAGGTTTGCCACGGCGGTTTGATTCAACAAATACGCATTGACTTTGTCGCTCTCCGCTTTATCTACTGCCGTGTAAGCAGAGGCATTAATTACCGCATCAGGTGCTAACGTGTCGAGCTTATTAGCAATACTTTCTGCAGATGTAATATCAATATCGTCACGGCCTAGACACACCGCATCCGGCACGAGCCTTGCGATCTCCCATGCAAGCTGACCGCTTTTTCCAATGACTACCAGTTTTGACATCATTATTCCTTTAACTCGTGGCCTTAAAACGTTGGTGCATCAACGAATGCGGTGCCGTTTTCGTCTTTGCCAGACAACGACGGTGCTTCGCCATTCACCAGCGGCCATTCAATGCCAATAGTCGGGTCATTGTAATTTACTGACACTTCGGATTCCGGGTGATAATAATCCGTGCACTTATACACAAATTCAGCTGATTCGCTGGTGACATAAAAGCCGTGAGCAAAGCCCGCTGGTACCCATAACTGACGCTTGTTTTCGGCTGAAAGGTAAACGCCAACCCACTTCCCAAATGTTCCTGAGTCTTTGCGCATGTCTACGGCAACATCAAATACTTCACCAGATACAACACGTACTAACTTGCCTTGAGTTTGCTGAAGCTGGTAGTGCAATCCGCGCAAAATACCTTGTTTGGATTTAGAGTGATTGTCTTGCACAAAATCAACGTCTGCGCATTCAGACTTGAACCAATCTATGCGAAAGGTTTCCATAAAAAAGCCACGTTCGTCACCAAACACACGCGGTTCAATAATTTTGACATCAGGGATGTCTGTCTTAATTACTTGCATCACTTCACTCTATCTTTGATCACTTTTAACAGGTATGTACCATAACCACTTTTCAATAGAGGTGCCGCCAGTTTCTCTAACTGTTCAGCGTCTATGTAGCCCATACGATAAGCAACTTCTTCCGGACAACAAATCTTCAGGCCCTGACGTTTTTCAATGGCAGCCACAAAATTAGCTGCGTCTAATAAGCTATCCAGTGTACCTGTATCTAACCATGCAGAACCGCGGCCCATTAGTTCTACTTTAAGAGAGCCATCTTGTAGGTACATGTTGTTGAGATCTGTGATTTCTAATTCACCACGGGGGGATGGTTTTACTTCTTTGGCAAAGTCCACTACGCGATTGTCGTAGTAGTAAAGGCCGGTTACGGCATAATTAGATTTGGGGGTAGTCGGCTTTTCTTCTATCGATAACGCGTTCCAGTCGTTGTCAAAATCGACCACACCGTATCGTTCAGGATCAGTAACATGATAACCAAACACGGTTGCACCACGGGAAAGCGAGCTTGCACTGTTAAGTGACACGGTAAGATCGTGTCCGTAATAAATGTTGTCGCCTAAGATTAAAGTACTGGGATCGTTGCCCAAAAAAGCCTCGCCAATTAAAAATGCTTGAGCCAGGCCATCTGGCGAGGGCTGCACAGCATATTCAATATTCAAGCCCCATGATGAACCATCGCCAAGAAGCTCGATAAATCGGCTTTGTTCTTCTGGGGTGGTGATGATAAGAATATCCCTAATACCCGACATCATTAATGTCGATAATGGATAGTAAATCATGGGTTTATCGTAAACAGGCATTAACTGTTTACTTACTACTTTGGTCAGGGGGTGAAGGCGGGTACCCGATCCGCCTGCGAGTATAATTCCTTTTCTCACAACAGCTCCTTTTCCTGTTTACGATACAGTCTGTATTTGCAGGACTACTTAATAACTTTACTAATGCAATTATCTATCCAACATCTTACAGTATTGTGATGGTTTAGCCCACTGGTTGATGAGATTGCGATTTCAGTGTGTCGTTGATTGTGATTGAGAAGTGGTAGGGGCAGTGGATAATTATGAATTAACAGTGGTTTTTGCGCGCGCGAGGTTGCTATTATGGGTGTACAAAGTTTAACCTCGAAGGGAAAGCAGAGAAGCTCTATGAAAAAAGCGCTAATTACCGGTGTAACCGGCCAGGATGGCTCATACTTAGCTGAGTTGTTGTTAGAGAAAGGGTATGAGGTTCACGGTATCAAGCGACGCGCTTCTTTGTTCAATACCGAGCGGGTTGATCATATTTACGAAGATCCTCGCCACTCTAATCCAAAGTTCTTTTTGCATTATGGTGACTTAACCGATACGTCGAACTTAACCCGTATTTTGCAGGAAGTGCAGCCCGATGAGGTGTATAACCTGGGTGCTCAGTCGCATGTGGCTGTGTCGTTTTTGTCGCCTGAATACACCGCTGACGTAGATGCAACGGGCACGTTACGATTACTCGAAGCCATTCGCTTTTTGGGGCTGGAAAAGAAAAC
>Ga0209379_10001032_pt1 | contig 19414 bp, 14 predicted proteins | sample tdDd001_FD_187124 | JGI IMG/M metagenome (GOLD analysis project Ga0209379, IMG submission 187124) | Marine sediment microbial communities from the Atlantic coast under amendment with organic carbon and nitrate - tdDd00.1 (SPAdes)... | ecosystem: Environmental > Aquatic > Marine > Coastal >...
GTATAACTATATTTCTGGCAGTGATCTTAACCATAATGGGCTCAGTGGGTTACTACCTACTCCCTAGACAAGAAAGTCCTGATGTATCTTTCCCGGCCGCTATGGTTATTACACCCTACCCGGGTGCATCTGCAAAAGACGTAAATGACCTTGTTACAAAGAAAGTTGAAGATAAACTCTACGAAATAGATGGCTATGACTATATTAAATCTTACGCTAAAGAATCCATGTCCATTGTAGTTGTGTTTTTCGATATGAAAGTGGACAACGATACAGCTATGCAAGAAGTTCGAAATGCTGTCAAGGATGCTGAAAGTGATTTACCAAGTGGTGTTATGGACAGCATCATAGATACCGATTTGGTTTCGACTGCTGGTATGGTGATTAGCCTTTCCGGTGATGCATATACCTATGAACAACTTGCATCATTTGGAGACCAGTTCAAATCAGCTCTAACAGAAATTGATGGTGTAAGTAAGTTTAGTATTGATGGAGAACTTGAGAAAGAAGTTCGAGTAGATGTTGACCTTAAACTTTTAAATCAAATGGATATTTCAATTGAAGACTTGGCTAAAATCCTTGCAGCTCAAAACGTTGAAATTCCATCTGGATCAATTGAACAAGGCGATATTAGAATTAATGTTAAAACCCCAGGTATTTACACATCTATAGACGATATTAAAAATGCAATTGTTAGCGTCTCAACAGAAACAGGTGTTGTAACCCGCTTAAAAGACATTGCCGATATTTACATGGATGTTGAAGATGGGGCTTCAAAGTTTAAACAAAATGGTGATAATGCGGTTTTACTCACCGGCTATTTTGAAGATAGTAAAAATGTAGTTCTTATTGGGAAAGAAGTTCGCGAAACCTTAGATCTTGTTAAATCAGGGCTCCCCGAGAACTTAATTGTAGAAGAAGTTATTTATCAACCTGAAGACGTTGCTACTTCTACAGGGGATTTCATGAACAACCTTTTACAAGGTATTTTGTTTGTTGTTGTTGTAGTATTCGTAGGTATGGGAATTAGAAATGCAACAGTTGTTTCAACTGCAATTCCCCTATCCATTCTGATGACTTTCGGGGTTATGTATATTACCGGCTTAAAAATCCATCAGATATCTCTAACAGCACTTATTATTGCTTTGGGTATTCTCGTTGACAACGCAATTGTTATTAGTGACAGTATCCAAGTAGAAATTGATAAAGGCATAGACAACATCACAGCTGCAAAACTTTCTACTCATAAAGCATCTGTACCTGTTTTTACAGCAACAGTTACAACCGTATTAGCATTTTCTCCCCTACTTGGTCTACCTGGAGCTGCCGGTTCGTTTATGAAAGCAATACCACTGGTATTAATCATTTCAATCGTAGCAGCCTACTTGGTCGCTATGTTAGTTACACCTGCATTATCTAGCATGGTTTTTAAACCTACCAAGAATAAATCTAAGAAACCAAGCCGAGTTCGTGGTTTTTTCAGACGGTTACTTGAACAGGGTCTAAAGAGAAAGAAATCAATGACTGCACTTGTATTCATCATATTGGCACTCGTTCTTGTATTCATAACACCTCAGCTAGAGAGTCAGTTCTTCCCTTATGTTGATAAAGACTTATTTTACATTGATATTCGATCAGAATTACCTGGCAACATTAATGCAACTGAGAACCTAGCTGACCAGGTTGTACAAGTCCTTTCAGATGAGCCTGAAATAACAAGTTATACCGTTGCAGTTGGGGATGGCATGCCAAAATTTTATATAACAATGCCACCTGCTACCCCTTCAAAAGATTATGCACAAATGCTCATCAAGTTCGATTTAGGTGAAAAGACACAAGCACGTTTCCACTCACGTGATGCATTTGCAACCCATATTCAGACTTTGTTAGATAGTAAAATAACAGCTGGAAAATGTACAGTAAACAGATTGCAGTACGCTGAACCTCAAGACGCCAAAATCATAATGCGTGTATCTGGCACCAGTGTTGAACAAGTTGATGCATTTACTAGAACGCTTACAGATAAAGTACGTGACGTAGAAGGCACATTAAATGTACGCAACAATCTCAAACCGTACACCTTCCAATTTGAAGTTGATGTAGATACCGATAAATCAAGCAGTATGGGTATGATGAAATACGATATTCAAAAACAACTAAATCTTGCTTTATACGGCTATGACGCGTCCGTGTACCGACGTGATGGTAAGGAATACGACATAGTCATAAAAGGCAACATGGAAGATCCTGTAGACATCGAAACCTTTAAAGTGAAGTCTTCCCTAACAAACAACAAAATACCTATGCATGTATTTAGTGAAGTAAACTTAGGAAAAAAGTTAGACAATATCAATAGATATGATAGAAAAATTGCTTCAGAAGTATTGGCTGACACCATGCCAAACGCTGACCCAAGCATTGTTGCAACTTATATTGAACACAATATTTTACCTACACTTGATACAACAGGGATCAAAGTTACATTTGATGGTGAAAGAGAGAGTATTCAGAAGTACTTCGGTGTCGCTGGAGGCCTCGCTGTGTTAGCCATTCTACTCATTTATGTAACTCTTGTTATTCAGTTTGGTTCGTTCTTACAACCCGTTATCATACTCATGACAATACCTTTATCTTTAATTGGATCTGTACTGGGATTATACGTATTTAATCAACCCATGTCTTTGACAGCAGTTCTTGGGGTTATAGCCTTAATTGGGTTGGTTGTTAAAAATGGAATATTGTTAATTGAATATATTAACGAGGCTAGAGAGTCAGGTGCATCTCTTAACAATGCATGTCTAGATGCAGTAGATAAAAGGTTTAATGCGATTATTTTAAGTGCTGGAACAACCGTCATGGGTTTAATCCCACTGGCACTATCAGGCAGCAGTTTGTTTGCACCTATGGCTGTTTCGCTCATGTCAGGATTAATCGTTTCCACCTTCCTAACAATGGTTATTATTCCTGTTATGTTTAGTTTAGTTGTTGGAGCATACGAAAAAAGTCACACAAAAAGATTGACTCGAGCGCTTAATACTGAGCCCTCTAGATCATAACTCATTTTCCTTAATCGGTATGATTACCGAACCAGAGTTTGTGCCTTCTCATGTTAATTATGAATGAGAATTTTCAAACGATTCACTGGTACAAAAAGGCAACTGGTCTATCTCTCCAGTTGCCTTTTTTGTGCAAGTTTAAATTTAATACGAAATCTAATCCAAATATGTCATCTAAAGTGCCGTTTATGCATAAATACTGAAATCAACACGTTTTGAGAGTACAATTAACTTGGAAGTTCTCCCACAGTCAGATTTAAGTCTGACCCCAATCTTCCACCCATATCAACTCAACCCGGAAAAACCTCTCCCCCATGAGAGGTTTTTTTCCTTTTTGTATTGTAATAAATGCGCAACTTAGAATGTCTAGCGTTCAGCACCGCTATACATTATTAACTTCTTGTTTAATCCGCTATACTTTTATAACCATCCTCATGGTTAACAATCATTTCATGGGCTAAATCAACAGAGAACTCCACGGCTTTCATACATACACGCTCTTTTGTTCCACTATCAACAAAAGCTTGTTTTTGAACCTCGTCAGAAAAGTCATACCCCGTCAAATCATGGCATCGAACGTTTCCAAAACTCTCTTTAAACTTTGATACAAATATACTTACAGCTTCACGGGCTTTATCTTTTCCAAGCGCGTTGTCGTCATACATTTTAAAGATAGCATGACTAATCGCTAACGAAGCTCCAGATACCGCACCACAAATTTCCTGATGCCCCCCAACACCTCCACCAAATCCTGCTGTTAAGGCTTCAGAAAGGTAGTCTTCAAGTTGCGACACATCAGTAAGAGCTTTAATTACAGATTGAGCACAATTGTAGTCCCCTGCAAAAAGCTCTCTCGAAACTTGTGTTCTTTTCATAATATCCATTTTCTCCTCCTTAATGTCTACATGTCTACTCAAATGTTGTATTTATATTAGATAGGGTAAATAATAGTTAAGTCTCAATTAATCATGGAAGGTGATTTTATGCGGTTCTATTATCCACATAAGCTCTACGCCGCTGGCTTCATATTATTAGTATCTGTGCTTATTTACGGTATTATTATCCTTTATGATATTAACGTAGAGGGGAATCTCCCTGCGCTCTTCTTACCCTTTTACGGACTGATAAGTATATTATTTGGCAGGTTTTATATAAGATTCTATCTCTATTATCGCAAAAAATTCATTGATGTCTATATGGACCACCTTGAATTTTGTAGTCAAGGAGTATGTTTGCACATTGAAGAAGAGGAGATTCTAGGTATTTATCTTGCAAAACACCGTCAACTTCTTAAGGTCTATCGCATCATCCACATATTCACCAAAGATGGTACCTATGTTCACATAACCAATGAAGTAAACAGATATAACCGACTCATAATGTTACTTAAATATTACTATCCAAGTCAGTTTAAAATCTGCAAAAGTGTTATTGGAGGTGTAATAAATGTAGATATCAACTTGTTAGAAGCCCACTTACGAGAAAATAATCCTAGGTAATTATTACTATAGCCTGTTATTATTGGTAATTCCATTAACTTTCTGTGATATTTTGATACAAAATGTATAAGTTAAAAATAAATTTATCTTTTTCGTATAAGAATTATAATGATAGGGGTATTTTGTATATAATGGATATATGTTATGTATTGCAAACGCATTGATTAAGCTTATCACAAGAGGTGCAAGATGTCTTTTGGTACAAAAATAATACAGCTCCGAGACGAACAGGAGCTCTCTAGAAAAGAGTTAAGCGAAAAATTGGGCATTGCTTATCAGACTCTTTCTAAATACGAAACTGATTCTAGATTCCCAGACCGCGAAACCTTAATGGTTATAGCAGATTCTTTTGACGTATCAGTGGATTTCTTACTCGGTCGAACGACCAGAAGAAAAATCATTACTGAACATGATAAACTGCCGCTGGACTGCGATGGATTAAGTCGAGATGAACTCTCGGCTGTTCAGAATGTCATTGATGTTATAAAAAATATTAAGAACAGATAAAACGCTTTTCAAAGAAGCGTTTTTTTAATGCACAAACTTGTGGCTCTCTGTAAAATCCCTGTTCATAAGCGGTCTAAAAGCCGTTTGTATTGCGCTAAAAGGGGAATAAATAAAATAGAACACGCAAAGGAGGCAGAATTATGGGTCGAAAAACTATTTATGAAAATCCAGCAATCAGTATTATGGAAGCGGACAAACATGGTAAGGCGTATATTTACTCACACGACACTTATTCAGAAGGCAGGCGTGTCTTAATTCTGCCGTACCGCAAACACATTGGTGGCCATGAATTTCTACTTAGACGTGAAGTGATCCCGTGTTGGGACGTCGCTGCAGATACTTGTGCTGTGTCCACGCGCGTTAAAGACAATGATGTTGAGCAAACAATCATTGATGAACTTATGGAACTCACAGGGTATGATATTAGGCCTAAGGAACTTATCCACCTTGGTTTATGTATGGGTTCAAAAACATCAGATACAGTTTATGAATTATACACAGTGAACTTGTCAGACCGTGGCAGTGAAGAACTCCCTTATCACATAGACAACGGTGAACACTCCTTCTGGGGTAAAGACGACGATGTACTTAAAAGTATAGACGCTCATCTGATTTCTTGTTATACACGACTCATGCACTTAATCGGTATTTAATACGTGAACAGTTTCATCTTGACTAACCTCCTATAGATTACTACTTTTAGCAACTGGCTTTTGCCAGTTGCTTTTTATTGCTTTTTATTGTATTTTAGTTGTCAAAATAAATGCGGCAATGGCACTAAACACACTGTTGTTTTCTTGGTGTCATATATTTGTAACTTGACCATACTAAAGATTCGACGTAAACTCTAAGTGTACTAATACACATAGTACACTTAATACACTGAGGTGATGATATGTTTAAAATTAATCCATCGTCCAGTCAACCTATCTATGAGCAAGTGGTCTCACAAGTAAAAGAAAGCATCTTAAAAGGTGCACTTCGCGAAGGTGAGAAACTCCCCTCTGTCCGAGAGCTGGCTGAGATGACGCGTGTCAATCCAAACACTATAGGCAAAGCCTATAAAACCCTCGAAAAAGAAAGAATTATTGTAACGATTCGAGGTCGAGGTACATTTGTTAACGAATCACTCGATATCAAAACAGATTCAACAGCCCTTATCCAGTTAAAAAAGAAACTTAAGGACATTATTGTTGAGTTGCACTATTTTGGTGTTGAAAAAGACGATGCACAGAAAATCATAAGCGAAATATACCTAGAGCTACGAAAGGAGGCTGACCATGCTAGTAGTTAATCAACTGAGTAAAAACATCATTGGAAGGCCAATTCTAACGGATCTAAACTTTACCATTTCACCTGGTTGCATAACTGGAATTATTGGTGAAAACGGTGCAGGAAAAACTACACTTCTTAAGACCATTTCTGGAGTTCTGCGCCCTACTCAAGGTTCAGTAACCTTTGACGGTTCTGATGTATTAAATGACCATGCCATCAGGCATAAAATTGCATGTATAACAGAGGAAGCAGAGTACTTCAAATATGCGCGTGTAAAAGATGTCCTAAACTTTATGAATGATGTTTATTCCGACTTCGACTTAAATCATTTTCACAACTTAAACCAAGAATTCCAAATTCCTTTAGATACAAAAATTCAAAAGTTGTCCAAAGGTATGCGTATGAAAGTTTCATTAATGGTTGGACTGGCTATTCGTCCAAAGCTACTTTTATTAGATGAACCGACCACAGGACTTGATCCATCCAGTCGTAAGAAGTTATTTGAGGTCTTGATGAAAGAAGTTGCTGAAAATGGTACTTCTGTACTCATTTCTTCACACCTCTTAAATGACCTAGAACAAGTATGTGACCATATTCTTATGATCAAAGAAGGTCGGATTATTAATCATTCTTCTTTAGAACATTTAAAGTCAACCATCCGCCAAATTCAGGTTTGTTTTAATGATCAGGTACCTGCTGGCCTTTCTGAACTGCCTGGTGTTTTACGTACGAAATCTATAGGTCGTGTCTCGTATTTGACAATCAGCGGTGAACTTGATGAAGTTATTTCGAGTATAGAGTCAATGGATATTCTTTTTTGGGAATCAATTGATATGAAACTTGATGATATTTTTATAACTACAAATGAGGTAGGTGAACATAATGTTAAACACATTCAAACATCCGCTATATAAGCGTGAGATAGTGCAGGTCCGGTGGACTAGCCTACTCCTTACAATATCAATATTGCTCCCTATTTTCATTGCACTTAATAATCTAAGCGACAACTATGAATATAGCTGGACTATGGACACAATGGATCTTTTGACAGAATTTCCGTTGGATTTTTTCGCATGGTTTGTTATACCAATATTAATAATCTCCCAGTTCTTCTATACACGTAAAGAAAGTGTGATTGGTATACTCGCCGCACTGCCATACTCAAGATCTGAAAGCGTAAAGTACAAGTTTTTAGCTGGAATAACAGGTATTGTTTTTGCCTATTCTATGGCCCTACTTATATATAGTGTTACATACTTTTCAGCTGGGAACCTTTTACTCGGTCCATATGCTCCAATTTTCTATTGGTTCTTAGTAAGTATGTCATTTAGTATTGTCTTTTATGCTTTTTGCTTCTTAGTCGCTACCGTAATGGGCAACAGTATTTTTGCAGGTGTGGCTAGTTTCTTTATATTCTACGTACCAATGTTTTTACTTGCATCTGTAGCACTTAACTTAGACCTTATGTTTGATATATATATTGATTTAGAGGTATACTATAAATTCTTCCTCCCCCACTATATATCCTACACAGCTTACATGTATAATGTTGACACTGTTCCCTTTGTTAAAATAGCCCCAATCCTGGTTGGATACGGACTTGCAACACTTGCACTGTTCAAACTTTCAGTACACTTCTATAATAAAAATGATTTTGAGCACAACGGAAATATGTGTATGTTTGTTTGGGCAGAAAAGCTATTCTTATATGGATTCACCTTATGTTTTGGTTTTCTAGGTGTAGACTTTTCACAAGCATTTTCAGGAGGGTGGTTGTATCCTGTTGCCCTATTATGTGGTATTGGATGTTTCCCACTGGGATATGTTTTTTCTAAGAAACTTTTACAACTTACCGGGCATCAAATTTCATTCAAGAAAAGTTAGTTTACTATCTCACAAAAGTTTAAGCTAGTCTGCAAATTAATTCATAGACACTTTGAAACCAAGGTATATTATTACGCAGCATAACATAAGCTAGATGTATCGACATAAGTAAGCCACTGTTAACCCCTTATAGGGTCAACAGTGGCTTTGGTTTGTTTATTTTGGACTTTATTTAGTTCTTTACTTAGTTTTTTGCTTACTTTTTTGCTTAAATCTTTACTTAGTTTATTATTTGTTCTATATTTAGTATACTTTTAATATTTTATTAACCGGTCCATTTAATTGCCTGTTTCAGAGCCTTCACCTTGGGCTGGTTCTTCTTCTGAATTTTCCTCTGAACTATCTTCTAAACTTTCTTCAGGCTCTTCTTGAAGTGATGAATTAAGCTGTTGAATTAAATCTCTTAATTCATCCATATTGTCCTCTGATTCTTGGAACAAATCGTTAATTTGGTTCAGTAGTTGCTGAACTTCTTGTCCTTCACCACTTCCAGATTGACCTTCAGAAGTTCCACTTGTACCAGTTGTTCTAGGTGTCTCTTCTATACCGAAGATCCGTGCAAGAGCCAAATCTAAAGACTCTTCCATAACAACCTTATCTTCATATGATACAATTACCCGCTTCATTTCAGGTAAACTATTTGGATTGTCAGCTTGGATATATACAGGTTCAACATAAAGCAGTGCATCTTCTACTGGAACCACAATTACATTGCCTCGTAAAACTTGCGACCCTTCTTGACCCCAAAGTGTGAACTGTGGTGAAATGTCAGAGTTCTGGTCAATACGGGACTCGATCATCATAGGACCTTGTACAGTTTTATTTTTTGAGAACTTATACAAGAAGAGTTTACCGTAGTCATCCCCATCGTTTCTAGCAACAAATAAGGATGTCATATTTGGTTTCTCCTTAGGTGTAAATGGAAGAATTAAAGCAAACTCGGCTTCATCCCCATCTGGCAACTCAAACATAACGTAGTTTGACTCGATTTGCTGTTGTCCACCCATGTATTTTTCATTTGCTATATCCCAAATATCTTCGCCATTATAGAATACCACTGGATTTTCAACATGATAGGTTCTATACACCTCTGATTGAAGATCGAAATAATCCTGAGGATATCTAATATGTTTCATTAGGTTTTCAGGCATCTCACTAATTGGGGTTAATAAGTCTTTAAAAATACCTGAGTACGTGTTAAGAAGTGGGTCAGTTTCATCAAACGCATAAAACGTTGTGGTACCATCATAAGCATCTACTATGACTTTAACAGAGTTTCTCAAGTAGTTAACGGGTCTGTCATTAAACAAGAATGGTTGAGAGTAAGGATTATATTGAGCAGATGTATAAGCATCAATGATCCAGTACAACTTGCCATCGTCATTTAATACTAAATAAGGATTCTGATCGTAAGTCAAAAATGGTGCTATCCTTCTTATACGTTCATGGATATTTCTATAAAAGACGATTCTACTCTCATCATTTAACGCTGATGAAAATAGCATTTTCATAGAACTCATTCTATATGCATATAGGAGTTTATTAAAACCAGAAATCGGAACACCAGCTTGACCCATATACTTGGTATTTACATTGTCAGAACCTGATGGATAATCAAATTCTTCTTCGTCCGTACCAACAATAATATAGTCATTGGTCAACTCACCAAAGTAAATTTCAGGTCGTTCAATTTTCAAATCTGTTTCAGTGACTGGCGGAATGTTTTGGAACATCAACTCCGGTTGACCTTCTGATGTTACTGCATTGACCGGAGACATTACCACGCCATATCCATGGGTAAATCGAAGGTGTCTGTTCAACCATGTTCTAGCATCTTCATTTAACTTTTCAAAATTGAGTTCACGTGGTGCAATGAAGACTTGACGATACTCACCATCAATGGTGTAACGGTCTACATCTATGTCATTGAACTGGTAGTAAAGTCTAATCCCTTGAATCTGGTTAAATGTTTGTTTTAAAGGCCTTGCATCATTTACCCTAATATTAGAAATAGTTTCATCATTATTTAAGATGTCTTCCCTTGTTAGTTTCTGTTCAGATGGGAAATCTCTAATCTCAACATTATTTAGACCAAAGGCTTGTTGCGTATACTCAATGTTATATTCCAGGTATTCTCTTTCCTTTGCAATCTCATCAGGTTCAACAACAAGTTGTTGTACAACACCTGCAAAAATACCAGATATAACTGCAATAAGAACCAAAACAATTGGACCTAGTACCGTTAGTCTTTTTTTGCCACTGAGTAGTCCATATGCAAATGTAATCGCTGATATAAGTGCAACCACAGCACTTATACGGTATGCCATAAGCGTTACATTAATATCTGTATAACTCGCTCCATATGCAACACCTCTTGCAGAGTAAACAAGATTGTATCCACTAATAAGGTAAGTCGCACTGATGAGTAGAAGTATCATAGCTCCTAGGACAGCTATTTTTCTAATTGCTGTCACAACCAAATCTTTTCTGAATATTGATGAGAAGTTTGGACGTCCAGCAATTTCATTCATATCAAACATACTGCCATCTTCAGGTCTCTTAATATTAAATGCTGCAAAGTAGAAACCAATTGTTATAAGAACCATCATCACAGTTATGATAATCGCTAATGACAATATTTCTTTAAACAGTGGAAGCTGGAAGAAATAGAATGATAAATCTTGATTAAATATAGGATCTGTTAAGTTAAATGTTGTTCCATTCAAATACATCAGACCTTTTAACCAGACTGCTGATGTTATCATACTCGCAAAATATAAGCCTATAAAGATTGAAAACACAAAAGTGATTCTTTTAGCAAACTTATCTTCTGCAGGTTTTAATACGATGTGTCCATGTTCACAATATTTTTTCTTTAAACGTGTTAAATAGATTTGAAGTCCTATAAAAGCTATAATCCATAATGGACCTAATATTTTTAGCTTCGTAAGAAGTTCAACCAAAAAGGTTTGAATATAACCATTTTTAGTGTACCACTGATAGTCTGTTATAAAGTTTACTGCTGTCCGTAAACCACCTAGAATAATCATTAAACTTACAAAGATGGTCACAAGAATGATAGACCTTTTGTTAGCTTTAGCATTGTCCATAGGGTCACCCCTTCCGTCTCTTTCGTATTAGTTACTTTGAAAATACCCAATACTTGATGTAAAAAAACGGATTAAGCTACCTTTTTATTCGATTTGTCACTTTCTTTTCTAATTGCTACCACATTCTCTTTCTCATGAGACGTCCCTGGTGCAAAGACATTAAACAGATCTTTGTTCCCAACTTGTTTTTGAATGAGTCCAGTTCCAGTACCCATTGGGCAAACTGTACACCAGCTTCTAGGCTTGAATGCAACGCCCATGAGAACACCAATTACAAGAGACATTGTCATAAAACGAAACATACTAAATGCAATTCTGTTGTAATTCCAGCCTGCATGGTACATTGAAATACTAAATACCAATAACATTAACCCCAACAAACCATATTTAAATTCTTTTTTCATCATGAACTTCGGCATAGTCTTCTTCATGCTAATTGATTCCAACATTCTACCTAACAAAGAACCGCGCGGACAATATTTTTGGCAATGAACTTTACCCCTCCCCCTTAGGGCGTGATACATTGGTGCACCCATACAAGCAAATCCAAGAATACCAAATCTAAAGTCAAATATACCTAAAGTTAAAAAGCCAATCATTATTACCCATGCCCATTTCATATGTGATTTATTTTTCATTTCATTTCCTCCTCGTCGTTTAATCGCATATTATCAGCCTTACAGATGATTATCAATAGGGTTATCATTTGTTGTAATTTTCTGATAATTATTGGTTCACAAATTTCTCGCCAGCTAATTCAAGTAATGTCCCCTTCCGATGTTGATTTAGCTTAATTTGAAATGCCATCATCCAAGCAACCCCCTCCCTGTAGGGGTAACGTGTAATTATAATCTTTTTTGAGTTTTACATTGTATTCTCATTTAGATTCTAATAATCGTGTCCATATTCGGGAACTTTTTTCAGATATGATGCGTCTTATTACTAGAACCAAAGGGTTCTCATCTCAACTCCCGATCGAGATGTGTTCGCTCAAACATGTGTTTAACACATGAAAAAGGAGCTATCTTTCTTATAAGATAGCTCCTTTCATTATTTATAATTTCTACTATTTGTCATCACTTGATTGGTCCACTAAAAACTGGATCATACCCCTAAGGATAAAATCTTTTACTTTATGTACATTGTTAAGATCATTTTCTTCAATCTCAAACTCAAGCTGTAATACTTCTCCAGATACCTCAAGCGCAATTTCAGGTAATATTAACCCCCATGAGATTTGGTCAATCAAGTGGGCAACTGTACTTGCAATTGCAACGTTCCTAGGTTTATTTAAAACGTCTGTATCAACAAGTAAAAACATTTCTTCTATATTAAACCGCTTCAGCCTTTCATAGACATTGAGCTGGCGCAGTACATCAAGCCCTGTTTGAGCATATAGAGCCTTTTTTACCGCCCTCTTAGTTAATCGTCCAAGTATTTCACCTAGCTTGGAATGTGCCCCTGTATTACTTAAAGTCAAATCAGAACTTGGATTTGAAATCACAATTATTCCATCTGTTCCAGACCCAGTTGCCAACTCTTGTGAATAACAACTCCCTACCACCAACTCCTGTAATGCAGCCGATTTAGCTTCAGTTAATGTAATTATAGCCCTATTCAAACTCCCAGGCGGAAGTGCCACATCACAACTCACAATCAAATTGATTGTTCCTTTATGCACATCAGCAGTAACTGTTGCTTCATCATATCCAGCTGGATCACCGGCACGTGCAGCATTTACATCAACACCAGCAGTGCAAAATACAACAATTTCTTTTCCATGATATTCAGATTGAAGGATAACTGTGTTTTCAATAGACACAGTCGTAGAAAGGCCAGTTGTTGAATCTCTTTCTAGTCCTAGTTCATTGGCGATAACACCAAGATGTCCTTCATAAGTCTCAGCTTTCATTTGACACCATCCACCCGACTCCGGTGTCTCATCAAAGTTAAATACACTATTCAGTGCATCAGTCGTTCCACCATTTAAGGGGGATGTTGATGAAACTATCCTCTTATCAGCAAAGTGGTACACCATACTTTTATTGTTAATAGTAAATGTGTCACCATTATTAAGTTTTTTGTTTATAGTTTGCCATTCATTCATTAACATGATTTCACCTCATAAGTACCTTATCGAAATTTATGTCCTGAATCAATCCCCCTATGACTAATCCTCTGAGAGCCTTTATAACACTATTTAACTGATATAAAAGATAGGCCTAGTTGGATTGTCCACTAGACCTATACATCTACTACATTATTATTTTCATACACATTTATTTTCTGTGGAAAATCTATGGTGAATTTAACACCTTCACCAGCATTTGAGTGGACTTCAATTGTTCCTTTTAATGTTTTTTCAACTAGGTTACGTACAATATTCATACCTAAACCTGACCCCCCTCGACCTCGTTTAGTGGTGAAGAACGGATCAAATATTTTAGACACATTATCTTGGCTTATACCTTGCCCATTGTCAACATACTCAAGTCGCGCCCATGGTTGATTATCGAACCTTTTTACTGTAATAGTAATCTCACCGCTCTCAATGGCTTCAAACCCATGTATTAAAGAGTTCAAAATCAAGTTTGTGAGGATCTGATTTAAAGCACCCGGGTAGGAATAAAGGAGTAAGTCTTCCTCACCATACACATGAATTTTATGTTTGGTATGTTTAAACTTAGGTTTAAGGTTCATGACCACACCACGTGAGTAGTCTTTTAGATTAAACTCTCTTATTTCTTCACTTGCCTGATCTACAGCAACTTTCTTAAAATTGGTAATCATCTCAGCTGCGTTTGACAGGTTGTTGAACAGAATTTCTCCAGTCTCTTCTAACATTTCTATAAAACCAACCATATCAGATCGTTTAAGGGACCCGTCTTCAAATTGACGTTTCACTTGATGTGACTGGTCAGATAAAAACGTCGAAGCAGTTATGCTCACACCAATTGGGGTGCTGATTTCATGGGATACGCCAGCAACTAGAGTTCCTAACATAGCCATTTTTTCGGACTGGATTAGCTCACCCGTTCTATCTCGAACTTGTTGTTCTAAAAGTTTGTTTAACTCTGCCAGTGTCTTCTCATGTTTTTTCTGTTCAGTTAGGTCGTATACATAACTTACTAAGAACATTCGACCCGCTTTATCTTTGACTTTTTTAACCCTAAATTCAAGATATAATGCTCCACTTTTAGCATCATTAAATATTATTTTCTTCTCATAATCGTCACTACCAAATGTCGCACGATCATCAATTGATTTCAGTGCCTTTGAAAACTCATCTTTAAAAACATCTTTGTCTGCCAAACCCATTATCTCGTGGTCAATTTCAAACAGCTCCTTGAACTTATGATTTACATGGATGTACTCACGGTCCTCATTTTTGATTGAAATTGCTGTATCCACATTTTCAATGATCTCATCAGAAAAAGGACTTACTGATTTGGGGAGCTCTTTATGATGTTCAATGTAGTGTCTTATATGGGCAATAATGAGTGCAATTATAGCAAGTAATACAACGCCAATACCAATGTACACATAGATTCCTATTTTCCAACTTGAAGGTGTATAGTTTAAATAGTCTACTTCATTTTCGATCCAGTCTAAGTCAATGGCTTTACTGACTATGTTGTCATAATCAAACACATATTTTGACGAAACATTGGCAACATCTAATGCACTTGGAACTTGGCCACTAAGAATTTCCTTAGCTTTTTGACCTAAAAGAGTACCGTATACTCGACTGTCTAAAATACGCCCACCGTCTACATCATTTTTTATCAAAGATGACCAAGGTGAAAGTACAATACTTTGACTTAAATCAGTGTCACCAAAAACATTAGCTGTATGATAACTACTTAAGTAGTAAATCATGCTACTTTCAATAGACTGATCCGACCAAGTTCTATCACTATTTATGTAATCTTCGCTATAGTGCATTTGTACAGAAACTTGTTCGTTAAATATCTCAGCTTGTCTAAGCAATTCGCTTTCTATAGATGAGCCCGACAACATTTCGTCTAACACAATATGAACAGCACTGACTTGATCATTAATAGTTTGCGAAACCAGTAAATTTTCACGTAATAAGAGTGGTTCGTTTACCTGAATCGCGTCAAACTTCTCATGAACCTGTGCGGCTAAATCATCATTTTGCATCATACCTAACACAACAGGTGTTTTCTTAAATACACCTTCGGAATTAAGGGCATAACGAATAGCTGGTTCTCTAATAAGAATCAGCAAATCATACGTACCACCACTTTGGACCATGGAATCAATCATGTCACCAATGCTATTAGTGTAGCCTGGATCAGACAAGTAATTGATGTGAATATCAACTATATCCATCTGAATTTCTTGTGTGTCCAACTCAGATTGAAAGCCACTCATGATATTTCTCATATCAAGACGAATATTGTCTAGTGAACGTAAAATAAGCACGCGTGGTCTATTATCCAGCCCATCGTCTATGGCGAATGTTAAGTTTGATGTCAACAATATGAATATAATAATTATTGAGATGTAAGATTTAGTGTGTTTTCTCATATGTCCACCTGTGTCACCTGAATAGATTAGTATTATTTCTTTTATATCCATCCTCAGACTTTTTACCCACACCAATGCAATATCTACCTTTTTTATGTATATTATACGATTTGTCTAAAATCCATGGGTTTAAAGTGGATTCAAATTTTTATTGACGAATTAAAATTATGTAAGTTTCAAAATTATTCATCCTTTTCTGAAAATTCTGTTGACACTTGCTTACCACGCTGATAGAATTTGATTCAATAAATCAAACATAATCGCTTTGAAGGAGACGGCAAAGTTCATTATCCTACTAGAGAATCGGTACTGGTGGAAGCCGATAGGAACATAACTATTGCGTATCACTCCTGAGCATCTATAATGAAATTAAGTAGTTATAGACGGTCGCCCCGTTAACAGCATGCATTTAATGCACTAAGTGGCTCGTTGAGCAACAAAGGTGGTACCGCGGAATCTTCCGTCCTTTATTTAGGGCGGTTTTTTTATACCTGAAAGCACAAATATAAACAGCTTCAGGGACCCTAACATCTCATAAAAATATAAAAAAGAGAGTTAGTTGAGTACATTGGTAAAGTCAATTGGTGAGTAAAAGTGAATGAAAATGGAGGAATTAAAATGAAAACGATGAAAGAGAACAACATGCCAAACTACCAGAAAAATGACAAAGGCCACGGTGTATCTGTTAAAGTTTCTTACCCTATGCCAGATGAAGCAAAGGTAAAGTATTCAGAACATAACTACCACACTGTTAACTTCATGGGTCTAGGTCAGTATTCAGATTGGCTATAAGTTTGTCTATCCATTAAGTGAAAATCAATCGAAAATGAGGTGGTATGATTAAAGATAATACGAACGCTATTTAATATCAAAAGCTAAATTAGAAATATAGATAGGAGAGATGCTTTTGGAAAGCGACATTCATTTTGATGATGAAGTTGAAGTCGAACTCTGTATAAACGTATGAAGAGAATTCCGTCCTTAAATTATAAGATGGAATTCTCTTTTTGTTTTCAAGTAATTTATATGAGTTATACATGTAAGCTAATCGCTTAGGTTACTAATATCAATTTTAATTTTAATTTTAAAAAATTATTGATTATAACGGTTACAATAAGATCTACTCAAGTTTTAAAGTACGGTAATTTAGTGTTTTCCGTTCCAAAATGACCTGAACCAAAAACTCTGCCAACTTATCATTGTCAATCAACTTATGAAACTCACCTGTCTGGATCATAAAGAGGAACTGTGAGTCGAGTTCATTTCCACTCATTGAACGATTTCTATTAAATGTTTTCTTTTGGTTTTCTAACCAGGTCCCATATCGTTTACGTGATGCTTTAAGTCGGGTTACATTAACACCCCTCCTACTATAGATTTTCAACATATGAGTTAATAAAACCCAAATTTCATCATATATTTGAAGTCTATCCTGATATAAATAATGAGGTGGCATTCCTAGAAGATCATACTTCTTGTGCATAGCAGCTATGGGTTTAGCATGTTCATCAATATAAGACTTAAGTGGTGATCCAGAGGGTCTGTTTTCGCTATATAGATTTTTATAGAATGGAATGAGTGCAGGATCATAGTCCTTTAATACATTGAAAAAATGATCTTTTTGACAGCCAGGTCTTAAAGTCATCCCACCTGCTAATACAGCATCCACTTCTAATTTGCTTAATTCTGAGTACAAATGTTCAATGTTTTCTGGTGTATCCGTTATTCGAGGCATAAATGGCATAGCTAAGACTACAACACCTATTCCAATCTCTTTAAAGCGTTTTATCATTTCAAGTCGTTTAGTTGGTAGAGCTGCCATAGGTTCAAAATGCCTACCAATTTTATTATCAAGCATTGTGAGTGACACAAATAATGTGACACCGGCAAGACCGTTTAGTTGTTTCCATTTTTCAATATCTCTTAGAGCCAAAGCGGATTTGGTCATTACGTAAGCAGGCATTTGGTGTTTAATCAATACATCAATGACACCAGGCATTATATTTTGCTTGCCTTCAGCTGGTTGGTATGCATCACTCACACCTGAACTCAACCCAACTATTCCAAACTCACGACTCTTAGAAAGTGTCTTATCTAAGGTTATTGCCGAATTGGACCGCACTTCAATATCTTCATCAAACACTCCTTCAACATAGTATTTCTCCGCCCTTCCATCACAATAGGCACATCCATGTTGACATCCTCTGTAAGGTGAAAATCCAAACTTAGAAACGAAGTATGTATCAGGTAGAATAGTCGCACGTTTGACACTTTTTAGTTCGGTTTCTTTGAGTCTAAGCACAATATCCCCTCCTTTAACACTCCATGTCATTTTATAGCCTTTCTATAATTATTTTAACATAGAAAAGGTGACATCAGAATGTCACCCTTTTAGTCATAACTTATATTCTTTTGAGTCTTCATTTCCAAAATTTGAACTCTAACCCATCTCTATTATTCTAAAAATCCTTTAATAAGCTGTGAATTATATTACAAAGGTTTCGAGTAGCCAGAATGAAATATAACAGGAAATGGTCACTAATAATACCATAATACTCGACAACAGTATGAAATACTCTCCAAAGAAAAACGATGTACCAGGTATGTTCGCCTTCTCGAAATATTGATTGATTAACTTCATTCACTCACCCATATCCAAATTACGATTATCCTAATATAAATACTATTGCTACATTTAATATGGCCAATACGCCTAAATTAATTAGATCATATCTATCTTCTTTTTCAGTGGTAACCCTACTCCGTGATTGCTTTGGAAATATAGATGAAGCTAAAGCCAGTTTAATTGAGTTCCCTGCCCCTCTGCCCATAGGTGTAGCAGAGCTGTCACCACCTAAGTTAAAGATTTTTAAGAGAAAAGCAAAAATGTAAATGGCTGCCCATAGAAAAGCATAGTCAGCAACCTTGTATCCACCAAAGACGAAATAGAATAAGCCAACTTGAATAGCCATTAAAACTACAATACTCCTAATTTGTCTATAAAATGTCCCCACTAAATCAGCTCCTCATGTAACTTATATATTTTTCTTTGAAAACAGTTTACCAATCATTTATTAAGAAAGTATTAGAGAAACCGTATCAATTTATTATAAATTCTATGGAAATTAAAGCATTTTCGTAGGATAAGGTAAAATACAGCCCCTAAACTCGTTTAGAGAGCGTAGTTTGGTCTAGATCAAGTAAAAGCCTTTAGTTTGAGTAAAGGAGCGTGCTTAACGCACGTGACTGCTCAAAATTAAAGCATTTTCGTAGGATAAGCCAAAATACAGCCCCTAAACTCGTTTAGAGGGCGTAGTTTGGTCTAGATCAAGTAAAAGCCTTAAGTTTGAGTAAAGGAGCGTGCTAAACGCACGTGACTGCTCAAAATTAAGGCTTTTCCGTAGAGATAGGGTAAAATTCAGCCCCTAAACTCGTTTAGAGGGCGTAGTTTGGTCTAGATCAAGTAAAAGCCTTAAGTTTGAGTAAAGGAGCGTGCTAAACGCACGTGACTGCTCAAACTTAAGACTTT